>Ga0255338_1004750_pt1 | contig 13501 bp, 9 predicted proteins | sample MeOH1_35cm_T4_19_FD_203715 | JGI IMG/M metagenome (GOLD analysis project Ga0255338, IMG submission 203715) | Sandy soil microbial communities from University of British Columbia, Vancouver, Canada - MeOH1_35cm_T4_195 | ecosystem: Engineered > Artificial ecosystem > Sand microcosm > Unclassified ...
CATGGAGAAGCGATCTACGGCTCCGCGGCAGGCGAGGTCTGCGAGTTCATCACTGTAGGGCGCCAGATCCGCAAGGGCAACTACCTGTATCTGGTCGTCCGCTTCTGGGACGGCTGCGGCTCGCTCACGCTGGCGGGGCTGGACACCCATGTCGTTCGGGCCGTGCTGCTAACCACCGGCCAGGAGTTATCCTTCGAGCAGAGCACCGACTACCTGACCCTCCGCGGTCTCCCGATCGCCGCTCCCACTCCCCTCTTCCCGGTTATCCGTTTGGAATGCGAGGAGCCTCCAGTACCTCGGCCCTGGGCAAAGGACCGCCTGTGGCAGGGTGATCCGCGTCGAATGGTGGGTTGGGCTGCCGCACGCGGCCAGTCCGTGTGGCGCGACGGCCAACCAAGGGAATAGCGTCTCCCTTTTGGCACGCATCTTGCGTAACTAAAAAAACGTCTCATTCTGCGACAAGCCTCCACGCGAGGCATCACTCGCCCCGTCCTCGAGGATGGGGCTTTTTCTTTCGGGGAGGGAAATCACCCCCGCTTGCCGGAACGGTCCCAGCGCGTTGCATCTTGCCCGGTCGCACCCGGCGAGGGAGGGTAGGACCGGAAATGAAGATCCTCAAGCGTTGGCTCGGGACGAACGATCCCCTACCGGACTGGGCCAGCTTCTTTACGGCAGAGGAAGTCCGCAGCTTTACGACGGAGCTTCGACGAGACCTCGCAGGCCGAGGCTTCCCGCACGAACTAGATCCCCAGGCTGGTACGCTTCAGATCACGCCCCCCGGGGCGGAGCCGCAGCAGCTCACGTTAATCAGCCTTGCCCAGGTATGTCGCGCGACGCCGTTATCGGATTGGCCCAACAGCATCAAACGCCACCTGGACGCGATGATTAGCGCCCTTACGGACGGCAGGGCCACCGTAGATCAGTTGGGTGATGACTTCGACCGCGCCAGGCCGCTGCTCAGACTGCGTCTCTACCAGGACGAGTATCTAGAATCAGGCGTCCCGATGGTGTATCGAACACTTGCCGAGGGACTCATTGCGGTACTCGTCTATGATCTTCCGCAGAGTATCGCCACCGTGCCTCCGGATCACCTCGCCAACTGGACCCGGACCGAGGAAGAGCTGTTCCAGATCGGGCTCCAGAACGTGTGGAGCGCGGGAAAGCTGGAGCACACGACGGCCTTGTTGCCGGAAGGGGCCACTCTGGACCTCCTCACGGACTACCGCAATCCATACGCCGAGACGCACCTCCTTTATCTGCAGGAGTACCTGGAGACCGTTCCCCGGGCGGGGGTGCTCGCAGCCGTTCCGGGGCGTGGTCAGGTGATCCTCCACCGCATCGAAGGCATTCAGGTCATGGAAGCCCTGAACAGTTTGTTGCGCGCGGTGCCGGAAATCTTCCTCGAACGAACCTCGGCACTCAGCCCCCATCTCTACTGGTGGCGCGACGGGACTTTCAAGCTGCTTCCTTCCCTCAGCGAGGACGGGCAGATCAACTTCAGGCCCCCGGCCGAGTTTATGGAAATGCTCAACGGGCTTTCGAACGAAGGCTAACGCTTTTGGCGGAAACCGGGCGCAGTCGCCATTGTCAGATTAGAAACCGGATGACGCCCTGGACCGCCGCGAGGATCGATGTTAGAAGTCCGAACCAAGAGACAGCGCTATTGTGATGGGCTGAGCCGGCGCGAGTTTGTGCGCGCCGGTGCATTGGGACTGGGAGGGGTGACCCTTTCCGGGCTGCTCCAGGCACGTGCCGCCAGCGCGGCGACCAGCTCCTCCCGCTCGCCTCAGGCCAAGTCCGTTCTCCTGCTTTGGATGGGCGGAGGGCCCAGCCACTTCGAGACGTTCGATCCGAAACCGAACGCCCCGGAGGCCTACCGCGGTCCGTCACGCGCCATCCCCACCAACGCACCGGGGATACAGGTGCACGAATGGCTGCCCCAGATCGCGAAGGTAGCCGACAAACTTGCGATCATCCGCTCCGTGTCGCATGGCGAAAATGGCCACACCGCCGCCGACCACTGGCTGCAAACCGGCTACAAATACGGGCCCGCGGACTCGCAGGGCAACCCGCAGCAGGCGTACCCCTTCTTCGGCGCGGTCGCAGCGCAGCAGCTCGGCGCCCGAAACGGGCTGCCGACCAACATCAGCATCAAGAGCTACGGCACCTACGGCATCGGCGGGTTCAACTACGTTTACTACGATAAGCCGGAGCGCCTCGGCCCCACCTATGCGCCGCTGCGGATGACCGGCGACGAAACGAAGGGCTACGTTCTCAACGACCTTCCGCTCCCTAGCGGGGTGACACACGGCCGGCTGGAGCGCCGAAGTCGCATGGTCCGCCTCATTGATGACGCCACCCGGCTGGCCGACCACGAAGCGGCCGCCGCGGATCTGGATACGTTTCAGCAGCGGGCCTACAACCTCGTGACTTCCGGCGCAGCCCGCGAAGCGTTCGATCTGTCCCAGGAGCCGGATAGTTTGAAGGAGCGCTACGGCAAAAACGGGTTCGGGCAGTCATTCCTGCTGGCCCGGCGGCTGATCGAGAAAGGCGTCCCCGTCGTCGCCGTCTCTACCGGCAACTGGGATACCCACGGAAATTTACAGGGCATTCCGATCGGCGCCCTCGCGCGGATGAAAGACCACCTCTGCCCGGCGCTGGACCGCAGCTACAGCGCGTTACTTACCGATATGGCGGACCGCGGCCTGCTCAAGGACACGCTGGTGCTCTGGATGGGAGAGTTCGGCCGGAGTCCCAAAGTGGAAGGCGCGGACATCGGGCGCGACCACTGGGGCCGCGCGATGAGCATCGTGGCGGCTGGAGCCGGGGTGCGCGGTGGGCAGGTAATCGGTTCCACTACCCCGGACGGGGGTGAGCCGGACGAGCGCCCGCTCCGCCCCATCGACCTGATCGCCACCGTCTACCACAAGCTGGGCATCTCGCCCAATACGATCCTGCACGACGCCCAGAACCGCCCCTGGGAGATCGCCGGCGAAGGAGAGCTCATCCGCGAGTTGCTCTAGATCAGCACGCCTACCGGCAGCTACTTCCCCGCCGGCGCAAGCGGCACGCGATAGCTGACCCCACCCGCCAGATCGCCTTCTTTGCTGCGGACGTGGCACATGATGCACTTCTGATCCAGAATCCGGATCTCCGTGGCGTAGCGTAGCTCACCCGGCGTCACCTGTTCGTAGCTCTTTTTCCCTTGCCGGAACGCCGCCGCTGCGGCTCGTTCGAAATTGTCCACCGGCGTGTTCTCCGGGTTAAGCGGCCGGTCGTGGGTGACGAAAATGCGGGCCTCGGGCCAACCCTTCCCTTTGACCTGATTGATCACCTGTTTGGCCCAGATCACCGCAGCCGGGGTTCCGGGGTCCTGAACGTACATCTTGTGCGTCGCCACGACCGCCGCATTGTAGACGTCGTCCATCATCCGCACCTGCCGCCGGCCTTCCGGCAGGGTGACGCGCTCAACACTTGAGCTAGAAGCAGGCTTCGGCGCAGCCGTCACGGCATGAATGACCGAAAGCGCGACGGCGGTACTGATCACCGCAAGCACGATGGCTTGCGAGCGATGCTCGGGGGCGGCGGAAGAGGGTCTCATTGCTTGAACTTAATCCCAATCGTGGTCAGCCAGGATGAGCGGTCCGGGGCTCCCGCGCACCGCTCATCCCGTAGGGCCAGATTACTTGCCGTTTAGCGGCACGGTGTACGAAAGCCCGCCGATGGGATCACCCACCTTGTCCTTCGTGTGGCACATCTGGCAGCTCTTATCCACCAGCGGAATGAGCGTCGCGACGCGCAGCTTGTCCCCTTCGATGCGCTCAAACTTGGCCTGCCCCTTGTTCAGCGCCACAATCGCGTCCTTTTCGAATTGATCCTTCGGGTTCGCATCCGGGTTGAAGGGGCGGCCGGTGGTGGCGATCCAGCGCGTCTCCGGCCAGCCCTTTTTGGTCATCGCCTCGAAGACTCGTCGCGCCGGAGTAGCCGCGGGAGGGGTAGCGCGATCCTTCACATAGGTGCTGTGGGTAATCACTACCGCATTGACGTAGAGGTCGTTGAGCATGTCAACCGTCTGCCGGGCCTGCGCCAGGGACATCTTCACCGGCTTCGGAGCCGTCTCACCACCCGCGCTCCATACCGGCAGCGATCCGGCTGCGCCCAACAGCAACGTGCCCGATAGGATTCCCATCCAGTGCTTGCGATTCATAACGTTCTCTCTAACCAGGCATTCAGCCTGAAATTCGTGGCTACCCTGCTCGCACAGGTGGCCATTCCCGATAACAACAAAGTGGAAGGTAGGCTTGCGGTATCCCACCCGGCCACCAATCCGTTCCGGCGACCGAGGCCGCCCTTCCGGTAGATCATGTGAGATCCGGATAATTAGGTACCGTTTCTACCTATTTTAGAGGACGTATCGAACCCCTCGCTGTGTCGCAACTTTTTTGGCGGATAGAGGGTCGATGAGCGCGTGCTCTGGGCAGGCTTTCGACTGGCGCGCAGCGGTACGAAAACGCGCCGCCCTCCGGGAAAATCCGAAACAGGGCGGCGCGAGAAAAAACCTCTCTCTGGAGTGCAGAGAGTGTAGCATTTCGCCAATTCTTAATCTTGAGAAGGTATCATTGACTTCTCTTTCAGCGAGTGGCCCGGTTCCGCAAGGGACCGGGTCTTTTTTATCTGGGACCTACCGCATTGTCGGCAGAGTAGCCGCCTTTCAACCGGGTATTCCACTCGCGCTTCCAGGCCCGGTGCGCCGCATCGTCCGGGAAATGCTCGTCGGCGCCATACGGGTACCGCTTCATGCCGTGGAAAGGCAGCGGGCCCACCGTCTCGCCCGATACGGTGTTCTTGTCCGAATCCTTGGTCCAGCCGTCACTGCGGAGCACGAAATCGCGCTTCCAACCCTGGGGTAGCGGCGGCAGCTGGTGGGCGCTGAACATCAGCCGGACCTCGTCTCCCGGCCCGACTATCGCGTACCGGTCATCCACTCCGCGCAGCAACTCGGCGCAATCCCCCAGCTTCGTATAGGCGCCGGCCATGTTGCCCCACGACGGGTTCTCCCGCAGTGGCCGCTGGTAGTCGTAGAGGTACGGCCCCTCCGGCACTTCACGATAGGGCGTACCGTAGCCACGCTCACGCAGATCCGCCTGGACGAGCGGCGCCTCGGTCTGCGTCACGGGCGCCGCGGTCTCTCCGGAGGTAAAGAACGCCGCGTCCCAGCGGATCTCCATGGTGGTAGTCAGTTTCACGCGGTGGTCGGCGCCCCGCAGCTTTCCGCTGAGGTCCAGTACTACCGTCTTCCGCTTCCCGCACGGCAGACCCACGGTGCGGTCGGCTTCTACCCATCCACCCTTGCCGTCCCCTACATAGAGCGTAGGTGGGATGACGCGAATTTCCGGGTTCTGGGAGACCGCGATGTTAGTGCTGTTTGCAGCTGGGAAGATCCAGCCGTTCAGGAAAAGTCGCACGTCCTTCGGATCGGCCACCGGGCCAAGGTCGAGGATGAGATCGTGGGCAGTACGCACACCTCGGAACGGTCCCGCGGGTACGGGGGTGTAGACGTTGTCAACGTTCCGAAGCGCCGGCGAAAGGTCATGCCCCTCCCCATCCCGCGCCGAGACCGGCAGGCGTCGATGGCGAACGGTGTAAACCTGGTACGGATCGGGCGGCCCGAACTTCATCCGCTCATCCAGGAAGACCTCCGTGTCCGCCGGATGATCGACCGCCAGCAGACGGATCTCGTCGAAGTAGCTGATCTCTCGCAGTTCTTCGGTCGCGATGAGCGGCAGGTAGCCGTTCACCGGAGCCATGCGCTCGCCCGGAATCTTCACCCAGTCCGTTGTAGGCTCGTGCGGGACGGACACGCCCCGAGCTGCCAGCATTCCCAGGGGACTACGCCAGTTAAAGTCAGAGTGGAACTGCCACTCGGACCCGTCCCAGGTGTACAGGAAGGGGCATGACCCGGTCGGCGGCTGATCGTAATGGAAGACGCCCTGGGTCGGCGGCGCGATGGCGTCTAGGGGCACCCCATTCGTCCAGGTCGTGCGGAGAGCCACCACCCGGGTCGCGGCGCCCAGCCCCACGTGCGTGACCGGCTCCGTCACCAGCAGCGGTTGTTGGTCCCATGCGGTCAGCGGCTCGATGACAGCCCCCACGGCATAGCTGTTATTGGACTGGCTGCCGCCCTTGAGCAGACCCTGCAGCTCCACCTTCATCCAGGGCCGGCCGTTGCCCCCCTCGTTGCTCATGAGGTGCAGCTTTCCAGAGCCGTCTACGTACAGCAGGTCGAGGTCACCGTCCTGATCGTGGTCCAGGGATTTGACCCAGGTGGCGGGACCGGACGCCACTGCGACCGCCTCGGTAAAGCGTCCCTGCTGGTTATGCAGCAGCTTCACGCCATCTGCTCCGGCCACCGCTAGATCCAGCCAGCTATCGTTGTCGTAGTCGATCACCTCCACCGACGACGCGTCACCGCTGCCCGAAGCGGATAGGGCGGCCGGGTCGGCTTCGAACCTGGCACCCGTGTTCCGGTAGAGGAGCGTGCCGTGCGGGGCTTTCCCAACCACGGCGACGTCCCAGTCACCATCACGGTCGAAGTCGGCAACGGTAGCAGAAAGCGAACCCGCGTCCGATTTCAAGCCCCACGCCGCAGAGGCCTCCTGGAAACGGTCCTGCCGGCGGTTCAGGAATAACAGCGGCCCGGCTTCCGATCGGGTGACGAACAGATCCGGATCGCCGTCGCGGTCGAAGTCGCCAAACACGGACTGGCGGGCGCCCTGGGAAGAGGCCTTCAGTCCCGACTGCGCGGTGAGATCCGTGAACGAGAAGTTGCCATTGTTGCGCAGATAGCGCACCGCCGGCTGAGCCGGATCACTGCTGGCACGGACGAGGTCCAGGTCGCCGTCCTGGTCCAGATCTACGGCCAACGCGGTACCGGCGCCTCTGCCGGCGGTCTTGGCCGCAGGAAGCAGCGGATTAGGGGAAACTCCGAGTGCTCCGAACTTGATTCCGCTCTCCCCGGCGATCCCGCTTCGGATGTTGCGCAGGACCTCATCTCCCCCCGGCCGAGCGATGTAGACGTCGAGCGCGTAATCGTTGTTGAGGTCCGCGAGCAGCGGGGATCCCGGAAATGCGATCCCCGTCGCATAGCGCGTCGTAATCCCTTCCGAGGCGCTGTGAAACTTCCCGTCGGCTTTGCTAAGGAACAACCCGTCGGCCAGGCTGGTAAAGAGGTCCGGCCGGCCCAGAATGGCCGGTTGTCGCTTCCCGCCGGGCTTCACTTCCTCCGGAACAGGATCCACGTCCCCAATCGCTACAGGGGCGATCCCTGTAAGCGAGAGGTTTGTCAGGCCGACCTCTTCGGTGACTTCCTTCCAGGTCACGGTCACCGCGGGAGGCGCGGGCGGGGTAATGGCCGGTACGGGAACACCCCAATCCCGCATGGCCAGGTCCGCCGGGTCCTGATCGTTTCCGTACAGCAGGTTCTGATGAGCGCTATAGAGGGGACTGATCTTAAGAGTATTCGAGAGCTGCCGCGCCATGACTCCCGCTTCGGGAGAGCTGGCACCGATGAGCTGCTCCAGCTTCTGTAATGGCTCCCGGGCTTGTTCCGGCAGCTGCGGCAGGATCGTCTTGATCCGCGCCAGCGTCTTACCTGCCTCGGCGAACTCTTTGCGCTCCAACTGCGCCTGGAGGTTGTTGGCCTGTGCCACCAGGTTGTCCGGAGCGAGCTCAGCCAGGCGCGCACGTAACTCGGAGAGGCGCTGCGAGTGATCGCCGGGCAGGATCTCCAGGTGGCGAACTAATGCGCCGACCATGCGGAGGTTGTTCGGCTCGGCCTGCACGGCGGCTTCCAGCGCTTTCCCGGCCTCCTCCGTTTGGCGCAGCGCCTGATGGGCACGCGCCAGCACCAACTTCGGCCACGCAGCCTTGGGAAGTAACTCCGCGCCCTTTCGGGCGGCATCCAGCGCCGGCTGCTCCTGTCCCGGCGTACGAAGGAGTGCCACCGCCTGGTTCACGTAGGCGAACCCCAGCTTGGGCTCTTCCGACGCCATCGCTTTGAATTCTGCCGCCGCATCCGAGCTGCCGCCGTTCTCCAACAGGGACATTCCTAACAAGCGGTGCTCATTGAGCCGGGCAAACTTCGACGCGTTGATCCCCTGAAACGGCTTCGGCGACGGACAGCCCGATACGAAACAGGCAAGCAGCGCGACGGACAGGCAAGCGGCCAAGGGCCTCATGGACAATACCCCTGGTTGAAAGTTTAGTACAGGACCGGGTGGCGACCCCGCGGATTAAAAGATTTTATTCGAATCCGCACTTCTCTGGAACGAGTGCCGGAGCTACGCTAACTGGCTCGCACAGCCGCCTCGAGCACGGTGACGCTTTTGCGGTCGGCGTCCAGGCGGATCGAAATTCCCATCGGCAGCGTCACCGGGCTAGGGTCATGACCGTGGGGCCAACCGTAGACCAGGGGCTTGCCCAGCGGTGCGAGGAGGTCGGCGTAGACCTGCTCGATGGAGAGGTAGCGGGCTCTTTCCTCATCCGTATCTTCATAGGGCGCGTTGCCGATGAGAAAGCCGGCTACGTGGTCCAGCTTTCCGGTGAGCAACAGTTGAGTGAGGTAGCGCTCCATCCGGGCGGGCGACTCATGCACGTCCTCGAAGAAGAAGACGGCACCCTCCAGGTCCGGCGCGAACGGCGTGCCCAGCGTCGCCGCCACCAGGGCGAGGGTCCCGCCCACACAGGGGCCTTCCGCGATCCCGCCTACCAGTGTGGTGGCGTCGAAGCAGCGCGGGTCGGTGATCTCACCTGCCGGCTCGGGGCGGCAGATCATCCGCCAGAGTAAGTCGATGCAGTGCGGCCACGGATCGTGCGCGAAGTCGGAGGTCACCATCGGAGCGAAGAAGGTGGGCATCCCGCACTTCTTCAAGAAGGCCAACTCCAGGCTGGTGATGTCGCTGTAGCCCAGGAACGGCTTGGGATGCGCTGCAATCAGGTCCCAATCCAGGTGCCGGAACAGCCGGATGGAGCCGCTTCCGCCCCGGACGCACAGGATCGCATCGACGTCGTCCCGGGCGAACATCTCGTGGAGGTCCGCCGCGCGGTCCTCGTCCCGTCCTGCCAAATGCCCGTACCGGTCGAAGAGGTGCTTGCCCAGCACCGTCCGGAAGCCGTACGACTCCACCGCGGCGATGCCGCGCTCGAACACGTCGCGAGCCCCCGGACTGGCCGGCGCCACGATGCCGATAGTGCCTCCCGGCGGAAGAGCGAATGGAAGATTAGTAGCTGGAGACACGATTCTACTCGTTCAACGAAGGGCTAACGACCGAACAATTGACAATTGACGATTGCCAATTGTCAATTTCTGGTCCAATTGTCGGCCTAGATCGACTTCACGCGCACCTCTTCGAGCCGCAGCGCCGTCACGGCGCCGTAGATCCCCACAGCACTTCCGGCAATAAACGCCGCCGGATAGCCCCACGCACGCGCCAGTCCGCCAAAGAGCAAGGGGGCGGGCGCCGTGAGTAACTGTGCGGCGTTGACGGCACCCAGCGCCATGGCATGATCGTGCTGGGGCACGATCTCCAGGAGGTAGTTAACGAGCAGCTGGTAGAGCGGAAAGCGGACCCCCACCAATGCGTAGACTCCCACGTACCAGCCCCAGTGCCCCCGAAACGGCTCCCAGCCGCCCAGGATCAGGGCGGCCAGCGGCACCAGTGCTTCCACCCAGAGGAGTGAACAGATGATGACCCGGTTGCCCCTGCGGTCGGCGACTCGGCCCAGGATGCTGCTGGAGACCGACTGCCACAGCACCTGGAACACTGTCGCCAGGATGAGCGCTCCCTCCGTCATCGTGCCCGCCTGCCGCCAATAGAGCGTGTAGAACTGGAGCATATTGGCGAGCACACCCACCGCTACGTTCACCGCCATCAAGCGGCCCAGGTTGGGGTTCTCGCGCGCCAGCCTCGCGAAGTAGCGCAGGTTGCCCAGGAGGTTGAACCGCCGAGTCGGCGTTGCCGACGGCTTTTCGTCCACGAACAGCAGCGACACCCCGGCCAACACGAAGAAACTGACCGTCACCGTAAAGGCGAGGGCGTAGTTACGCGGCTCGGGAAAATGCCCACCCCGGATCACGTGGTAGATCAGCAGGATCGCCACCACGTTGATCCCGCCGGAGATACCCATCCCCATCGCCATGGCGCGGCCGCGGACGCCGGCGGGTATGATCTTGCCCAGCAGCGCGCCCTGCGCCACCCCGACCGCTCCCAGCGCGACGAAAAAGAGCGTGTAGCAGAGTCCGAACACCCAGATGCTCACGCTCCGGTTGGCGGCGGCCGGCAGCCAGAGGTAGGCGGTCAACACGGCCCACACTACCACCGCGGCACTCCAGAAGAGCAGCAAGACCGAGCGCTTCCGCGGGAAGCGGTCCACCAATGGTGCGGCAAGGAGCGGGGAGAGATTCTTTCCGAGCGTATTGAGGGTGGTGAAGAGGCCGGCTACCCGGGGGTCCGGCGCCAGGTAGCTGACGATCCCAGCCATCAGCGTGCTCTCCATCTTGAACTGCCAGCCAATTCGATAACAAAACTGGTAGGCAACCCAGGACCAGAAGTTGCGCGGGGAGTAGACCGGCTCATCAACGCGGGGCGGCGTCTCGGGCTCTGCGGGAGGTGCGGCGGGAGTGGACAAGGCGCAAGGAGCTCCGGTCGGGGGGATAGGCAAGTGTAGCACAATCCTAAATCGTGCCTGTACCGCGACTCTTGGTACGGATTCGAATGGGCGACCGCTCTCCGGCGGTGATTACATGAACCTGCGATCAAGCTCGATGGCCCGATGGATTCCAGTCTCCCATTCGGTTTGCCCCGGCTTGCAGATCGTTTCCTGGGGGTGCTAGATGGATCGAGTGCTGGACGTGCAGCGGCTGCGGGTGTTGCCCGAGCCGGAACGGCCGGAGATCACCGCCCACTTCGAGTGCGACATCCTGATCGCCGGGGGCGGGATGGGCGGCTGTGCGGCAGCCCTCGCCGCGTGCCGGGCGGGTCGGACTGTGATCTTAACCGAAGAGACGGACTGGCTGGGCGGACAGATGACCAGCCAGGGCGTTTCAGCTCTGGATGAGCACGCCCACATCGAGTCGTTCGGCGGCACTCGCAGTTACTATGAGCTGCGTGACCTCGTCCGCGAGTTCTACCGGCAGCAGTCGGAGCTCTCCCCAGCCGCACAGGCAGATGCGGGACTTAACCCGGGTAACGGTTGGGTGAGCTATCTCTGTTTCGAGCCGCAGGCCGGTCTCTGGGCGTTGGACCAGCTCCTGGCACCCTACCTCGAATCCCGGCACCTGCGCCTGCTGCTCCGCCACCGCGCCGTCTCCGCCGAGGTCGCGAAAGACGTGGTCCGCTCGGTCACCTTCCGCCACCTGGATGGCGAGGAGCACACCGAAGTGCGAGCGGCGTTCGTCCTGGATGCGACCGAGCTCGGCGATTTGCTGCCGCTCACCGGCACGGAGTACGTGTCCGGGGCCGAAAGCAGTGTGGACACGGGTGAGCCGAGCGCCGGACTGGACCCGAAGCCGGGCTGCGTGCAGTCGTTCACCTATCCGTTCGCCGTGGAGTTCCGTCCGGGAGAGCGCCACCTCGTGCGTCGCCCGGACGATTACGAAACGAATCGCGACCGCCAGCCTTACACGCTGCGACACCTGTATCACGATGAGCGCGGCTGGCTCACCTACCGCATGTTCGATAGCGGCGAGCGGGACGTGCCGCCCTTCTGGACCTATCGCCGGCTCATCGATGCCACGCAGTTCGCGGACCCGCGCTTCCCAAACGACATCACGATGATCAACTGGCCGGGCAACGATTTCCGCCACGGCAGCTTGATCGACGTTGAACCGGAAGAGGCGCTCGCCGCACTTCAAGGTGCGAAAGCTTTAAGCCTGGGGTTCTGCCACTGGCTGCAGTCCGAGTGTCCCCGCGACGACGGCGGCACCGGTTACGGAGAGCTGCTGCTGCGCCCGGACGTGATGGGCACACCGGACGGTTTCTCCAAGTACCCTTACATCCGGGAGTCGCGGCGCATCCGGGCCCTCCGCACGGTCAAAGAGCAGGAGATCTCCGCCCGCCAGCAACGCGGCGCACGGGCCACCTACTTCCCAGACAGCGTAGGGATTGGCCTGTACGCGATCGATATTCATCCGACGGAAGGCGAAGTGCGCATCCCTCCCGCGCCCGCACTTCCTTTCCAGATCCCGATGTCCGCGCTCATCCCGGTGCGGATGCGCAACCTGCTTCCGGCCTGCAAGAACATCGGCGCCACGCACATCACCAACGGGGCCTACCGGCTTCACGCGATCGAGTGGAACATCGGCGAATCGGCGGCGCACCTGGCAGGGTTCTGCCTCGACCGCGGCCTGACGCCACAGTCGCTGGCCGCCGACGACCACCGCCGCCAGCGGCTACAGCGGAAGTTGGTTCGGGCGGGCATCCCGCTTCACTGGTACACCGACCTGCCGCTAGACCACGAGTTGTTCGAGCCGTCCCAGGTACTCGCCGGCTGGGGCATCTGGACCGGGGACGAGGACTCCCTGGAGCTCCGGCCCAAAGCCCCGCTCGGCAGCGCCGAGTTGAAAGCTCTAACCAGCGCTTCGGGCCAGAGCCAGGAGCGACTTGAGATGCTGATCGCGGACTGGTTGTCCCGTTGGTCCACGCTGGAGCGGGGCGAAGCAATGGCCGCCGCGTATGCCGCGCTGGCAGTTTCCGGAACGAACCACAAGTAGCCTCTGGGGGTTAGGTGCCGGCACCTAACCCCAGCGCGTTTTCTAGGCTTTGTAAACGGTCTTGGGATCGACCATTCGTGGCTCCACGATCTGGAGCTCACCGTCCTCATCCGTCACCCGGTAGAAGCAGCTCCGGTAGCCATCGTGGCAGGCGGCGCCTTCCTGCCGCACCCGGATCAGGAGGCAGTCCTTGTCACAGTCGGTGCGAACCTCCACCACGTGCTGCACGTGGCCGGAGGTTTCCCCTTTGATCCAGAACTTCTGCCGGCTGCGGCTCCAGTAGGTCGCGCGCTTCGTCTCCAGCGTGGCGTCCACCGCTTCGCGGTTCATGTAGGCTACCATGAGAACGTCGTTATTCTCCGCGTCCTGCACCACCGCGGTGATCAGCCCGTTCCCATCGTACTTCAGCGTCTCCGAAAAACTCATCCTGCTATCCCTATCCGCCGCTTCCCATCCCGCTAACCGGGGGATGACGTCGCAAGGCCTAAAGTCGTACGGGCACCCCGCGATCGCGGAGGTGCTCCTTCATCTCCCGGATGGAGTGGATGTTATAGTGCACCAGGGACGCGACCAGCGCCGCCTCGGCCTTCCCCTCCGTCACCCCTTCATATATGTGATCGAGCGTACCCGCTCCGCCGGACGCGATCACCGGAATCGGCACCGCCTCGGCAATGCGACGGGTGATCGTGAGCTCGTAACCGGCCTGGGTGCCATCGGCGTCCATGCTCGTTA
>Ga0255338_1004751_pt1 | contig 13493 bp, 12 predicted proteins | sample MeOH1_35cm_T4_19_FD_203715 | JGI IMG/M metagenome (GOLD analysis project Ga0255338, IMG submission 203715) | Sandy soil microbial communities from University of British Columbia, Vancouver, Canada - MeOH1_35cm_T4_195 | ecosystem: Engineered > Artificial ecosystem > Sand microcosm > Unclassified ...
GGGTGGGGGCGGGTTGCCGGCCGCTGTGTGAGGCGGTGGTCCCGGGGCGGGAGACCCCGCCCCGGGACCGGCGCTTTGGTTCGCGGTCGCGGACCCTCGGCGATTTCGCAACAGCCCGTTGGATCGAACCGATGTCACATTCGGCCCGACGGGGCGGGCCGCGTATCCGGCCCGACGGTGCGGGCGGCGCGCACGGCGAGGACGGAGACCACCGCGGCCGTCGTCGCCGCGACGGCCACAGCGACGAGCACGAACTGCCTCGTGGTGGTGGCGACGGTGAGCATGAGGGCAGCCTCCACCGCGAGACCGACCCACGCGACGGCCGCGAGGTGGGTGCGTTCGCCCGCGATCGCGGACAGCAGCGCGCCCTGCAGGACCGCCAGGCACGCGCCCTGCAGGGCGAACAGCCACAGCAGCGACTGCACCGGGGCGTAGGCGTCACCGACGAGCAGCGGCACGAGCGGCGCGCCCACGGCTGCGCCCGCGACGAGCGCCGCACCGATCCCGACGAGGACGGTCAGGGCCGAGCGGACCGCGGCCGCGGACTGGGCGGGGTCGGCCATCCGCGGGTACAGCACCACCCCGACCGCCTGCGGCAGCCAGAACGCGACCTTCGTCGCGACCGCACCGAGCGCATACAGTCCCGCGTCCTGCGGGTCGAGGACGGTGCGGGCGAGCAGCAGATCCAGCGACGTCAGGGCGATCAGCGCCAGCTGCACCTGGGAGGCGCGCAGCACCGCGAGCACGCCGACCGCCGGGGCGGTCCCGGATCCGGGTCCCGCCGGGGAGCGCGACACGAGCGTGGCGGCCGCGCCCGCGACGAACCCGGTGCCGACCGCACCGGCGAACAGGGCCGCCCCCGGCCCGCCGCCGACGGCGAGCACCGCGACGGCGGGCACGACCTTCGCCACGCCGGCCGCGGCGAGGACGACGCTGAGCGCGCCGAACCGTCCCCGGCCTTGCAGCAGGCCCTGTTCGGTGGCGAGCAGCACGAGCAGGGGTGCGGTGACGAGCGAGCCGAGGGCACCGGCGACGCTGGTGTCGAGGGCCCACGCGACGAGGGGCACGACGGCGAGCGCGACGAACCCGGCGAGGCCGGCGCAGCGATAGCCGAGACGGCGCAGGGCCGCGGTGCCGGCACCGCGCACGGTCTCCCGGGCGACGACGGTCTGCAGGGCGAGCGCCGGCACCGCCAGGACCAGCTGGGCGGCCAGCAGACTGGCGAACTCCCCGTATCCCGCGGGTCCGAGCCACTGGGCCGCCGGCAGGTGCAGCAGATAGGACGCCAGGTTGGCGGTCATGGCACCGGCGGTCACCATCGTCATCCCGGCGACGGCGGTTCCGGTGGCCGGGCGCGGCATCTCAGGTCGCGGCATCGGACCATGGTTGCACGCGGCGGGTGCGGGCGACGAGGCGCGGGACACCGGCGCGAGATGGGTATTGTGCGGCCATGCCCAGGCCGGTGTCGCTGCGTCCCGCTGTCCCGGCCCTCTACAGCCTCGCGCTGGCGGCCGTGGTGCTCGGGCCGCTGCTCACCTCCCCCGGCTACCTGCTGTTGCGCGACGCGGTGAGCACCCCGCGGTCGTTTCCGACGGACTCGGCGCTGGGTCTGACCGATGCCGCGGCGCGGGCCGTCCCGCAGGACGCGTTGCTGGCGGCGGCGAGTTCGGTGGCGGACGGCGGCCTGGTGGTGACGGCGTTGCTCACCGGCGCCCTGTGGGCGGCCGGCTGGGGCAGCGCCCGGCTGGTGGCGGTGCTGTTGCCGACGGCCGGGCTGCCGGCCCGGCTGGTGGCGGCGACGGTGGGCGTGTGGAACCCGTACGTGGCGGAGCGGCTGCTGCAGGGGCACTGGAGCCTGCTGGTGGGCTACGCGGCGCTGCCGTGGACGGTGGTGGCCGCCGTGGCGGTGCGGCGGGGCGACCGCTCCGGGTGGCCGTCGCTGGCGGTGTGCCTGGGCGTGGCGGGCCTGACCCCGACGGGTGCGCTGCTGGCGTCGGGGACGGCGCTGGCCGTGCTCGCGCCCCCGGGCGGGCGGTCCCGGCGGGTGCCGCGGCTGGCCGGCGCGGTGGCGCTGGCGGGTGCGGTGGCGGCGCCGTGGCTGGTGGCGACGGCCGTCTCCGGCGGCGCGGGCGACGGATCGGATCCGGCGGGGGTGCGCGCCTTCGCGGCACGGGCCGAGCCCGCGCTGGGCACGCTCGGCAGCGTGGCGGGGCTCGGCGGCATCTGGAACGCCGACGCGGTGCCCGCGTCGCGGACGACGGTGTGGGCGCTGGTCGGTACTGCGGCGCTGCTGCTGGTGGTGGTGTGCGGGGTGCCGGCGCTGTGGCGGCGACGGCGCAACCCGGTGCTCGGCGTGCTGACGGCGCTGGCCGCGGTCGCGGTGCTCGGTCCCGCCCTCGCGGCGACGGGGCCGGGGCTGCGGGCCGGGGAGTGGGCGATGGTGCACGTCCCGGGTGCAGGTCTGCTGCGCGACACGCAGAAGTGGGTGGCCTGGGCGGTGCCGCTGTACGCGCTGGCCGCCGCGGCGGGGGTCGGCACGTTGCGGACGCGTTTCGGCGGGCGGGCCGGCGTCTGGGCCACGGCGACCGCGCTGGCGGTGCTGCTGGCCCTTCCGGACCTGGCGTGGGGCGTGGGCGGGCGCGTACGCCCGGTGCAGTATCCGGACGCGTGGCAGCGGGTCGCGGCGACGGTGCCACCCGGCGACGGCGATGTGGCGGTGCTGCCGGCGGGTATGTTCCGGCGATTCGAGTTCAGTGGCGCCGCACCGGTTCTCGATCCGGCCCCCCGGATGCTGCGCGCCGACGTGCTGCAGTCCGGGGAGCTGATCGTCGCCGGCGGCACCGTCGCCGGCGAGGGCCGGGGGGCCGCGGAGGTGGAACGCCTGCTGCTGGCGGGCGCGGCGCCGGCCGACCTCGCGGCCCACGGCGTGGGGTGGGTGCTCGTCGAGCACGGCACGCCCGGGGATCTCGGCGACTCGGCCCGCACGCTCGAGCAGCTCGAGCCGGTGGTCACCGACGCCGCGCTGTCGCTGTACCAGGTGCGCGGGGTCGCCGGGACCCGGTCGGACGACCGGACGGCGGCGATCGCCGCGCACGCGCTGTGGGCGGCGGTGTCAGCAGGCGGGCTCGTGGGCCTGCTGGTCCTGCGACGGCGCGTCCGGCGCCGCGAGCACGACGGCGGCCTGCGCCGGGCGCGGGAACAGTCCTGAGACGCGGCGGCCCGCGGCCGTCGCGGCGAGCACCTCGTGCACCCCGTCGCCGGTCGCGGACCAGGAGAACTCGGCGGCGCGCACCCGGGCCTTGCCGCCGAGGGTGCGGCGGCGGTCGGCGTCGGCGAGCAGGTCGGCCACGGCACCGGTGAGCTCGTCCGGGGAGTCGACGAGCACGCCGGTGACGCCGTCGATGATCGAGTCGGTCAGGCCCTTGGAACTGCGGTAGCCGATCGTGGGCACACCGTGCTGGGCGGCCTCGACCACGGCGAGCCCCCACCCCTCCTTGCGGGACGGCATCACGTGCACCCAGGATCGGGCGAGCAGTTCGTGCTTGCGGTCCTCGGCGACGTGGCCGTGGAAGGTGACGGCGTCGGTGATGCCGAGGTCCGCGGCGGCTGCGCGCAGGTTCCGCTCCCACCAGCCGCCGCCGATGACGTCGAGGTGCAGGCCGGGGACGCGGTCGCGCAGCGCGGCGACGGCGACGAGGGCGTCCTCGATCTGCTTGTGCGGTACGAGCCGCGACAGCACGCACACGGTGGGGTGCGCGGTGCGGGTGTGTTCGTCGCCGGGTTCGACGCCGGCGGGGACGGCGTCGGCACCGTTGCGAACGACGGCGATGCGGTCGCGGTCGACCCCGAGGGCCATCAGCTCGTCGGCGGACGGCAGCGACACGGTCAGGTACTGGTCGTCGCGGTGCACGCGCGGCGACAGCGTGGACTCGATCCACCAGCCCAGCGCGGCCATGACGCGCCCGGCGACGGGCCACTGCTCGCGGTGGCAGTGGTGCACGAGCACGGTCACGGGCGCCCCGGCGACGAGCCGGGAGAAGAACGGGATGCCGTTCTGGGTGTCGATCACGGCGTCGGGCCGGAGGTGACGCAGCGGGCCGACGCCGAGACGACCGGCGGCGATCGCGGCGAGGGCCCGGGGATAGACGGTGAGCCGTCCGCCGCCGCGGCTGACGGTGACGCCGTCGATCTCGTCGCGGCGGGGGGCACCGGGATAGGCGGCGGTGCGGAGGGTGACGCGGATGCCGCGCGCGGCGAGCTGGGCTCCGACCTGCTCGAGGTACCGTTCGCTGCCTCCGCCCTGGGGGTGCCCGGTATCGCGCCAGCACAGCAACAGAACCTCGCGCACGTGGCGACCCCCTGTGGTTCGTCGTCGACGGATGTATCCCGGAACACACTAACGGGTGCAGGGGCACCCGCGGTGGAGGGTTACCGGCGGGTAGTGCAGTGCGGGGGCCGCTATGGTTGCTCCTCGTGGTTGTTCCGACCCTGCCCGTTCCCCCGGTGGCCCGCACCTTCGCCCGGCGCGCCACCCTGCGCCGGTCCGTCGGGCTGCTCGGCGACTTCCGGCACGAGCAGTCCGCACCCGAGCTGTTCTACGGGGCGCTCGCGCGCGACACCGTCGACCTGATCGGTGACCTGTACGCGGACCTGACCGACCGGGACCTCACCGGCACGACCGTCGTCGACGTCGGGGGCGGACCGGGATACTTCGCGGAGGTGTTCGGCGCGACGGGTGCCCGCTACGTGCCGGTCGAGCCGGATCCGTCGGAGATGCACGCGGCCGGCCTCGCCGTGGGCGGGTCGGTCCGCGGCTCGGGCCTCGCGCTGCCGCTGCGCACGGGGTCGGTGGACGTGTGCTTCTCGTCGAACGTCGCCGAGCACGTGGCGCAGCCGTGGGTGATGGCCGAGGAGATGCTGCGGGTGACGCGGCCGGGCGGGTTGACGGTGCTGTCGTACACGCTGTGGTGGGGTCCGTTCGGGGGGCACGAGACCGGCCCGTGGCACGCGTTCGGCGGTGAGTACGCGGCCCGGCGGTACGCCCGCCGGCACGGCCGGGAACCGAAGAACCGGTACGGGGTCTCGTTGTTCGAGGTGGGCTGCCGCGACGGGCTGCACTGGGCACGGTCGACGCCGCACGGGGAGCTGCTGGCCGCGTTCCCCCGGTACCACCCGCACTGGGCGTGGTGGCTGGTCCGGGTCCCCGCGCTGCGGGAGTTCCTGGTCAGCAACCTGGTGCTCGTGCTGCGCCGGCGCTGATGGTCGCGCTCGCCCTCGACGTCGGCGGCACCAAGATGGCCGCCGCCCGCGTCCGCGCCGACGGCACGCTCGACCCACCGCGGACGGTGCCGACGCCCGTGCACGGGGTGTGGGCGGCGTGCGCGCAGCTGCTGCGGCAGGTCGCCGCGGGGGGCGAGGTGACCGCCGTCGGGATCGCCAGTGCCGGACCGGTCGACACCGGCGCCGGCTCGGAGGCGCCGATCAACATCGGCGAGTGGGCGCGCGGCTTCGATCTGGCCGATGCCGTGCGCGGACTGTTCCCGCGCGCGGGGGTGCGGCTCGCGGTCGACGGGGCCGCGGCCGCGCTGGCCGAGCACCGGCTCGGGGCGGGCCGGGGTACGGCCGACCTCGTCGCTGTGGTGGTCTCGACCGGCATCGGCGGTGGTCTGGTGCTGGACGGCCGGATTGCCGGGGGCCGGACCGGCAACGCGGGCCACATCGGGCACATGGTGTCGAGCGTGGGTACCGAGGCGTGTGCGTGCGGGGGCGCCGGGTGCGTGGAGACCGTGGCGAGCGGGCCCGCCGCGGTGCGGTGGGCGCGGGGGCACGGCTGGTCCGGTGCCGACGGTGCGGCGCTGGCCCGCGACGCGGGGGCGGGCGATCCTGTCGCGGTGGCGGCGCTGGGACGGGCGGGGACGGCCCTGGGGGAGGTGATCGCGTCGGCCGCGGCGCTGGTCGACGTGGACCTCGTCGTGGTCGGCGGGGGATTCGCGCAGGCCGGCGCGCCGCTGTGGCGGCCGATGCGCGCGGCCGCGGCCCGGCACGCCCGGCTGCCGTTCCTGTCCGGGCTGCGGCTCGTCCCGGCGCGGCTCGCCGCCGCGGGAACCCTGACGGGCGCCGGGCTCCTCGCCGTCGCGGGCTGAGCTTCGACGCGAATCGCCCGCGCCGCGGCCCCTTCCCGCGTCACAATACGAGGGTATTGCCCTCGGGACGGGAGCGGCCATGACGCCTTTCCAGCGCTACATCGCCGAGGAGATCGCGGTGGACCACGCCGACGGTCTGCTCACCCGCCGCGAGGCGCTGCGCCGGCTGGGGCTGATGGGGCTGAGCCTCACCGCGGCATCCGCCCTGCTGGCGGCCTGCTCGAACGAAAACGGTTCGACCGTAACACCTTCCAGCCCTTCTGGGGCGGCTTCCGCATCCCCGGACCGGACACCGCCGGGTAGCGCGACGGCCGTTGCGACGGAGCCGATCACGTTCCCCGGCCCGGAAGGACGGACGCTGCAGGGCGCATGGGCGCCGGCGGCGGAGCCCCGGGGTGCCGTGCTCGTGATCCACGAGAACAAGGGACTCAACGATCACATCCGCTCGGTGGCCGGGCGCCTGGCCGGGGCCGGCTACTCGGCGCTCGCGATCGACCTGCTCTCCGAGGAGGGGGGCACGGCCGTGTTCACGGACCCGGCGCAGGCCACGGCGGCACTGAGTACCATTCCGCCGCAACGGTTCTCCCAGGACATGCGGTCGGGCATCGACGAGCTGACCCGGCGGGTGCCGGATCGGGGCGTCGGGGCCGTGGGGTTCTGCTTCGGCGGCGGCATGACGTGGCTGCTGCTGACGACCGGCGACCCGCGCGTCGCGGCGGCCGTCCCGTTCTACGGACCGCTGCCCGACGCTGCCGACTTCGCCGGCTCCCGAGCCGCCGTCCTCGCGATCTACGCCGAACTCGACCAGCGCGTGAACGCCTCGCGGGACGCGGCGACCGCGGCGCTCGAGCGGGCGGGCCTGGCGCACGAGGTGGTCACCTACCCCGGCGCCGACCACGCCTTCTTCAACGACACCGGCCCCCGGTACAACGCGGACGCGGCCGCGGGAGCGTACGACCGGATGCTCGCCTGGTTCGGGACTCACCTGGGGTGACCCCTTCCGAAAACTTGTAACGTGTTCTAGTGTTCGAGGTCACAGTCCCGGTGGCCGGAAGGAGAGCGCGTGAGCATCGATCCTGCCGCGTCGACGTCCGGCGCCGCCGGCCACGACGCCGAGGTCGCGCGGCCCAGCGACTCCCGGCGCGATCCCGAGCAGGTCCGGGAGAACCTGCGATCGTGGCTCGCGACGAAGGTGACCGACCCGGTCGTCGAGAACGTGCACATCCCCGAGACCACCGGCATGTCCAGCGAGACGCTCCTGTTCGACGCCCGCTGGGACGGCACCGACCGTCCGCTGGTCGCCCGCGTCGCCCCGGCCGAGACCGCCGTGCCCGTCTTCCCCACCTATGACCTCGAGGGCCAGGCCCGTGTCATGCGCGCCGTCGCCGAGCACTCCCGCGTCCCCGTCCCGGCCGTGCACTGGTACGAACCCGACCCCGCCCCGCTCGGGGCCCCGTTCTTCGTCATGACCCGCGTCGCCGGTCGCGTACCGCCGGACGTCATGCCGTACAACTTCGGCTCCTGGGTCACCGAGGCCGGCGACACCGAGCGCGCCGCCATGCAGGACGCCTGCGTCGAGGTGCTCGCCGGTGTCCACGACGTCCCGCCGGCGAGCGCCGGGCTGGGACCGGCCGGCACCGTCGCCGACGCCGTCCGGGCGCACCTGGAGCGTCAGCGCGCCTACTACGAATGGACCACCCGCACCGGTGGCCCCCGCTCCCCGCTCGTCGAGCGGGCGCTCACCTGGCTCGACGCCCACCGTCCCGACGACCCCTCCCCCGCGGTGCTGTGCTGGGGCGACGCGCGGATCGGCAACATCCTCTTCGACGGGTTCCGGCCCGTCGCGGTGCTCGACTGGGAACTGGCCACCCTCGGCGCCCGCGAGATGGACCTGGCCTGGATGACGTTCCTGCACCGGTTCTTCGAGGACATCGCCGCCTCCGCCGGGCTCCCGGGTCTGCCGGGCTTCCTGCGTCTCGACGACGTCGCGCGCACGTACGCGCAGCGCACCGGTCACGTCCCGCGCGACCTGCACTTCTACACCGTCCACGCGGCGCTGCAGCACGCGATCATCATGCTGCGCATCCACACTCGCGCGGTGCACTTCGGGCAGGCGCAGCCACCCCACGACCCCGACGACGCGATCATGCACCGCGCCACCCTCGAGGCGATGCTCGACGGCACCGACCGGCAGGGGTCGGCGTCGTGAGCTCCCTGTCCCCCCTGGACGACTACCCCGTCCACCAGACGGCCGAACCGATCCGGCGCGTCGCGACGTCCGACCGCAACTTCTACGACCGGTACTACTTCAACTGCTACCCCGCCGACACCGCCGACCTGTTCCTGATCGTCGGCATGGGCCAGTACCCGAATCTCGGTGTGGCCGACGGTTTCGCGGTGCTGCGCCGCGGCGACGACCACCTCGTCGTCCGGGCGTCGAAGGCACTGGGCAGCGATCGGGCCGACACGGCCGTCGGACCGCTGCGCGTCGAGGTGCTCGAGGGGCTGCGACGACTGCGGGTGGTCCTCGAACCCGGCCACGCCGAGACCGCCGACCTCTCCTTCGATCTCACCTTCGAGGGCACCGTCCCGGCCACCGAGGAGACACCGCAGCGACTGCGCCAGCTCGAGCGCGTCGTCATGGACACGTCACGGTTCGTCCAATCCGGCCGATGGTCGGGCACCCTCACGGTCGACGGGCAGACGCGGCACGTGGATCCGCGCACGTGGCTCGGCAACCGCGACCGCTCGTGGGGCGTGCGCCCGGTCGGGGAACCGGAGCCGCCCGGACGCAAGGCGCACGAGGGCACGCCCGGCTTCTTCTGGATCTACTCGGTGATGCAGTTCGAGAACGACACGCTCGTCACGATCGTGCAGGAGGACGACCAGGGTCGGCGTCTGGTCGAGGAGGCGATCCGGATCCGGCCCGGCGCCGAGCCCGAGTGGCTGGGCCGGCCGGAGCACCGGCTGGTGTTCGCGCCGGGCACCCGCAACGTCACGGGGGCGGTGCTGACGTTCCACCGGCCCGGGTCCGAGGTCGTGACCGTCGACTGCGAACTGCTGGTGCCGAACCTGCTCGCCGTCGGTACCGGCTACGGGCTCGAGCAGGACTGGCGGCACGGCATGTGGCAGGGCGAGCTGGTGGTGCAGGCGCTGCGCCGCGACGTCCGCGAGATCGACCCGGCGTTGCTGCTGTTCTGCCCCACCGACCATCTCGCGCGGTTCCGGATCACCGGGTCGGACGCCGTCGGCACGGGACTGTTCGAGGTCGCCGTGATCGGACCGCACCGGCAGTACGGCTTCACCGGGTTCGTCGACACCCACCCCGCCCGGTCGGACAAGTGCGCAACCGAAGATCGTTGAGGAAAGGTGACATGACCGATTACGACAAGCTCTTCATCGGCGGACGCTGGGCCGCCCCATCCACCGACGAGCGCCTCGAGGTGTTCTCGCCGGCCACCGAGGAACGCGTCGGTTCCGTGCCGGTCGCCGGGCCGCAGGACATCGACGCCGCCGTCGCCGCCGCCCGTCGCGCCTTCGACGACGGACCGTGGCCCCGCACCTCGCCGTCCGAGCGCGCCCAGGTGCTCGCCAAGGCCGCCAAGCTGATCGAGGAACGCAGCGCCGACCTTGCGGCGTCTCTGTCCGCCGAGATGGGCCAGCCGCCGGCCTCGGTGCAGATGATGCAGGTGACGCCGTCGCTGGCGACGATCAACTACTATGCGGGCCTTGCCGATTCGTTTCCGTGGACGGAGGAGCGCACCGGCGCCTTCGGACGCTCCCGGGTGACGCGTGAACCCGTGGGCGTGGTCGCCGCCGTCATCGCGTGGAACGTGCCGCTGTTCCTGATGATCAACAAGCTCGGCCCGGCCCTGCTCGCCGGCTGCACCGTCGTGCTCAAGCCCGCGCCCGAGTCGCCACTGACCACCAACGCGGTCGCCGAGATCTTCGCCGAGGCGGGCCTGCCCGAAGGCGTGCTCTCCCTCGTCCCGGGCGGCGCCGAGACCGGTGAGTACCTCGTCGCGCATCCGGACATCGACAAGATCACCTTCACCGGCTCGACCGCCGTCGGCAAGCACATCGGCGAGATCGCAGCACGCAACCTCACCCGCTGCTCACTCGAGCTCGGCGGCAAGTCCGCCGCCATCGTCCTCGAGGACGCCGACCTCGACTCGACGATCGCGATGCTCGTGATGTCCGGCCTGATGAACACCGGGCAGGCCTGCGTCGGCCAGACCCGCATCCTCGCGCCGCGCTCGCGCTACGACGAGGTCGTCGAGAAGATGGTGGCGACCGCCGCGTTCTTCCCCGTCGGCATGCCCGACGACGCGGCGGCGCAACTCGGACCGCTGATCTCCGCGAAGCAGCGCGACCGCGTCGAGGGCTACATCGCCACGGGCAAGGAGGAAGGCGCGCGACTGGTGCTCGGCGGCGGCCGGCCCGCAGGCCTGGACAAGGGGTACTTCGTCGAACCGACGATCTTCGCGGACGTCGACAACTCCATGACCATCGCGCGCGAGGAGATCTTCGGCCCCGTGCTGTGCGTGATCCCCTACGACAGCGTGGACGAGGCGATCAAGATCGCCAACGACTCCGACTACGGCCTCGCCGGCTCCGTCTACACCACCGACGTCGACAAGGGCCTCGAGGTGGCGTCGCGGGTGCGCACCGGCACCTACGGCATCAACTGGTACGCCTTCGATCCGGGCTCACCGTTCGGCGGCTACAAGAATTCCGGCATCGGACGGGAGAACGGCCCCGAGGGCGTCGAGGCGTTCTGCGAGACCAAGTCGGTGCTGTACCCGCCCGGCTACGGCGCCTGACGGACTCTCGCGGGCTTCGGCCGAATGTCACATCGCGTCGATCGAATCGACCCGATGTGACATTCGGCCGTCACGCGACCTGCGGCCGTCACGCGGCGGCGGACGTCAGATGTACATCGCGGGATCGATGTAGCACGCCGGGTCGACGAGTTCCTCGTGCGACTTGCGGGGCCGGATCGTCGCCGGGATGCCGACGGCGATCGAGTCGGCGGGGACGTCGCGCGTGACGACCGCGTTCGCGCCGATCGCGACGTCGTCGCCGATCACCACCGGCCCGAGGACCTTCGCCCCCGCGCCGATGGTGACCCGATTGCCGATGGTCGGGTGCCGCTTGGTCCGTGCCAGCGACCGCCCGCCGAGCGTGACGCCGTGATAGATCATCACGTCGTCGCCGATCTCGGCGGTCTCCCCGATCACCACGCCCATGCCGTGGTCGACGAAGAATCGCCGGCCGATCGTCGCGCCGGGGTGGATCTCGATGCCCGTGAGGAAGCGGGTGAACTGCGCCAGGACGCGAGCCGGTCCCCGCAGCGCCGGTCGCGCCCACATCCGGTGTGCCAGCCTGTGCGACCAGATCGCGTGCAGGCCCGAGTACACGAGGGCGTTCTCCATGTCACCACGCGAGGCCGGATCGTGGCCCCGGGCCGCCTGCAGGTCTTCCCGGAGGGTGCGCAGAACACTCACGATTCGTTCAGTCCCGGATGTGCTCGAACAGCGGAGTGGAGATGTACCGCTCGCCGAAGTCGCAGACCACGGCGACGATGAGCTTGCCGGCGTTCTCCGGGCGCTTCGCCAGTTCCAGCGCCGCCCACACGATCGCGCCGGACGAGATGCCGCCGAGGATGCCCTCCTGCGTACCGAGATCGCGGCCCACGCGCACGGCGTCGTCGAACGAGACGTCGACGATCTCGTCGTAGACCGCGCGATCGAGCACGTCGGGCACGAAGTTCGCGCCGATGCCCTGGATCTTGTGCGGGCCCGGCTGCCCGCCGGTGAGGATCGGCGAATCGATGGGCTCGACGCCGACGATCTTCACCTCCGGCTTGTATTCCTTGAGCCTGCGGCCCGCACCGGTGATGGTGCCGCCGGTGCCGATGCCGGCGACGAAGATGTCGACCTCCCCGCCGGTGTCCTTCCAGATCTCCTCACCGGTGGTGTTGTAGTGGATCTCCGGGTTCGCCGGGTTCGCGAACTGGCGGGCGAGGATCGCGTTCTCGGTCTTCGCGACGATCTCCTCCGCCTTCGACACCGCCCCGGCCATGCCCTCGGAGCCGGGGGTCAGGACGATCTCGGCGCCGAACGCACGCAGCATCACCCGCCGCTCGGTGGACATCGTCTCGGGCATCGTCAGGATGACCTTGTAGCCGCGCGCGGCACCGACCATCGCCAGCGCGATGCCGGTGTTGCCGCTGGTGCCCTCGACGATCGTCCCCCCGGGACGCAGCTCGCCGGACTTCTCGGCCGCGTCGATGATCGCCACGCCGATCCGGTCCTTGACGCTGTTGGCCGGGTTGTAGAACTCGAGTTTGACCGCGACCTGGGCGTCGAGCCCCTCGGTCAGCCGGTTCAGCCGCACGATCGGGGTTCGCCCGACCAGCTCGGTGACATTGTTGTAGATACCGCTCATGGGCCCGATCCTCCTCCCGGTCGCAGTGCCGACCGGATTGGTTCCGTCGTCACCTATTGCATCATTCCGCCGGATGCCCGATTCACGTGGGGAGCCGCACAGCGTGCCACCGCGAACCCGTCGCCGCGGAACGGACCGAATGTCACATGGCTTCGATCGAATCGAACCCATGTGACATTCGGTCCGTGGGCCGGGCGAACGATGTCGGAAACGTCCAATACTGCGGACGGTGACGACCCGAGACTGGTCGCATGACGCATTCCGTGAAACCGATTCCCACCGGCTACACCGCCCTCACCCCGTTCCTCGTCGTGGACGGTGCGGCCCGCGCCGTCGAGTTCTACCGCACCGTGTTCGGTGCCGAGGTCGTCGATCGCACCGACGGGCCCGACGGCACGATCGCGCACGCCGAACTGGACTTCGGCAGCGGCCGGCTCCAGCTGAGCGACCCCGCGCCGGCCATGGGCCTGCGCGCCCCGGACGGGACGAACGTCGTCGACCACTCCTACGTGCTGTACTGCACCGACGTCGACGCGACGTTCACCCGCGCCGTCGAGCAAGGGGCGCAGGTCTTCGAGGAACCGTCGACATTCGTCACCGGCGACCGGTTCGGGACGATCCTCGACCCGTTCGGGCACCGGTGGGCGATCATGACGCGGGTCGAGGACGTCGCGCCCGAGGAGGCACGACGTCGCATCGACGAATGGCTCACGAGCCGGTCGTCCTGAGCAACCGGCACCCTGAAACGCCGAATGTCACATCGGATCGATCCAAGGGGTTGTTGCAGAATCGTGGGTCGGCCCCGTCATGTCACGGCGGGGCTGACCTGCGGTTTCGTGTAGAATCCGTTGGTGGCCAAAGGATATCGACCCGTCGATCGTGACCAGCAGTTCCTGATCC
>Ga0255338_1004752_pt1 | contig 13493 bp, 6 predicted proteins | sample MeOH1_35cm_T4_19_FD_203715 | JGI IMG/M metagenome (GOLD analysis project Ga0255338, IMG submission 203715) | Sandy soil microbial communities from University of British Columbia, Vancouver, Canada - MeOH1_35cm_T4_195 | ecosystem: Engineered > Artificial ecosystem > Sand microcosm > Unclassified ...
CGCCTCAGCCGCGGACGAACTCGTCGAGCGGGCGGTCGAGCTCGGGTTGTGCGGGCTCGCGGTGACCGATCACCAGGGCCTGTACGGCGCCGTCCGGTTCGTGTCCGCGGCGGACTCGGTCGGGCTGCATCCGGTCGTCGGGCTCGAGATCGAGCTCCTCGATCCCCTCGTGCCGGATTCCTCCGGCGTCGTGGTCCCGCCCCGCCGCGCCCGACCAGGGCGGTCACGCCGCGCCTCCGAGGCCGCGGCCGGAGTCCTCGAGGGCGTGCCTCGCCGCCCGCGTCCCGAGCGCGCCCGGCTGCCGGGCCACCGCGAGCCGGTTCGCGAGGACCTGCGCGGGATCGGCGAACGGGTGCGCGGTCCGCACCTCGTCCTGCTCGCCCGTGACACGACCGGCTACCGGAGCCTCTGCCGGCTCGTCTCGCGGGCCAACCTCGCCGGCTCGAAGGGCGTGCCGCGGTTCTCGCAGGCACTGCTCGCCGAGCACACGACCGGGCTCGTGGCGCTGTCGGGTTGTCGCGACGGGGAGATCGCGCGGCGGTTGCGCGTCGGCGACCGGGCGGGAGCGCGGGCGGTCGCGGCCCGCTACGCGGGCCTCTTCGGGTCCTCGGCCGTCGGCGTGGCGGGGGCAGGGTTCGTCCTCGAGCTCGAGCACCATCTCCTGCCCGACGACGACTGGCTCGTCGCCGAGACGGCCGAGCTGGCGGCCGAGGTCGGCCTCCCGGTCGTCGTCACGAACGACGTCCACTACGCGCTCCCCGAGGGGCGCGAGCTCCACGACGTCCTGACCGCGATCCGCCACGGACGGACGCTCGACACCCTCGCCGACCTCCGTCGTCCGGATGCCGAGTCGTACCTGAAGAGCGGCGCCGAGCTGGCCGCGATGCCGCCTTCGGAGGATCGCGCGGTCGCGCCAGCGTGGCGCGAGGGGATCGCGAATGCGGTCGAGCTGGCCGCGGCGTGCTCGGTCGATCTCGGGTTCGAGCAGTACCGCTTCCCCGGGTTCGAGGTCCCGAAGGGAGAGACGCCGTTCTCGTATCTTTCCGAGCTGTCCTGGACCGGCGCCCGGCGGCGCTACCACCCGCTGACGCCGGCGGTCGTCCGCCAGCTCGCCCACGAGCTCGACGTCATCGAGCGGACCGGGCTCGCCGAGTTCTTCCTCATCTGCTGGGACCTCATGCGGTTCGCGAAGTCGAAGGGGATCCCGGCGCAGGGGCGGGGAAGTGCCGCGGATTCGATCGTCGCCTACGTGCTCGGGATCACCCGGGTCGACCCGATCCGCCACAACCTCCTCTTCGAGCGGTTCATCAACGAGGGCCGGACGGCGTACCCCGACGTGGACATCGACTTCAGCTCCGAGCGACGGGAGGAGGTCATCCAGTACGTCTACGAGACGTACGGCGCGGAGCACACCGGGATGGTCTGCAACCTCGTGACCTACCGGGCGCGGTCGGCGGTGCGCGAGATCGGGTACGCGCTGGGGTTCCCGCGGCCGCTCGTCGACCGGGTGGCGAAGGCGCTCGAGACGTACGACTCGGTGATGGTTCGGCGCGACCTCGAGGCCGACGGTGGGTTCGCCGAGTTCTTCCGGCGTCGGCGGGAGGGTGAGACCGGCGACGTGGCACGGGCGGCGGCGTTGGCCGGGGAGCGCGGCCTGACCGACGGGATGGGGCAGCTCAACCATGCGCGCGGGGGACGGATCCGGACCGCCGGGCACGCCCCCGGCGCGAAGCCCGCCGAGGACCGAGGCGAGCCCCCGGCGCCCCACCAGCCCGAGGATGGCGGGGCTGTGGCGGCGCGCCGCTTGCCGGACGCCTCCGAGCCCGAGCTGGTCCTCGACGGGATCGACCGGGCGGCCGCGCCGGCCCGGGCGCTCGAGGCGGGCCGGCCTCCGACGAGTGTCGGCCGCGACAACGGAACCTGGGAGGTGGCCGCCGGTTCGGCGCCCGCCGTCCGGTCCGGTGGCAGCGGTGACGACGAGGGCGGCCCCGGCGACAGTCCGGCAAGCGTGGCCTGGCTCCGTGCGGGGCGGGGGACGGGGTACGCGTCCCGGCGCCCGGCGGGGCCGGCGGAGCGAGCCGCGGGGGTCGACGGAGGAACGCTCGACCCCGAGACCGGCGTCCTCCTGCCGCCGCCTCGCGCCACCGATCGGCTCGGCCGGCCGAACCACTGGGATACGCAGATGCCGGGCGCGGCGGCGAGTCGTCGCGCGCTGGAGGGCGCCGGCCCACACAGCTCCGTCGCCCGCATCGAGCCCGATCCGCGGCCCCAGCCCCGCGGCGGCAGCACGGCTGGCCTCTCCGACTGGGAGCGCTGGCTCGAGTTCTGCGCCCGGATCGACGGCTTTCCACGGCACCTGAGCATCCACAGCGGCGGGATGCTCGTGACCGCCGCTCCGCTCATCGATATCGCCCCGCTCGAGCGCGCGACGATGCCCGGCCGCGTCGTCGTCCAGTACGACAAGCGCGACGTCGAGACGATCAAGCTGATCAAGCTCGACCTGCTCGGCCTGGGGATGCTCGCCGCAATCGACGAGGCGATCCAGCTCATCGAGCACGACTGCGCGGTCTGCCTCGACCTCGACCGCATCCCGGAGGAGATCCCCGAGGTCTTCGCGATGCTCCAGGCGGCCGACACCGTCGGGGTGTTCCAGGTCGAGAGCCGGGCCCAGATGCAGACGCTCCCGAAGTCGCGACCGCAGACGCTCGACGACCTCGTCGTCGAGGTGGCGATCATCCGCCCGGGTCCGATCCAGGGCAACGCCGTCCACCCATACCTCCGGCGGAAGCAGGGCTTCGAACCCGTCACCTACCTCCACCCGAGCCTCGAGCCGATCCTCCGCGACAGCCTCGGCGTGATCCTCTACCAGGAACAGGTCATGCGGATCGCGATCGAGGTCGCCGGGTTCACCCCGGCCGGATCGGACGCGTTCCGGCGAGCAATGGGGACGTGGCGATCGAACCGCGAGATGGAGAAGCTCCACGCCGAGTTCGTCGAGGGCGCCATCCGGACGCAGGGCGTCGCGCACGAGGACGCGGAGGAGCTGTTCCGCCAGTGCGCCGCGTTCGCGAGCTTCGGGTTCGCGAAGTCCCACGCCGCAGCGTTCGCCCGGACGGCGTATGAATCGGCGTTCCTCAAGCTGTTCTACCCGGCCCAGTTCCTCGTCGGGCTGATCAACGCGCAGCCGATGGGCTTCTACCCGGTCGAGGTTCTCGTCAACGACGCGAAGCGCCACGGCGTGACCGTCCTGCCGGTCGACATCAACGCCTCGAATTACCGGACGACGACCGAATGGGTCGGCCGGCCCGGCTGGGCGCTGGCGGGTGCGGCAGGCGATGACGGGGGCGCCGACGACGCCTCGGGCGAGCCGCTCCCCGAGGGCGCCGGGGTCGAGGCACGGGCGCGGCCGGTTCGATCGCCGGCGTGCGTGGTCCCGTCGGCGGCCGCCCGGGAGCGGTGGACGGCCGAGAACGCCGTCGGCTGGGGGGTCCGTCTGGGGCTGTCGCTCGTCAAGGGGATCGGCGAGCAGCACGAGGCGCTCCTCGACGCCGAGCTCGCCCGTGGCCGGTACACCAGCCTTGCCGACGTCGTCGAGCGGACGGGGCTGCCGGAGGAGGTGATCGAGCGGTTGATCCGGGCGGGGGCGCTCGACTCACTCGGGCAGCCGCGGCGCGAGCTGCTGTGGCAGCTCCGCGAGGTCGCCGGCAGCGTTCGTGGGCGGATCGACGGCCGGTCGATCCGGGGCCGGCCGGCCAGGAAACAGGAACGTGAGGATGGGTCTGCGACCCCTGCCCGCAGCCTCGATCTCCGCCTTCCCGCCACCGACGCGCCCGCGCTGCCGCCGATCGCCGAGACCGAGCGGATCGGCGATGCCTACGCGGTGGTCGGCCTCGACGCCCGCCGCCAGGTCGTCGCGCTGTTCCGCGAAACGCTCGATCGGCTCGGGGCGGTCGCGAACGCGACGCTCGCCGAGCGGCCGCCGGGGAACGTCCGGCTCGGCGGGCTCGTGGTCACCCGCCAGCACCCGATGACCGCCCGCGGGACCGTCTTCCTCGCGCTCGAGGACGAGACAGGGATGGTCAACGTCACGCTCTGGCCTGACACCTGGGCGCGGCTTCGGGGACTCGTCCGGCGGCACGCGCTGCTGCTCGTCGACGGCGAGCTCCAGCGCGAGGGCAATGTCGTCAACGTCGTCGCCCGCGAGGTTCGGTCGCTCGTCGAGGTCGTGCGTGATGCAGGCGGGCCCGGCGAGCCGGACGGCGTCCGGCAGATGGGCCAGGCCGGGATGCGGCGGCTCGGCTGACGCAGCCGAGCCGACACGTCGCCGTGTGATCGGTCCCGGCGAGCGCCGGGCCGCTCGTGCCTAGCGGCGGCGGTTCGGCCGGCCCCGGTTCGGCTGCTGGCGTCGCTGCCCCCGGTTGGGGTTCGCGAGGTTGAGGAACCGCTTGTACCAGGCGGCGGCGGACCCGAAGAAGATCCCCGTCAGCGGCGAGATGACGAAGGCGGCTCCGATGAGCTGGCCGATCTGCTCGGGCGTCGGCGGCGGCGCCGTCGTCCCGCTCGGGGTCGGTGAGGCTGCCGCGGGCGATGCCGACGCGGTCCCGCTGGACGCGGCGCTCGGCGCAGCGCTGGCCGACCCGGTCGCGGCCGGGCTCGCGGGAGTGCTCGCGCCAGCGCTCGGTGCGCTGCTCGGTGCCTGCGACCCACCGGCGGCGCTCGCCGCCGGGCTGCCGCTCGCCGCCGCCCCGCCCGGCGCAGCCGCGTTCGGAGCGCCTCCGGTCGGGCTTACGAGGACGATGACGCTGAGGCAGATCGCTCCGACGAGGCCGGCGATCGCGCCCGTCAGGTAGCTCGCCCGCTTCGCGAGGAAACCGGCGATGAAGATTGCCCCGATCGGCGGGGTGACGACGAAGTAGTCGACGAGGATCCGCGAGATCACGTCGCGACCGCCAGTCGTCAGCCACAGGATCGTCGTCACGATCGAGATGAGTGCCGGGATCCAGACCGCGCGGCCCCGGACGATCTGCGGCAGGAGCGCGAGGTCTTCCTTCAGTTGCGGGGGACGGAACGCCGCTCGGAACGCGTAGCCGATCCCCGCGGGAGTCGGGCCGGACGCTGGTGCGGCGGACGACTGGGAGGAGGCGCGCTGTCCGGCCCCGCGCGCTGGCCGCGCTGTCGGTGGCGCCGGATCGGCCGACGCTGGTTCGGCCGCCGACTCGGGCTCGAACTCGGCGAGACGGGCCCGATGCCGCCGTCGTGCGTCTGCGCGGTCGGTTCGCTTGGCGCGGGCCACGTCTCCTCCTGTTCCATCGAGGGATCGGCCGGATCCGGGTCCGGCCGGCGGCAATCGTAGACGATCGGCCGCACGCGGCCGGGCGCGCCACTCCGCCTCGCGCGAAGCCGTCCCGGTGAGGTCGCGGTGAGCCGGAGGTAAGGCCGGGTTGAGCGCCCGCTGGTAGAACAAGGGCCTCGTGCCGCTGCCCGCCCGCACCCGCCGGGAGGTCGTCGATGGATCGCGCCCGGCATGCGGTGGTGTCCGCGCTGCTTCTCGTCTCCGTGCTCGTCTCGGTCGTTGCCGCCACGGTCGGCGACCCGCCTGCGCCGTTCCCGGCGGCCGCTGTCGCCTGGCCGGCGTCGTCGCTCGTCCTCTCGGAGGTGATGACCGGCGCGGCGTCGGCCTCGGATGAGTTCGTCGAGCTCGCGAACGCCGGCTCGACCGAGGTGGATCTCGTCGGGCTCGAGGTCGCGTACGTGACCTCGACGGGCTCGACCGTGACGCGCAAGGCGACGTGGGCCTCGACGAGGTCGTTGGCTCCGGGTCAGCATCTCCTGCTCGCGAACAGTGCGGGAGTCCATGCGGCGATCGCCGACGCTGTCTACTCGGGCGGCCTCGCGGCGACGGGTGGAGCCCTCGTCCTGCGTCCGGTCGGTGGTGCGCCGATCGACGCCATCGGGTGGGGAGATGCGACGAACGGGTTCGTCGAGGGGACCCCAGCTCCGGCACCGCCCGGCGGGTCGACGATCGAGCGGCGACCGGGTGGCGGCGCGGGGAACGGCACGGACTCGAACGAGAACCTGGCGGACTGGTTCGTCCAGGCGGTGCCCTCGCCGCAGGGCCTTGCCGCGCCGCCGGTTCTGCCGGAGCCGCCGCCGAGCCCCGTGCCCTCTGCGACGCCCCAGCCATCCCTCGCCGCGACGCCGACGCCCGCGTCGACGCCAAGCGTGACGCCGAGCGCGGCACCGACTCCTGAGCCGACTCCCGAGCCGACTCCGACGCCGACGCCTGCGCCGACGGTCGACCCGACCCCGACGGCGACTCCCGTCCCGACGCCGACTCCCGTCCCGACGCCGACTCCCGTCCCGACGCCGACTTCGACCCCCAGCCCGCTCCCCACGGCGACTCCCGTCCCGACGCCGACTTCGACCCCCAGCCCGCTCCCCACGGCGAGCCCGATCGCCATCGTCGACGCCCGCGCCCTGCCCGACGGCTCGGCCGCGTCCGTCGCCGGCGTCCTGACGATGCGCCTCGGCGCCGTCGAATCCGGTCATGGCGGGTTCGTCGAGGACGCGACGGCCGGGATCGCCCTCTATCTCGATGCTGCGGTCGTCGATCCAGGCCTGCCTGCCGGCAGCGTCGTCACCGCGACGGGAACGCTTGATACCCGCTATGGCCAGCGGACGCTCCGCGTCGCCGCCGTGGACCTCGTCGCAACCGGCGACTCGGCGCTCCCAGTGCCACACGACATCGCCACCGGCAGCGCCGGCGAGGCCGAGGAGGGCCGGCGCGTTCGGGTTTCCGGCGCGACCGTCGGAAGCCCATCGAGCCTCGCCGACGGAACCGGCCTGTTCGTCGACGACGGCACGGGGGCGCTCAGGGTCATCGTCGCGCCCGAGGTCGCCTCCGCGGTCCCGGCGGGCACGCTCGTGACGGCCGTCGGTCCGCTCGGCCAACGCGACAGCAGCGGGACCGGGCTTGCCGGATACCGGCTCCACGTGACCGAAATCGGGGACTTCGTCGTCCAGGTTCCTGCGCCGTCAGACCCGCCCACGCCGACGCCGACCCCGACGGCTCCTCCGACGCCGTTCCCGAGCCCGACCCCGACGGCTCCTCCGACGCCGATTGCGACCTCCACGCCAGCGCCGACGCCGACGCCGACTCCTGCTCCGAGCGAGGCGCCGCTCTCGATCGCCGCCGCCCGGCTGCGTCCGATCGGATCGACCGTCCGGGTCGCTGGCGTCGTGATCGCCGAACCGGGCCGCCTCGGGACACCGTCGCTGCTCGCGATCGACGACGGCACCGGCGGGATCGTCATCAAGCTCCCCGACGGCACGGCATCGCCCGCCCGAGGGACGCTGGTCGGCGTCGTCGGCATGCTCGCGGACCCGTATGGACAGCTCGAGATCCGACCGAAGGCGGGCGGTGTCTCGACCCTGGGTTCGCAGTCCCTGCCGGCGCCGATCCGCCTCGACGCGATCACGCTCGGCGAGGAGGTCGAAGGCCGGCTCGTGACGACCGCCGGGACCGTGGAGACCGCTCCCCGGAAGGCGACGAGCGGCGACATCGCCCTCGATGTCCGGATCCCGGACGGCTCGCTCGTCCGCGTGATGGCGGATGCCTCGGCGAGGATCCAGACGACGGCGCTCGTCAAGGGAGCTCGCTACGACCTCACGGGGATCGCGGGCCAGCGGGCGAGCCGAAAGGGAAGCGCCGACGGCTACCGGATCTGGTTGCGCGACTCGGGGGACATCCGGGCGCTCGCGGCGGCTCCGACCCACAGCCCGTCACCGTCCGGTTCCGTTCCGGCGCCGTCGACGGGTCGGGCGACGATCTCGATCGCCCGCGCCCTGCTCGCCCGCGACGGCCAGGTCGCCGTCGAAGGCGTGGTCACGGTCGACGCGTCGCTCCTCGACGCGTCCGGGCGGCGGATCGTCGTCGAGGATCCGACGGCGGCGGTGGAGGTGCTCGTCCCGTCGGGGACGACGGCGCCGGGTGTCGGGAGCCGTGTCGTCGTGGTCGGGACGATCGGCCGCGCGTACGGCGCGCCGCGGATCCGCGCGACGAGCGTCGACGCCCACGGAGGTGGCATTCCGCGGCCGGCACTCGCGCTGGCCGGCGCGCCTGGCCCGGCCCACGAGTGGCGGCTCGTCCGGGTCGCGGGGGCGATCGTCGACATCGAGCGGCTCGGAAGCCGCTGGCGGGCGGAACTGCTCGTCGGCGGGGACCGCGTCCCCATCGCGGGGCTGACCGGCGCGGGGATCCCGGTCGCATCGATCGTCGAAGGGCGCCGCGCGACGATCGTCGGCGTCGTCCGGCGGCCGTATCCGTCCGCGACCGATCGCCGGTTCAGCGTCGTCCCACGCGGACCGGGCGACGTCGCGGTCGGCCCCGCCGAGACGAGCCACGGTGCGAGCTCGGCCGGTGGTGCGCCAGGTGCGACCGGGGGCGGAGCCGCCCGGTCGTTCGCAGCCGGGCCCCTCGACGCCGATCTCGACCGCCTCGAGGAGCACGTCGGGACGACCGTCCGCGTCGGCGGGCTCATCGTCGAGCTGGCCGCCGACGGGGTCGACCTCGACGACGGGACGGCAGTGGCCCGGATCGTGCTCGAGGGCGAGGCGGCGGCCTATCTCCCGCTCCTCGAGCCCGGCGACGCGATCAACGCGACCGGCGAGGTGGCGCGCCGCGGCGAATCGCTCGTCGTCCTCGTTCGCGATCCGGCCGGGCTCGCTCGGGTCGGCGACCCGAGCGAGCCGTCGACGCCCGCGCCCGCCGTCGAGCCGTCCCCGGCCGCCGCTCTGGTCCGGCCGACCCATGCCTCGGCTGACCCGTTTGGCCTCGGCCTCCCGGGAAGCGCCGGACTCGCCTCGCTTGGCCTGATCTCGGTTGCGTCCGTCGGCGTGACGCTGCTCCGACGTCGCCAGATGCGCCGCCGGCTCCTTGCCCGGGTGACTGCGCGCGTCGTGGCGATCGCGGCGCCGCGCGCAACCGAGGCGACGGCGACGGATCGGTCGAGCGCGACGTGAACGGGTCGGTGCAGCGTGGCGGACGGCGAATCCACGCTCGGATCGCCTTGACGCTCGCGAGAACACGCGTCTATCCTCGCGCGGGCTTCGCGCTCAGCGGGGCCGCGACCAGAGGAGAGGGACGACTTGCCGAACGCGGATCACCGCGTCGCCCTCCCGGTGGGAGAACGGCAGTACCACATCGGACTCGGGCCGGGCGATCTGGCCGAGTACATCCTCCTCCCCGGCGATCCTGATCGAACCGCGCGAATCGCGCCTCGTCTTGACTCGATCGAGCTCGAGCACCGCCACCGCGAGTTCGCGAGCGTCACCGGGACGTACCGTGGACAACGCGTGTCGGTCGTCTCGACGGGGATCGGTACGGACAACGTCGAGATCGTCGTCGCCGAGATCCTCGCGATCACCGAGCGACCGACGTTCATCCGCGTCGGGTCGTGCGGCTCCCTGCAGCCCGAGATGAACCTCGGGGACCTCGTCGTGTCGACCGGGGCCGTACGTCTCGAGTCGACGACGAGCTACTTCGTCCACGACGGTTATCCGGCGGTCGCGGACTACGAGGCGGTCCTCGCCCTCGTCGAGGCAGCCCACCGGCTCGGCCACCGCACCCACGTCGGGCTGACCGCCACCGCGCCCGGGTTCTTCGGTGCGCAGGGACGGCCGATCCCGCACCTTCCCATCCGCTACCCTGACCTCGCTGAAGAGATGGCGCGCCAGCGCGTCCTGAACTTCGAGATGGAGGCATCGGCACTTCTCGTCCTTGCCCATCTGGCACGCGCCCGGGCGGGCGTCGTCTGCGCGGTGTACGCGCAGCGCTCGACCGGGGACTTCGTCACCGGAGCCAGCAAGGACGCCGCCGAGGCCGCATGCGTGGAGACGGGGCTCGAGAGCCTCCTGATCCTCGCCGAGATGGATCGGCAGAAGCGACAGGCTGCGACGGATCGCTGGCGACCGTCGCTGTGGGAATGATCGACGTCGGCGGACACGGGACGTGGGTTTCCGTGACGCCACGCTAGCCCAAGGAGGAGTCCGATGGCCGAGGCCTATTGCGTCAAGGACAAGCAGAAGGTCGAAGTCCAGAACGCCCAGCGGATCACGATGAAGAACGGCAAGCCGGCGCTCCAGGGCACGTGCCCCAAGTGCGGCGGCAAGGTCTTCAAGATCGGCGGCTGACGCAGGCCCGCGAACACGCGCGAACACGAGACCCCCGCCGGGTGACCGGCGGGGGTCTTGCCGTTCGCACGACCGTACCGCACGACCCGGCGATGAACCCTCGCGAAACCTCCCTCCCGCCGCCGATGGACCGGCCCGTCCTCGCCCTCGACCTCGGCGCGACCCGCATCCGCGTCGCCGCCGTGCTGCCGGATGGCGGGCTCCTTGGCCGCGCCGACGGCCGCACGCCCGGTGCCGAGGGCCCGCAGGCCGTCATCGAGGCGTGCATCGCCCATCTCCGGGGCATCCTGGAGCAGCTGGACCCGGGAACGCGATCGGAGCTGGCAGGGGTCGGGATCGCAGCGCCCGGGCCGGTCGATCCGCGCCGCGGCCGGCTCGTCGAGCCGCCCAACATCGGCCCGGGGTTCCGGGACGTCCCGTTCGCCGACGCGATCGCGGACGCGCTCCGGCTGCCCGCCGTGCTCGAGCGCGATACGAACGTCGCGGCGCTCGCCGAGCAGGCATTTGGTGCCGCCCGCGGCGCGACCGACTTCCTCTACCTGACCGTCTCGACCGGGATCGGCGGCGCGATCGTGGCCCGCGGCATGCTGTACGGCGGTGCAGACGGGGTCGCCGGCGAGCTCGGGCACGTGACCCTCGACCTCGACGGTCCGCTGTGCGGGTGCGGCGGACGCGGCCACCTCGAGGCGATCAGCTCGGGGAGCGGGATCGCGCGCCTGGCGCTCGCGGGCGTGGAATCGGGACGGGCGGCGGGCCTCGCGGCGCTCGCGGCCCGGATCGCCCCGCGCCGGCTCGAGGCCCGTGACGTCGCCGAGGCTGAGGAGGCAGGGGACGCGGACGCGGCCGCGCTCATGGAGCGGGCACGGTCGGCATTCGCGGCCGCGACGGTCGGGTTCGTGAACGTCTTCAATCCCGAGCTCATCGTCGTCGGAGGGAGCCTGGCCCGCGGCCAGGGTGAGCGCTGGCTCGGACCCGCGCGCGCGGCCGTCGCCACCACCGCCTTTCGGATGCCGCGGGAACGCGTCCGGATCGTCCCGGCCGCGCTCGGGGACGACGTCGGCCTCGTCGGGGCGCAGCCGCTGTTCGCGCTCCGAGGCGGCTGACCGGGCCGTTCCGCCCCCGAGTTCGGCCCGAAGGACCCTTCCGGGGGACGAAACCCCCTCTGGTAGAATGGCCCGGCATTCCCCCAGACTCAGCGCCCAGGTTTCGCCCTGTCGTCGCGACCGGTTCTCGCGGTCGAACTCGGCTCATCAGGAGGTCTCAGATGACCGTCCGTGTCGGTATCAACGGCTTCGGCCGGATCGGCCGCCAGTCGCTCAAGGCGCTCCTCGAGCGGACCCCGGACGTCGAGGTCGTCGCGGTCAACGACCTCGTCGACGCGGAGATGAACGCGCTGCTGTTCAAGCACGACTCGACGTACGGAGCGTATGACGGCTCGGTCGAGGCGCGCGACGGGTCGCTCGTGATCGACGGCCGCGAGATCAGGATCCTCGCCGAGAAGGACCCGGCCAACCTCCCGTGGGGCGACCTCGGCGTCGACATCGTCCTCGAATCGACCGGCCTCTTCACGAACGCCGACAAGGCCAAGGCGCATCTCGATGCCGGCGCGAAGAAGGTGATCATCAGCGCCCCGGCCAAGGGCGAGGACATCACGATCGTCCTCGGCGTCAACGAGGAGCGCTACGACCCGGACACCCATCACGTCATCAGCAACGCGAGCTGCACGACGAACTGCCTCGCTCCGGCCGCCAAGGTCGTCCACGACCTGCTCACGATCGAGCGCGGGCTGATGAACACGATCCACAGCTACACGAACGACCAGCGGATCCTCGACGTGGCCCACAAGGACCCGCGCCGGGCCCGCGCCGCGGGGCTGAACATCATCCCGACGACGACCGGCGCCGCGAAGGCGCTCGCCCTCGTGATTCCGGACCTCAAGGGCAAGTTCGACGGCTTCAGTCTCCGCGTCCCGACGCCGACGGTCAGCGTCGTCGACTTCACCGCGGAGGTGAGCCGGCCGACGAGCGTCGAGGAGCTCAACGATGCGTTCCGGAAAGCGGCCGCCGGACCGCTCGACGGGATCCTCGGTGTCTCCGATGAGCCGCTCGTCTCGTCCGACTTCCGCGGCGACTCGCGCTCGTCGATCATCGACGCCGAGTCGACGATGGTCATCGGCGGGACGATGGTCAAGGTGATCAGCTGGTACGACAACGAGTGGGGTTACAGCTGCCGCGTCGCCGACCTGATCGGCTTCGTCGCGGCCCGGCTGCCCACCGCGGCGGTGGCCACCGCCTGACCGCCGCCCTCTGCGGGGCGTCGCGCGTCCGCGCCGCCGCGGGCCGCCCGCCTCGCGCCGGGCGCCCCACGCCGACAGGACAGGTAACACCATGGACAAGCTGACGGTCAACGACCTCGACGCGCGCGGGAAGCGCGTCTTCGTCCGCGTCGATTTCAACGTCCCGCTTGCGGACGGCCGGGTCACCGATGACTCGCGGATCCGCGCCTCGATCCCGACGATCCGCCACCTGATGAGCCAGGGGGCGCGGGTCATCCTTGCGAGCCACCTCGGCCGCCCCGATGGCAAGGTTCAGGACGGGCTCCGGCTGCGGCCGGTGGGGGAGCGGCTCTCGCAGCTCCTCCGACGAAACGTGCCGGTCACCGGCGATGCCCTCGGCGTCGGGACGGAGGACGCCGTCAAGCGGCTCCGGCCGGGCGAGGTCCTCCTCCTCGAGAACCTCCGGTTCCACTCGGAAGAGGAGAAGAACGACCCGAAGTTCGCCGAGGCGCTCGCCTCGTACGCCGACGTCTACGTGAACGACGCCTTCGGGACGGCGCACCGGGCCCACGCGTCGACAGTCGGGATCGCCCGCCTCCGGCCGGCCTACGCCGGGCTCCTGATGGAGCGCGAGATCGCGTCGCTCTCGAAGCTCCTCGAGAACCCCGAGCACCCGTTCGTCGCGATCGTCGGCGGGGCGAAGGTCTCGGGCAAGCTCAAGGTCCTCGAGAATCTCCTCACGAAGGTCGACCGGCTGATCCTGGGGGGCGGAATGGCGAACACGTTCCTGCTCGCCCAGGGCAAGGCGGTCGGCAAGAGCCTCGCCGAGCACGACATGGTCGATCAGGCGAAGCGCGTCCTGACCGAGGCCGAGTCGCGCGGCGTCCAGGTGATCCTCCCGGTCGACGTGATCGTCGCGAAGGAGGTCACTCGGGGGACCGAGTACAAGACGCTCCCCGCCGAGAAGATCCCGGCGTCGTGGCACATCGTCGACGTCGGCAAGCAGACGCTCGCGCTCATCGCCGAC
>Ga0255338_1004753_pt1 | contig 13493 bp, 13 predicted proteins | sample MeOH1_35cm_T4_19_FD_203715 | JGI IMG/M metagenome (GOLD analysis project Ga0255338, IMG submission 203715) | Sandy soil microbial communities from University of British Columbia, Vancouver, Canada - MeOH1_35cm_T4_195 | ecosystem: Engineered > Artificial ecosystem > Sand microcosm > Unclassified ...
GTAGACGACGAAGTAGACGACCCAGACGACGGTCAGCCACAGGTCGGCGTACCACTCCGGCTCGGCGTACTCCTTCGACTGGGTGATGCCGAGCAGGTAGCCGGTCCCGGCGATGACGATGAAGGCGTTGTAGCCGAGCACGACGAACCACGGGGCGATGGCGCCGGCGAGCCGCGCCCGGCAGGTCCGCTGCACCACGTAGAGCGAGGTGGCGATCAGCACGTTGCCGCCGAAGGCGAAGATCACCGCCGAGGTGTGCAGCGGCCTGAGCCGCCCGAAGGTCGTCCACGGCAGGCCGAGGTTGAGGAGCGGAAAGGCGAGCTGGCAGGCGATGATGACGCCGACCAGGAAGCCGGCGATGCCCCAGAACATCGCCGCCGCCGAGGCGAACTTGATCGGCCCGATATTGTAGTTCGGGTAGCCGTCGATCTCGAGCGGGGTCGGCGCGTTCGGCCGGTCGAAATAGCCCCGGAAGATGAAGAAGGCTCCGGCCGCCGCCATCAGCGCGCCGATCCCGCCGTGGAAGCTCATGCCCGGATCGAGCGACTTGCCGGCGACGATCAGGCAGGCGAAGGCGAGTAGCACGAGGAAGGCGGCGAATCCGCCCTCCTCCAGGGTCATCATCTTGCCGGGTCCCGGCGTGGCGTCGGCTTGATTCGCCATATGCCCGCTCCGTAAGTGCGCGCGGCCGACATGGCCGCATCGCGCGCACCCTAGGGAGACGTCGGCGAGGCTTCCTTGCGCTAGGTCAACGACCCTTCGACGGCGGCCCGATGAGCCGCAGCACCAGAGGCAGCGTCAGCGCGATGGCGATGAAGCGGGCGAGCTGGTGGATGGCGACGAAGGCCGGGTCGGCGTGCAGGAGGTAGGCGAGGCCGGTCATCGCCTCGATGCCGCCGGGCGCGAAGGCGAGCAGCGCGTCGCCGACCGGCTGGCCGGACGCCCACACGGCGACGAGCGCCCCGGCGACGGCGACGGCGAGGCCGATGACGAGCGCCCCGACCGACGACCAGGCGACGCGGACGAGCATGCCGAGATCGGCGCCGGAGAAGCGGGTGCCGACGAAGGCGCCGAGGACGGTGAAGGCGGGGATCGCCAGCCAGGCCGGCAGCACGGCCGAGACGAGCCCGGCGCCGTGCAGGGCGGCACTGGCGCCGAAGGCGCCGGCGAGCAGCCCGGCGGGCACCCGCAGGCGCTCGGCGAGAAGGCCGGCGACGCCGCCGACCGCCAGCATGATGGCGAGCTCGACGAGATCGACGGTCTGGGCGCGCGCCGCCGTCGCGGCCGGCTCGCCGTGGCCGATGACGATCGGCAGCACGGCGACCAGGAACATCAGGCGGATCGACTGCGACGTCACCACCTTGCGCACGTCGGCGCCGCGCTGCGCGGCGGCCGCGACGACGTAGGAGAGCGCCCCGGGCAGCGCCGCCAGCAGGGCGCTGTCGCGGTCCCAGCCGTGGCGGTGGCGCAGGAACAGCGTCACCGAGGCGGTGACGGCGGCGACGGTGACGAGCAGCACGCCGAGCGAGACCGGCCAGTCGCCGATTCGCGCCACCGTCTCCGGCGTCACGCCGGCGCCCATGGAGACGCCGAGGACGACGAAGGTGACGTTGCGCAGCCAGCCGGGCAGCCCGGTCTGCACTCCGGCGAGCGAGGCCCCGGCGACCAGGACGGCCGAGCCGGCGAGCCAGGCCGCCGGCAGGTCGAGGGCGTAGCAGACCGCCCCGCCGACGACGGCGAGGGCGAGCGTGACGAGGCTGCGGCGGAGAAGCGCGGACAAGAGACTTCCGGCGGGCGGGCGGCGACGATCGAAGAGGCTCACGCGGCCTCCATAGCACCATCCTCCCGCATTGTTGATGCCGCAAGTCGAGATGGCCGCCGCCATGTCGGCAGGGCACCCGCGAACGGGCCCGCCGTCGCGGTTCTGGACGGACCGGCGGGACGGTGGCGCGCCGCTATTGGTGCGACTGAGACGGACGGCTCCCATCCGTCTGAGAAAATCGCCCCCCCAGAGAACCAGCCGGCGGTCTAGAAGCCCCGGCGGGGCCGGCGGGCCGCCCGCCATAGCCGCCAGAACGCCACGATCGGCGCGAGCTCGGCCGGCCGGCGGAACGGGTCCCACCCCGGCCGCTCCATCCGCGCCAGCAGCGGCCGCGCCGCCGCGAGCGGCAGGAGCGCCGGCACGACCTTCGCGGGGATGCCGGCGACGCCGGCTCGCACCCGGTCGAGGTGGCGCAAGGCGTGGCCGCGCATCTCGGCGAGCGCCGCCGTGACGGCGGGCGTCATCCGCCCGGCGAAGACGTCCTCCGGGTCGACGGCGTAGCGGGCGAGCACATCGGCCGGCAGAAACATCTGCCGCCGCGAGGCGTGGCGCGGCAGCTGCTCGATGACCCACAGGATCGTCTCGACCACGCCGGCGTGGCCGGCGACGGTGCCGGCGCCGGGATCCTCGCCGCCGGCGAGGACGATGGCGGCGAGCTGCACGAGGCTGCCGTGGGTCTCGCCAGCATAGCCCTCGAGGTCGGTGAGCGAGGGCATCGGGTCGTCGTAGAGGTCGAACAGCCGCGCGTCGAGGGCGGCGACGAGCGCGGCGCGCGGCAGCTGCCAGCGCTCGGTCGCGTCGAGCAGCGCGTCGGCGACGGGACTGCCGACACGCTCGCCGGCGGGCACCGCCAGCACGTCGCGCCACCACTGCAGCCGGAGCTCGCCGGCGAGCGGCTCGCGCACCACGTCGCGCACCCGCGCCGTCTCCAGCGCGAAGGCGCCGAGGGCGAGGAGCCCGTCACGCGCCGCCGCCGGCGCCAGCAGCCCGGCGAGGTATCGCCGCCGGTCGCCCGCCCGCACCGCCTCGCGGCAATGGGCGTAGGCCTCGTTCAACGGGGTATCGGCTCGCGCGTCCATGGCACCACCAGGGCCTCCGCCTCTAACTAGGGTGCGCGGGGAGCTCAGTCGACGGGCAGCAGCGCCGCCGCCACGGCCCTGCCCTCGGCGAGGAGGACGTTGTAGGTGCGCACCGCCGCGCCAGTCGTCATCGCCTCGACGCGCAGCCCGGCCGCCGCGAGGCTCCAGCGCAGCGCCTCGGGCAGCGGCACCAGGGCCGATCCGGTGCCGAGGAAAACGACGTCGATCTCGCCCGCCTCGGCGCGGACCGCGGCGAAGGCCGCCTCGTCGAGATCGGCCGGCCCGACCGGCGCCCAGCCGTGGATGCCGCTCGGCAGGCACAGGATGGCGCCACGGTGCGACATCTCGGCGAAGCGGAAGCCGCCGTTGCCGTAGGCGTCGATCGGCGCCCGGCCCGGGAAGTGGGCGTCGCGGACGACGATGCCGTGCGGGCCGAAGCCGCGGGGCGCGGGCACGGCGCTCACCCTGCCCGGTGGCTGTCCGGCCGCAGCCGCAGCCGGGTGAGCAGCGGCGCCGACAGGAAGACCGACGAGAAGGTGCCGACGACGACGCCCCAGATCATGGCGAGCGCGAAGTTCGCGAGGCCCGGGCCGCCGAAGGCGTAGAGCGCGACGAGGGCGAGCAGCACCGTCGTCGAGGTCATCAGCGTGCGCGACAGCGTCTCGTTGATCGAGCGGTCGATCAGCCGCCGGCGCGGCAGGTCCTCGCGCCGGCCGAGGTGCTCGCGGATGCGGTCGTAGACGACGATCGTGTCGTTCAGCGAGTAGCCGAGCACGAGCAGGATGGCCGCGATGCTCGACAGGTTGAAGTCGATCTGCAGGGCGGCGAACAGGCCGACGGTCAGGATCACGTCGTTGATCGTCGTCAGGATCGCGCCGACGGCGTACTGCCAGCGGAAGCGCAGCCACAGATAGGCGAAGACGGCGACGAGCGCCCCGGCGATGCCGAACGCGCCGTTGCGGGCGAGCTCGCTAGAGACGGCCGGCTCGACGACCTCGGTGCGGCGGAACTCGACGGTGTCGCCGAGGACGTCGCCGATGAGGCCGACGACCCGCTGCTGCGCCTCGTCGCCGCCGTCCTGGCGCTCGACGCGCACGAGCGCCACGTTCGGCGCCCCGAACGCCTGCACCTCGACGTTGCCGAGGCCGAGATCGTCGGTGGCGGCGCGCAGCGCCTCGATGTCGACGGGGCCGTCGCGCGTCGCCACCTCGATCAGCGTGCCGCCGCGGAAGTCGATGCCGAGGTTCAGCCCGACGGTCAGCACCAGCACGATCGACAGGATCGACAGCACCGCCGACAGCGGCACCGTCACCGTCGTCCACTTCATGAAGGGGAAGGCGGTCTTGGTGGGGAAATAGCGGATCAGGCTCATCGTCCGCTCCCTCTCAAAGGACCGAGGCCGGCCGCACCCGCCGCACCCAGGTGGCGACGAGCAGGCGCGTGAACAGGTGGGCGGTGAACACCGTCGTCACCACGCCGATGGCGAGCGTCACGGCGAAGCCGCGCACCGGCCCCGAGCCGAGGAAGAACATCATGGCGGCGGCGATCAGCGTCGCCACGTTGGCGTCGAGGATGGTGCCGAAGGCCCGCGAGAAGCCGCTGTCGATCGCCATCACCGCGGCATGGCCGTGGCGCGCCTCCTCGCGGATGCGCTCGTAGATGAGCACGTTCGAATCCACCGCCATGCCGATCGTCAGGACGATGCCGGCGATGCCCGGCAGGGTCAGCGTCGCCTGCAGGAGCGACATGACGCCGAGCAGCAGCAGCACGTTCACCGCCACCGCGACGTCGGCGAGGAAGCCGAGGAAGCCGTAGACGAGGACCATGAACACGGCGACTAGGGCCGCGCCGACGAGCGCCGCGACGACGCCGGCCCGCGCCGAATCGGCGCCGAGGTCGGCCGCCACCGTGCGCTCCTCGACGACGGCGAGCCGCGCCGGCAGCGGCCCGGTGGCGAGTGCGATGGCGAGGTCGCGGACCGAGTCGGGCTCGAGATCGCCGGCGATCTCGAGCCGCCCGTCGGTGATCGGCGCCGCGATCTCCGGCGTCGAGACGACCTGGCTGTCGATGGCGATCGCCAGCATGCGGCCGGGATTGGCGGTGGTCGCAGCCGCGAGCTTGCGCGTCCCCTCCTCCGTCATCCGCAGCATCAGCACCGGCTCCTCGCCGTCGGCGCCGACCTCGGTGGTGGCGATGTCCTCGCCGGTGACGATCGGGGCTTGGTCGACGAGATAGAGCACCGGTGGGTCGTCGATCGAGCCGAGCACCCGCGTGCCCGCGGGCGTGCGACCGTCGAGCGCCTCCTGCAGCGCCGCCTCCGGCTCGACGAGATGCACGGCGAGCTCCGCCGGCTGGCCGGCGAAGCCCTTCAGCCGGCCCGGGTCGGTCAGGCCGGGCGCCTGGATCAGGATGCGGCCGGCGCCGGCGCGCTCGACCGTCGGAACCGAGCCGCCGAGGGCCGCCACGCGCTCGCGCACGACCTCGATCGAGCGCTGGATGAGGAGCCGGCGGCTGGCGACGAAGCCATCCTCGGTGGGGACCAGGCGGATGCCGCCGTCCTGCCCGGCGGTGATGGCGAAGGCGTCGACCGGCGTGTCGCCGGGCGGGCGCACGACGAAGTTCGCCGTCACCGCCGCGAGGCGCGCTGTCGCCTCGGCCACCCGGTCGGCGTCGAGGACACGCAGCTGCACCGCGTCGCCCTGGGCGCCGAGGCCGGTGTACTCGATCGCCGGCGCCTGGCCGAGGGCCAGGCGCGCCGCCTCGACCAACGCCTCGAGGCGGCGCTGCGCGTAATCTTCCAGATCGACCTTGTAGAGCAGCCTGGCGCCGCCCTGCAGGTCGAGCCCGAGGGCGATGCGCCGGTCGGGGAGGAAGGACGGCCACGACGCCCGCCACGCCGCCGGAACGAAGTTCGGCACGACGCTGACGAGCCCGACGGCGATGACGAAGAGGATCGCGGCGATCTTCCAGCGGGTGAAATACAGCATCGTGCCCCCCGGCGGGGCCGGCGGACCGGCCTGTCATGGTGCGATTCGCGACAGCAGACGCCCACTGTCCGGGAAAAACGCACTCCGAGACAAGCCGTCGGCGATCCGCGCCGACGGGCCGCCTCAACCCGACCGGGCCGCGACCGCCCGCTCCTCAGCCGTTGTCGTTGACGGGCTCGCCCTTGGCGCGGACCTCGCCGATCGCCGAGCGGACGATGCGCACCCGCACGGTCTCGGCGAGCTGGACCTCGATCTCGTTGTCGTCGACGACCTTGGTGACCTTGCCGATCAGGCCGCCCGAGGTGATGATCGTGTCGCCGCGCCGGACGTTCTTGATCATCTCCTGGTGCGCCTTCTGGCGCTGCCGCTGCGGGCGGATGATCAGGAAGTACATGATCGCGAAGATCAGCACGAACGGCGCCAGCGACATCAGCATGTCGGTCGAGGGCATGGCGGTGGCCGCTTGGGCGTAGGCAGGGGTCACGAACATCGGGATGTCCTCGTTCTCGATCGGCGCCCGGGCCCGGGGCACCCCCGGCGTGCCGGACACCCCCCGCGAGGCCGGCGGGACTATAGCCGCGGAGCCCGTGTTTGCAAGCGCGCGGCGGCTTCCGCGGCCTCGCCCGGGCGTGCTAAACGGCCGGGTTCGCCCCCCGCGGCCCGACGGCCGCCCCTCCCGTCCCCGGCGACAGGATTCCAGCGTGGCCGAGACCGACCTGAACCTCCTCGCCGATCGCCTCGACCGGCTCATCACGCTGATCGAGCGGGCCGTGCCGCCGGCGGCCCCGCCGGTCGACCTCGCCGCGGCCGACGCCTTCGTCTGGCATCCGGCGCCGCCGGCGCTCGAGCCGGTGGCGCACGTCAACCGGGTCGAGATGGCGCTCCTCCAGGGCGTCGACCGGGCGCGCGACCAGCTCCTCGACAACACCCGGCGCTTCGCCGACGGCCTGCCGGCCAACAACGTGCTCCTGTGGGGCGCCCGCGGCATGGGCAAGTCGTCGCTCGTCAAGGCGGCGCACGCGAGCGTCAACGCCGGCTTCGCCGACGGCGGCCGCGGCGAGCGGCTGAAGCTCGTCGAGATCCACCGCGAGGACATCGAATCGCTCCCCGCCCTGATGACGATCCTCAGGCCGGCACCGCATCGCTTCGTCGTCTTCTGCGACGACCTCTCCTTCGACGCCGGCGACGCCTCCTACAAGTCGCTGAAGGCGGTCCTCGACGGCGGCATCGAGGGGCGGCCGGCGAACGTCGTCTTCTACGCCACCTCGAACCGGCGGCACCTCTTGCCGCGCGACATGATGGAGAACGAGCGCTCCACCGCCATCAACCCCGGCGAGGCGGTCGAGGAGAAGGTGTCGCTGTCCGACCGCTTCGGTCTGTGGCTCGGCTTCCACAAGTGCAGCCAGGACGAGTATCTCGCCATGGTGCGCGGCTACGCCGAGCACTTCGGCCTCGACCGCGACGACGACGCGCTGCGCGCCGAGGCGCTCGAATGGGCGACGACCCGCGGCGCCCGCTCCGGCCGCGTCGCCTGGCAGTTCATCCAAGACCTCGCCGGCCGGCTCGGCCGCCGCATCGAGGCCTGAGCCGGCGCGGCCGCGCCGTCTCGTTCCTCCGCCCCCTCGGCCCGCCGCTCAGGAGCACGCCATGAAGCTCTTCCGCTACCTCACCGGCCCCGACGACGCGAGCTTCTGCCACCGCGTCACCGCCGCCCTCAACGCCGGCTGGGAGTTGCACGGCTCCCCGTCTCTCGCCTACGACGCCGAGGCAAGGCGCGTCGTATGCGGCCAGGCGATCACCAAGACGGTCGAGGGCAAGGACTACTCGCCGGACATGAAGCTGTCGGAGCAGTAGGCGCTGCTCCTTGTCTTGATCCGGCCGAGTCCGCGCACCGCGTCACGGCCAGAGCGCCTTCCGACCAGATGGAATCATCTGGTCGATCAGGAATCGCTCCAGAGTCAAAAGCTTGAGCATATTCTTGTCGTTCAGATCGCTTCGATCTGAACGGAATATGCTCTAGCCGCCTTCGAATCGCCGCCGGAACGCCTCCGACGGCGGCGGCAACGGGCCGTCGGCGTTCGTCGCATGGATGTCGAGCCAGCGTTCGGAGGGGCCGCGCGCCGCCGCGTAGATCGCCGCGGCGAGGTGGCGCGCCGCCTTGCCGGGCCAGTCGGCCGGGGCGAGCGCGTCGGGGATCGCCGGGTAGCGCAGCACCAGGCGGCGGTAGGCGTGCACCATGACGACGCGCGCCAGCACCAGGTCGAAGGCCTCCGCCGGCCGCGCCGCGACCATGTCGCGGACCGGCGAGAAGCCGGCGACGAACCGGCCGTAGGCCTCGGCGGCGGCGGCAAGCGGTAGCGCCCGGGCGGCGAGCCGGCCGAGGTCCTCGGGCGCCGCCTCGGCGTCGAGGAAGATCGCCGCCGGCATCAGCTCCCTCGCCTCGTGCGAATCGCGGGCGGCGAGCATCAGGCCCGGCGCCAGCAGGTTGTAGCCGAGGTGCTCCAGCGCCTGGCGCGCTTCCTGGCCGGCGCCGTTCGCCCCCTCCGGCAGCACCGCCACCGACCAGCGGCCGTTCCACGGCGGGCCGCCGCCGGCATAGATGCGCTCGGCGGCGGCGCGGAACTCTGCCGTCGTCGGGCCGGTGAGACGCGCGTAGCTGTTGCGGCCGACCTTGCGCCGCTCGATCAGCCCTTCCGCGTCGAGCCGCGACAGCGCGGTGCGGAGGGCGCCGCCGCCGATGCCGAGCGCCGCGGCGATCTCGGTCAGCGTGCCGACGGCGAGCTCGCCGCCGCGCGTCGCGACGAGGTCGCCGAAGACGGTGACGATCAGCGACCAGGCGCGCAGCGGCCGCTCCGCCTCGACGAGGGCGGCGAGCCGGTCGCGGAGCGGGTCGGCGGAGGAATGCTGCATCGCTGTTCCGTGTGCGGCGAGCGGAGCCGGCGACGCTTATGCCCCGCCGCCGCGGCAGCCGCCAGCGGCGCTATTCCTCGGCGAACGGATTGTCGCTCTTGCGCAGCGACAGCCGCAGCGGCGTGCCGGGCATCTCGAAGGTCTCGCGCAGCCCGTTCATCAGGTAGCGCTGGTAGGCGTCCGGCAGCGCGTCCGGCCGCGAGCAGAAGATGACGAAGTGCGGCGGCCGCGACTTCACCTGCGTCATGTAGCGCAGCTTCAGGCGGCGGCCGGAGACCGCCGGCGGCGGGTGGTGCTCGATGGTGTTGGCGAGCCAGCGGTTGAGGCGGCCGGTCGAGACGCGGCTCGTCCATACCTCGCGCGCCCGGAACGCCGCCTGCATCAGCTTGTCGAGGCCCTCGCCGGTGAGGCCGGAGACCGGGACGAGCGCCATGCCGCGCGCCTGCGGCAAGAGCCGCTCGGCCTCCTCCTTGAGCGTCTTCAGCGTCGGCCCGCGGTTCTCGACGAGGTCCCACTTGTCGAGGGCGACGACGATCGCCCGGCCCTCGCGCACGACGAGGTCGGCGATCTGCAGGTCCTGCTTCTCGAACGGGATGGTCGCGTCGAGCGTCACCACCACCACCTCGGCGAAGCGGATCGAGCGCAGCGTCTCGCCGACCGACAGCTTCTCGAGCTTGCCCTCGACGCGCGCCTTGCGCCGCAGCCCCGCCGTGTCGACGAGCTCGACCGCCCGGCCCCGCCAGGTCCACGGCACGGTGATGGCGTCGCGGGTGATGCCGGCCTCCGGCCCGGTCAGCAGCCGCTCCTCGCCGATCAGCCGGTTGATCAGCGTCGACTTGCCGGCGTTCGGCCGGCCGACCACCGTCAGCTTCAGCGGCCGCGACAGCAGGTCCTCGTCCCGGGTCTCGTCGGTGACGTCCGTCTCCGGGCCCTCGACCGGCTCCGGCGCGTCGAAGTCCCAGGCGGCGAAGAGTGCGTCGTAGAGATCGGCGAGGCCCTCGCCGTGCTCGGCGGAGATGCCGACCGGCTCGCCGAGGCCGAGCGAGAACGCCTCGAAGAAGCCGGCGGAGCCGAGCCGCCCCTCCGACTTGTTGGCGACGAGGATGACCGGCTTGCCGGAACGGCGGGCGAACTCGGCGAAGTGCTCGTCGAGCGGCGTGATGCCGGCGCGCGCATCGACCAGGAACAGGATGACGTCGGCGTCGCTGATCGCCGCCTCGGTCTGCGCCCGCATGCGCCCGGCGAGGCTCTCGGCATCGGCGTCGTCGAGGCCGGCGGTGTCGACGATGGTGAACTCGAGGTCGCCGAGGCGGCCGCGGCCGGTGCGCCGGTCGCGGGTGACGCCGGGCGTGTCGTCGACGAGCGCCACCTTGCGTCCGACGAGGCGGTTGAACAGCGTCGACTTGCCGACGTTCGGCCGGCCGACGATGGCGACGGTGGCGTCCATGAGAAGCGTCCCCCGTCGCCCCGGCTCAGCGGTATGCCGAGACGGTGCCGTTCGCCGACACGACGATCATCGTTCCCGCCGCGACGATCGGCGTGATGTAGGCCGGATCGCCGATCGGGTGCGTCCCGACGAGGTTGCCGGAGGCGGCGTCGACCTGCGCCATCTTGCCGTCGCTCGAAACGAACCACAGCGAGCCGCCGGCGAGCACCGGCCCGGCCCAGTGCGAGCGCTCCTTGCGGGTTTTGACGATCGGCAGCTTGGTCGCCCACATCGGCTGGCCGGAGGCGCGGTCGAGGGCGAGCGCCCGGTCGTCGAGGTCGACGAGGAACAGGGCGTTGCCGGAGACCACCGGCGTGTGGGCCGAGCCGACGCTCTGCGACCAGCGCCGCTCGCCGGTCCTCAGGTCGTTGGCGATGGTCTCGCCGGAGACGCTGGTGGCGAACACCACGCCGCCGTCGACGACCGGGCTCGCCGCGACGTCGGAAATCGACGACATCGCGTAGGTCCGCGACGAGGCGGTGACGGCGTCGGTCCAGCGCGGCTCGCCCTTGGCGATGTCGAAGGCGATGACCTCGCCGGAGGTGTAGGGGACGACGACGGTGTCGCCGACCACCGCCGGGCTCGCCGCGGCGAGGAGGCCGGCCGTCTCGGGGATGCCGCGGTAGGTCCACAGCTCGGTGCCGTCGGCCTGGTCGACGGCGAGCACGACGTTCGTCTGGGTGACGACGAAGACCTTGCCGCCGGTCGCCGTCGGCGCGCCGCGCGCCGGCGCCTCGATGTCCTTCGTCCACAGCGCCTTGCCGCTCGCCGCGTCGAGCGCCGACAGGGTGCCGTAGCTCGTCGCCACGTAGATGCGGCCCTGGTCGTAGGCGACGCCGCCGCCGGCGGAGCTGTCGCTCTCCTTTTCCGGCCGCACCGACTGCTGCCAGGCCCGGCCGCCGCCGGAGAACGACAGCGCCGTCACCACGCCGGTCGGGTCGTAGGCGTAGACGAGGCCGCCGGCGACCACCGGGCGGGCGCCGATCCTGAGCCCGACGGAGCCGCCAGAGAGCCCGAAGGTCGGCACGCTGAGACCGCGCGAGCCGCCCGCCGCCGAGGCGCTCCACACCCGCGAGCCGCTGCCGGAGAAGGCGAGGTTGCCTGGATTGTTGGCCGGCGTGCCGCCGGGCTGCGGCCAGTCGCTGTTCGACTGCTGCGGGCCGAGCGAGGCGGCGCGGCGCGTCGCCCCCTCGTCGGCCGGCAGCTCGTTGCCGGAGAGCACCGTGCGCCGGTCGCCGGGCAGGATCTTGTCCTTCTCGGCGAACGGATTGAAGTCGTACATCGCGTCCTGGAAGGTCTCGCAACCGGAGACGGCGAGACCGACCCCGGCGACGACGAGGACGGTGCGGGCGGCGCCGGCGAGACGAGGCATCACGGCTTGGCCTCCGCGGCGGCGGCCGGCGCGGCGAGCGCGGCCGGGGCGTCGCCCTTGATGAGCGCGAGCATGATGCGGGCGCGGTTGGCGAACTCCGCCGAGCCGGAGGGGTCGGCGATGATCTGCTCGAACCGGGCCTGCGCCGCGGCGGTGTCGCCCGCCTGATAGGCCGCGATGCCGGTCGCCTCGCGCGCCGACTGTCGCCACGGCCCCTTGCCGTCGGCGAGCGCCGCCGCCCGCTTGTCGACCGCGGCTCGGTCGCCGCCGTCGAGCAGCAGATAGGCGGCGCGGACCCGGGCGAGATCGCGATAGACCGGGTCGATCGAGTTGTCCTCGGAGAGGGCGTCGAAGGCCGTGACGGCGCCGTCACGGTCGCCGGCGCGGGCGGTCTCGGAGGCGGCGCGGAAGCGGCCGAGCAGCGCATAGCCGCCGCCGGCGTCGGCGGCGAGGGCGTTGAGCGCCGCGGCCGCCCCGGCGTGGTCGCCGTCCGCCGACAGCTTCAGCGCCGCGAAGAACAGGTCGCCGGACTCCGCCGCCTTCGCGTGCTGCCAGGCGACGTAGCCGCGCCAGCCGGCCGTCACCGCGACGACGAGGACCGCGACGATGATCGCGTAGATCCCGAATCGGTCCCACAGCCGCTTGGCCTGATCGCGCCTGAGGTCCTCTTCGACCTCCCGAAAGATGTCCGCCATGCGTTCCCTGTCCCGCGGCCGGCCGAATCCGGCCGGTCTGAAGAGCCCCGCGCTGCCGCGGGCGACGGCTTAGCGCGTCCGCGCCGCTTCGCCAAGGGCGAGCAGCCGGCGAAACAGCCGTCGGCGGCGTCCATGCCATCGAATTCGCGCCGAAATGAGGACGCCGCGACCCGGCCGGGGCGATAGCCGGCTTTTCGCGCTTCTCGCGCCGCCGCGCCGGCCGCCCGCCTCCTGGTGCTTGACGCTCAGACGATCGGCACGCCGATCAGCAGCGCGTGCAGCCGCAGCACGAAGGCGACGTAGACGGCGAGGCCGGAGATCACGGCGATCGCGTCGTTGCTCCAGGGGCCGGAGCGCACGGTGACGAGCCCGGCGGCGACGCGCCGCTTCAGCGAGATGCGGTCGACGACGCCCCAGGCGAGGAAGCCGCCGAACAAGAGCGCCGAGGCCGCGTCGCCGTTGGCGAGGAGATGGGCGAAGGCCCACAGCTTCACCGCGGTGACGAGTGGATGGCGGACCGTCGCGGAGATGTGCCCGGGCAGGTAGGCGGCGGCGGCGAGCACGAACACCGGCAGCATCAGCAGCAGCGTCACGTGGCGCAGCCAGAGCGGCGGATCGTAGATGAGCGGCGGCCCGGCGGCGCGCGCCAGGCCGTAGCCCCAGATCACCACGGCGAGGCCGGCGAGGGAGACGACGGAGAACAGGATCCGGTAGCGGCCGGTGCCGAGCGCGGCGAGGAGCCGCTGGTGGAAGCCCGTCGCGACCGGCACGAGATGCGCGCCGAGGAAGACGATGAGCCCGAGTGCGAGGACGAGCATTGCGGCTCCCTTCGTCCGATCGACGAGAATCATTCTAGTCGCGGCGCCGACCGGGGCAGAAGGCGTCCAGTGGTCGCGGGGCGCGAACGCCCGCCTTCGGCAGCCGGGCAGGCGGCCGTTCACGGTCGGTTGATCGCGACCGCCTGTTGCAGGAGGGGCCCGGAGCGAGGACACTTGCAGAAATTTCGTGCCTGTGTCGGCGCGGATCGGGGGCAGCGATGGGACGTCGGCTCTGGGGGCTGGCCGTTGGCGTCGTGGCGGTCCTTCTTGTCGCGATGACCGCGGCCGGGGCGGCGTCGGTCGTCGCCCGCGTCGATCTCTCCA
>Ga0255338_1004754_pt1 | contig 13492 bp, 17 predicted proteins | sample MeOH1_35cm_T4_19_FD_203715 | JGI IMG/M metagenome (GOLD analysis project Ga0255338, IMG submission 203715) | Sandy soil microbial communities from University of British Columbia, Vancouver, Canada - MeOH1_35cm_T4_195 | ecosystem: Engineered > Artificial ecosystem > Sand microcosm > Unclassified ...
GGAATTGCCAATCATACCCTAACCGAGAACGATTCTTGAGTGTGGCTCCAGTTCGGGTCTCTGCACGTCCCTCCCCTGTGCAGTGAACTGAGGTTGCAGGCGTACATTGCATCTGGTCGGCGACGCGCACCTACTGGTGTCGGAGGGGGTGATACCGGAACGAAGGGGCTGATGTTGGCGACTTGAGGCGGTTGATTGACGGTAGGGGGCGCTTCCTGGCGATGGCGATCATGAGACGGTTATCGCCAGCAAGCCGGCGCCTACAGGATCGGGTTCTCAACGCCGCGGCCGAGGACACCGCAAAACCTTGTAGGAGCCGGCTTGCTGGCGATGGCGTTCGAAAAATCGCCATCGCCAACCAATCTGGCTCCTGCAAAAAACAACGCTAGAACGTGATGGCCGCCGCGGGCGTCACGTCGATCCGTGCCACCGAACCGGTCAGACGCGCCAGGTCCTTGTTGTGCTCGGCGATGATGTCTTCGGCGGCAAGGTTTCCGTTGTCGACAGTGGAGTGAGCGTCAGCCGCCAGCACCACGTCGTACTCCAGTTTCAGTGCCTGACGCACGGTGGCGTTCACGCAATAGTCGGTTTGCAGACCGCAGATGACCAGGCGTTCGAAATCCTCCTTCGGCAGCAGCTTTTGCAGAGTGGTCTGGTAGAACGAATCCGATGTGGTTTTGCGAACCCGCAAGTCCTTCGGCGAGACATCCAGCCCTTCGGCCAGTTGCCAGCCGTCGGCGTTATACGCCAGCAGACTGCCCTCTTCCTCATGCTGGATCAGCACCACCGGAATCCCGGCCGTTCGGGCGCGGGCGCTGAGACCGTTGATGCGTTCGATGACGCGCGCAATCTCGAAGCACTCGTACTCACCAGCGCAGAGCGCCTGCTGGACGTCGATGATTAACAATGCGGTGGTCATGATTCCTTCCTTGATCTGTCGATGAGTCAGGGGACAGAAACTAACTCCGTCCCCTTGCGGAAACAACCCTCAATAACCCAGCGACAACCCGGTGTTACGACGCGGATCGTTCGCCCCGTAGAAACGGTTTTTGCCCACCGGTTTACCGTCCAGCGACGGCGCCCCGACCAGGATGGCCGCGATATGATTGGCATCTTGCGGCCCGGCGAACTTGTGCCCCCAGCTTTCGAGCAGCTTCACCGTGTCCGGACTGGTGGTGAAGGTTTCCAGGTTGGTCTCTTCCGGCAGCCACTGCTGGTGGAAACGCGGCGCATCCACCGCTTCCTGGATGTTCATGCCGTAGTCGATCACGTTGAGGATGGTCAGCAAGGTCGCGGTGATGATGCGACTGCCACCCGGCGTGCCGACAACCATCACCACTTTGCCATCCTTGGTGACGATGGTCGGGCTCATGGACGACAACGGCGCCTTGCCGGGCGCGATGGCGTTGGCCTCCCCTTGCACCAGGCCGTACATGTTCGGCACGCCGATTTTCGAGGTGAAGTCGTCCATTTCGTCATTGAGAATGACCCCGGTCTTGCTGGCCATGACGCCGGCGCCGAACCAGTCGTTCAAGGTGTAGGTCACCGAGACCGCGTTGCCCCACTTGTCGACGATCGAGTAATGGGTGGTGTTGCTGCCTTCGTGGGGCGCGACCCCGGGTTTGAGCTCGCTGGACACAGCGGCCTTCTGTGGGTTGATGGCGGCGCGGATTTTGGTCGCGTAGTTTTTATCCAGCAGATGCGCGATCGGGTTCTTCACGAAGTCCGGGTCGCCGAGGTAGCTGTTGCGGTCCACATACGCGTGGCGCATGGCTTCGATCTGGTAGTGCATGCCCTGCGCCGAGTGGTAGCCCAGGTCCTTCATCGGGTAGCCGTCGAGGATGTTCATGATCTCGCAGATGACCACGCCGCCAGAGCTTGGCGGTGGTGCCGAGACCACGTGGTAACCGCGATAGTCGCACTCGATCGGCGCCAGTTCGCGGGTCTTGTATTTGTCGAGGTCGGCCTGGGTGATGATGCCCTTGTTGGCCTGGCTGGAGGTGACGATGGCATCGGCCACCCAACCCTTGTAGAACCCGTCCGCACCTTTTTCGGAAATTTCCCGCAGGGTCTTGCCCAGGTCTTTTTGAACGAGTTTCTGCCCGACCTGCATCGGCTCGCCGTTGCTCAGGAAGATCGAGCCGGAATCCTTGATGTCCTTCTTGAACACATCGGTGGCGTACTCCAGCAAATCGACATCGCCCTGCTCCAGCGTGAACCCGTCTTCAGCGAGCTTGATGGCCGGTGCGATCACTTCCTTGCGCGGTTTGGTGCCGTACTTGCTCAGTGCCAGTTCCATGCCGGAGACCGTGCCCGGCACGCCGACCGCGAGGTGGCCGCGGGTGCTGAGGTCCGGGACGACATTGCCCGCCTTGTCGAGGTACATGTCGGCAGTCGCGGCCAGGGGCGCTTTTTCGCGGAAGTCGAGGAAGGTCTTGCGCCCGTCCGCCAGTTGAATGGTCATGAAACCGCCGCCACCCAGGTTGCCCGCCGCGGGATACACCACCGCCAGCGCATACCCGACCGCGACGGCGGCATCGACGGCGTTGCCACCGCTCTTGAGCACATCCACACCCACGTGGCTGGCCAGATGCTGGGCGGTGACCACCATGCCGTTTTCGGCGGCGACGGGCGCAACGGAGGCCGCATGGGCCATCAGGCAGCTGAGCGCCAAGGAGGTCGCCATGAGCGATTTGGCAAAAGGTTCGAACTTCATGAGTCGGTCTCTTTTTGTTTTTAGGGTCGGTAAAAAAAACAGAGAAAACGTTTCAAGAGCAGTACGCAGTATGGCTGGGATTACGTATTGCGCCTCCCCGACGAGGCAGTATGCTTGCCCCCTGCTCACCTGTTTTCGGAGTTCGCCGGCATGACGTTTACCTTCACCACCATGGCCTCCCCGGTCGGCGAATTGAAGCTGGTCGCGAACGGCTCGAGACTGGCGGCCATCCTCTGGGAAAACGACAAACCGGGTCGGGTGCGGCTCGGTCCAGTGAGCGAAGCCCCGGACAACCCGATCCTTGTTCGCGCCCGACAACAGTTGACGGAATACTTTGCCGGCACACGAAACCGCTTCGACCTGGAACTGGATTTCGTCGGGACGGACTTCCAGAAGAAGGTGTGGCAAGCGCTGTTGACCATTCCGTTCGGCGAAACCCGCAGCTATAGCCAGATTGCCCAGCAGATCGGCAACCCGAGCGCGGTTCGCGCGGTGGGTGCGGCGAATGGCAAGAACCCGATCTCGATTGTTGCGCCGTGTCATCGGGTGATTGGCGCGTCGGGGAAACTGACGGGTTTTGCAGGCGGGCTTGAGGCGAAGGAATTGTTGTTGGCGCTGGAAGGCGGGCAATGGGGTGCAACGGGAAGACTGGAAGGCTTTTGATTTCGCAGGAGCTGCCGCAGGCTGCGATCTTTTGATCTTCCGGTGTTCGCAAAAACGCCAAGAATCAAGATCGAAAGATCGCAGTCTGCGGCAGCTCCTACTGTATTGTTCGCGGTTGTTAAGCCGTGAAGATGTTTTTCATCGCCGCATACTGCAGCAGCATGATGGTCTTCGCATCGCAGATTTCGCCGCGATAAAACGACTCGAGCGCTGCATCGAACGACCACTCCAGCACTTCCAGCTCTTCGGTTTCTTCCTCCAGCCCGCCACCCTCGCTGACTTTCGATGAAGCGTCATATTCGGCGATGAAAAAGTGCAGTTTTTCCGTCACCGAGCCGGGGCTCATGTAGGCCTCGAAAACCTTCTGCACATGGTGCACGCGATAACCGGTTTCCTCTTCCGCTTCATCGCGTATGCGCTCTTGCGGCGCGGCGCCTTCAAGCAACCCCGCCGCCACTTCGATCAGCAAACCGTCGTGACCATTGACGAATACCGGCAAGCGGAACTGCCGCGTCAGCACGACGGTTCTCTTTTCGCGGTTGAACAGCAGAATCGCCGCGCCATTGCCACGGTCGTAGACCTCGCGGGTCTGGCGCTGCCATTCGCCATTGTTGCGCTGATAATCAAAGGTGATTTTCTTCAGCAGGTACCAGTCGTGGGACAGTACCTGGGACTCGATGATGTTGACCCGCTCGGCTGTGTTCGGCATGACAAGGCGTCCTTATATCGTCAGAAGGCGCCCATCTTAGACGAAAATCCCCTCATGACAGTTGAGCCTTGTATTCCTTCTCATATTGTCCGGCGAGCGATTCTTTCTGCTTGTCGTCGAGCAACTTGCCGGCCATCTGGAAGAACTTCTGCTCTTCCTCCTTCAAGTGGTGATGGACCTTCTCGGAAAGTTTCTTCGCGGCCACCAGCCAGGCCGGGCTGGACATCTCGGTCTCGTCGAGTTCCTCCATCATTTCGTCCATCTCGTGGTGTTCGGAAATCGCATGGCGGCTGAGGTCGACACCGCTATCGAATGCCATCAACGGGATATAGAAATGCCGTTCTTCAGCGGTTTCGTGAGCCTGAAGTTCGGACTTGAGCTGTTTGTACGCTTCGACGCGTTCCGGGGTGTCGCCGCTGGTCTTGACCAATGCATCCGCGTAGGTGCGTTGGCGGTCATGGCTTTCGCGCAAGGCTTCAAAAATGTTCAAGGCAGGTGGCCCTCATCGGCTGAGTTCTGGAATGACGTTGTAATGGCTAGACATCTTCGCGCTGGCAACGGTTCCTCTGTTCATCAGGGGATAGAACAATCGTCGCGACCCGGATACGCTCGTGCTTCACCGCCTTAAGGATTTAGCCGATGACACTCAGCATCGAACTGTCACAAAACCCGACACCGGAAGATCGCGAAGCGATCCTTGCACCATTGCGGGCCTACAACGTCGCGCAAGCGGGTGACGGCAAAGCGCAACCGCTGGCCCTGCTGGTGCGCGATGACCAGGGTGAAATCCAGGGCGGACTGTATGGCCGGTTTTTTTATCAGTGGCTGTTTATCGAATTGCTGTCGGTGCCGGAACAGGGGCGGGGACAAGGCCTCGGCGCAAGGCTGATGCAGATGGCTGAAGACCTGGCGCGGGAGAAGGAATGCGTGGGGATCTGGCTGGACACCTTCGATTTTCAGGCGCCGGAGTTTTACAAGAAGCTCGGGTATAGCGAGTTGGGGCAGATCGTTGACTACCCGCCGGGGCATAAGCGGTTCTTTTTCCAGAAGCGCCTGCTCAACTGATCGAGCCCCATTTACCTGATCGACACCGAACAAATGTGGGAGCGGGCTTGCTCGCGAAAGCGGTGGGTCATTAAACATTGATATTGACTGAACCACCGCTTTCGCGAGCAAGCCCGCTCCCACAGGGATACTGCGTCAATCCATCAGATCACAGGCAAGTCGCCAACGCCGCCAACCGGCGCTTGGCAACAAAGTCGTCATGCTGCGCGTAGTAACTCAACGTCGTACCCGACGCATCTGCGGTGATGTCCACAAAGGATTCCGCCGAGCGCGTGTAAACAGTCGATCCACCCTTCTTGCCCGGCTGCAGGTACGCGCCCGCATCGACGCCGAACACCGCCTCGTCCTGCCAGGAGAACTGCACGCACTGGGCAACGACTTTTTCCGGCTTGTCCGACGTCAGGGTTTTGTACGGAGTTCCGGTACGGGCATCGTTCATTACAGAACCCGCACATCCCGCCAGCAACGTTGCGGCCAGCGCCACCATCAGAATTCGCATTGCATGTGCTCATCAAGAAAAAGCGGACTGTATCACCGTGGGCGAGCGTATCGTTCTGCTTTACTGCATTTATACCGCGACACCGCGCAACGATTCGCGCACCCTGTCGCGCCATACGCTGCATCGCCCCTCTTTCCGGGCCCATTTTTTCTGGAACGTCCATGACACCCAACGCCGAATTTTACAAACCGACCGCTGAATATGCCGACAAGCTGATCAGCCAGATCGGTCAGACGCCTTCCTGGATAGCCAAGCGAATCGGCGTCACCGACAAGCGGATTCGTTACATCCTCGACGGCGAACGCACCGTCAAGGGCGAAACCACGCCGATCCAGATGACCTACTGCGAGCAGTTTGCCCTCGAATGCCTGGCGGCGGCGGCCAAGGCCAAGAAACAGTCTTCGTAACCCATTCTCAAGGAGCGACCATGGCGGCAACCGAACAGCAACACGAGCAAGCGCTGAAGAAGTTTCTCGATGAGCGCCCCGAATTGCAGCACGAGCTCGACAACCTCAACCCGCTGCTCGCCCAGGTCAAGGGTGAAACAGCGGCGCAATTTCGCGACGAACGCTTGCATGAAGCGTTCGAAGCCGAGGCCGAGCGCCTGGGTTTGTTCGCCTGGGAACTGACTCTGCAACTGACCGCCCCCACGCCTGAAGACTACGAGGCGCAACGCCTGAACGTGCACAGGGAAGTGGCCGAAATGGCAGGGATGGACTGGCGGGAATATTGTGAGTTATACGGATTGAATCCGTAACCGTTGCCGATCAAGGATCCTCTCGCCGATGCTGCCTTCATCCTCCACTATCCACGCCAGTCCGGGACACCTGCACATCCAGAAATGGCGCGGACGCATCGGCCTGTCGCTGGTGGCCGCGCTCTCGGTACTCGCCGGCATGACCGACGCCATCGGCTTCATGGCCAGCGGCGACTTCGTCTCCTTCATGAGCGGCAACACCACCCGCCTCGCCGTGGCGATCAGCGATGGCGACATGGGCCTGACATTGCGTCTGGTGCTCCTCGTGTCGACGTTCATCATCGGTAACGCCTTGGGCATTGTGGTCAGTCGTGTTGGCGGGCGTCGGGCGCTGCCGTTGCTGTTGTGCATCGCCATGCTGTTGTGTGGGGCCGCGGCCTGGCCCTACGACGAACAACTGCCGGCGCTGCTGGCAACGATCATTGCCATGGGCATGCTCAATGCCGCTGTCGAAGAGGTGAACGGTCTGCCGGTGGGGCTGACCTACGTCACCGGCGCCCTGTCGCGTTTCGGCCGCGGCCTGGGACGCTGGATGCTCGGCGAGCGGCGTAACGGCTGGCGGGTGCAACTGATCCCCTGGACCGGCATGTTTGCCGGCGCAGTGCTGGGTGCCGTGCTGGAGCATCATCTTGGGCTCAAGGCGCTGTTTGTCAGCGGATTGCTGGCGGGTGCACTGGGAGGGCTGTCGCTGAAGATTCCGCGACGCTGGCAGTTGGGGTATATGCCGCGTTGAGAGGCGTAGCAAATCCGGCATTTAAGTCGGCAGACAGACCGCCACCGCTGGCAAGTCAGCTCCTACAGGGGTTTGCGGCGGGTCACGGTCTTGCATAAGACACAGATCCTGTAGGAGCCGGCTTGCTGGCGATGGCGACAACTCGGTCCACGCCTTATCATGGCCGCAGTTTCGCTGATCGAGTCTGTCATGAAGTTCGCCATCGCGCTGTTTTCCGCCGCCCATGCGCCCTCCTCGCGCCGTGCCTTGCTGTTCGCCCAGGCTGCGCTGGCCGGCGGGCATGAAATTGTCCGGCTGTTTTTCTATCAGGACGGCGTGTACAACGCCTCCGCCGCCGTGGTCACGCCGCAGGATGAACAGGATTTGCCCAAGCAATGGCGCGCCTTTGTCACCGAGCACCAGTTGGACGGCGTGGTCTGCATCGCCGCCGCCCTGCGCCGTGGCGTGTTGAACGCAGAAGAAGCCCAACGTTATCAGCGTGAAGCGGTCGCCGTCGGCGCGCCCTGGGAACTGTCCGGGCTCGGCCAGTTGCATGACGCGGTGCAGGAAGCTGACCGCTTGATCTGCTTCGGAGGTGCGTGACATGCCCAAGTCCCTGCTGATTATCAGCCGTCAGGCACCGTGGTCCGGGCCGAATGCGCGGGAAGCGCTGGACATCGTGCTGGCCGGCGGCGCGTTCGACCTGCCGATCGGCCTGCTGTTTCTCGATGACGGGGTATTCCAGCTCACCGCGAAACAGGACGCCAAAGCCCTGCAACAGAAAGACCTGAGCGCCAACCTGCAGGCATTGCCGATGTTCGGCGTCGAAGACCTCTTCGTCTGTGGCGACAGCGCCGCTGAACGCGGTCTGGAGACGACCGGTCTGGCACTCGAAGACGTCCAGGTACTGAGCGCCCACGACATCACCGCCCTCATTGACCGTTACGACCAGGTGATCACCCTCTGATGTCGACTTTACATGTGTTGTCTCATTCCCCGTTCGGCGACGATCGCCTGACCAGTTGCCTGCGCGTGATCGGCGCAGACGATGCGCTGCTGCTGACCGGCGACGCGGTGTACGCGTTGCAGCCGGGCACCGTGCCCTGCACCGCGCTGAATGCTCGCCACCCGACGCTGTTCGTGCTGGCCGAAGACGCCCGGGCACGCGCGTTGGAGATTCCTGACACCGCCAAGGCCATCGACTACGCAGCCTTCGTCGAACTGTCGATTCACTATGACAAGGTCAACAGTTGGCTATGAATTCACTGACCGTCGGCGCCCGCGCCATCGAGCTGGACAAGGATGGATTCCTGGTTGAACTGAGCGACTGGTCCACCGAAGTGGCCTGCGCCCTCGCCGCCGCAGAAGACATCGAGTTGAGCCCAGACCATTGGGAAATCCTCGAACTGCTGCGCAGCTTCTACGCCGAATTCCAGCTGTCCCCGGCGACGCGCCCGCTGATCAAGTACACCGCGTTGAAGCTCGGCCCGCTGAAAGGCAACAGCTTGCACCTGAACCGACTGTTCAAAGGCACCCCTGCCAAACTCGCCGCGAAACTGGCGGGCCTGCCCAAACCGACGAACTGCTTATGACCGACTACCCAGCGCTGACTCTCGAAACGCCTGCCGAACACCCGTTCGCCCAATTCGTGCGGATCCTCGGCAAAGGCAAGCGTGGCGCCCGGGACCTGACCCGGCAAGAAGCCCGCGAAGCCATGGGCATGGTGCTCGACGACAAGGTCGAGGACACCCAGCTCGGCGCCTTTCTGATGCTGTTGCGGCACAAGGAAGAAAGCGCCGAGGAGATGGCCGGGTTCACCGAAGCCTTGCGTGAACGTTTGCAGGCACCGGCATTGAATGTCGATCTGGACTGGCCGACCTACGCCGGCAAGAAGCGTCATTTGCCGTGGTATCTGCTGGCGGCCAAGTGCCTGGCGCAGAACGGGGTGCGGATTTTCATGCACGGCGGTGGCGCGCACACCGCCGGGCGACTGTACAGCGAGCAACTGCTGGACGAGTTGAACATCCCGCTGTGCCGCAACTGGCAAAAGGTCGGTTCGGCCCTCGATAACGGCGGCCTGGCGTTCATGCCGCTGGTGGATTGGGCGCCGCAACTTCAACGCATGATCGACCTGCGCAACACCCTCGGCCTGCGCTCGCCGATCCACTCCCTGGCGCGAATTCTCAATCCGTTGAACGCTCGCTGTGGCCTGCAAAGCATTTTTCACCCCGGCTATCAGGCGGTGCACCGCGATGCCAGCGGTTTGCTCGGTGACACCGCGATCGTGGTCAAGGGCGATGGCGGCGAGATCGAGATCAACCCGGACGCCGACAGTCACTTGTACGGCACCACCGGTGGCGAGAGCTGGGATGAGGAATGGCCGCAGCTGTCGAGCCAGCGTCACGTAAAACCCGCCTCGCTCGACCCCGAGCATTTAAAAGCCGTATGGCGTGGCGACGTGGTCGACAGTTATCCGCAAATGGCGCTGATCGCGACCATGGCCCTCGCCTTGCGCGGCCTCGGCAAGACTCGCGAGCAAGCCTTCGAAACCGCCCGGCAGTATTGGGACGCTCGGGATAGATCGATTTAACCGATCATAACCCTTTAAGCTTTGCGCTTTTTTATCGAACCTATCGGAATAGACTCCTCTCCAACGCTTATTGGTTAAGGAGTCTTGAACATGGGTTTGTTAGTTGAAGGTCGCTGGCATGACCAGTGGTACGAAAGCAGCAAGGACGGCGCGTTCCAGCGTGAACAGGCGCAGCGTCGCAACTGGTTGACCGCCGACGGCAAACCCGGCCCGACCGGTGTCGGTGGCTTTGCGGCCGAAGCGGGACGCTACCATTTGTATGTGTCCCTCGCCTGTCCGTGGGCGCATCGCACGTTGATCCTGCGCAAACTCAAAGGCCTCGAAAACCTGATCGACGTGTCGGTAGTCAGCTGGTTGATGCTGGAAAACGGTTGGACCTTCGACAAGCACCTGGGCTCGACCGGCGACAAGCTCGATCACTTCGACTTCATGCACCAACGCTATACCGCCGATACCGCCGACTACACCGGCCGCGTTACCGTGCCGGTGCTCTGGGACAAGCAGCAGAATCGCATCGTCAACAATGAGTCGGCGGAGATCATCCGCATGTTCAATGGTGCGTTCGATGAATTGACCGGCAATGACCTGGACTTTTATCCGGCGCCTCTGCGGGGCGAGATCGATGCGCTGAATGAACAGATTTATTCGGCGGTGAACAACGGCGTGTATCGCGCCGGGTTTGCCACGTCGCAAAAGGCTTATGAAGAGGCGTTCGATGAGGTGTTTGCCGAGCTGGATCGGCTGGAAGCGCTGTTGGACGCCAATCGTTATCTGGTGGGTGAATACCTGACGGAAGCGGACATTCGGTTGTTTACCACGCTGATCCGCTTTGATGCGGTGTACCACGGGCACTTCAAGTGCAACCTGCGGCGGATTGCCGATTATCCGAACCTGTCGAACTGGTTGCGCGAGATTTATCAGTGGCCGGGTATTGCCGAGACGGTGGATTTCACCCACATCAAGAATCACTATTACGGCAGTCACAAGACCATCAACCCGACGGGTATCGTGCCGAAAGGGCCGGAGCAGGATTTCACCGAGGCCCATGATCGGGCGCGGTTGAGCGGGAAAGGGGTTTGGCGCAAGGCCCAGGTTTGATCCGAAATTCGCAGCGGGCTGAGGGCCCTATCGCGAGCAAGCCCGCTCCCACATTTGACCGTATTCTTCTGTTAGAACTCGATCGAATGTGGGAGCGGGCTTGCTCGCGATGGGGGCAACTCGGTCTTCAGACCTGCGCCTGAGCCCCTTCAAACCACGCCAGTTTCTCGCGCAGTTGCACCACTTCCCCGACAATCACCAGCGTCGGCGCATGCACTTCATGCTCCGCCACCAGCCGTGGAAGATCGGCGAGGGTGCCGGTAAACACTCGCTGATTGACCGTGGTGCCCTGCTGGATCAATGCCGCCGGGGTATCCGCCCCGCGACCATGCTTGATCAACTGCTCGCAGATGATCGGCAAGCCCACCAGCCCCATGTAAAACACCAGGGTTTGCGCCGGTGCGACCAGATCGGCCCATGGCAAATCGGTGGAGCCGTCCTTCAAGTGACCGGTGACAAATCGCACCGACTGCGCGTAATCGCGATGGGTCAGCGGAATCCCGGCGTACGCCGCGCAACCGCTGGCCGCCGTGATCCCCGGCACAACCTGGAACGGGATGCCATGGGCCGCCAGTTCTTCGATCTCTTCACCGCCGCGTCCGAAAATAAACGGATCACCGCCCTTCAACCGCACGACACGCTTGCCCTGTTTGGCCAGATCCACCAATTGCTGATTGATCTGATCCTGCGGCACGGCGTGATCGGCGCGACGCTTGCCGACGTAGACCCGCTCGGCATCGCGACGGCATAACTCCAGAATCGCCGGCGCCACCAGACGGTCATACAGCACCACATCGGCTTGCTGCATCAGGCGCAAGGCGCGGAAGGTCAGCAGATCCGGATCACCCGGCCCCGCCCCCACCAAATAGACTTCGCCCACGGCAACAGGCGCTTCGCCATCGATTTTTGCCTGTAACAGACGCTCGGCTTCGGCGCCCTGCCCGGCCAGTTGCCGGTCGGCAATCGGGCCCTGGAACACCTCTTCCCAGAACGCCCGGCGCTGCTGCACATCCGGGAACAGACCTTTGACCTGGTTGCGAAAACGCGCCGCCAGCCCAGCCAGTTGACCGTAGGTCGAAGGAATCCAGGTTTCGATTTTCGCGCGGATCAGACGCGCCAGCACCGGCGCATCACCGCCGCTGGACACGGCGATGATCAGCGGCGAACGGTCGACGATGGCCGGGAAAATCACGCTGCACAGCGCAGGCGCATCCACCACATTGACCGGCACGCAACGCCGATGGGCATCGGCGGACACTTGCGCGTTCAGCGGTTCGTCATCGGTGGCGGCAATGATCAGCCCGCAACCCTGCAGATCCGCTTCGACGTAGCCACGCAACAGGCACTCGCCACCGCTGCCGGTAACCAGCTCACGCAGTTGCGGTTCGATTTCAGGTGCGACCACCCGCAGCAGCGCACCGGCTTCGGCCAGCAGGCGGGATTTGCGCAAGGCAATCTCCCCCCCACCGACGACCAAGACACGACTGCCGCGAAGGTTATGGAACAGCGGCAGATAGTCCATTTAGCCGATGACCTCGAGGCCACCCATGTACGGTTTCAGCACTTCAGGCACTCGGATCGAGCCGTCGGCCTGCTGGTAGTTTTCCAGCACCGCCACCAGCGTACGACCGACCGCCAGACCGGAACCGTTCAGGGTGTGAACCAGTTCAGGCTTGCCGGTTTCCGGGTTACGGAAACGGGCCTGCATACGACGGGCCTGGAAGTCGCCGCAGTTGGAGCACGACGAAATCTCGCGGTATTTGTCCTGGCTCGGGATCCACACTTCCAGGTCGTAGGTCTTGACCGCGCTGAAGCCCATGTCGCCGGTGCACAGGGCAATCGTGCGATAAGGCAGCTCCAGCAGTTGCAGGACTTTTTCGGCGTTGGCAGTCAGGCCTTCCAGCGCTTCCATCGAGGTCGATGGCTCAACGATCTGGACCATTTCAACCTTGTCGAACTGGTGCTGACGGATCATGCCGCGGGTATCGCGACCCGATGCGCCGGCTTCGCTACGGAAGCACGGGGTGTGAGCGACGAACTTGATCGGCAGCAGTTTCGAATCGACGATTTCGCCGGCGACGATGTTGGTCAGCGACACTTCGGCGGTCGGGATCAGGTACAGATCGGCCTCGCCTTCACGAGCGATCTTGAACAGGTCTTCTTCGAATTTCGGTAGTTGACCAGTGCCTTGCAGCGCCGGCGCCTGGACCAGATAAGGCGTGTAAGCCTCTTCGTAACCGTGTTCGCTGGTGTGCAGGTTGATCATGAATTGCGCCAGGGCGCGGTGCAGACGCGCGATCGGGCCGCGCAGCAGGGCGAAACGGGCGCCGGACAGTTTGGCGGCGGTTTCAAAGTCCAGCCAGCCGAACTTCTCGCCCAGGGCGACATGGTCCTGGACCGGGAAATCGAACGCGGTCGGGGTGCCCCAGCGGCGCACTTCGACGTTGCCGTCTTCGTCATCGCCGATCGGCACAGACTCGTGCGGCAGGTTCGGGATACCGAGCAGGATCGAATCGAGATCGGTCTGGATCGCATCCAGCTCGACTTTGCCGGCGCTCAACTCGTTGGCCATGCGCTCGACGTCCGCCATCAACGGCGCGATGTCTTCGCCGCGCTGCTTGGCCTGACCGATGGATTTGGAGCGCGCATTACGTTCAGCCTGCAGTGCTTCGGTGCGGGTCTG
>Ga0255338_1004756_pt1 | contig 13482 bp, 13 predicted proteins | sample MeOH1_35cm_T4_19_FD_203715 | JGI IMG/M metagenome (GOLD analysis project Ga0255338, IMG submission 203715) | Sandy soil microbial communities from University of British Columbia, Vancouver, Canada - MeOH1_35cm_T4_195 | ecosystem: Engineered > Artificial ecosystem > Sand microcosm > Unclassified ...
GCGGCCGCGCATGCGACGAGCGCCGATTTCGATGCGGGACGGGCGCTCGTCGGCACCGGGCCTTACCGTTACGTGAGCTACACGCGCGGCGACCGGCTCAGGCTCGCGCGCTACGACGGCTACTGGGGCGCGCGTCCCGCATGGGAAGACGTCGAGCTGCGCACGCTGACGACCGATCCGGTGCGCACGGCAGCGCTCGTATCGGGTGAGGTGGACGCCATCGAGCACGTGCCGAGCGCCGATTACGCGCGGCTGCACGCTGAAGGCCGGTTCCGTTTCGCGCAGACGACTTCATGGCGCACCGTGTTTCTCCATCTCGATCAATATCGCGCACATCCGCCCGGCGTCACGGATGCCGCGGGGCAGGCGCTCGCCGCCAATCCGTTCAGAGACGCCCGAGTGCGCCGTGCGCTATCGCTCGCCGTCAATCGCGACGCGCTCGCGCGCATCGTGCTCGAAGGTCTCGCGGCGCCGGCCGCGAACGTGGTCTCGCCCGGGGTTTTCGGATATGACCCGGGGCTCCAGCCGGAGCCGTACGATCCTGCGCAGGCGCGGCAACTCCTCGCGCAAGCGGGCTATCCGTCGGGCTTCGCAGTGACGCTCTCCGGTCCGAACAACCGCTACATGAACGACGATCAGGTGTTGCAGGCCCTCGCGCAGATGCTCGCGCGCATCGGCATACGGCCGCGCGTCGCGGTTGCGCCGCTCAACGTTTTTCTCGCCCGCGTGCGTCACGGGGAGACGGCGGTGGGACTGCTGGGCTGGGGCTCGTTCGCCGCCGATCTCGCGCTGCGCTCGCTGCTCGCGAGCCCCGATCCCGCGAAAGGCTATGGCGCATGGAACTGGGGCCGCTACTCGAATCCGATGCTCGACCGCCTGATCGAGCAATCGCTCTCCACCGTCGATCGCGGACGGCGCGAAGCGCTTGCGCGCCAGGCGAGCGCGCTGGTGGCCGCGGACGTTGCGATCATTCCCCTGTATCACCAGCTGGCGACGTGGGCAATGCGCCCGGGGCTCGGCTACCGCGCGCGCACCGACGAATTCACGCTCGCGCAGTATTTCACCCCGAATGAAACCGCAGACGAACGCCGATGAACGCCGACGGATACAACGTTACATCCCGTGGGGGCAGCGCCTCCGGCTTTTTTTTGAAAGCCAATGGGTGCGTTACCATGACGACACCATCGTTTCTCCTCTCTCCTGCCATCGGCGTTCATCGGCGTTCATCGGCGGTTACGTGGGTTTTTGACTCATGAGCCGCTATATCCTCCCGCGCCTGCTGCAGTCCGTGCTGGTGCTGCTCGTCATGTCCGCGCTCGTCTTCGCCGGCGTGTACGTGATCGGCAATCCCGTCGACATCCTGATCGACCCGCAGGCGACGCAAGCGGAAGCAGCGCGCATGACCGCGGCATTGGGACTCGACCGCCCTCTCCCCATTCAGTACTGGCACTTCCTCGTTCATGCCGCGACCGGCGATCTCGGCACATCGTTCGTCTCGAACGTGGGCGCCATGCCGCTCGTGCTGCAGCGCCTGCCGGCCACGCTGGAGCTCGCGGTGAGCGCAACGGTCATCGCCGTGGTGTTCGGCCTGCCGCTGGGACTGTGGGCCGGCATGCGGCCGCAATCGTGGGCCACGCGGGTCATCATGACGGGATCCGTGCTCGGCTTCTCGTTGCCGACGTTCTGGGTCGGCGTCATGCTGGTGTCGCTCTTCTCCGTGTGGCTCGGCTGGCTGCCGCCGGCGGGCCGCGGTGCAACCAGGGACGTCTTCGGCGTGCCGGTGAGCCTGCTGACGTGGGACGGGATCCGGCACGCCATACTGCCCGCGATCAATCTCGCACTGTTCCAGCTTGCGCTGATGGTCCGTCTCGTGCGCGCAGGCGCGCGGGACGCGTATGCAGCCGACTACGTGCGCTTCGCCCGCGCCAAGGGCGTCCCGGAATCGCGCATCGCGCGCGTTCACGTCCTGCGCAACATCGCGATCCCTGTCGTCACCGTCGCCGGCCTCGAGTTCGGCTCCGTGATCGCGTTCGCCATCGTCACGGAGACCATTTTCGCGTGGCCCGGCATGGGCAAGCTCCTGATCGACTCGATCAACATGCTCGACCGGCCGGTGATCGTCGCCTACCTCCTGCTCGTGGTTTGCCTCTTCGTGCTGATCAATCTGCTGCTCGATCTCTCCTATACCGCGCTCGATCCGCGCGTGCGCTTGCCGGGGACCAGCGGATGAAACGACACCTGCCTGTCGGCGTTCTCGCTGCATGTGCGTTGGCCGTGCTCGCGCTCGCCGCTCTCTGCGCGCCGCTGCTTGCGCCGCAGAATCCGTACGATCTTGCGCAGCTCGACATCCTCGATGCCCGGCTGCCTCCGGGCGCCGTCGGCGTCACGGGCCTCACGCACTGGCTGGGCACGGACGAGCAGGGACGCGATCTGTGGTCCGCCGTGCTGTACGGCTTGCGCGTGAGCCTGCTCGTGGCGGGCGTGGCCACGATTGCCGCGCTTGCGCTCGGCACTGCGCTGGGATTGATCGCCGGTTATGCGGGAGGACGGAGCGATGCGCTCATCATGCGCGTCGTCGATCTGCAGCTCTCGTTTCCCGCCGTGCTGATCGCGCTGATCCTGCTCGCCGTGCTGGGCGTGGGCCTGGACAAGATCGTGATCGCGCTCGTCTGCGCGCAATGGGCGTATTACGCCCGCACGGCCCGCAGCGCGGCGCTGGTCGAGCGTCACAAGGAATACGTCGATGCGGCGCGGGCACTGGGCTACACGGCTACGCGGATCGCGCTGCGCCACGTGCTGCCGAACTGCGCGGCGCCGCTCATCGTCGTCGCCACCGCGCAGATCGCGCATGCCATCGCGCTCGAAGCCACCTTGTCGTTTCTCGGCCTGGGCGTCCCGATCACCGAGCCGACCTTGGGCCTGCTCGTCGCGAACGGCTATCCGCATATGCTCGCCGGCCGCTACTGGATCAGCTTCTATCCCGGGCTCGCGCTGCTTCTCACCATCGTCGCGTTCAACCTGGCAGGCGACCGTCTGCGGGAAGCGCTCGACACGCGCTCGAGGTGACGGCCGCGCAGTACAACAAAAAACCCCTGTGCCGGGCACAGGGGTTTTTTGTGGCAACCGCGAACGCTCAGTCGGCGTACACGCCTGCTTTGCGGATGATCGGGCCCCACTTGTCGATTTCCGCCTTGAGATGCTTCTGCAGCGATGCCGGCGTGGCCTTCTCCACCGGCACCGGCTCGGCGCCCAGCTTGGCAAGCCCTTCGCGGAAGCCCGGATCCTTCACAGCCGCCTGCAGCGCGACGTTCAGCTTGTCGAGCACTGCTTTGGGCGTGCCCTTCGGCGCGTACAACCCGTGCCACACGACGACCTCGAAATTCTTGAGCCCCTGCTCCTGCAGCGTCGAAATGTTCGGCAGCGACGGCACGCGCTTCGCCGACGTCACGCCATACACTTTCACGGTGTTCGCCTGAATCTGCCCCGTCGTATTGGTGGTCTGGTCGCACATGAAGTCGATCTGCCCGCCCACCAAGTCGGTCATCGCAGGCGCGGTGCCTTTGTATGAGACGGTCTGCACCTCGGCCTGCACCGTGCTCATGAAGAGCAGCCCGCACAGGTGCGATGCGGCGCCCAGACCTGCGTTGCCGTAGGTCATTTTCGCCTTGTTGGCCTGCAGATAGGAGAGGAACTCCTTGAAGTTGTTGGGCGGCAGCTTCTTCGCGGCGATCAGCGTCATCGGCACGTCCGCTACCTGGCCGATGTACTCGTAATCGGTCAGCGGATTGAACGGCAGCTGGCGATACAGCGCCGGGGCGGTCGACATGCCGATGTGCGCGAGCAGTATCGTGTAACCGTCGGGACGCGCTTTCGCCACTTTGTTCGCTGCTATCGTGCCGCCGGCACCCCCGGTGTTGTCGATGAGCACCTGCTGCTTGAGCACTTTAGTCATCACGACGCTGAGATGGCGTCCCAGCGTGTCCGTCGGACCGCCCGCTGCAAAGGGGATGACCATCACGACTTGCTTGTTGGGGTAGTCCTGGGCGGTGGCGCTGCACGCGACGGAGACCAGCGCAGCAGCGGAAAGCCGCATCAGTTTGGACAGCATGCGTTTCCTCCTCTCATGGTGAGCTTGTATAGCCTGCGATTCAATAATACCCACCGCCGCCGCATTACACGAGTCGCCCCGGCTCCGGCGTGGGAATCCGCGCGCAGAATGCATCGGACGTCACGCACTGTCGTTGACGCAGATCAGAAGACGGCAGATTTCTCGATGAGGAAGACATATGCCCCCGCGCGCTCCTCGAAGGAGACGAGCCGGTGCCCCGTCTTTTCGGTATAAACCCGGAAGTCGATCTCCGAACCCGGATCGGTGCTCACCACGCGCAGCAGTTCGCCCGCTGCCATGCCGCTCAAGGCTTTTTTCGTCCGCAATAAGGGGATCGGGCAGTTATACCCGGAGACGTCGAGTTCGACGTCGGGAGTTTCATCGCTCATGTGAACTTGCACTTCGAAATGGGGTCTCATCACCGCTTGCGCCTGCCGTTTCCGCCGTTTTCAGAGCCCCGCGGGGCTTGCGGAATTCACGGAATATTCACGGTGTTACGTCACGTTTCCCGTGCTACAATCGCGCGCTTTTCCAAACCGACCGGACCGCCCGTGTCTCACCGCTCACTACGCAACATCGCCATCATCGCCCACGTCGATCACGGCAAGACCACGCTCGTCGATCAGCTGCTGCGCCAGTCTGGCACTTTCGCCGCGCACCAGCAAGTCGTCGAGCGGGTCATGGACTCGAACGACCTCGAGCGCGAGCGCGGGATCACCATCCTCGCGAAGAACTGCGCCGTCACGTACGCCGGCACGCACATCAACATCGTCGATACGCCCGGCCACGCGGACTTCGGCGGCGAGGTGGAGCGCGTGCTCTCGATGGTGGACGGCGTGCTGCTGCTCGTCGATGCGGTCGAGGGCCCGATGCCGCAGACGCGCTTCGTCACGCGCAAGGCGCTCGCCCTGGGGCTCAAACCCATCGTCGTCGTGAACAAGGTCGACCGTCCCGGCGCGCGCCCGGACTGGGTCGTGAACCAGACGTTCGATCTCTTCGACAAGCTGGGCGCAACCGAGGAGCAGCTCGACTTTCCGGTCGTATACGCTTCCGCGCTCCAGGGCTGGGCGGTGACCGATCTCGCGCAGGCCGCCAACGCCGCCGGCATGAAGCCGCTGTTCGACGCCGTGCTCCTGCATGTGCCCGTGCGCGCCGACGATCCGGACGGCCCGCTACAGCTGCAGATCTGCTCGCTCGACTACTCGAGCTACGTCGGCCGCATCGGCATCGGGCGCGTCAACCGCGGCCGCATCCGCCCCGGCCAGCAAGTCGTGCTGCTGCGCGGTCCGAACAACGAGGCCGGCCCGCCGGTGAACGCAAAAGTGAACCAGGTGCTCGTGTTCGAAGGCCTGGAGCGCGTGCTGGCCGACGAAGCGGAAGCCGGCGACATCGTGCTCATCAACGGCATCGAGGAAGTGGGCATCGGCGTGACGATCGCCGATCCGCAGCAGCCGGAGGCGCTGCCGCTGCTCAAGGTGGACGAGCCCACGCTCACGATGAATTTCCAGGTCAACACGTCCCCGCTCGCCGGCCGCGAAGGGAAGTTCGTCACCAGCCGGCAACTGCGCGAGCGGCTGCACCGCGAGACGATGAGCAACGTCGCGCTGCGCGTCGAAGAGACCGCCGATGCGGACATCTTCCTCGTGTCCGGGCGCGGCGAGCTCCATCTGGGCATCCTGCTCGAGAACATGCGGCGCGAGGGCTACGAGCTCGCCGTCTCGCGTCCCCGTGTCGTGATCCGTGAAATCAAGGGCGTGAAGTGCGAGCCGTTCGAGATGCTGGCGGTGGACGTCGAGGAAGCGCATCAGGGCGTGGTGATGGAAGCATTGGGCGCGCGCCGCGGGGAGCTGCAGGACATGCAGCCGGACGGCAAGGGACGCGTGCGGCTCGACTATCGCATCCCGGCCCGCGGCCTGATCGGCTTCCAGTCGGAGTTTCTGACGATGACGCGCGGCACCGGCGTAATGAGCCACGTGTTCGACGATTACGACGCCATGAAGCCGGAGATCGCCGAGCGACGCAACGGCGTGCTCGTATCGGCCGAGGACGGCGAGGCGGTGGCTTACGCGTTATGGAAACTGCAGGAGCGCGGCCGCATGTTCGTGGATCCGGGCGATCCCGTGTACGAAGGCATGGTGATCGGATTGCACACCCGCGACAACGATCTCGTGGTGAATCCGGTCAAGACCAAGCAGCTCACGAACGTTCGCGCCTCGGGCAAGGACGAGGCGATCATGCTGACGCCACCCATCCGCCACACGCTCGAATCGGCGATCGAGTTCATCGCCGAGGACGAGCTCGTGGAAATCACGCCGAAATCGATCCGCATACGCAAGCGCGAGCTGCAGGAGCACGAGCGCAAGCGCAGCCGCCGCACGGATCAGGTCCAGGCGGCCTGACCCGCGTCACTCGTCGGAAGACTGCAGCGCCGCCTCCAGGGCCTGCACGAACGGCCCGAGCTTGGGCGGGCTCGCCTCGATGCCGGCCTTCACGCCGTGCTCGTCGAGCGCACGGGTGCACACCGGTCCGATGGACGCCACGAGCGTATCCGTGAGCGCTGCGGCGAGGGCCTTGCGCCGTCCGAGCTGCCCGGCGAGCTCGAACAGATTGCGCACCTGAGCGGCATTGGTGAAAGCGACTGCATCGACGCGACCCAGCGCGAGCGCATCCAGCAGCTCCACCATGGGCTTGGTATCCTCGGGCAGCGCCCAGCGATACACGGGCACTTCCACGACCCGCGCACCGCGCGCTTCCAGCGCATGATCGAGCTCGGGGTTCGCGCCGCCGTAGCGCTGGATCACCACGGTCGCCCCCGAAAGCGGAATGTCGCGCATGGCTTGCAGCACCTCCGCGCTCGTATAAGGGTCTTTGGCGCCGAGATCGATGCGGACGCCGCGCGAGCGCAAAGGACCCGTGGGCTTGGGTCCGCGCGCAACGACCTTGGTCCTCGCGAGCACGGCGAGCAGCCGCTCGGCGATGCCCAGCTTGTCTGCCGCCTGGAACAGGGCCTGCGTGCCCACCCCGGTCTGGAAAATGAAGGCGGCGGGCGGCGTCGCTTCGAGCTCGGCCACGAGGCGCGCGATATACTGCGCGTCCATGTCGGGTATCTCCGCCAGCGCCGGGGCGCGCATCGCGAGCGCGCCGCGCCTGGTGAGCAGCGTCGCAAGCTCCTCGCCGTAGCGGTTCTCCAGTATGGCTACCGTCTTGCCGATCACCCGGTTCTCCTGTGCAGCGCTGTCGGCTGCCGGTCAATAATACGCACCATCGAAAGAGAAGAACAGACGCCCCGCTGCAGACCATGAACGAGGAATTGCGTGACACCACGCCTTACGCCGCCCTCGGCGGCGACGCGGCCGTGAGGCGCCTCGTCGACCGCTTTTACGACCTGATGGACAGCGATTCCCGCTATGCCGGCATACGGGCGCTGCATCCCGCAACGCTCGCAGGCTCGCGGGAAAAGCTCTATCTCTTCCTGAGCGGCTGGCTGGGCGGCCCCCAGCTCTATGTGCAGAAACATGGACACCCGCGTCTGCGGGCGCGCCACCTGCCGTTCGCGATCGGCATCGCCGAGCGCGACGCGTGGATGGAATGCATGAAACAGGCCATGGCGGAGGAAAACGTGGAGCCGGCGCTGCAGGCGCAGCTTGCGCAGGCTTTCTTCGGAACGGCGGATTTCATGCGCAACCGGCCCGGCTGAGCCAGTGTGAAAATGAGGCGTCAGGAGCAGGAAAGGCCGTTACGCCTCGCTCTCGCCGCGCTGACAGCGTCAGCGCTTCTTGCCCAGCAACGTCCCGCGGCAGTTCCGCGTGCCGCAGTAGCAGGCGTGCATGCGCTTTACCGCCGGCGTATGCGCTTCTTCCAGCACGAGGTTGTAGTCGTACGTGAGCTCCTGTCCGGCCTTCACGCTCTTGATGGTCTCGATGAAGATGCGCCCTTCTTCCTCGATCGCCTCGCAGTTGGGCGTGCACGAATGATTGATGAAGCGCGCGGAGCTGCCCTTCTGCGTGGCATCGATCACTACTTCGTCGTTCACCGCGAACAGCATCGTGTGCGGAGAATGCTCATGCTCCTCGGCGTAACGGCGGTCGGCCTCGTCATGGCTGATGCGCTCGCCGAGATACTCCATCAGGCGCGTGCCCTTCGGAATATCGGCCAGCGCGAACACGCCGCGCCCGTGTATGGAAGAGCGGCGCACGGAATAACGCCGCGTGGTGCTTGCTGAAGCTGCCATGACTGTCCCGATGTAATCGAACTGGAATACCGGAAGGAACGGCTTTGCTGCGTGCGCGCGTCTAGCGTTCGACCCACTTCGCAGGTATGCGCATTGTAACCTCCGGCGCCAGAAAATCGAAGTCGCAGCCGCGGTCCGCCTGCTGCACGGTATCGAGAAAGAGCTTCCGGTAACCGCGCTCATCGCCCTTTGCCGCAGGGCGCGGCTGCCATTGCGTGCGGCGCGCTGCAAGCTCCTCGTCGGACACGAGCAGCTCGAGTGCGCGCTTCGGCACGTCGAGACGGATGCGATCGCCCGTGCGGACCAGCGCAAGCGGCCCGCCGATGGCGGATTCCGGCGTCACGTGCAGCACGATCGAGCCGCCGATCGGCACCACGGCATCGACCGGCTGCCCGCGGATCATCTCCTCCGCGTCGATGGCCATGAGGTTGCGCAGATACATGCTGGTGGGGTGCGCGAACGACTCGTGCAGCGAGATCGTCGGAAAGTCGACCGGAAGTCCGCCGGCGAGCATGACACCGCGCTTCACGGCCTCGGTCAGCTCGGGCACCGTGCGGTGGCAGGCGTTGAATCCGCTGTACGTATTGGTGATGCCGATGATGGGGCGCGCGAGCGCATCGTCGGTGTACCCCATCGCCTAGATGAACGCGCGGCGCAGAAACAGCGAGAAGCCCTCGTCGCCGTACGCCGTGAGATTGCGCCGCATGCCCCGCTTGACCGTGTCCATATGTGCTCTCTCGTAAACCGGCCGCCACGATAATCAAAAAGAATCGGCGCACGCAACCGGCGTACGGCATTTGCTAGAATCAGGCGGCACGTCAAGTCTCGCACCGGGAGCTACCCGCATTGAAAGCCACGAACCTGCTGGTCATCCTGTCCGATGAGCATAACAAGCGCGTCACGGGCTGTTACGGCCATCCGATGATCAAAACGCCGCACCTCGACGGGCTCGCCGCGCGCGGCACGCGTTTTACGTCGGCCTACACCAACTGCCCGATTTGCGTGCCTGCGCGCGCGAGCTTCGCCACCGGCCGCTACGTCCACCAGATCCGCTACTGGGACAACGCCATCGCGTATGACGGGCGCGTGCCCTCGTGGGGTCATCGTCTCATGGAGCGCGGCCATCGCGTGACCTCGATCGGCAAGCTCCACTACGTCGACTCCGATGCGCGCCGCAACGGCTTCGACGAAGAGATCCTGCCGCTGCACATCGTCAACGGCGAGGGCGACCTGCTGGGGCTGATCCGCGACGAGCTTCCCGTGCGCCCTGGCTCCAAGAAGCTCGGCCCCGAAGCGGGCGCCGGCGATTCGGAGTACACGCGCTACGACCGCGAGATCGCGGCGACGACGCAGCGCTGGCTCGAGAGCGCCGCGGCGCAACAGGACGACAAGCCGTGGGTGCTGTACGTGGGCTTTGTCTCGCCGCATTTTCCGCTCATCGCACCGCCGGAGTTTTATGCGATGTATCCCGAAGCGGAAGTGCCGTGGCCGCTCATGTACGCGCGCGACGAGCGGCCGCGCCATCCCTTCATCGACGCCATGCGCAAGTGCCTCTGCTACGACGACGAGTTCGACGAGCCGATGGTGAGGCGCGCGATCGCCGCCTATTTCGGCCTCGTCTCCCTGCTCGACCACAACGTCGGACAGATCCTGCAGACGCTCGAAAAAACGGGACTCGCGGCCAGCACGCGCGTCATCTACTCGTCCGATCACGGCGACAACCTTGGCACGCGCGGCCTGTGGGGCAAGTCGACAATGTACGAGGAATCGGCCGGCATACCGCTCATCATGGCGGGGCCCGACGTGCCGCAAGGCGCGGTGTGCGATGCGCCGGTGAGCCTCGTCGACGCCTATCCGACGATCATGCAGGCCGTAGGCGGACCCGGCGCAGCGGACCCCGATCTGCCGGGGCGTTCGCTGATCGACATCGCGAACGCACACCTGTCGGAGCGCACCATACTGTCCGAATACCACGCCGCGGGCGCGATGTGCGGGTCGTACATGATCCGCCACGGGAAGTACAAATATATCCATTACGTCGGCCTGCCCCCCATGCTGTTCGATCTCGCTGCGGACCCGAGCGAGCGCAGCGATCTCGGCCGCAATCCCGATTACGCGGACGTCGTGAAGGCGTGCGAAACGGCGCTGCGCAAGGTCGTCGATCCCGAGGCGGCGGATCGCCAGGCGAAGGCGGACCAGACGGCGAAGATCGCAGCCGTCGGCGGCAAGGACGCGATCCTGAAGCGCGGCACCTTCCGGTATTCGCCTCCGCCCGGGGCCAAGGCGACTTACTACTGAGCTGCGTGAACTGCGCGACCCGTGACTGCTGACTCGTGAGCCGTGACATGTCGAAACGCATTGTCCTCGTGATTTGCATCGCGTGCGCAGCGACCGCGCACGCAGCAGTACCCGCTTATCCGGGCAAGCCGATACGACTGATCGTCGCGTCCGCACCGGGCGGCGCGCCCGATATCCTCGGACGGACGATCGCGCAGAAGCTCTCGGAGAGCTTCGATCAGCAAATCGTCGTCGACAATCGCGCCGGCGCGAGCGGCATCATCGGCGCGGAGATCACGGCGCGCGCCGCGCCCGACGGCTACACACTGCTGCTCGGCGCAACGACGATACTCGCGATCTTGCCCAGCCTGCGCAGCAAGCTGCCGTACGACGCGGAGCGCGATCTCGCACCCGTCACGCAGATCGCGAGCGCGGCAAACGTGGTCGTCGTGCATCCCGGCGTCGGCGCGAAGACGGTGAGCGAGCTCGTGCAGGCCGCGAAGACCCGCAAGCTCAACTATGCCTCGGCCGGCAACGGCACGCCGGCGCATCTGGCCGGCGCCATGCTCAACGTGATGGCGGGCATCGACATGGCTCACGTGCCGTACAAGGGCGCCGGCCCCGCTCTCACCGATCTGCTGGCGGGCCAGGTGCAGCTGCTGATCACCTCGCCCATCGCAGCGCTGCCGCATGTGCCGACGGGCAAGCTGCATCTGCTTGCAACCACGGGCGCGCAGCGCAGTCCGGCGCTGCCCGATCTGCCGACGGTGGCCGAAACGCTGCCGGGCTACGAAATCACGCAATGGTGGGGCCTCAACGCGCCCGCCGCCACGCCGCGATCGGTGATCGAACGCCTGCACCGCGACACGGCACGCGTGCTTCAGCAGCCCGACGTCAGGGAACGTCTCTCGGCGCAGGGAGCGATTGCGGTCGGCAGCACGCCGGCCGAGTTCGGCCGCTTCATCGCCGCGGAGCGCACGCGCATCGCCCGGCTCATACAGCAGGCCGGGATATCGCTCGAACGATAATGCCCGCGCCGCGGGCTTGCATAACGACGAGGACCACAGTCAGTGACACTTACCGAGCTCCGCTACATCGTTGCCGTCGCGCGCGAACGCCACTTCGGCCGCGCAGCGGAAAAATGCTACGTGAGCCAGCCGACCCTCTCGGTCGCCATCCGCAAGCTGGAGGAAGAGCTCGGCGTGCCGCTCTTCGAGCGCGGCTCCACCGAAGTGACGGTGACGCCGGTCGGCAAACGTATCGTTGAACAGGCGCAGCGCGTGCTGGAGGAAGCCTCCGCCATCAAGCACATCGCCGCGGCAGGCAAGGACGAATTGACAGGGCCGTTGCGGCTGGGCGCCATCTACACGATAGGGCCGTATCTCATGCCGCAGCTCATCGTGCAGATGCGGCGGCGCGCGCCCAGGATGCCGGTGCTCATCCAGGAGAACTACACCTCGACGCTGGGAGACATGCTGAAGCAGGGCGAGCTCGACGTCGTCATCCTGTCGCTGCCCTGGGCGCAGCCCGGCATCATCACGCAGGCGGTGTACGACGAGCCGTTCCGGGTGGTCGTCCCGGCCCATCACGCCTGGGCCGGCAAGGCGCGCATACCGACGGCGGAGCTTTGCCGCGAGAACCTCCTGCTCCTCTCGAGCGGGAACTGCTTCCGCGACCAGGTCCTGCAGTTGTGCAGAGGTGCCGAGCGCAGCACCGACACCTCCATGCAGGAGAGCCTCGAGGGCGGCTCGCTCGAGACCATACGACAAATGGTCGCCTCGGGCGTCGGCGTCACGGTGTTGCCCTCCACCGCCGCGGAAGCGCCCGTGCTCGACCGGCGCCTGCTCGCGGTGCGTCCGTTGTCGCCGGGCATGCCCAGCCGGCGCGTCGCGCTCGCCTGGCGCAAGAGCTTTCCGCGCCGGCGCGCGCTCGAAGCGCTGCGGCTCGCGATCCTCGCCTGCAAGCTGCCCGGCGTAACGCTGCTGCCCGAGGCAAAGGAGGTGGCAGGCTAGGCGTTTCGAGGCGTCGATGACGCCTCATTCATTGATGCAGATTTCGATAGGCGACTCCTATGTCGCGCATCCGCACAATCAATTGGCGCACACCACGGGTCCTTCCTATACTGGGTGCCGATATCCGGACACCGACGGGCGACAAGGAGGCAGGATGAAAGCTCTCCGCTCCAATCCTGTCAATCCTGTCCATCGCTTTTTGTATTTTTGAACCAGTTCCAACATTCGCGTTGCGGCGAAGGACCTCGACACGCGGTCCCCGGCGCACGGGCCGCTCTTTTGCAGGATACCCGCCACTGTGCAGTCAAGAGTGAGGTGATCGTGCCCCCCGCAGCGTCGTTCGCTTTACGCACCCTCCATCGCCACAATGGGATGGCCCGGCTCGCACTTGGCGCGACCATCGTGCTCGCCGCAACGCTATACCTCGCAACGGGTGCGGACACGCTGCTTGCGCGCGAACTCATGGCGCTCTCCGGGGTGGAGGCGGCGCTCGTCGCGACGCTCGGCACCGCGCTTGCCACCGGCGTCGGGGCATTGCCCGTGCTGCTCGCACAGCGCATCCCCGCGCAGGCACAGGATGCGATGCTGGGATTCGGCGCAGGCGTCATGCTGGCGGCAAGCATCTTTTCGCTCATCCTGCCGGCGCTCGACGCGAGCATGGGGCTGGGAAGCAGCCGGACTGCGGCAGCGTGGGTCGCTGCCGGCGGTCTCGGCCTGGGCGCGGCGACGCTGATGCTCATGGACCGCTTCCTGCCGCACGAGCACTTCGTGAAGGGGCACGAAGGCCCCTTGCATCCCGCGTTCGCGCGCGTGTGGCTGTTCGTCTTCGCCATCACGCTGCACAACGTGCCCGA
>Ga0255338_1004757_pt1 | contig 13480 bp, 13 predicted proteins | sample MeOH1_35cm_T4_19_FD_203715 | JGI IMG/M metagenome (GOLD analysis project Ga0255338, IMG submission 203715) | Sandy soil microbial communities from University of British Columbia, Vancouver, Canada - MeOH1_35cm_T4_195 | ecosystem: Engineered > Artificial ecosystem > Sand microcosm > Unclassified ...
TACCAGCCGCCCCCGCCGCCCCCACCGACACCGCCACCGCTGAACCCGCCCCCACCGAAGCCCGACGAGCCCGACGAGCCGGGCGTCGGCGCGGACAGCGACCGTGTGGCTACCGACTCGAACCGCTCCATCGCCCCGGCGAACGAGTATGTCCACAACAGCCCTGTGCCGGGGTGGTAGTAGCCCGTGTACCAGGTGGGCGCCGGCACGGTGCGGCCGGACGCCGCGAGCTCGGCGAACACGCGTGCCCAGCGGTCCGCCAGGCCGAAGACGATCGCATACGGCAGGTACCGGCTGAAGATGTCCTGCCCCTCCTCGAACTTCAGCTGGTTGGCCTCGGCCGTGGCCAGGTACCGCCGGAAGCCGAGCGTCTGGGCGAGCACCGCGGTGCCGTCGGGGGTGCGCGCGGGGGCGGCCCGCGACACGACGACGAGCGCGAGGCCCACCACCGCCACCGCGATGCCGAGCAGCGCGACGCCCTTGAGCTGCGCCTGCGTGCCGGCGAGCAGCACGGTGAGGATCACCCCGCCGACGAGCGCGGCGAAGCCGCCGCCGAGCCACAGCGCGCGCACGGTGCTCGGGTTGGCGCGGAACCAGTGGTTGTCGGTGACGTGCTGGTAGAGCGCCTTCTGCACGGAGGCCATCGACGACGCGAAGGTGGTCTTCAGATCAGAAAGCTTCACCTCGGAGCGGCCGCTGAACAGCGACGTCAGCAGGGTGCGCTCGAAGCCGAGCAGCGCCGGGTCCGGCTCCCGCAGTTGCACCAGCGTCCAGTCCGTCGGCTTCTGGCCCGGGTCCTCGCGCGGCACCTCGTCGATGCGCAGGTAGCCGCGTACGGCGAGGTCCACCAGGGTCGCGGTGACGTCGACCGGGTCCGCCTTCTCGTCCACCAGGGTGCCGATCTCCCCCGGCCGCGTCCCCTCGGGCGGGGCGAACTGCACGCCGACCGCCGCGCGTCGCCGCGGCCCGACGAGGGTCGCCTGGCCACTGGCCGGACGCAGGCCCGGCGTCAGGCCCAGGTACTCCTGGTCGCGGCCCACCGTGCGCACCCGCGCGACGACGAGCCAGAGGCCGCCGAGGGCCAGCACGCCTGCGGCGATCCCGCCCGGTCCCGCCGGGTCCAGCGGCGCGGCCGGCTCGAACCGCGGCTCGAGGATCGGCGCGCCGTGGAACGTGCCGCCCGGCCACCCCGTGACGGTGGTCCACTCGTCGCCCACCGGGAGCAGGTCCTGGCGGAAGGTCGCGCTCCGGCCGGTGGTGCCGGCCTCGGTGCACGGGTCGGTCGACCCGGGAGGACCGGCGAAGCACGTCGCGCCCTGCACGGCAGCCGGCCCGGTGACGCGCACCGACAGCCCCGACAGCGGCACGTCCCACCCGGTGCCGATGACGTTCCAGTACAGCTCGTCGCCCGAGTGCTGCGTGCCCGCGGGATTGATCCAGCCGTCCACCGTGTAGGTCACCACGTAGCGCTGCACGCCCGAGACGTCGTCGACGTTCGCGTCGCCGATGCGCAGCACCACGGCGTACGGGTCGTCCTCGCGGTTGACCCCCGCGGGCGCCCCGGAGGGGCTCGACGCCGTGATGTCCGAGTAGCGGAACACCCGGTCGCGCGCGTCGTCGTACCGCTGCCGGGTGACCAGCGAGAGGTAGGGGCCGTGGCCCGGGTCGTCGCCGAAGTCGAAGTCCAGGTCGATGCGCACGTGGGCGACGCCGTCGGCGTCGACGTCCGCCGTGACGTCGTACCGCGTGATCTCCCGCCCGGTGGACTGGTCCGCCGCCCACGCCGGGGAGGCGCCGAGTACCGGGACGACGAGGGCCGCGAGCGCGGCGAGCGCCGCGGCACCCAGCCCCCCGAGAGCGCGCCTCACCGGTCGCGCCGCTCGCGCATCGCGCGCTGCGCCTCCAGGTTGTCCTGCCGCTCGCGGATGGTCTGCCGCTTGTCCCACTCCCGCTTGCCGCGCGCCAGCGCGATCTCCACCTTGGCGCGCCCGTCGAGGAAGTACATCGCCAGCGGCACGATCGTCTGGCCCTTGTCCTGGACGCGCTGCGCCAGCCGTGCGATCTCCTCGTGGTGCAGCAGCAGCTTGCGCTTGCGCCGGGGGGCGTGGTTGGTCCACGTGCCCATCGCGTAGACGGGGATCTGGACGCCGTGCAGCCACGCCTCACCGTCCTCGATCTCGCACCAGGAGTCCGAGAGGTTGGCGTGGCCGTCCCGCAGCGCCTTGACCTCCGTGCCCATGAGCACGATGCCCGCCTCGAACACGTCCTCGACGATGTAGTCGTGCCGCGCCCTGCGGTTCGACGCGATGAGGGTGCGTCCGCTCTGCTTGGCCATGGCCCCTCCCCTCGTCGTGCGGCCGACCAGCGAGCCTACAAGGCCCCCCGGACAAGGTCAGCGGCATTGCCCGACGAGGGTGTCCTCAGATCGCCGCGATCGAGTGCGGCGCACGCTCCCGGCGCGCCAGCGTCCGCAGCACCGCCGGGACGCCGTGCCTGCGGACGGCGAGCGTGGTCAGCAGCCCCAGCACGGGCGCGACGACGTCCTCCGGCCACGCCGGCGGCTCGATGCCGACGCTGACCGCCAGGTCGTCGCTGTGCACCACGATCTCCAGGAGCCGGCTGCGCAGGAAGTCCTCGAGCGTGAGGTTCCACGCCGCCCAAGGCATCCGGACCACCCGGTCGAGCGGCTCGGCCGGCAGCGTGCTCCGCAGCCCGGCGAGCACGTCCTGAGCGCGCAGCAGCACCTCCGCGGGGCCGATCGCCGCACTCTCGGCGGCGCGGTCGCGGATGTCGACGTTCGCCTCGTCGTCCGGCCCGCTGTTGGCCCAGGCCGAGCGCAGGTAGTGCTCGACGAGGTTCACCGGCCGCTCGTCGGACGGCGGGAAGCCGAGGACCTCCGGCACACGGTGCACCTGCCGGGCGAGGTGCGCGGCCAACGCCCCGGTGGTCATGCCCGCCAGGGCACTCGGAGAGCCCCAGGCACGCGTCACCTCCGGCAGCGCGACGAGCTCGAGCGCGCCGCCCGCCGCCTCCAGGAACACCGCTCGCACCGACGCCATCGCACGTCCCTCCCCGCGGGCGCCTAGATGCCGAGGTAGGGCCTCGGGTTCTGGGTGGCGCCGTTGATGTAGACCTCGAAGTGCAGGTGGCACGCCGCCGACGTGCCGGTGTTGCCGGCGTAACCGAGGAGCTGCCCGGCCCTGACCTTCTGGCCGGCGCCCACCTTGAAGCTTCCGTTCTGCATGTGGTTGTAGCTGGACATCAGCGACGTGCCGTTGACCCAGCCGTGGTCCAGCATCACCTGGTTGCCGTACCCGGCACGGTACCGCGCCCACACCACCGTGCCGTCGCGTCCGGCGTAGACCGGCCGGCCGCAGTAGTCGCGCAGGTCGATGCCGGCGTGCAGGCGCCAGATCCCGAGGACGGGGTGCAGGCGCATCCCGTACTCGCTGGTGACGTACATCGGGTTGGTGGCCGTCGGGTTGGCGAACAGCGCACCGGGCAGGGCCTTGCCCGGCTGCGCGCTGCTCTTCTTGGCCGCCGCCTGGCGACGCTGCTCCTCGATGATCTGCTGCAGCTGCTTGTTGAGCTCCGCCTCCGCCGCGTCGGCCGCGTCCAGGTCCGCCTTGGCCTGCGCCTTCTGGTTCTCCAGCGACGCGGCCTTGGCGTTCTGCTGCTGGACCAGCGAGTCCAGCTCCTTCTTCGCCTGCTCGGCCGCCTGCTTGGCGGCGTCCGCCTCGGCCACCTTCTGGTCGGCGGCCACCTTGAGCTCGGCCACCTTGGTCTTGACCGCCTCCAGCCGCGCGGCGGCGTTGCGGTTGGCGGCCTCGAGGTCGGCGAGCCGGCCGAACACGTCCTGCTGGGTGCGCTGCGCGGCGTCGAGCTGCGCGAAGCTCTCGACGAAGTCGTCGGCGTTCTGGGCGTCGAGCACCACGGCGAGGCCCGACACGTCGCCCTGCGTCCGGTAGGCCTCGCGGGCCATCGCCCCGACGTCGTCGCGGATCCGCGCCTGCTCGGCGTCACCCGCTTCGATGGACGCCGCCAGGGTGGTGGCCTGGGACTGCGCGTCGGCGAGCTGCTGCGCGATCACCTGGGCCGCGCGCTGCGCCTCCTCGAGCACCGCCTGGGTGTCGGCCACCTTCTGCCGCGCCGCGGGCACCTGGGCCTTGATCGCCTCCAGCTCGTTCCACGCGGCGGCGGCCGAGGCCGTGAGGTCCTCGAGCGACGCCTGGAGCGCCTCCTTGGCCTTCTCGTTCGCCTCGATCTGCGCCTCGACGTTCCGGCGCTTGTGCGACAGGTCGTCGGCGGAGGCGGGGCCGAGCGACCCGGCGGCGACGAAGGCCAGGGCGAGGACGGCGGCGATGATCCTGCGTCGCATGCTCACACCTTCGTGTACCGGTTGAGGGTGACCAACGAGGACACCGCAGCGAGCAGGATGGCGACGCCGATGAGCACCGGCGCGATCGCCGTCACGTCGTCGGGGCCGACGAACGGCACGAACTGCACCGACTGCCCCAGCCAGTCGACGACGAGGTACTTGACCCCCAGCCACAGCGCGCCCACGGCCATCGCGGCGCCGATGGTCGCCGCCAGCGCGCCCTCCAGCATGAACGGCAGCTGGATGAACAGGTTCGACGCGCCGACCAGGCGCATGATGCCGGTCTCGCGCCGACGCGACAGCGCCGAGAGCCGGATCGTGGTGGTGATCAGCAGGATCGCCGCGAGGAGCATGACGCCCGCCAGGCCCACCGAGAGCAGCGTCGCTCGGTCCAGCACCAGGAACAGGCGGTCGAACAGCTGCCGCTGGTCCTGCACCTCCTCCACGCCGGGCCGCCCGGAGAGCACGTCGGCGACCACCTGGTACTTGGTCGGGTCGTTGAGCTTGATCCGGTAGGACGCGTTCATGTCGTCCACCGTCGCCAGGCTCGCCATGAACTGGCCGGCGAACCGCTTCTGGAAGGACGCGAACGCCTCTTCCTTCGACTCCTCGAAGATGTCGCCGATCAGCGGCTTGATGTCCGGGGCGTCGAGCGCGGCGCGGATGTCCGCCCGCTGCTCGTCGGACACCTCACCGGCGGCGCACGTGGGGGCCGACGACTTCGCGGGGCACAGGTAGACGCTGACCTGCACCTTGTCGTACCAGTCGTCCTTCATCTTGCCGATCTGCGTCTGGAGCAGCCCGGCGACGCCGACGAACGTCAGCGACACGAAGGTGACGAGGATCACCGAGATGGTCATCGTCAGGTTGCGGCGCAGCCCGATGCCGATCTCGGACAGGATGAAGCGCAGTCGCATGGCGGGCCCCTACCGGTCCGACCCGTAGACGCCGCGCGACTGGTCGCGCACCATCGCGCCGGTCTCCAGCTCCACGACGCGCTTGCGCATCTGGTCGACGATCTCGTCGTCGTGCGTGGCCATCACCACGGTGGTGCCGGTGCGGTTGATCCGGTCCAGCAGCCGCATGATGCCGAGCGACGTCGTGGGGTCGAGGTTCCCCGTGGGCTCGTCGGCCAGCAGGATGTCGGGGCGGTTGACGAACGCGCGGGCGATGGCGACGCGCTGCTGCTCGCCCCCGGACAGCTCGTGGGGGCGCCGCTTCTCCTTCCCGGCCAGACCCACCATGTCCAGCACGTCCGGCACAGTGGTGAGGATGTGGTGCCGCGGCTTGCCGATCACCTGGAGCGCGAAGGCGACGTTCTCGAACACGGTCTTGGTGGGCAGCAGGCGGAAGTCCTGGAACACCGCGCCGATCCTGCGGCGCAGGTGCGGCACCTTCCAGCTCGACAGCGTGCCGAGCTCCTTGCCCGCCACCCACACGTGCCCGGCACTGGCGCGCTCCTCGCGCAGGCACAGGCGCAGGAACGTCGACTTGCCGGAGCCGGACGCGCCCACGAGGAAGACGAACTCGCCGCGCTCGACGTCCAGGCTCACCCGGTCCAGCGCGGGGCGGGCGCCCCGGGCATAGACCTTGGTGACGTTCTCGAACCGGATCACTCGGCCGAGGCTACGAAGAGCACCTGGAACCTGGGGCCGTGACACGCCGCCGCAACACAACGCTCGTCCCACGGGCGCCCGCCTTGCCCCACTCGCCCCAATTGCGCTGGCCGCGCCGCGCGCGCTCTGCACTTTCTCACTGGCTCTGCACCAGGAGGTGCAGACCGCGTGACGGAGTGCAGAGCGTGTGACCTCGTGCAGAGGGCGCGGAGAAGGGGGGCGTGAGGAAGTGCAGAGCGCGTGTCGGCGCGCGTCAGCCTCGGGCGGCCGACGAGCGGCGCCAGCGGATGCCGGCCTCGAGGAAACCGTCGATGTCGCCGTCGAACACCGCGGCGGGGTTGCCCACCTCGTACTCCGTGCGCAGGTCCTTGACCATCTGGTAGGGGTGCAGCACATAGCTGCGCATCTGGTCGCCCCAGCTGGCCTTGATGTCCCCGGCCAGCTCCTTCTTCTTCGCGTCCTCCTCCTGCTGGCGCTGCACCAGCAGGCGGGACTGGAGCACGCGCATCGCGGCGGCTCGGTTCTGGATCTGGCTCTTCTCGTCCTGCATCGACACGACGATGCCGGTGGGCAGGTGGGTGATGCGGACGGCGGAGTCCGTGGTGTTCACGGACTGGCCTCCGGGGCCCGACGAGCGGAACACGTCGATGCGGATGTCCGTCTCGGGGATGTCGATGTGGTCGGTCTGCTCGATGAGCGGGATCACCTCGACGGCGGCGAAGCTCGTCTGGCGCCGGCCCTGGTTGTCGAAGGGGCTGATGCGCACCAGCCGGTGCGTACCCGCCTCGACGGACAGGTTGCCGTAGGCGTACGGCACCTTGACCTCGAAGGTCGCCGACTTGATGCCGGCCTCCTCCGCGTGGCTGGTGTCCAGCACCTTCGTGGGGTAGCCGTGGCGCTCGGCCCAGCGCAGGTACATCCGCAGCAGCATCTCCGCGAAGTCGGCGGCGTCCACCCCGCCGGCCCCGGAACGGATGGTGACCACCGCGTCGCGCTGGTCGTACTCGCCGGACAGCAGCGTGCGCACCTCCAGCTCGCCCAGGTCCTTGCGGATCGAGACCAGCTCCGCCTCCGCCTCGGCCAGCGAGTCGGGGTCGTCCTCCTCCTGCGCCAGCTCGACGAGCGTCTCCAGGTCGTCGATGCGAGCGCGCAGCCGGTCCACGCGGTCCAGCTCGGCCTGCGTCGCCGACAGCGCCGACGTCACCTGCTGCGCATGCTCGGGGTCGTCCCACAGGTTGGGGACCGACGCCTGCTCCGACAGGTCCGCGATCCGGGCCTTGAGCACCGTGGGGTCGCTCACCGACCGGATGGACTCCAACGTGGAGCGCAGCTCGCGGATCTCGGCGGGGAAGTCGGTGGTGGCCACGACCGTCCAGGGTACCGGGCCGCATCTACGCCCAGGGGCGCGGGCGTCCGGCCGGTGGCCCCGCGCGCCGGACGTGCCGTCGATGGCGCCTGCTCGGCACGGTATGAACGGGCGGTGGGCCACGGCGCGAGGCGTGCCGGAGCGCGGGTGTGAGACCCTAGAGGCCTGAGGGCGCCGCGCATCGCCGCGCCCCGCGTCGTGGAGAACCCCCCGGTTCGTCGTCGTCGCCCGGTTGCTACGGCACCGGAAGCGGCGCAGCGGAGGCCGGTCGCTCGCGCGGCGGACCCACGACCCCGACCCGCCGCGGCCCCGCGCCCGGCGCCCGAAAGGCTTCGCCCATGACCTCGTTCGCCGACCTCGGCGTGCCCACTGCCCTCGTCGCCCGCCTCGCGGGCCAGGGCATCACGGCCCCGTTCCCCATCCAGACCGCCACGCTGCCGGACTCGCTCGCCGGCCGCGACGTGCTCGGCCGCGGCCGCACCGGCTCGGGCAAGACGCTCGCGTTCGCGCTGCCGCTCGTCATGCGACTGGCCGGCGCATCGCCGTCCGCGGCACGGCCCGCCGGCGCATCGCCGTCCGCGGCACGGCCCGCCGGCTCGTCACCCGCGGCCCGGCCCGCGGGCTCGTCGTCCTCCGGCCCGCGCCCGGCCCGCCGCCGCCCGCGCGGCCTGGTGCTCTGCCCCACGCGGGAGCTGGCCAACCAGATCGACGCCGTCCTGGCGCCGCTCGCGGCCACGCTCGGCCTGCGGACCACGACGATCTTCGGCGGGGTGTCCCAGAACCGGCAGGTGGCCGCGCTCGACGCGGGCGTCGACATCGTGGTGGCCTGCCCCGGCCGGCTGGAGGACCTGCTGTCGCAGGGTCTGATCAGCCTGGACGCCGTGGAGGTCACGGTGCTCGACGAGGCCGACCACATGGCGGACCTGGGCTTCCTGCCCGGCGTGACGCGCATCCTGAGCCGCACCCCGAAGGTCGGGCAGCGACTGCTGTTCTCGGCCACGCTGGACAACGGCGTGGGCGTGCTGGTGCGGCGCTTCCTCACCGCGCCGGTGGAGCACTCGGTGGACTCCGCGGAGTCGCCGGTCGCCGCGATGACCCACCACGTGCTGGCCGTCTCCGACGCCGGCGCCAAGGGCGAGGTGGTGCGCCAGCTCGCGGGCGGCACCGGCCGGCGCCTGCTGTTCATGCGGACCAAGCACCAGGCGAAGAAGCTGACCAAGCAGCTCGCCGCGGAGGGCATCGCCGCGGTCGACCTGCACGGCAACCTCAGCCAGGCGGCGCGCGAGCGCAACCTCGCCGCGTTCGGCTCCGGCGAGGCGAACGTGATGGTCGCCACCGACATCGCCGCCCGCGGCATCCACGTGGACGACGTGGCGCTGGTGGTGCACGTCGACCCGCCCGCCGAGCACAAGGCGTACCTGCACCGCTCGGGCCGCACCGCCCGCGCGGGGGCCGCCGGTGTGGTGGTCACGCTGATGCTGCCCGAGCAGCGCGGCGACGTCCGCGCCCTGACGCGGGCCGCGAAGATCGCCGCCGAGCCGCGCGCCGTGGTGCCGGGCGACGCCACCGTGACGGCGCTGGCCGGCCCGCAGGCGCCGCGACGCGCCGTGGTGCCGGTGACCCCCGCGGCGGCTCCGGTGCAGCGCCGGCGGCCCGCCGCTCCCGGGACGGCGAACCGTGCACCGGCGCGGCCGTCGCGCCGGGGCGGTCGTCCGCGCCAGGGCGACGGCGCGACTGCGGCTCCGGCGACACGCAGCGGCTCGACGGCCGGCACCGTCTCGGTCGGGGGCGCGGCCGCGTTCTCGGCCGGTCGCCGGCCGACCGCTGCGCGCGGCGCGGGTCGCGTCGGAGCGCGCCGGGGCTGAGCGGCCCGCCGCCTCACCACGCCCGCGCGGACGACGAGCCGACGAGGGCGAAGCCGTCCCCGACGTCTCCCGGCAGCCACGCGACGAGGGCCGGCCGCGCCACCGAGCCGAGGGTGACGCGGACCGTCCGCCCGTCGGGGCTCGTCGCCTCGACGACGTGGACGGCCTCGCCGGCCCCGGGGTCGGGGTGGTCGCGCAGGTACTCGCCGACGGCCGCCGCCACGCCCTCGTCGGTCAGCGTCGCGTCGCCGTCCGGCAGGTAGTAGGCGGTGCGGCCGATCGCGTCGGCGGCGTCGAGCGCTGCGAGGTCCGCCAGCGCGGCCAGCCGGGCGCGCGTCAGGTGGACGTTCGTCGCCGCGGTCACCACGCTGACCAGCGCCAGCGCGACCACGACGAAGCCGATCAGCAGGATCGCGAGCTGCCCGTCGTCACCGCTCGGGCGCCTCACGGCGCCTCCCGGAACTCGTCGACCGCGGCGGTGCGCCGGGCCGACACCGGGAGCTCCAGCGGCACGGCACCGCGCACCACCGGCGGGACGAACGGCAACGGCACGCGCACCACCACGTCCACCGTCACCTCGCTGCCGGGCGCCAGGCACGCCGCCGAGCACGTGATCGCCACCGCGCCCGCCGGGTCGTCGTCGAACCCTTGGTCCGCCAGCGCGACGCCCGCCGCCGCCAGCGCGCGCGACGGGGCTGCCGCGGGCTCGTCGGACGCGACGAAGACGCGTGCCGCGTCGAGTGCCGCCGCCTCCGCCGCGAACGAGCCGGCCTGAAGCCGCCCGACGACGAGCACCAGGTAGACGAGCGGCACCAGCAGCAGGAGCACCAGGCCGACGAACTCGACCACGGCGCTGCCCTCGTCGTCGGCGGCGAGCCTGGCCGCCCCGCCCCACCGCCTCACGGGTCCTCGACCATCGCGTGCCCCCGCACCACCAACGTCCCGCCCGGCCCCACCAGCCCGACCACCGGGGTCGGCGCGGTGACCGTCACCTCGACCACCTCGACACCACCCACTGTCGCCAGCCCGGCGACCACGTCGCGGGCGTAGGCGGCCGAGAGGTCCGCCGCGACGACCTCGCGGGTCCGGGCGACCCCGTCCGACGGCGAGCGGCCGGCCACCGCGGCGTACCGTGCGCCCGCGGCGGCCGCGTCGACCAGCGTGTTCCGTACGTGCAGCACCAGCGTCAGCTGGACCACCGCGACGAACAGGACGGTGAGCAGGCCTCCCACCAGCACGAAGTCGACCACCGCGGCGCCGGCGTCTACGGCGCGGTGGGCACCACCGAGCTGATCGCGTTCTGGAACACCGACACCAGCGCGTCGCCGGCGACGAACCACAGCACCGACACCAGCCCCGCCGTCATCAGCGTCACCAGCACCCAGCCGGGCACGTCGCCGCGCTCCGGCCCGCCCGACGAGCGCACCCGCTCCCCCAGCCACCGCACCATCGGTCACCCCTCTCCGCCGGCCCAGCGCCGGCCCTTGTCTCACAGCCCCACCCGCAGCACCACGAGCGAGGGAAACACCGCGAACAGCACCGTCACCGGCAGCACCAGGAACACGACCGGCACCATCTGCGCGATCTCCCGCTTCCCGCCGGACTCCATGAGCGCGCGCCGGCTCTCGGCGCGGACGTCGGCGGCCTGCGCGCGCAGCACCTCGGCCAGCGGCGTGCCGCGCTCCACCGCCACCGCGACGCCCTCGGCGAAGCGGGCGAGCGCGGGCAGGCCGGTGCGCCCCGCCAGCTGGTCGAGGGCCCCGACGAGCGGCATCCCGGCGCGCGCGTCCGCCAAGGTGGCACGCAGCTCACCGGACAGCTCCCCGCGGCTTGCGGCGGCCACCCGCTCCAGCGCGCCGGCCGCGCCCTCCCCGGCGCCGACGGCGAGCGCCAGCAGCTCCGCCACCGTCGGCAGCTCGGCGAGCAGCCGCGCCTCGCGGGCGCGGACGTCACGCGTCAGCAGCCAGTCGCGCGCCAGCGCGCCGAGCACGCCGCAGACGCCGACCAGCACCGCGAGCGCGACCGGCGACCCGCCGCGCGTGGCGCCGACCAGCAGCGCCCCGGCCAGGCCCAGCGCCAGGCCGCCCGCCGACCACGCCACCTGCCCGGCGCGGAACTCCTCGACGGTCTCCGCGCGCCCGGCGCGCGCCAGCCGCCGCCGCAGGTCCGCGGCGGGCGACCCCAGCCGCCCGACGAGCCGCGCCGCGTCCGCCACGAACGGCGCCGCCAGCCGGGCGGCCGCTCCCAGCGGCGACGACGGCGCGGCGAGCAGCGTGGACGCCGACCGCCGGGGCGCGAGGTAGGGCGCCAACCGGCGGTCGAGGGAGGGGCGGCGCGCGGCGCGATAGGCGTCGAGCAGCAGCAGCCCGGCGGCGAGCAGCAGGCCGAGGACGACTCCCAGCGGGCTCACCGCAGCACCCGAGGGTCGTCGGGCAAGCGCCCCACCCGGAGCATCAGCGCGTACGCGGCGGCGGAGCACCCGGCGCCGGCGAGCAGCACCAGCAGACCGGCCGGGGTGTCGTAGGCCGCGGCCGCCTCCGGCCGCGAGCCGAGCATCGCCAGCACGGCCCACGGCGCGGCGACCGCCAGCCGCGCGGCGTTCACCGTCCACGACGCCCGGGCCGCCAGCTCGCCGCGTGTCGCGAGGTCCTCGCGCAGGAACCCCGACAGCGTGCGCAGCAGCCGCCCCAGGTCCGAGCCGCCGACGTCGCGCGTCAGGCGCAGCGCCTCGACGATCCGGTCCGCCACCGGGTCCGCGAGCCGGTCCTTGAGCGCGTCGAGCGCGTCGCCGAACCGTCCCGACGCCCGGTAGTCCGCGGCGAAGGCGGCGAACGGCGCGCGCAGGTCGGCCGGTCCGCGCTCGGCGAGCGCCGCCACCGCCTCCGGCAGCGACATGCCCGCGCGCACCGCCGACGCGAGGTCGTCGACCGCCTGCGGCCAGGACGCCCGCAGCCGCGCCGCCCGCCGCCGCGCCCGGCCGCGCAGCAGCGCCCACGGCAGGCAGGCACCGAAGCCGGCGGCGACCGCGGCGACCGCCGGGACCGGCACCGCCACCAGCGCCACGGCACCGACCACCACGGCACCGACCAGCGCCGCAGGAACCAGCGCGCCGGGACCAACCCCGGTGACGCCCGCCTGCGCCAGCGTGTCCCGGACGTGGTCCGCCCACGGGTTCGTCGGGCGCCGCGCCGGGCCCGGCCAGCACGCCCACCACACGCACGCCAGGCCCGAGCCGAGCAGCAGCCCCACCAGCACCCCCACGCCGGCGCCTCAGTCCCGGTCCGGCCGCGCGCGCAGCAGCGCAGCCAGGTCGACCCCGGCGCGCGCGAACCGCTCCGGGTGCGGCGGAAAACCCTCGCCGCGCACCAGCCGTCCCTCGCGCACGGTGAACAGCTCGGCGGTCTCCACCACGCCGGCCTCGACGCGCCCCGGGACGGCCACCACCTCGCGCACCGCGCGTCGCCCGGTCGCGTCCAGGTCCAGGTGCACGACGAGGTCCACGGCGCTGGCCACGGTGGGCACGACGAACGCCGAGGAGACGTTCTCCCCGGCGAGCAGCGGCAGTGTGCACAGCTTCGTCAGCGCCTCGCGGGCCGAGTTGGCGTGGATGGTGCACATCGCCGGCACGCCCGCGTTGAGGGCGATGAGCAGGTCGAGCGCCTCCGCCTCCCGCACCTCGCCGACCAGCAGGCGGCTGGGCCGCATCCGCAGCGCCTCCTTGACCAGGCGCCGCAGCGGGATCTCGCCCGTGCCCTCCAGGTTGGGCTGCCGGCACTGGAGCGCCACCCAGTCACGGGCGGCGAGGCGCAGCTCGAAGACCTCCTCGCAGGAGATGACCCGTTCCCGGGCGGGGATCGCACCCCCGAGGGCGTTGAGCATCGTCGTCTTGCCGGCCTGGGTCGCGCCGGACACCAGCACGTTCAGCCCCGCGCGCACCGCGGCGGCGAGGAAGGCGGCCACGGGCGCGGGCAGCGACCCGAGCCCGACGAGGTCGTCCAGGCTCGTCGCGCGCACCACGTGCTTGCGGATGTTGACGGCCCAGTGCCGCCGGGTGACCTCGGGGATCGCGACGTGCAGCCGCTCCCCGCCGGGCAGCGCCGCGTCGACGAAGGGTGTCGAGAGGTCCAGGCGGCGCCCGCTCGCCTTGAGCATCTGCTCGACGAGGTCGCGCACCTGCTCGTCGGACAGGATCGTCGTGGTCAGCTCGGCGACGCCGCCCCGGGCGACGAACACCGCGGAGGGCGAGTTGATCCAG
>Ga0255338_1004758_pt1 | contig 13476 bp, 11 predicted proteins | sample MeOH1_35cm_T4_19_FD_203715 | JGI IMG/M metagenome (GOLD analysis project Ga0255338, IMG submission 203715) | Sandy soil microbial communities from University of British Columbia, Vancouver, Canada - MeOH1_35cm_T4_195 | ecosystem: Engineered > Artificial ecosystem > Sand microcosm > Unclassified ...
TCGTCGGCGGCCCCGCCTCCGACACCGGCCTGACCGGCCGCAAGATCATCGTGGACACCTACGGCGGCCGCGCCCCGCACGGCGGCGGCGCGTTCTCCGGCAAGGACCCGACGAAGGTCGACCGCTCGGCCTGCTACATGGCGCGCTACATCGCCAAGAACGTCGTGGCCGCCGGCCTCGCCGAGGAGTGCACGGTCCAGCTCGCCTACGCGATCGGCGTCGCCGAGCCCGTCGGCGTCTACTTCGACACGCACGGCACCGGCTCCGCCGACGAGGCGCGCATCGAGGCGGCCGTCCGCAAGCTGTTCCCGATGACGCCGAAGGGCATCATCGAGACCCTCAAGCTGCGCCGCCCGATCTACCGCCAGACCGCCGCCTACGGCCACTTCGGCCGCACGGAGAAGGGGTTCGAGTGGGAGAAGACGGACAAGGCCGTCGCCCTGCGCGAGGAAGTGCTCGGCAAAGGCTCCAAGGCCAAGAAAGCCCTCGCCGTCGCCTAAGACAACCAAGGCTTAAATAGGGCCCGCGCCGGTTCACCGGCGCGGGCTTCTCTTTTGTAGAATCAGGCCATGAACAAGACCATCGCCACCGCCGCGGAGGCGGTCTCCCGCGTCAAGGACGGCGCGACCATCCTCCTCGGAGGCTTCGGCGTGTGCGGCCTCCCCGAGAACCTCATCCCCGCGCTCCTCGAGTCCGGAGCCAAGGGCCTCACTCTCGTCTCCAACAACGCCGGCCTCGACGAGTTCGGCATCGGCACCTTGCTGCGCGCCGGACGCGTGCGGAAGATGATCATGTCCTACGGCGGCGAGTGCAAAGCTTTTGAGGAAATGACTTTGACCAAGCAGATCGAGGTCGAGTGGAACCCCCAGGGGACTTTGGCCGAGCGCCTGCGCGCCGGCGGCGCCGGCATCGGAGGCTTCTTCACCCCGACCGGCTACGGCACCCCCGTCGCCGAGGGCAAGGAGACCCGCCAGATCGACGGCCGCTGGATGGTGTTCGAGAAGCCCCTCAAGGGCGATTTCGCCTTCGTCAAGGCGTTCAAGGGCGACGTGCTCGGCAACCTCGAGTACCGCAAGACCGCGCGCAACTTCAACCAGGTCATGGCGACCGCCGCCGACTACGTCGTCGCCGAGGTCGAGCATCTCACCGACATCGGCGGCCTGCACCCCGAGCACATCCACACGCCCGGCATCTACGTCGACGGGGTCCTCCGGGGCCTGTCGTACAAGAAGCCGATCGAGAAACTGACCATAAGGAAGGCCGCCGCCCATGTCTGATCCCAAGGACTCCCGCGTCGTCATCGCCCGCCAGGCCGCCTCTCTGCTCGAGGACGGCTCCTACGTCAACCTCGGGATCGGCATCCCGACGCTCATCCCGAGCTTCCTCAAGCCCGGAGTGGAAGTCACTTTGCACACCGAGAACGGGATGCTCGGCTACGGCCCCTACCCGCACGAGGGAGAGCAGGACCCCGACCTGATCAACGCCGGCAAGGAGACCGTCACCGAGCTCCCCGGCTGCTCGTACTTCGGCTCGCACGACTCCTTCGCGATCGTCCGCGGCGGCCACCTCGACGCGACCGTCCTTGGCGCGATGGAAGTCGCCGAGAACGGGGACCTCGCCAACTGGATGATCCCGGGCAAGAAGGTCAAGGGCATGGGCGGGGCCATGGACATGGTCGCCGGCGCCAAGCGCGTCATCGTCGCGATGGAGCACGCGACCAAGGACGGCAAGCCCAAGATCCTCAAGAGCTGCACCTTGCCCTTGACCGGGAAGGCGGTCGTCAACACCATCGTGACCGAGCTGGCGACGTTCGACCTGACGAAGGACGGCCTCGTGATGACGGCGATCTCGCCGGACACCACCGTCGACGCCGTGAAGGCCCTCACCGGAGCGCCCTTCAAGGTCGCGGCCGACGTCAAAACCTACGCCCGCTAAGGAACATTTTTGACCTCCCCAGGGTCACAACAACCGGTGAGCGAGCAGCAGTTCCTCGATGAGCACTCTCAGCTCGTGTTCAACGTGGCTCTGCGCCTGACCGGGAACCGCTCGGACGCCGAGGACCTCGCGCAGGACGCCTTGATCCGGGCCTTGAAGGCCCTGCCGAAGTTCAGGGGCGACAGCAAGCTGTCGACGTGGGTGTACACGATCACCGTGAACACCTGGAAGAACCGGGTCCGGGCCGAGAAGAGCCGGGGGTTCTGGAAGACGATCTCGTTCGGGGTCTTAGGAGACTCGGGTCGTCCTGACGAAGGCTCGGACTACGATCCGGCCGGAAAGGACGCTCCGCTCGACGCGGAGCTCGAAAAGGAGGGAACGGCCGCCGTGGTGCAAAAAGCCCTGCTTCAGCTCGACGCGGACGACCGGGCCATCGTCGTCCTGCGCGAGATCGAGGAACGCTCCTACGGCGAGATCGGCGAGGTCCTCGGCCTCGCCGAGGGCACCGTCAAGTCGCGCCTGTTCCGCGCGCGCGCCAAGCTCAAGACTTTGCTCGACAAGGTATCCGCATGAACGACGCCATCCGCGAAAAGCTGTCCGCCTATCTCGACGGCGCGCTCCCCGACGCCGAGCGCCGGGCCGTCGAGGTCGAGATCTCGCGCTCGGAGGAGATGCGCCTCGAGCTCGAGGCCCTGCGCGCCGTCTCCGGCGCCGTGAAGGGCCTGCCGAAGGAGCCGCTGCCCGCCGGGTTCATGGCGCGCCTCGAGGCCCGCCGCGCCCGCGACGCCAAGCCCGAGCGCGACTATCTCATCCTGCCGCCCGCCTACCGGCCGCTCGCCTTCGCGCTGTCGACCGCGGTGGTCGCTCTCGTCGTCTGGGACAAGACCCGCGCGCCCGAGGAGCTGATCGTCCCCAGGGTCGGCTGGGACAGCGAGAAGGTCGCGGTGAAGAGCGCCGCCGAGGCGCCTCCCTCCATCGACGTCAGCGGCCAGCTCTCCGCCCTGGACTCGCGCGACAAGGGTCTCGCCGACCTCTCCTCCGGCAGCGCCGAGAGCGCCGCCGCCAACGAGCTCACGGCCTCCAACGCGAAGAAGGAGGACGCGGTCGGAGCCAAGGCCGGCGCCCCCTCGACCTTCGGCAAGCACATCAGCGCCCCGGGCAAGCCCCTCGGCGTCCAGGAGGACGAGCCGGTCCCGGCCGAAGGCGGCTTCGCCCGCCGCGCCGCTCCCTCCGGACCGGCCGCGGCCGCCCCCGCGGCGAGCTCGCCCGCGCCCGTTCTCGCCGAAGGCGCGGGCAGCGGCTACCTCGCCCGCAGCGAGGAGGAACGCTCGGCCATCAACGAGCGGCTGTACCAGGGCTTCGAGGAAGAGAAGAAGCGCATGGGCATCGCGAAGATCATGGACAAGGACGCCGAGGAGGACAAGCTGTCCGGCGGCGGGCGCGAGTTCATGGCTCTCCAGGCCACGCCCGAGGCGGCCCAGGTCGGCCGCGCTCGCGGCTCGGCGTCCGCCGTGCGCGGCATGGCCAAGGCCAAGGGCGGCGCGCCGGTCCTCAAAGCGCTGACGCTCAAGAGCGCCGAGGCCCTCTCCGCCGCCTGGTCCGCGGCCGGCCTTCCGGGCGAGCCTCCGGCGGTGAGCTTCCCCGATCAGATGGCGGTCTTCCTCGCCGGGCCTTCCGGCTGCGGGATAACGGGCGTCCAGGTGCGCAAGAAGTTCATCGTGGTCCTTTATAAGGACGCGGGCTTCGACGATCCCTCCGCGCGCGTCCGGGCGCTGGCGGCCTCCCCCAAGCCGGTCGTCGTCAAGCCCGCCGAATAGCGCCCCCGGGCCGGGAACCTTTCCGCGGGGCCAGGGTCCCACTCCTCGATACGGAGGAGCTCACATGAAACGCAACGCCCTGTCGGCCCTGCTCGTTCTCGGTCTCGCCGCTCCCGCCTCGTCGCAGCAGCTCATCGCCTGGCCGATCGGCGCCGCCAACGCCGCGCTGCGAGCCTTCCTGCCCGGCATGCCGATGCCGCAGCCGTTCCTGCCCGGCCCCGGCCCGCGGCCCCTGCCTCAGCCGACGCCGATGCCCGGCCCCCGCCCGGCGCCGGTCCTCCCCCCCGACGCCTCGCCCGTGACGATGGCCGCCTATCACGTCGAGGGCACGATCACCGATCAGGTGGCGGAGCTGTCCTACCGCATCGTCTTCCGCAACCCCACCGACCGCCGTCTCGAAGGCGTGCTGATGGTGCCGCTGCCGGCCGACGCCTCGCTGTCCGGTTTCTCGATGGTCATCGGCGGCAAGGAGACCAAGGGGGAGCTGCTCGAGGCGACGCAGGCCTCCTCCATCTACCAGAGCATCGTCAGCCGCGCCATCGACCCCGGCCTGCTCGAGCTCATCGGCGAGCGCATGTTCCGCGCCAAGGTGTTCCCGATCGAGCCCCGCGGCGAGATCGTCGCGACGCTGAAGATGACGCAGACGCTCGCCAAGAACGGCGGCCTCGTCTCGCTGTCCGTGCCGATGCGCTCGGCGCGGTTCACTCAGGGAGAGGGCGGCCGGGCCTCGGCGCGCATCGCGCTCAAGACCACGCGCCCGCTTCGCACCATCCTTTCGTCGAACGCGGACACCCGCATCGTCCGCGACGGCGAGCATGGCGCGACGATCAGCTATGAAGAGGGCTCCGCGGGACCGCAGGACCTGGCCCTGACCTTCTCGATGCGCGAGGACCCGCTCGCGGCGGGCGTGCTCGCCTACCGCGAGAGCGGCGAGGACGGGACCTTCCTCCTGACTCTGTCGCCCAAGATCGAGGCCGAGGCCAAGGCCGCGCCGAAGGCCGTCGTGTTCGTCGTGGACCGCTCCGGCTCGATGACGGAGGGCGGCAAGATGGACCAGGCGAAGAAGGCGCTGGCCTGGTGCGTCGAGCGCCTGAACCCCCAGGACCGCTTCGGCGTGGTGGACTTCGCGACCGACTGGAACGCCCTCGACGAGGGCGCCCTCCTCGCCGCGACGCCGGAGAACAAGGCCCGCGCCAAGCGCTACATCGAGCGCATCGAGGCCGCCGGCGGCACGAACATCGAGGCCGGGCTCGACCAAGGCCTCAAGCTGCTGAACACGGCGGGCGGGATCACGCCGATGCTCTTCTTCCTCACCGACGGCGTGCCGACGATCGGTCAGACCGATCCCGGCGCGCTGCTGCGCAAGGCCGCCTCGGACAACGCGGCCCTGCGAGCCCGGGTCTTCTCCTTCGGCGTGGGCTCCGACGTGAACACTTTGCTCCTCGACAAGCTGGCCGAGGCCGGCCGCGGCGCGCGCGATTACGTGGCGCCCAATGAGGACATCGAGGCCAAGGTCTCCTCGCTCTATCAGAAGGTCTCCCGCCCGGCGCTGACCGACGTCAAAGTCGAGTGGCACGGCGTCGAGGTGGACCAGGTCTTCCCGAAGCCCGTCCCCGACCTGTTCCACGGCGGCGAGCTGGCGCTGTACGGCCGCTTCCGCGCCGGCGGCAAGGGCACGGTCGTGGTCACGGGCAAGGCGGGCGGCAAGCCCGCGCGCTTCGAGTTCCCCGTGGAGCTCCCGTCCGAGAATTCGCGTCACGCCTTCCTGCCGCGGCTGTGGGCCGCGCAGAAGATCGGCCACGAGCTCGACCTGATCCGCCTGTCGGGCCGTTCGGCCGACCCGGAGGTCGTGGCGTCGATCGTCAAGCTGGCCAAGAAGCACGGCATAGTCACGCCGTACACCTCGTTCCTCGTGACCGAGGAGGGCACCGACCTCGGCCGGGTCCAGAACGAGGCGCGCCGCCGGTTCGACGCGCTGTCGGCGAACGCCGCCCGCTCCGGGTTCATGGGCGGGCCGGGAGCCGCGGCCGAGGCGCAGTCCGACTCGATGGTGTTCGGCGCGATGAAGAGCGGAGGGTCGTCGGTCTCCGCCGTGCGCGGCGTGGGCGCGAAGTCCGCCTCCGGGCCGTCGTCGACGATGATGCTGGCGAAGCTCGAGAAGGAGACCCGCGACGAGAACAAGCGGAAGGGCTTCGCCTCGGTCGAGACGCGGACGATCGGCGGCAAGACCTTCTACAAGCGCGGCGAGGTCTGGGTCGACGCGGACGCCGAGGCGCCGGAGGCCTCGTCGCTGCGCTCGGTCGCGGTGGCCGCGCGGAGCGCCTCGTATTTCGAGCTGCTGTCGAAGGACCCGGGGCTGGCGCGCTACTTCGCGCTCGGCTCCGAGGTGACGGTGCTGCACCGCGGGACCATCTACAAGGTCAGCGCGAAGTAAGTCCGATTCGCCTTCGGCGAATCGCTGGGCGGGGGGAGGCTCGGGACGGTCCGGGCCTCCCCCCGCGGTTTTTTATCCGGGGCCGGAGGAGGTATAATCACGGCTATGACGCCCAAGGCCGCGAAGCGAGCCAGAAAACCGGCGACGGACACGGCCGCGACCGGCACCTACCGCTACGACAAGGAGACCGGCGAGATCGTGCGCGTCAGCGACCGGGTCCCCAAGGTCTCATCCAAGGCGAAGTCGGCCTCCGCCGACATGCCCTGCGGACGCCGCGGCCCCTGCGGCGGCGGCGGCTGCCCGTCCTGATCCGCCCGATTTTTTGAGAGGTCGCCCATGCCGATCCCCGAACTGAAGTGCGTCGTCTGCGGAAACGACAAACCTGACGCCACCTTCGTCAGGCTCGTCGTCAAAGGCGCGGACGCCGTCGCCTGCGCCGGCTGCATGCCCGTCGTCATCCACGGTCCCCGGGGACACAAGCACTAGGCATGGCCCGAGTCGACCCCCACTCCTTCTTCGACGACGCCCAGCCCCGGACGAAGAGCTGGCGCCTGCGCCTGCGCGCCGACTTCGGGCGCAAGGTCCTTCGCGGCGAGGCGACCTTGGTCTTCGCGGAGGCCTCGAAAGGGCCGCTCGACCTCGACACGAAGGGCCTGAGCGTCGAGCGCGCCGTCGCCGGGGACGGCGCGCCCGTTCCCTTCGAGCTCGGCCCCGAAGAGCCGATCCTCGGCCGCCGCCTGCGGCTCGAGCTTCCCGCGGGCGCGAAGTCGGTGACCTTGACCTACGAGACGAGCCCCGCGGCCGTCGGCCTGCAGTGGCTGTCGCCCGAGCAGACCGAAGGCAAAAGGCTCCCGTTCCTGTTCAGCCAGTGCCAGGCCATCCACGCGCGCAGCGTGCTGCCCTGCCAGGACAGCGCCGTCGCGCGCGTGAGCTACGAGGCCGAGGTGGACGTGCCCGAGGGCCTGACCGCGGTGATGAGCGCGGGCCCCGCCGGAGACGCCCCCGCCGGGACGGGCCGGCACGCCTTCAAGTTCAGCATGCCCCAGCCCATCCCGAGCTACCTGTTCGCGCTCGCCGTCGGCGAGCTCGAGGGGCGCGACCTCTCGCACCGCTGCCGCGTCTGGGCCGAGCCCGCGACCATCGCCGCCGCCGCGTGGGAGTTCGCCGACACCGAATCGATGATCGCTCGCGCCGAGGCGCTGTTCGGCCCCTACGACTGGGACCGCTACGACATGCTCGTCCTCCCCCCCTCCTTCCCGTACGGCGGCATGGAGAACCCGCGCATGACCTTCCTGACGCCGACCTTGCTCGCGGGCGACCGCAGCCTCGTCGACGTCGTCGCCCACGAGCTGGCCCACAGCTGGACCGGCAACCTGGTCTCCAACGCGACGGCGGAGCACTTCTGGCTCAACGAGGGCTTCACGGTCTGGGCCGAGCGGCGCATCCTCAAGGCGCTGCGCGGGGAGGAGGCGGCCGCGCTGGCCTGGGGCATAGGCCAGCGGGAGCTCGAGGAGGCGCTGGAGCGCTTCCGGGACAAGCCCGAGCTGACGCGCCTGCGCACGCATCTGGCGGGGGTCGACCCCGACGACGCCTTCAGCGTCGTGCCTTACGAGAAGGGCGCGCGCTTCGTCGTCGCCCTGGAGCGCGCGGCCGGCGAGGCCGAGTTCGACCGCTTCGTGAAGTCGTACATGAAGCGCTTCCGCTTCCAGAGCGTCACCACCGAGCGGTTCTGCGCCTTCGTCGAATCGACCTTTCCCGGCCTTCTGGCCGCGGTCGACGCCCCCGCCTGGCTAGACCGGCCCGGCCTTCCCGAGAACGCCCCGCGCTTCGTCTCCGCCCGCCTCGAGGAGCTGACGGCTCTCGCCCGGGCGTGGAAAACGGACGGAGGCCTCGGCCTGGCCGCGGCGGCCGAATGGCGGCCCGACGAGATCCTCGTTTTCCTGCAGAAGCTGCCGCGCGATCTCAGCCGCGAGGACTGCGCCCGCCTCGACGCCGCGCTGAAGCTTAACGGCCGAGGCAATCATGAGATCCTGACGGCGTGGCTATGCCTCGCCGCCGCCAACGGCTACGAGCCGGCCTTCGAGCCGGCGCGCCGGATGCTGACGCGGGTCGGGCGGATGAAGTACGTTCGCCCGCTTTACCAGGCGCTCGGCAAGACCGCCGCCGGGCGCGCCGTCGCCCGGGAGGTCTTCGCCCAAGCCGCCCCGTCCTACCACGCCCTCACGCGCCGCGCGGCCGAGTCGGTCATGTCCCAGTACCCGGCCTAAACCCCCCCCCGTCCCGCCGGTGTGACCGGATTGCGGATTGAATTCCGCCCCCGCGGGGCTACACTGGTATGGCGGGGGGGGGGGCCAGTGAAGCGCCGGAACTGCTGGGAGGTCATGGAGTGCGGCCGCGAGCCGGGAGGCCCGCGCGCGGCGGAGCTGGGCGTGTGTCCGGCGGCGCTGTCCGGCCCGGGCGACGGCGTCCACCGCGGGACCTTCCGCGGCCGGTTCTGCTGGCAGGTACCGGGTACCCTCTGCGGGGGCGAGGTGCAGGGCTCCTTCGCCAAGAAAATGGTCCATTGCCTCAACTGCCTTTTCCTCCAGGTGGTGCAGGACCAGGAAAGCCGGTCTTTCCAGCTGATGCCGTCCCCTCCCGAACGCGAGGAGTAGGCCTACCCCGAGGGGCCGTAAGGCCCTCCCCCGGGACCGGCTTCCCCCCTATCCTCATAAGGTGAAGATCCGAGCGCTGCTCGCACTGGCCCTCCTCGCTCCTGCGGCGGCGTCCCGCGCCCAGGAGAGCTGGGCCCCGGCCCTGCCCGCTTTCACCTTCCACACCGTCTCCGCGAGGCTCCCCGAAGGCGAGCTCCTCTCCGCCCCCGTCGTCGAGCCGGGACTCAAGCTACTCGCCGACCACGACACCGCCGGCCTGGGCGCCGAGGCGGCCCGCGCCGACGGCTGGCGCAAGGGCCGCGCGGGCGTGACCTTGATGGAAAGCCGAGGCTCCTGGCGCCTGAAGGACGCCTCCGGCGCGTCGCTGCCCGTCTCCGCGTCCTTCGGCTCGGCCCTGCGGCACATGAACCAGTACTTCAGCCTCACCGGCCCGGACGCTCCCGCCAAGCTCAGCGTCGACCTCAAGGCCGCCTTCTCGACGCCCGCCGCCGTCGCCCAGGTCCGCCGCGTCTTCGAGCGCTCTATCTCGGAGCGCGTCGTCGTGGCGGGCAAGACCTACACGGTCGAGCTCGGCGGGGCGATCGCGCTCGAGCCCGGCGGCATCAGCCTCCATTACATCGACGACCTGCTGCGCCCGACCTTGCGCGAGATGATCGCCGCCGGAGAGGACCCGGCCGCGCTCGCGCGGCTCTACGCCGCGGAGCCCGCGAAGATGGCCCTCCTCGATCCGATGGGCATACTCAAGAACCACCTCGCCCGGCGCGCGCAGTGGGACGCCGAGGGACGCCTGACCCCGGAGAAGCGCGCCGCGCTGCTGCGCATGACCGTCGACACCGTGGCGGAGTCGGCGGCCGGACACTACTCCGGCGACTTCGGCACCCAGCTCAAGGGAATGATCGCCGACGATTGGAGCGGCCGCGACGGCGGCACGTGGCACTGCCACCCTCCCGACGCGGGCCCGACGGGCTGGGCCGGCGACTATCCCCCGAGCGAGGCCGACTACGAGGCCGCCGCGAAGACCGGCCAGGAGACCGTCGTCGCCTTCACCGCCGACGGCTTCGACGTCTACTTCCTGAGCCGCCCCGCCCCGGGCCGGAACCCCGAGCGCGCCGAGCCGATCTTCTCCCACCGCGACGCCGCCTGGCGCGCGCACTTCCAGGCCCTGTTCGACCGCCTCCCGAAGTAGAGATTCCGCGCGCGCGTTCCGCCAGGAGTGCTACGCTTTCCTCATGAACAAAGCGCTCCGCCTTCTCTCTCTCGCCGCCCTCCTCCCCGCGTCCGCGCTCGCCGCGCCGGCCTTGCCCCGCTCCGACTTCAACCGCCTCGCCGCCCGCTCCGGCATCCCCGTCTTCTGGCTGCCCGTGGCCTACGACACGGCCACCTTGCGGCCCGAGGACCTCGCCGGCGTCGGCGACGGAGAGGCGCTCGCCCGCTTCGTCTTCGAGGGGAAGTTCACCGCCGAGTTCGACCACGCCTACAAGTTCCTCGTCGAGGAGAGACGGCGCGAGGCCGTGCGCCGCGAGCTGGACCAGGGACGTCCCAACCTCATCCTCACCGACTTCCGCAAGGCGCCCGCCGCGGAGCGCGAGCTCGTCAAGCGCATCGCCGCCGCCGGCCGCATCATCGACGACCTGTACGCGACGCAGAAGGGCGGGAAACGCTGGGCGTCGTCGCTGATCCCCGGCGACTCGGCCTCGCTCGCCCTGTTCGAGCGCAACCACGGGCCCTGGTGCGAGGCGCCCGCCACGCAGAGCGACCCCTTCTGCAACGCCGTCCCGTCCTTCCCCGCGCGCAAATCCGACGCCTATCCCGAGAAACTCTCCCAGGACGGCGCGATGTGCGACGAGCTCAAGGCGCGCCGCGACGGGAAGTCCCTGCTCGACCCGTTCACCGTCGTGCGCGAGAAGGACGGGAAGCTCGCCGCCGCGTCCCTGACCGAGGCGTACGGCCCGCAGATGAAGCTCGTCGCCGAGCAGCTGCGCGCCGCCGCCGACTCCCAGGATCTCGACGAGGGCGCGCTGAAGGCCTACCTGCTCGCGGCCGCCCGCGGCTTCGAGACCGGCGACTGGGCCGAGGCCGACGAGGCCTGGTCGCGCATGGGCAGCCGCAACAGCAAGTGGTACCTGCGCGTGGGCCCCGACGAGGTCGAGTTCGACCCGTGCCAGGAGAAGGCCGGCTTCCACGTCTCCTTCGCGCGCATCGACGCCGGCTCCCTGTCCTGGCAGGACAAGCTCACGCCGCTGCGCCAGGAGATGGAGGACTCGCTGTCCGCCCTGACGGGCGGCGTCTACAAGGCCCGCCCCGTCGCCTTCGCCCTGCCCGACTTCATCGAGATCGTCATCAACAGCGGCGACTCCAAGCCGTCCTTGGGCGCCACCGTCGGGCAGTCCCTGCCCAACTGGGGCAAGGTCGCCGAGGAGAACCGCCGCCGCACCGTGGTCATGACCAACCTGTTCGAGGACCCCGACTCCAAGAAGACCGCCCGCCTCAAGGCCGCCGAGATGTTCGACGCCGAGGTGCTGAAGACCTACCCCTCCGACAAGGAGGCCGGCCTGGTCGGCACCATCCTCCACGAGGCGACGCACAACCTCGGCCCGCACAGCGACTCCAAGATCGGAGGCAAGACCGCGGCCGAGGTGTTCGGCGGGCGCCTGGAGGGCGTCCTCGAGGAGCTCAAGGCCCAGACCGGGGCGCTGTATTACGTCGAGCTCCTCCATAAGAAGGGGCTCCTGTCGGACCACCTCGTCCGCGAGATCTACACCCACGAGCTCGTCTGGTGCATGGGCCACATCTCCAACGGGATGACCACCGACGGCGGCGCGCCCAAGCCCTACAGCCAGCTCTCCGCCGTGCAGATCGGCAGCTTCGCGAAGGCCGGCGTCCTGCAGTGGAAGGCGGGCCCCGACGGCGTCGAGCGCTTCGGCGTGGATTTCGCGAAGCTGCCCGCCGCGGTCGAGGCGCTGATGAAGGAGGTCGTCCGCGTCAAGGCGTCCGGAGACGTCGCGGGCGCCAAGGCCCTCGTCGACGGCTTCGTCAGCGGCGACGGCTCCGCCCTGATGCGCATGGACAAGGTCCAGGAGCGCCTGCGCAAGTACCCGAAGGAGAGCTACTCCTACACCGCGCTCTACTAGGCCGCGAGACCCAGAACGCCGCGGGCCTTTTAGCGGGCCCGCGGCGGCCCTTGGGCCCTCAGGGGAATCACCCGGACTTCGCTACGATGGGCGAAGCCGCATCACACAGGGAGATTTCCATGAAACGCAGCCTTTCGCTTTCCGTCGCTTTCGCCATGCTGGCCATGAGCATGGGCCCCGCCGCGCCGTCCGCGCTGGCGCAGGTGGCCGCCTCGGCCCGGGTCAACGCCCCCGCCGCGCCCGTGATGGGCCTCCCGGCGATCGGCTCCGGCCTCGGCGCGCTGAGCGCCCCGACGCCTTTCAACTCGAACCTGACCGCTCCGGCCCTCGCCGCGTCGCCCGCCCTCCTGGCGGCCCCGGCCATCGCCGCCGCGGCCCCGGCCCCGGTCGTCGCCGCTCCTTCCCAGACGGGCGCGCTCGGCGCCATCTACCGGACCGCCGAAGGCAAGGCCACTCCCTTCGCCCTCTCCATGCAGGCCCTGTCGGCCGCGGCCGTCGACACCAAGGACATGGGCGCCTCCCAGTCGCGCGACGCCGCCGCCACGGATTTCGCGAAGCGCATCGGCCAGGCCGACGGCGAGGTCGAGCTCCTCCTCTCCGCTCCCGAAGGCTCCGGCAAGGTCATGACCGAGGACGTCTACCCGGTCTACCTGGCCAAGCCCGGCTTCGGCGTCAAGGAGACCGGCGCCGCCATGGAGCGCCAGCTCGAGAAGCTCGGCGTCTCCCCCCGCACCTTGGAAGCCCACAGCGCGCGCGCCATCGGCGCGGTCTCCAAGATCAACACCGCCGTCCTCAAGGTCTCCGCGTCGGAGGCCGAGCTGCTCAAGGCCGTCCTCGAGGCGCAGGGCCTGAAGGTCCAGGTCGGACGCATCTTCGAGGTGCCCAAGCCCCAGGCCGCCGAGCCGATGGCCCGCAGCGTCGGTCTTAAGGAGATGTCCAAGATCATCGGCGCCGACAAGCTCCAGGTCGAGCTCGCCAAGGTCCTCGGCGACCCGGACGCGAAGCCCTCCTTCCTCGCCCGGGCCAAGGCCTGGGTGGGCAAGCTGTTCGGCGCGACGGTGGAGAACCCCGTCCTGCCCTGGGCCGTGCTCGACACGTGGGTGGCGGCGACGCACCCCTACCTCAAGGGGCGCTTCACCAAGAACGTCGACAACAACCCCGACAGCGAGACGCACGGCACGCACACGGCCAGCACGGTCGTCGGCGTCGACCGGTGGAACTTCGCGGGCCGGAACTACAACATCTTCCCCGGGGGAAGCGCCTCTGAAAGCGACATCCTCTTCAAGATGAACATGGCGCAGGAGGACGGCGCGATCGGCACGACCCACTCGTGGGGCGACGGCTCCGGCAACCCGGACGGCGCCATCGAGAAGCTCTTCATCAAGGGCGCCGAGTCCGGCATCCATCACTCCGTCTCCGCGGGCAACGCCGGCAGCCGCAAGAACACCGTCGGCGGCCCGGCCATCGCGGTCTACGAGACCGACCTCGTCATCAACGGCAAGGTC
>Ga0255338_1004759_pt1 | contig 13472 bp, 12 predicted proteins | sample MeOH1_35cm_T4_19_FD_203715 | JGI IMG/M metagenome (GOLD analysis project Ga0255338, IMG submission 203715) | Sandy soil microbial communities from University of British Columbia, Vancouver, Canada - MeOH1_35cm_T4_195 | ecosystem: Engineered > Artificial ecosystem > Sand microcosm > Unclassified ...
GTTACCGATGTGATACGGCAGCGACATGGAGGTGTAGCGGATGCGGGTCGGGAACAGTTCCACCAGCATGGCGGCGATCGGGCCGTACACCATGGTCACCAGGATCACCAGGTAGGTGAGGATGGCGATGACCGTGACCTTGTCCACCTTGGCCATGTCGGCCTTGACGGGATAGCCGTGGACCTTGAGCGCTTCGGCCACAGCCTTCTTGAACTCGCCGTCGAGCTTCTTGGCGTCGTCCGCCGGGATGCCCTTGGCGGTGTAGCTGGTGATGAGCGTGTCGCCGATCTTGATGGTGGCGGGACCGGTGCCGACAATGTTGTCATAGCTCACCGAAGCGCCTGCCAGCACCTGCTTGGCGATGTCGCACGAGCTGGTGAACTTGGCGGTGCCGGTCGGGTTGAACTGGAACGAGCACTCTTTCGGGTCGGCCGTGATGGTCACCTTGCTCGCTTGCTGAGCCTTATACAGGTCCGGGTTAGCGGCCTTGGTCAGCGCTTCGAACACCGGGAAGTAGGTCACGACCGCCAGCAGGCAGCCGGCCATGATGATGGGCTTGCGGCCGATCTTGTCAGACCAGGCGCCAAAGATGATGAAGAAAGGCGTGCCGATGATCAGCGAAATAGCCACGTAGATGTTGGCAGCAGCACCGTCGATCTTGAGCGCTTGCGTCAGGAAGAACAGGGCGTAGAACTGGCCGGAATACCAGACCACGGCTTGGCCGGCAGTCAGGCCGATCAGGGCCAGGATCACGATCTTCAGGTTTTTCCATTGACCGAAGGCTTCGGACAGCGGAGCCTTGGAGGTCTTGCCCTCGGCCTTCATCTTGGCGAAAGCGGGCGATTCGTTCATGGACAGGCGAATCCAGACCGAGATGGCCAGCAGCAGGATGGAGACGATGAAGGGAACACGCCAGCCCCAGTCGGCGAAGGCAGCTTCACCGATCATGGTACGGGTACCCAGAATCACGATCAGGCTCAGGAACAGGCCGAGCGTGGCCGTGGTCTGAATCCAGGCGGTGTAGGCACCGCGCTTGTTCTGCGGCGAGTGCTCGGCCACGTAGGTGGCAGCGCCACCGTACTCACCGCCGAGCGCCAGGCCTTGCAGCATGCGCAGAGCAATCAGGATCACCGGCGCCGCGACGCCGATGGTGGCGTAGTTCGGCAAGATGCCCACGATGAAGGTGGACAGGCCCATGATCAGGATGGTCACCAGGAAGGTGTACTTGCGGCCAATCATGTCGCCCAGACGGCCGAACACCAGCGCGCCGAAAGGACGCACGATGAAACCGGCAGCGAAAGCCAGCAGCGCGAAGATGAAGGCCGAACCGGCATCCAGACCGCTGAAGAACTGCTTGGCAATAATGGCTGCGAGCGAGCCGTAGAGGTAGAAGTCGTACCACTCGAAAACGGTACCCAGCGAAGAGGCGAAGATCACCTTCTTCTCTTCAGGGGTCATTGGCCTTGCGACCGATGATGTAGCCATGTTGTGTCTCCTAAGGAATTGAATCCCCTAACGTGGGGACTGGCGTGCATTCTTGGAGACAGCACTGACCGCTTTCTTACATCAACCGTAGGGGATAACCCTGAGGCCTCTCTTTCATTCAGCGAAAAACAGCGCAGAAATCAACGCTGGCGCACAGCGCCAGCAGCAATCCGACCAACGGCATGCCAGCCCGGGCCGTCAAACCAGGCTTCGCCGCGCAGGTAGTCACGCAGCATGGGCAGCGCATCGAAACCCCAGAACAGCTTGTCATCCACCGCATAGGCTGGCACACCGAACACACCGGCGGCGATCGCCTCCTCGGTGTTCTGGCGCAGCCGGGCCTTGACCGCCTCGTCATCCGGCGCCAAGGACGGCGCCAACTGTTCGTGCAAGGCGTTCAGGCGCGCCGCATCGAGCGCATCGGCACCGCCATGCCAGACATGGTGCAGCAGCGTTTCGCACACATAGCGGTTGGGGTCGCCGCCGCCGGCAGCAGCGATCGCCAGCCGCAAGAGCGGCAGCGGGTTGAAAGGGTGTACGGCCGGCATCGTGAGTTCGACCCCGTGCTGGTGCCCCAGCCACTGCACATGACGGTAGGTCCAGTCGCGCTTGGCCGGCACCTCGGCCGGTCCGAGCTGGCCGTGGTGCTTGAGGATGGCCCCCAGCAGCACCGGCTTGTAGCGGACCGAGTAGCTCAGGCCCATCAGCGCCTCGGGCAACTGCTCGAAGGCCAGATGGGCATAGGGCGAGATGAAATCCAGGTAGAAGGTGATGTGCTTCATGGCCTCAAATTCCTTGCGCGACAGCGCGTTGCTCGATCCGGGTCCAGACGGTGCGCTTGTCGGCGTCACTCATCGTCGACCAGTCCCTGATCTCCTGCAGCGTGCGCAGGCAGCCGAGGCACAGGACGCGAGGCTCGTCCATCTTGCAGACCGACATGCAGGGGGAAGGCACATTTTGGGGCGTAGCCCTTACCCTCATTGCGCGATCCGCTATTGAATCCATAGCATTCATCGCCACTTACCCACGCTTGGCGAGCAGCGCCGTGGCGGCGCGCGAGCCGGGCGCACGACCCAGGAAGTCGCTGATGAACTTGCCGGCATCCACCAGCCGCTCGAGATCGATGCCGGTCTCGATGCCCATGCCGTGCAGCAGGTAGACCACGTCCTCGGTCGCCACGTTGCCGGTGGCGCCCTTGGCGTAGGGACAGCCGCCCAGGCCAGCCACGGAGGACTGGAAATTCCAGACGCCCATCTCCAGCGCAGCGTAGGTGTTGGCCAGCGCCTGGCCGTAGGTGTCGTGGAAGTGGCCCGAGACGTTGTCGATATTGAAGTGCGTCAGCGTCGCCTCGATGGCGCGCTGCACCTTGCGCGGCGTGCCGACGCCGATGGTGTCGGCCATGTCCACCCGCTGCACGCCAATGTCCTTCATCAACCGCGCCAGCATGCCGACGCGCTCGGGCGGGATATCCCCCTCGTAGGGGCAGCCCACGGTGCAGCTCATGGCACCGCGCACACGGATGCCTGCCGCACGCGCGGCCGCCACCACGGGTGCAAAACGCTCGATGCTCTCGGCGATCGAGCAGTTGATGTTCTTCTGGCTGAAGGCTTCGCTGGCAGCGCCGAACACCACGATTTCGTCCGGCTTCGACAACACGGCGGCCTCGAAGCCCTTGAGATTGGGCGTCAGCACCGAGTAACGCACGCCGCTTTGGCGTTGGATGCCGGCCATGACCTCGGCGTTGTCGGCCATCTGCGGTACCCACTTCGGACTGACGAAACTGGTGACCTCGATCTCCTTCAGGCCGGCATCCTGCAGGCGATGCACCAGCTCGACCTTGACGGCGGCTGGGACAGCCTGCTTTTCATTCTGCAGGCCGTCGCGCGGACCGACGTCAACCAGTTGGACTCTTGCAGGAAGACTCATCTCAATAACCCCTTATGTGATCCACCACACCAGCGATCGGCTCGCCGCGCTCCAGGCGCATGATCTTCTGCGCGATCTGCGCCACGCTCTCGTCGCGCAAGGTACGCGCCGCCGTGTGCGGCGTGACAGTGATCTTCGGATGGCGCCAGAACGGGTGCCCGGCCGGCAGCGGCTCCTGGCGGAACACGTCCAGCGCAGCACCGGCCAGGTGATCGCTGTCCAGCAGCTCGATCAGATCCTCTTCCACCAGATGGGCACCGCGCGCCACGTTGATCACGTAGCCACCGGGCTGCAGTTGAGCCAACGTCGTGCGATTCAGTATGCCTTGCGTCTCCGTGGTCAGCGGCAGCAGGCAAACCAAGACCTTGGTCTCGGCCAGGAATTCGGGCAACTGCGCCGCGCCGGCAAAGCAGCGCACACCGTCCACCGTCTTGGGCGAACGACTCCAGCCCAGCACCGGGAACTCGAACTGCGCCACCGCCTGGGCCACGCGCTGGCCCAGCACGCCCAGCCCCATGATGCCGACCGGGAACTCCTCGCGCAGGCGCGGCCGGCGGTAGGACCATTTGCCCTGCGCCACGTCGCGCTCATAGTGGTCGAACTCGCGGAAGTGCCGGATCAGCGCGTGCACCACGTACTCGGCCATCTGCACCGACATGCCGGCATCGTCCAGCCGCACCAGCTTCATCTGCGGCGGCAGCTTCAACTGGGTCAGGGCATCGACGCCGGCGCCGAGGTTGAACACGGCCTTGATGTTGGGCTGCTCGTCAATGAACGCCTGCGGTGGCGCCCACACCACCGCGTAGTCAGCCGCCGGCGCCCCCGGCGTCCAGACCTCGATCTCGGCCTGCGGCAGTGCGGCACGCAAACCGGCCAGCCAGGGCTCGGCCTTGAAATCGGTACAGCAGAAGGAAATTTTCATGCGCGCGAGCTTACCCGTCTTGCGACCTCCCGGTGGTCACGCGCCCGACAGCTTGAGCAATTCGGCGCCTTCCGCCACCTGGTCGCCCGGCGCATAGAGCAGCTCGGCCACCACGCCGTCGACCGGCGCGGCAATGGTGTGCTCCATCTTCATGGCCTCCATCACCGCCAGCACCTGGCCCTTGGCGACCTTGTCGCCGGCCTGCACGGCAAACGACACCACCTTGCCCGGCATGGGCGCCGTCAGGCGCCCGCCCTCGGTCTGGGTCTCGCCGGCATGGGCCAGCGCGTCGATCACGGTGATCTGCGTCGCACCCTGCGGCAGAAAGACATGCGCCACCTCGCCGCTGCGCAACACCTGCACGCGCTGGCGCTGGCCGGCGAACTGCAGGTCGATGCCGTCCGCACTCGCCGCCATCTGCAAGGTGCCGCTCACCTCACCCGCCTGCAGCTGCAGCGTGCCGTCATGCAGGTAGCTCAGCACGGCGGTTTGCGGTTCACCATGGAATTCGAAATCGAAATAACGCTGCGTCAGGCCGTGCGAACGCCAGCCGTCGCGCCGCGCCCAGGGGTCGACCCAGCCGGAGGCTGCCACGCCAGCCTGCTCTTGCAGCAGGGTGTGCGCAACCACGCTGGCGGCGGCCAATGGCAGGCCGACGCGCTCCTGCCCGAACAGCACCGCCGACTCGCGCACGATCAGCGCGGTGTCGAGGTCGGCCTCGGCAAAGGAACGGCTTTGCGCCACATGGCGCAGGAACTGCACATTGGTACTCAGGCCGACGATGCGCGTGGCGGCCAGCGCCGCATCGAGCCGGGCCAGCGCCTGTTCGCGCGTCTCGCCGTGCACGATCAGCTTGGCCACCATCGAGTCATAGAACGGGCTGATGGTGTCACCTTCGCGCACGCCGGAATCGACGCGCACCTCCGCCCGCTCAAACGTGCTGCAGGCCGGCAGGCCATAGACCTGCAGCGTGCCGGTGGCCGGCAGGAAATGGTTGTCCGGGTTCTCGGCGCAGATGCGCGCCTCGATGGCATGGCCGTGGATGCGCAACTGATCCTGCTGCAGCGGCAGCGGCTCACCGGCGGCGACACGCAACTGCCACGCCACCAGGTCCAGCCCGGTGATCGCTTCCGTCACCGGGTGTTCCACCTGCAGCCGCGTGTTCATCTCCATGAAGAAAAAATTCATTGCAGCGTCGCGTTGCTCGACGATGAACTCCACGGTACCGGCGCCGACGTAGTTCACCGCACGCGCCGCCGCCACCGCCGCCAACCCCATCTGCTGCCGCATGGCCTCGCTCATGCCGGGCGCCGGCGCTTCTTCCAGCACCTTCTGGTGGCGGCGCTGCACCGAGCAGTCGCGCTCGAACAGGTAGACGTAGTTGCCCAGGGTGTCGCCGAACACCTGGATCTCGATGTGCCGCGGGCGCAGCACGTATTTCTCGATCAGCACCGCGGCGTCGCCGAAGCTGTTGATGGCCTCGCGCTGGCAGGAGGCCAGCGAGGCGGCAAAGTCTTCGCTCTTTTCCACCACGCGCATGCCTTTGCCGCCGCCGCCGGCGCTGGCCTTGATCAGCACCGGATAGCCGATGCGGTCGGCCTCGTGCTGCAGCAGCTTGGCATCCTGGTCGGCGCCGTGGTAGCCCGGCACCAACGGCACGCCGGCCTTTTCCATCAGCCGCTTGGACTCGGCCTTCAGGCCCATCGCCAGAATGGCAGAGGCCGGCGGGCCGATGAAGACCAGGCCGGCTGCGGCACAGGCCTGGGCAAACGCCTCGTTCTCGCTCAGGAAGCCGTAACCGGGGTGGATGGCCTGCGCACCGGTGGCCTTGGCGGCCTCGATGATGCGCTCCCAGCGCAGGTAGCTTTCGGCCGGCGCGCTGCCCCCAATGTGCACCGCTTCGTCGCACACGCTGACGTGTTTGGCATTGGCATCGGCATCGGAATAGACCGCCACGGTGCGGATGCCCATGCGCTTCGCAGTCGCTGCCACCCGGCAGGCGATTTCACCGCGGTTGGCAATCAGGATCTTCTTAAACATGCTTCATCTCCACCGCGGTGCAATCGCCTGCGTGTGCTGCGCACACCACGCAATTTAGCTTCGCTGCTGCGCGGCGACGCCGCTGGTCCCCGCGGTTGGCAATCAGAATTTTCTTGAACATGGTCTCGTCCTTACATCCGGAACACACCGAACTTCGTGTCCGGAATCGGCGCGTTGAGCGCAGCACTCAGACCCAGCGCCAGCACGCGGCGGGTATCGGCCGGGTCGATCACGCCGTCGTCCCACAGGCGGGCGGTAGCGTAGTAGGGGTGGCCCTGGGCCTCGTACTGGTTGCGGATCGGCGCCTTGAAGGCCTCTTCCTCCTCCATGCGCCATTGGCCACCCTTGGCCTCGATGCCGTCGCGCTTGACGGTGGCCAGCACGCTGGCGGCCTGCTCGCCGCCCATCACGGAAATGCGTGCGTTCGGCCACATCCAGAGGAAACGCGGGTTGAAGGCACGGCCGCACATGCCGTAGTTGCCAGCGCCGAAACTGCCGCCGATGATGACGGTGAACTTCGGCACCTGGGCGGTGGAAACCGCCGTCACCATCTTGGCGCCGTTGCGCGCGATGCCCTCGTTCTCGTACTTGCGCCCGACCATGAAACCGGTGATGTTCTGCAGGAACACCAGCGGGATCTTGCGCTGGCAGCACAGTTCGATGAAGTGCGCGCCTTTCAGGGCGGACTCGCTGAACAGGATGCCATTGTTGGCGACGATGCCCACCGGCATGCCCTCGATGCGGGCGAAGCCGCATACCAGCGTGGTGCCGTAACGCGCCTTGAACTCATCGAACTCGGAGCCGTCGACGATGCGGGCGATGATCTCGCGCACGTCGAACGGCTTGCGGGTGTCGGTCGGGATCACGCCATAGAGCTCTTCTGCTGCGAATTTAGGAGCTTCCGGCGCAGCAGTGACAGGGCTTGCAGCCTTGTTTGAGTTCAAGTTTTTCACCGCGGCACGCGCCAGGGCCAAGGCGTGCAGGTCGTTCTGCGCCAGGTGGTCGGCCACGCCGGACAGGCGGGTGTGCACGTCGCCGCCGCCCAGGTCTTCCGCTGTCACCACCTCGCCGGTGGCCGCCTTCACCAGCGGCGGGCCGCCGAGGAAGATGGTGCCCTGGTTCTTGACGATGATGGCTTCGTCGCTCATGGCCGGCACGTAGGCGCCGCCAGCGGTGCATGAGCCCATCACCACCGCGACCTGCGCAATGCCCTGCGCGCTCATATTGGCCTGGTTGTAGAAGATACGGCCGAAGTGGTCGCGATCGGGGAAGACCTCGTCCTGGTTCGGCAGGTTGGCGCCGCCCGAGTCCACCAGGTAAATGCAGGGCAGGCGGTTCTGCTGCGCCACTTCCTGCGCCCGCAGGTGCTTCTTCACCGTCAGCGGGTAATAGGTGCCGCCCTTCACGGTGGCGTCGTTGCAGACGATCATGCAGTCCACGCCGCTGACGCGGCCAATGCCGGCGATCAGGCCGGCGCAGGGCGCCTCGTCGTTGTACATGGCGTAGGCCGCCAGCGGGCTGAGTTCCAGAAAGGGCGCTCCGGGGTCGAGCAGGCGCTGCACGCGCTCGCGCGGCAGCAGCTTGCCGCGCGCCGTGTGCTTGGCGCGCGCCGCCTCGCCGCCGCCCTGGGCCACCTTGGCCACCTGGGCATGGAGATCGTCCACCAGCGACCGCATGGCCGTGGCATTGGCCTGGAAGTCCGCCGAGCGGGCATTGAGCTTGGTTTCCAGAATCGGCATGAATGTGCTTTCTGAACATCGGCCGGCACGAAGCCGGGCAGAGTTGACGTTTACGTAAACGTCAATTGTGGCAGATTTGAAGGCGCCCCCGGAACAAAGGCCCAGACGCACCACGGCGGTGCGCCAACTCGGCACGGCACTTGCTAATCCTACAGTCAGACCTCTTCCGGTACCCGTCATGCCTTCCGCACACACACGCCCGCGCCGAACCAGTCTGCTCAGCGCCGGCGAACTGGACCGCGCACGCGTACTCGACACGCTGGTCAACAACCTGGACGGCATGGCCTACCGCTGCCGCAACGATGCCAACTGGAGCATGATCTTCGTCAGCCAGGGCTGCCTGGGGCTCACCGGCTACCGGCCGGCCGAACTGGTGGAGAACGCCGCTGTCACCTGGGAGGCCATCACCCATCCGCAGGAGCGGGCCCGCGTGCGTGCGCACATCGCTGCCGCACTCCTCAGCGGGCAGCGTTTTTCTCTGCAGTACCGCATCGTCACGAAATCAGGGCAGGAAAAATGGGTGATCGAACGCGGCGTGCCTGTTGCCGACGAACAGGGCGAAATCGTGATCGAGGGCTTCATCGAAGACGTGACGTCTCAGCGCGAGATGCTGGAAGCGCTCGAGCAGGCCGAACTGCGCTACCGCAACATCTTCGAGCACGCCTCCGAAGGCATCTTCCAGACCACGCCCGACGGCCGTTACCTGGCTGCCAATCCGGCGCTGGCGCGCATCTACGGCTATGCCAGTCCGGAAGCACTGATCGCCAACCTGGACGACATCGGGCGCCAGCTCTACGTACGCCCGAGCCAGCGCGAGCGCTTTCGCCAGCTGATGGAGCAGCAGGGCGAAGTGCTCAATTTCGAATCCGAGATCTACCGGCAGGACGCTTCGCGCATCTGGATTTCGGAAAACGCCCACATCGTGCGCGACACCAGCGGCAAGGCGCTTTACTACGAAGGCACGGTGCAGGACATCTCGGAGCGGCGACATTACCAGGAGCAGCTCGAACGCCAGGCCAACCACGACATGCTGACCGGCCTGCCCAACCGCATCCTGCTGGGCGACCGCGTCGAGCAGGGCATCGCCCGCGCCGCCCGGCTGGGTTACTACCTGACGGTGGTGTTCATCGACCTCGACAACTTCAAGTTCATCAACGACAGCCTGGGCCATGGCGCCGGCGACAAGCTGCTCAAGGAGATCGCCGACCGCCTCCGGCACTGCGTGCGCAACTCCGACACCGTGGCGCGGCTCGGTGGCGATGAGTTCGTGCTGCTGCTGAACGACCATTTCCGCGTCAGCACCGTCATCTCGCAGCTGCGGCGCGTGCTGAACGAGATTGCCCAGCCGGTGTTGCTGTCCGGACGCGAATTCCACATCGGCGCCAGCCTGGGCGTCGCGCTCTACCCGGCCGACGGCGAAGATTCGGCCAGCCTGCTCAAGCACGCCGACGTCGCCATGTACGCCGCCAAGAGCCGCGGCCGCAACAACTTCCAGTTTTTCACCAGCGAACTCAACCGCGAGGCCGATGAGCGGCTCAACCTGGAAACGGCGCTGCGCCTGGCCATCGAGCGCGACGAATTCGAGGTGCACTACCAGCCCAAGTTCGACCACCGCCGCCGCATCGTCGGCGTGGAGGCGCTGGCGCGCTGGTTCCATCCCGAATACGGCGCCGTCAGTCCCGACCGCTTCATCCCGATTGCCGAAGAAACCGGCCTGATCCTGCCGCTGACCACCGCCATCCTGCGCCGCGCCTTTGCCGCTGCGCACAGCTGGAACCGTCAGCGCACCACCCCGCTGCGCATGGCGGTCAACCTGTCGCCGCGCCTGTTCCTGAGCGGCGACATCGTGACCCACGTGGCCGAGCTGCTGGACGAGGCGCAGTTGCCGGCCGCGCAGGTCGAGCTGGAAATCACCGAGACCGTGTTCATGGGCGACGGCGACCGCGCCATCACCACGCTGGGCCGCTTCAAGGACCTGGGCGTCAACCTGGCCATGGACGACTTCGGCACCGGCTACTCGTCGCTCAGCTACCTGCGGCGCTTTCCGCTCGACATCATCAAGATCGACCGCTCGCTGGTGACCGGCATCGAGCACGAGGAAGAGGTGGCGATGATCGCGCGCGCCGTCATCTCGCTCGGCCAGAGCCTGCGCAAGACCGTGGTGGCCGAGGGCGTGGAGAACCAGGCGCAGTTCGACTTCCTGCGCTACCAGGGCTGCCACGAATTCCAGGGCTACCTGCTGTCGCGGCCCCTGCCGCAGCAGGAACTGACACGCCTGCTCGAGGCTGGCGACACGGCGCCGCCTGCGGGCCGGACCGGCTGAGGCAGCCCCGTCAGCGCAACGCGTCCGGCAGCTGCGCCATGTCGGAGATCACCTCAACGGCACCGGCCTGGCGAAAGATGCCGCCATCGCCCTGCGGCACGTAGGCAAACACCGTGGCGCCGGCCGCCACCCCGGCGGCGACGCCGGTCAGCGTGTCTTCCACCACGGCGCAACGCTGCGGCGGCGCGGCCAGGGCGGCGGCAGCGGCGAGGTAGACGTCCGGGTGCGGCTTGGAGCGCGGCATTTCGTGGCCGCTGAAGATGCGGCCGGCAAAGTAGTCGAGCAGGCCGACCTTGCGCAACTGCAGTTCGACCTTGTGGCGGTCGGCACCCGAGGCACAGGCAATGCGCGCGTCATGCCGGGCGTAGACTTCGTGCACCGCCGCGTGTGCGTTGGCGATGACACTCAGTTCAGACTCCAGCGCCGCATTGCGCCGGGCGCGAAAGCCGGCCAACCATTCCTCGGTCAGCGGCTGGCCGGTGTGCTGCTCGATGCGCACCCGCTCGTCCTTGACCGCCTTGCCGACGAAGATGCGCCAGCACTCCTCGGCCGTCAGCACCCAGCCGCGCTCGGCCAGCATATCGCGCAGCACGCGGTTGACGATGGGCTCGGAGTCCACCAGCACGCCGTCGCAATCGAACAGGATCGCCTCAAATCGCATCACGTCAAACCACTATTAATTTGATAGCTACTCGCGCAGCATTGACGAGGGCCAGGCATAGATTTCATTGATGATCGCCATCAACGTAGTACCAGCGGCCGTCTTCGCGCACAAAGCGGCTGCGCTCGTGCAGGCGCACGGCACGGCCGGACGGCTCGCGCAGCCGGGCGACGAACTCGACCTCGGCATGGCTGTTGTCGATCACCTGGTGGTCGCGCACCTCCAGCCCCAGCCATTTGACGCCGGCATCGAAGCTCACCCGTGACGGCCGCTTGCTGGCATGCCAGGTGGCGCGCAGGTAATCAGCCCGCTCCCGCACGAAGGCCGTGTAGCGCGAGCGCATCAGCGCTTCGGCATCGGGCGCCGGGGTGCTGTTGTTGTCCACGTAACGGCCGCAGCATTGCGCATAAGGCAGCGCATGGCCGGCCGCGTCGCGGCGGCCGCAAGGGCAATCGACAACCGATGAAACCATCAGCCCTTTTTCGCCTTGCGCTCTTCCAGCGTCTCCACCGGCCCGCCCTGCTTCACCCACTCGGCAAAGCCGCCGTCGATGTGCGCCACATTGGTCATGCCCATGTCCTGCAGGGTCTTGGTGGCCAGCGCGCTGCGCCAGCCGGCGCCGCAGAACAGGATGAAGTGCTTGCTCTCGTCGGCCCACATCGGCTTGTGGTAGGGCGACTCCGGATCGACCCAGAACTCCAGCATGCAGCGCGGCGCGTGCGTGCTGCCGGTGACGGTGCCGTCCTTCAGCTCGCGCACGTCGCGGATGTCGACGATGTGCACCTTGGGGTCGTCCAGCATGGCCAGCACCTCGGGCACGGTGTAGGTCTTGACCTCGGCCATGGCCTCGTCGACGAGGGCGCGGAATCCTTTGGTGATGGGCATGGTGTGTCTCCGGAATGGGGGGTGCAGCCCCGATGGGGCCGCCCAGGAAGCTTCGGCAAATTGTCGCACGGCCGACCGCCGAGAGAGCACCCCATGCCCACACTCGTGGACGTTCTGCGCCGATTCGCCGTCTGAAGTATCATCGCCGCCGACTTGAATTGAGAGACATGGCAAACGAAGTTGGATCCATCGGACATACAGGCGCGTCCACCGCGGTCAAGGGGCTGGTGAGCGCCCGGCCGCTGACACCCCGCGTCTCGACCTACGACCCTTACGCCGACGCCCAGGCGCGTCGACAGACCAAGGCCGAGCAGATGCAGATCATCCTCAACACCATGGGGCAGCCCACCGGGAAGCTCGTCAACCTCGTCGCCTGACACCCCGCCACCGGATCGGGCCAAGCCCAACCTCCGGGCGGCCAGGCCCGCTCAGGCCGGCAGCGGTGACTCGACGGACGCCACGCAAACGCGGTTGCGTCCTTCCTTCTTGGCCGTGTAGAGGGCGGCATCGGCACGGCTGATGGCCTGCGCGGGCAGTTCACGGTCGGTCAGCTGGCTCACGCCCACGCTGATGGTCACGGCCAGGTCACGGCCATCCACCTTGAAGTGTTCACCCTCGATGGCCTGCCGCATTTTCTCGGCGGTCTGGCGCGCCTCTGCCAACGCACAGTTCTTGAGCACGATCAGGAACTCCTCCCCGCCCCAGCGCACCGCGATGTCGGACCGGCGCAGCCCCTGCAGGAATTTGCGCGCCACGGCCTCGAGAACCCGGTCGCCCATGGCATGGCCATGCTGGTCGTTGATGTGCTTGAAATGGTCCACGTCCACCAGCAGCATGGAGATCGGCCGGCGGTCGCGCTGGTACTCGGCCAGCAGCTTGTCCATCAGGATGGAAAAAGCCTGGCGGTTGAGCAGGCCGGTGAGCTTGTCGGTGGAGGCCATTTCCTCAATCCGGCGCTGGTACCGCGTCAGGGAGCGGTGGGTCAACACCACCACCACCACCGTGATGGCCAGGCAGACGGCCAGATTGACGTAAAGCGTCTTGCGAATTTCGACCAGTGCCTCGGCTTCGTCCTTCTCGACGAAAAGGTACCACTTGAGCTCCGGGATGTAGTGCACGTTGAGCAGGTGGTTGACGCCGTTCGCCTCGTACTGGTAGCCGCCGTTCTTCTCGCGCAGGATGCGCTCCAGGATGTCGCGCAGGCCGGGCCAGGTGCGCGCGTCCGTCGAGGCCCGGGGGACGTCGCGCCCGTAAAGCACCACCTGCCCCTGCGGGTTGATGAAGTAGATGGTTCGCCGGTAGCGCTGCTGATAGTCGCGAATCAGGCGATGCATGGCGTCGATGGTCAAGCCGATGCCGGTGGCCCCGATGTACTTGCCGGCATAGTCGAACACCCGGTAGTTGATGAAGATCGTCATGGCATCCTTGTTGGCCATGTCGGGGTCCACATTGATCTCGTAGACCTCCTTCATGCCGCGCACCCGGTAGTAC
>Ga0255338_1004760_pt1 | contig 13467 bp, 13 predicted proteins | sample MeOH1_35cm_T4_19_FD_203715 | JGI IMG/M metagenome (GOLD analysis project Ga0255338, IMG submission 203715) | Sandy soil microbial communities from University of British Columbia, Vancouver, Canada - MeOH1_35cm_T4_195 | ecosystem: Engineered > Artificial ecosystem > Sand microcosm > Unclassified ...
TACTCCGCGTCCCACTCCGGAGCGTGCGCCAGGTGAAAGAGCCCCAGGGGATGGTCAAAAGTCACCGGTTCCTCGGGCATCGGTTACCAGCCTCCCATCAACTCGCGCAGCTCCTTCGCCAGCGGCTCCACGGCCCACGGGTCGGCGTTTTCCAGGCGCAGCACCACGCTGCCGCCGTAGCCGTTCGTGCGCAGTGCGGCGCCCAAACAGTCCAGGTCCAGCGCGCCTTCGCCCGGCGGCACGGGCCGGCCGCCGGCGGCGTCCGTCAGGTAGACGTGCCGGGGCAGCTCCGGCAGCGCCTCCAGCTCCAGGGGGTCCCAGCCGGCCAGCAGCGCCTGACCCGGGTCCAGGGCCAGGCCCACGCGCTCCGGCAGGCGCAGGCTCCACAGCTCCGCCAGTGCGCCCGGATCCGGCAGCAGCGTGCCCGTCCGGTGGGCGAGGCATACGTCCACGGCCACGTCGCGCAGGGCGCGGTCCAGCAGGCGCAGCGAGCTGAGCAGCGCTTCCAGCGCGCCCTCTGCGGGGGCGGTCACTACAATCACCGCTCCATCCAGGGCGCGGGTCAGAGCGGCGGACCGGCCGAGGCGCGCCAATTCCGCGAGTGCCGCCTCGCCGCCCAGCGGCAGCACGCCGGCGTGGATGGCCGCCAGCTCCAGCTCGTTGGCGCGTAGGTAATAGCGGAGCTCGTCTTCCGTGGGCAGCTCCGCCGGGAACGGCAGCTCCACTCCGTCGTACCCCGCCCAGCCGGTCTTCGCGATGGCGATCTCCAACCGGTCTTCCGGAAAGCTCGCCGTAGAGCAGGCAAATCGCAAGTTAGTCTCCTGGTCTTCGAGGCAGAGTCGGGAGTTGGGGGCTCGGACAATTGAAGATTTGAAATTTGAGATCTTCAATGGGTTCCTTCTCCGCGCTACTCCACTCCCCATTACGCCGCCCCGCAACCGGTGCAGGGGCAACGCCACTCCGGGGATAACGATACCACAGCGCGGCGACCCTTTCCGCGCCCCCGCTTTTGACGGGGCCTCATGGCTGTGCTACGATGGCTCAGCCGGCCGGACGAGCCGGCAAGCCGCTACCGAAATCCCACTCGATGCGACAGAGCCAGACCTACACCATCAGCGAGGCCGCCGGGCTCACCGGGCTGCACCGGAACACCATCCGCACCAAGATCCGGCTGAGCCAGCTCGAAGCCACGGTCCAGCAGGGCAAGTTCGGCGAGGAGTACCGCATCAGCCGGGAAGCGCTCATCCGCGCCGGGCTGCTTTCCGGAGCCGGTCCCCTGGAAGAGGCGGAAGACGCGGAGCCGGTCTACGAGGCGGACCTGGTGGAGCGCACGCCGGAGCCGGAAGCGCCGGGACCCGAATCCCCGTCGGAACCCAACGGCAGCGTGCTGGCCTCCACTGTCGCCGCTCTGGGCGATCTCTACCAGCGGCACGAGCACGCCATGTTCCGCCTCGGCTACCTGCAGGGGGAGCTGGAGCGAGTGAAGGCGCTGGCTGAGAACGCCGAATCGCTGCAGAAGGACAACGAGGAGCGCGGACAGCAGCTAAACGCCTTGAAGCAGGCGCTCGCCGAAAAAGAAGCCCAGGCCGCCGAAACCGAGCGGGTGCAGCGAGAACTGGAAACCGCCCGCGCCCAACTCCGCGAAATGGAAGCCCTCCGCCACGACCTCGACCGCCTCAAGTCCCTTGCCGAGCAGCAAGAGTCCACCATCGGAGAACTGGAGGCCGCCGTAAAGCGGCCCTTCTGGCAGTTCTGGAAGCGATAGGGGACCGGGGCGTTCAGGTGTTGCCGGGGTGAAAGCCGGTACTTCGGGGCGTTCGGATAGCGTAATTCGCTATCGGCAAACGCAGCGGTCGAAGAGCGGTTCCGTAGACAGCTCGAACTCCGCAGCGTGCTTCGACCGCCGTGTCACCTGCCGATACGGCAACACCTGAACACCTTTGCCCTCTACCGCTTGGGCTTCGGGGCGATGACGACGCGGCGGTCCGATTCCATGCCCTCGCTGTAGGTGATCACGTCCGGGTGGTTCTGGAGCGCGTTGTGGATGATGCGGCGCTCGAAGGCGGAGAGGGGGTCCAGCTCCGCCTCCTGGCCGGCCTGCGCCACCTCCGCCGCCAGGGCGAGGGCCTGCTCCACCAGCGCGGCTTCGCGCTTGGCGCGGTAGCCTTCCGCGTCCAGGGTCACCCGCACGTGCTCGCCCGTGTACTTCTGGGTCACCAGCACGGTGAGGTACTGCAGCGCGTTGAGCGTGTTCCCGTACCGACCGATGATCTCACCCGCGTCGGAGCCCACGATGGTGAGGTTCCAGCTACCGTCCGGAGTCTCCTCGATCTCGACGTCGGACTCCATCTCCATCGCGTCGAGTACGTCCAGCAGGAATTCGCGCGCGAACTCGCCCGGAGTTTCCGGTTCTTCTTCTTCCTCGATTGTCTCTGCAGCTACCGTTTGTTCGGATTCCATAACCGTCTGTTCCCGAGTAGGCGTCGATCAGTCGTTGATCGGACGAGGGCGTGTGGGTGAATGCGCGTGTGGGGGTGTGAGCGAGGGTCGCCCCTCTCCCATACCCCCACACTTCCACACGCGAGTGTTAAGAAACCTGTCTCAATTCCCTGGGGAAGGAAACGAGTAAATGAGTAAAAGGGGAACTGTGTGATTGGGAGGCCGTATTTCGCCGCCTACTCACTTTCTTCATTTCCCCATTTACCGCTTCTTCGGTCGCACGCGTCCCGGGTTGCCCGCGCCGCGGCCGCTGGTAGCCGGCTTCGGGGTGAGGCCCGTCATCGGTGCGAGGGGCTTCGCCGGCGCCTCGACCACCTGGCCCCCACCGCCGCCGCTGCCTGAATCGCCGCCGCCGTAGAGGCCGAACTGCCGGCCCAGCACCCAGCTCTGGTAGCCGCTCACGATGTTCAGGATGAGCCAGTAGAGCATGAACGCGGAGGACCAGCGGTAGATGAACATCATCACGCCGAACATCACCGGCATCATGTACATCATCATCTTCTGCTGCTGCGCCTGGGCCGGGTCCGTGGTCATCTTCGGCTGCAGGGCGGAGAAGGCGATCGTACTGATGAGGTAGATCACGAACATCGGCGCGTCGAACTGCGCCAGGTTGTCCCCTAACCACGGAACGGTCTTGGAGAAGGCGGAGCCGATCCAGAAGAAGGTGGCGTTGGTAAACTGGTATTCGTAGTCGCGCACCATCCAGTAAACGGGGAAGAGCACGAACATCATCACCAGCATTGGCAAACAGCCGCCGGCCAGGTTGACATTGTTCTCTTTGAAGATCTGCATCTGCCGGCGCTGGATCTCTTCCGCCGGCTTGCCCTTCATCTTCTCCTGCATCTCCTTGAGGAGCGGCTGGATGCGCATCATGTCGCGCTGGTATTCCATCTGCTTCCGCTGGAAGGGAAAGGTGACGGTCTTCAGGACCACCACCACCAGCACGAGGGCGAACGCGTAGCTGAACGCCGGGTTGGCGCCGGTGGCCTTTACCAGGAAGTCCAGCACGATGTAGGTCCACTTGTGCCGGTTTACCAGGTCCCGCGCCGCGCGGATCTCGTTGTGGCGCTCCGTGGCGATCTGCCCCAGGTCACCGGTCTTCTCGGTGATCTGTCCGTTGGCCTCCACCTTCACCGTGCCGGTCTTCTTCTGAAGGGAGGTTTCCATGTCCTTCAGCTTCATTTCGGCCTGGTCGTACCAGTGGGTGTCCGTCGGCTTCTTGGCGCCTTCCACGCGGGCGAGGTAATCGAAAATATTGACCTGCTGGAAGCGAGCCTGCCACCCTTCGGGGCTATCTTTTTCGGCCTTGTAGGCCTCTTCGTACTTGTTCGCGGCTTCCTGGAGCTTCTTCACCCGGTCGGCCAGGGCCACGTTGGGGCTCTCGTTGCGGCCTTCGGCTTCCAGGCTCTGTGCCTGCTGGTAGACCGAAGTCGCCGCTCCCGGCTTTTGGACCTGCGGAGTGAAGAACTTGAGCATGAAGAAGTACGAGACCGCCCAAATGACGAGCATCGGCAGCATCTTCGTAAAGCGGTTTTGAGACTGTTCGGCCATGATTACTCGTAAGATAGCAGACGCATAAGGCGTCCCACAGCTAGAAGAATGGATTAACCTCTCCAGTATACACTTTCGGTTCTACCGTTGCGAGGCTCCTGGAAACGGAACGTCTGTCGTGGCGGACGGTTACGCGCGGAGCGAAAACACCGGTCCCGGCTAGCGTACCGGGTCGTAGCCGCCGCGGTGGCACGGCTGGCAGCGCATGATCCGCCCGATCGCCCGGAGCGACCCGCGCAGCGCGCCGTACTTCTGGATCGCCTCCACGGCATACTGGGAACAGGTGGGCACGAAGCGGCAGACGGGTGGACGCAGGCGGGCGGTGCGCTGGTAGAGTCGGATCGCGCCGATCAGGAACCGCGAGATCATGGCTGCCTCCCTTCCGTCGCGCCATCCCCTACCGCCGCCGGGCCTTTCGTGGGCTGGCTCCCGCGGTCCCGAGAGGGGCGGCCGGGACGGCCTCCGCCCGGCAGTGTATAAGGCGTGTCCGGCGGCTGTTCAGGTTCCCGCTGCAGGCGGGATCGGCGGAAAAGCTCGGACAGTGCGTGGGAAAGCGCTGTAAAGTCCGCGTCCGCGGACGCGGAGCGGGCGACGACGATGGCGTCGAAATCCTGCTTCAATTCGGGAAGCGCGGCGCGCATGATCTCGCGGATGCGGCGGCGAACCCGGTTCCGGACCACCGCGTTGCCCACCTTCTTGCTGACGCTGATGCCGAACCGCCGCTCGCCCGGCTGTGCCATCACGTGCAGTGCGGCCAGCGGGTGCGCCCAGGACTTCCCAACGCGATAAACCCGCTGGAACTCCCGGTTCGAGCGTAAACGGTGCCCGCGTGGGAGCATCGGTAGACTCGCTTCCTGGAGGCAGCGGGTTAAAGAGCTGCGAGGCGAAGCCTCGAAACTGGTTGACCGTTTAGACCGTGAGCTTCTTACGGCCTCGGGCTCGGCGGGCGGAAAGCACGCGGCGCCCGTCCGCGGTGGACATGCGCTTGCGGAACCCGTGCACGCGGCTGCGGCGGCGGTTGTGGGGCTGGAACGTTCGCTTCATCTAACTCTCCGAGAGACAACGGCGGGATTATAGCACACGACCCCGGGAGGGACAAGGGCGTTCGGGATTCGGGCGTCCGGAAGGGTTCGGCGTTCAAGGCAAGCGTGGGAGTCCGGGAAGCAACACCCAACACCCATACCGCGACTTCCGGAAGCCGCGCCTCTCATCAGACGACGTCGAGGGGGGCTGTGAGTAATACAGCTTGCCTCTCGACGGTCGTACCCTAAACGTCGCGTTAGGCTGATCTGGCGTTCACTTTTCGCAAGCTCCCGAGCTTTCCGTGCGGCATCCCGCCCCGATGGACGGGCGCCGGATCTCCGCCCCTTTCGGGGCGGGCACGGCGTCACGCCACCCGAAGTGCACGCGGTGCAAGGGGGTCCTGTCAACCCGCGCCTGCGCGGGCTGGATCTCGCCCTTCCGCCCCATCACCGCGGGCGCGGCGGACGTAACGATGACCGTACTGAACCCGCATGGCCGGGGCATGACCTAGCGCTTACCCGGCTACGAGTGCCACGCCGGCTGGGACCCGGTAACGGGTTTCGACGCGTCCAACGTGAGCCAGTTGATTACCCATCTTTTCGGCATGCGCCCGGATGAGCGTTAGGTAACACGAACTGCGCCTTCTCATTCAAACTTATTGTCTTGAATACAGAGCCCGACACTTGAATTTTACAACAAGTTCATCTGCTGGTTCCCGGGGTGTAACGAGCGTGTCACCTCGCTGGGGAAGTCTTAGAGTGCGGGACCAGGGCGGTGGGGAGGCTACCTTTCCTGGTTTCCGCTCATCGATCCCGAACCAGGAGGAAAGCTTCCGTGAGCTACGCTACCTGCAAGAACGCGCGCCGAACCGGGCTCACACGCGCGTTCACCTTGATTGAGCTCCTCGTAGTCATTGCGATCATCGCCATTCTAGCGGCGATCCTGTTCCCGGTCTTCGCCCAGGCCCGTGAGGCGGCGCGGAAAACGAGCTGCCTTTCCAACTTCAAGCAGATCGGCCTCGGCTTCTCGATGTACTCCACCGACAACGACGGCAACATGGTTCCGGCTGCCACGCTGGTGGGTACCGACTACAAATTCGCCAACGGATGCGTCATCGGCTCGGCGGGATGTGGTGGCTATGCCTCGGGCAGCCAGATGTGCTGCTCGCTGTGGGGTCACTCCGTCTATCCCTACATCAAGAACGTCGGCGTCTTCAGTTGCCCCAGCAACACCTACAAGTATCCGGGGAACTACCATCCGTTCGGAGGCGTCTCCGCCAACCCGCTGGCGGTCGGCTGCGCCAGCCCGATGAACGAGTCCATTTTCGAGAAACCGGCAGACACGGTTCTGTTTGTGGACTCCGGCACCGGCGGCGCGGCGGGAGATTACTACCTGGCCTGGTGGGGCACCGCGTTCGCCAACAATGCCACCACGGTGGCGCCCCGCCACAGCGGTATGGTCAACGTGGGTTGGGTGGATGGGCACGTCAAGTCGATGAAGGCGGACAAGCTGATCAGCAACGACCCGTATAGCTGCTCGGCCGGACACCCGCTGTGGCGGCCGGTGAACAAGATCTAGCTCGCGGCTTACAGGAGTATCTGATGAGTGAGTTCGAAATCAGCAAGCCGGTGGGGATCGCAGCCGCGCTTGTGACCACGGTATTGGTGGTGGTGGGTATCTGGTTCGCTGCGGGGCGGCAGCAGGGCGACGCGACCAGGCCGGACACGCACGGAGTACCTGCCGTTGCCGGCCCGGCCCAGATACCGCCCGACGCCGGAGGCGCTCCACCCGTTACCGGTCCCGGCGCCGCGGCAATGGCGCCGGCTCCGATTCCGCGTTAGGTGCGGGTGTAAGAGTGGGTGGAAAGAATTCAATTTGAAATTTGAAATTGCAGATTTTCAATTTCAAATTGAATTCCCCACCTCTGCTACTCGTACTCCGACTCTTTCCGCCGCAGAAAGGCGATGTCCGCCACGGCGCGGCGGTAGACGCCGTAAGTGAGCAGCAGGTTGACCGGCACCAGGCACCAGGCAAAGAGCACCAGACCGGTGCGGTCGGCCACGCCGTTGAGTCCCACCGGCGCCTGGGTCCACTGCCATAAGAAGAGCGCGCCTTCCACCATCACGGCATAGACCGCCAGGCAGCCGGAGCAGAAGAGGTCTTCCAACTGGATGGACGTGTCCTGCGCGGAGCCCGCGAGGCCGGCGCTCAGCACCAACCCGAGGGTCGCCAGCCACACTCCCTGCGCCAGGTAGACCGGCAACTCCGTGGTCTCGGCTAACACCGTGAGCGCCAGCAGGAAGCCGAGCGGCACGGGCAGCGCCCGCACGATCCCCACCAGCAGGGCGGCCAGCCAGCGCCCGCGTACGAACGCCTCCGTGGGAAGCGGCGTGGCGAACACCTGCGGCAGCATCGCGCAGCGGCGCTCCGTGCCCCAGTTCGCGATCGAGCGCCCGCCGAACGCCAGCAGCGCCGGCAGGATCAGCCACGAACCAGTGAGCAGCGCCCCGGATGCCAACTGGTAGACGAAGGGCGGCCAGGCGCTAAGGCGGCTCGCGGAGATGCCGTAGAACGGGAGGCCCATCCCGCCGATGGCACCGGACAGCACGCATAGTCCCGCGCTGTTCAGCAAGAACTGCCGGCCCAGGCCGGAGCCGCGCAGGGCCACGCGGAGGTCGCGCATGTAGACCGCGTTATCCAGCAATCGCCCCAGCGCGGCGAGGTCGCGTCCGGCGCGCCGGTTGTCGCCCCGGACGCGCTTCCCGCGTTCCGGGGTCAGCCGCTCGCGCCACTCGGTGGGGAGCGCCACCATCACCGCGGCCAGCAGCCCGCCCAGCGCGAGCAGAACGTAGGTCAGGTCCCACCGTCCCCGCCACGAGTAGCCCAGGAATAGGACGTAAGCCACCGCCGTCGACCCCACGCGGCTCCCGTTCCGCAGCGGCAGCGACCACCGCCCCGCCGGATGGGCGTGCGGATACGCGGCGCCGTAGCAGGCCACGGCGTAAACCGCCAGGAGGATCATCAACCCCTGGTCGGTGGGTAGATAGGTCTGGAAGAACGGCGCGTTGGCGTAGGGAGTGTCCCGCTGGCCGAGGGCGTAGTACATCCAGTCCAGTGCCAACCGCAGCAGCACCATCGTGATCCAGAGCGGCAGCCCCATCAGCAGGGTGTCGCTCCACACCGCCGCCTGCTTCACCCGGGAGCCGGCCCGCACCGGGCTCCGCAGCCCCTCCGCCGGCGAGAGCAGCGCCGCCCCGAAGGTGAGCAGTCCCAGGCAGAGTGCGAGCTGCGCTCCCGGCACGAGCTGTGAGGGAAGGAAGTGCGCCCGGAGGGCCACCACCGCGTAGAACGGCACCGCCGCCGACCACACCAGCGCCAGCAGGTAGAACGGAAACACCAGCTTCTGCGACAGCCACACCGCCGGGTGCGTGGTGATGAGGCGCAGCCCATCCAGCGCCCGCCGCCGGTGCTCCTCCCCGAACACCCGCTTCCCCACGATCCAGCCCACCCCGCCGCACGTGGCCGCATGCCCCAGCCCGAACAGCACCAGCGCCAGCCCCCGCCACGCATCCAGCGGCTGCAGTCCACCCGCCGCGGCCTGCTCCATCAGCAAGAGGGGCATGGTGAGGAACACCGCCTGCACCACCAGGGGCCAGGCAACCAGCGCAAAGCCCCGCCGCCCAAAGGCGCGGATCTCCCGCACGAAGAAAGGGTTTTCCAGCAGCATGCAGTCCGGTCTCACACCCCGTCATTCTGGCGCATCGATCGTCCAGCAATAGACCATGCGACTCCGGCACCCGCGCCGCTCGTTGGGCCTTCACCTTGCCTCCGGCTCCGGACGCGCTGTCCGCTGCCCCGGGGAACGTCGTCGCCTCCGTAAGGCCGGTGCTGTGTCGCGGCCCGGCTCCCGTGTTCTAGCCGGTTTGTGCGAAGCATACCTGCCGCCAACAAAGTCCCTTCGATGGGGATCTCCGCACCCGCGTCCACGTCGCCCGGAGGACGGACTGGCCATCCCCCAACTCCTCGCCAGCTGTCTCCATCACCTCCGCAACCAATACCTGATGGGCATAGACCTGCACGCACGTTCCGGACACCTCACCCGCCATGCGTAAACGTGTGCAGGACTCCGCCCGTGGATGCGGAGTAATGGACTCACGGAGTGCGGGAGCAGCACAGCGCAAACCGGGTTGACCCACGCCGGAACGGAAAACGCGTGGTACAATCCACTCAGGCGTGTGGGGAACGGGAGGTTGACGATGCGACGATCGATCTTGCTGGCGGTGGTAGGCAGTCTGCTGGTGGGCGGCCTGGCGGGCGCGCGGTCGTGGGCGAGCGCTGGCGGCCGGCAGTCGCTGATTGCCGATAAGCCGGCCGACAAGCCGAAGGAGAAGGACGAGCCCGCCGAGCCGAAGCTGCGAGACTGCACCGAGGCGGAGCGCAAGGCGGTGATGACCGCCATCGAGAACCAGCTCAAGGCGTTCAAAGCGGACGACTACAAAGCCGCCGAGAAGTACCAACACTCCAGCCTGAAAGAGAACTTCGCCAGCACGGACGAATTCCGCGCCATGATGCGCCGCGGCTACCCGCAGGTGGCCAACTACAAGTCCGTCAGCTTCGGCGAGGCCCGCTGCGACGAGAAGGCGGAGCAGGTCCAGATCCGCGTCTCCATCACCGGGAAGGACGGCGTGGTCGTCAAGCTCGTTTACGTCATGCTCAAAGAAGATGGCCTCTACAAGGTAGTCAGCGTCTTCGGCGGCGGCGCGACAAAGAGCGAACCGCGCGACGTGGCCTGACGGCGGGGGCCAGGAGCCGGGCGCCGGGAGTCAGGAGGCCTGCCGTACGGGAGTCGAGGGACAAGCGTGCTAGGCGGGAGGCGCATCGGGAAGCGGGAACAGGGCCGCGACGGAGCGCCGGCCCTACGGGAGGCGGAGAGATTTCCCGGGTTACCGGAAAGCCCCGTCCAACCCCAGAGCGCGACAGCGCTCCCCTTGTGACTCCCCCGGCGGGGGGGAGTTGCTCGCAGGCGCCCGGGGCAGCCCGTGAACCAACCCCTGGTTCGGTTCCCACGCCGTACCGCGGGAAGTCGCAAGCGGTACGGTAGCCCGTAGCCGTCCGCTAGCCCCGGCTTGCCGGGGCGTGAAGGGCGAGCGAAGGGCCCACCGTCGAGGGAGGGCTGCCCCGGGCGACCAGGGCACGGGGGGTAACCGCGAGTGAAGTAGCCCCCACCATCTACGGATGCGCCGCCAGCCAGCCGCGCTTGGCGGATCCAGGCAAGAACACAGAAGCGGGGCCGCGACCGAACGCCATCCCTCCGAGAAGGAGATGCGCCTCCCCAAAGGTAACTGCCACCCGATTGATGTGGGAGGAACCAGATGAACCGGAGAGAGCTGTTAGCCGCCGCGGCGGGAACGATGATCGTGGGGACCGGGATGCGAGCACACGCTGCGGATGCCGTATTTCCGGGCAAGGACTGGGAGACGGCGACCCCGGCGGCCCAGAACCTGACCGAGCCCGGGCTGCAGGCGATCCACGACCTGATGCAGCAGACCGGCACCAAAGCCGGACTGGTGGTGCGCGGCGGCAAGGTCGTGTCGGAATGGTTCTGGGAAGACGCCAACGCGCTCACCCGGTTCCCCGTCTACTCCTGCACCAAGAGCTTCGCGTCCGTGGCCTGCGGCTTCCTGGAAGCGGAGGGCAAGCTAAAGCTGGACCAGCCCGCCGCCGACTTCATCCCTGCTTGGAAAGAGGATGACCGCAAGGCCGTGCTGGTGCGCCACCTGCTCACGATGTCCTCCGGGCAGTCGAAGGACGAGCAGACGATGTACGCCTCCAACGACAAGATCGGCTTTGCCCTCGCGCAGAAGCTGCAGGCGCCCCCGGGCACGAAGTGGGACTACAACAACGTCGGCTGTTGCGCCCTCTCCGCGGTCATCGCGAAGGCCGCCGGCGAGGAGATGTCGGCCTACCTCCGCCGGAAGCTGTACGTGCCCCTCGGCATCAGCCAGTACTCGCACGAGGAGTCATCCGGCCATACGGTGCCGTACACTGGCCTGGAGATCACCGCGCGCGACATGGCCCGCTTCGGTCTCTTCCTCCGCCACGAGGGGCGCTGGAAGGGCAAGCAGCTCCTCCCGGCCAGCTACGTACAGGCGGCCTCCAACTCCAGCCAGGAGCTGAACAAGGGGTATGGCTACCTCTTCTGGGTGAACACCGCCGGCGCTTACAAAGACTCCCCGCATGACATGTTCCTCGCCCGCGGCGCCTACGGCAACGAGCTGATGATGATCCCTTCGCGTGATCTGGTGGTCGTGCGCCTCCTCGGCACCAAGCCCAACTCGGGCATCGACGTCAACAAGCTGGGCGCGCTCGCCGTGGCCGCCTGCTCCGCGTAACGACTGCCGCTCTGCCCCGCGATGGACGTGGGGCGCCCGGTGTGGGGCTCCTTCGATGCTGATCAGTGGCGAAGGAACTCCGCGCCGGCGATTGTAGCTGGGACTCGCCGCAACCGACCCCATGGAATAGCGGGCCAGCAACCAGGCCCTCATTTTGCTGGGAAAGCAGCGGCCTTTGGATCCCCAGATCTTCCCGTTCGACCACCCCGAATTCCTCCATTCCACGCCGCAAGTGGGCCAGCCGCTGGAGCCGGGGCTCGCCGTGCTGCGCCGGAACGGCCTCCCAGGAGGCTTCCACGATTCGATTGGGCCGCTGCCCTACTCGCAGCAGCTCGCCGGCATCACGCCGGAATCTCTGCGCCGCCGGCTGGACCGGCATGAGCTGGTCACCTTCCTCGCTGTACTCAAGCCGGGAACGGTGCCGGATCGCGAGGCGTGGATTGCCGCGGGGTTCGATGTCGAGCCGGCCTCGCCGCAGTTTGTGTGGCGGCCGGGAGGGGGGCTGCCGGAGCAGAGTGCCAAGACCCGTTACAACCTCCGCCGCGCCCGGGAGCAGTGGCGGGTGGAGCCGTGCGACATACAGCAGCATGCCGGGGAGATGGGCGCACTCTACACCCAGCTCTTCGCGCAACGCGAGATGAGCGCCATGCTCAACTACCCGCCGGCACACTTCGCGTGCCTCGCCGCCGTACCGGGGATTGAGATGCTGGGCGCATTCGATCCCGCAGGACTGGGCGCCTTCCTGGTTTACGCCCGCTGGGGAGAGGAGGTCCACACGCTGCACCTGGCGGGAAGCGAGCGGTCATGCCGTACCCGCGCCGCCTACGCCCTCCTCCAGGCGCTTTGGGAGCGGGAGCACGCGCAGACTACGCTCTACTTCGGCGGCGCGCCGCGCTCCGCCAACGGCGCCGGGATTGCGCGCTTCAAGCAGCGCTTCGCCAACGCCACGGAGACCCCGCTCCTTGTCCGCGCCCTGCTGAACCCCGCCGCGTCCCGGCGCCTGGAAGAGCAGCGCGGCAGCCACCCGTGGTTCCCGCCCTACCGCAGCCAGCATGGAGATTGAACTCCGCTTCCACCGCGCCAGCGCCCGCCCGCCGGAGGCCACGGTCGTCTTCCCGACCTGCGACCAGGAGCGCTACGTCGCCGAAGCGGCCACCGCGGCCCTCGCGCAAGCGGGCGTGGCACTGGAGCTGCTCTTTTCCGACGACGCCTCCACCGACCGCACCCTGCCCTGCCTGCTGGAGGTGGCCCGGGCCTACCGCGGCCCGCACGCCGTCACGGTGAGCCGCAACCGGAAGCGGCTGGGGATGGACCACGTGGTCTCGCTCGTCGAGCGCGCCACCACGGACCTCCACCTCATGGCCCACGGCGACGACGTGATGCGGCCGGGCCGCTGCGCCCGCACCGTAAGCCTGCTGCGGGAGACGGGCGCCACCGTCTTCTCCGTCAACGCCTGTGCCCGCGATGAATTATCCGGACGTACCTACCCCTACACCGAAGACCGGGAGACCGGCTTCCTCTCCGCCGAGGAGATCGCGCGGGCGGGCTGGCTGCGGCCAATGCTCGGCGCCACCCTGGCCTGGCGCCGCGAGGCGTACACCGCCTTCCCGCGGCTGGACGCCGCGCATCTGCCCACCGGCCACGACTACCTCGTGCCGTTTCGCGGCGCGCTGCTGGGCGGCATGTATTTCCTCAACGAGCCGCTCATCGACTACCGTGTCCATGCCGCCCAGTGGAGCCGGCTCATGTACGGCGCCGGCGACCCCCGCGTGCGCCAGGACTTCCACGACGGCCGCAGCCTCTCCGCCCAACTGGCGATGCTCCGCGATCTGGAGCATCACCGCACTACCCACCCCGGGGAGGCCGCCCGCCTCGCCGAGATCGAGGCCGTCCTCCGGGAGGCATGTTGGACGCGGCTGCAAGGCTGGATGCAGGTGCGAGACGCCCTCTACCGCGAAGGCTGGCGCGGCCACTGGCTCACGTCTGCGGCACTGCGACGGGC
>Ga0255338_1004761_pt1 | contig 13467 bp, 6 predicted proteins | sample MeOH1_35cm_T4_19_FD_203715 | JGI IMG/M metagenome (GOLD analysis project Ga0255338, IMG submission 203715) | Sandy soil microbial communities from University of British Columbia, Vancouver, Canada - MeOH1_35cm_T4_195 | ecosystem: Engineered > Artificial ecosystem > Sand microcosm > Unclassified ...
GGTCGTCGGAGCGACGGGAGCGAAGCTCCAGAATGAGGGTGCGGTGCTGCGTATCGCTCGCGTCGAACATCGTCGCGAGGGTTCCGAGGAGCTGGATGTTCGGATTGAGCCGCTTCGCCCCATCGAGCGCCGCGTCGGCAGCGTCCAGGGTCTTGAGACTCACCGGCTCGATCGGGATCAACATGAGCGCCGCGTTCGCAAGCTGCATCCAGGCGCGCGCTACCGGGTCGTCCAGAGAGGGCGTATCCACGACGGCCACGTCAAAGAGACCGTCCAACTCCTGCGCCTTGGCGGGCAGCTCCCGAAGGGCAATGCCGCTGCAGCAGAAATAACGCAGGCGTGGGTTCTGCGTCTGCATGACGCTCTGGGTGGGCTGCTCAATCCCCAACAACAACCCTGCGCCCCGCTGGCGGTCTGCATCTACCAGCACCACCCGCAATCCCCGGGACGCAAAGTCTTCCGCCAGCATTACCGCCGAGCTGGTCTTCCCGGCGCCGCCCTTATGACTGATTACCGCGAGCGTCTTCATCGATACGGTTCCACATACGTCGGAAGCTCCATCTCTCCCAGGTCCTGCAGGCGCCAATGAGGTGCGGGGACCGGTGAGACAGAAGCCGCCTCATCATTCGGCAGCAAACCCGCCTCCGCTCCCCGTGAAAGAGCCAGGTCCAGCAGGTCTACGCCGTCATCTACACTACCATAGTTCGCCGCGGTCAACGGCCAGGACGATTCTTCGGCGACGGCGGGAACTCCCATCGCCTCGTCCAGCAACTCGGAGAGCTCCTGGTCTTCCTCCGTAAGCTCGATCCCGAATGAGATGTCGAGGACCCGAAGCTCGCTGGCTTCGCCGAGCTCTACCAGATCACCGCAGTGCAAGGGCACCTCCGCCTCGGCGGCCAGCCAGTTGCCATTCAACCGGGTTCCGTTGGTACTGTCCAGATCGCGAATCCAGAACTGCCCGCCGCGCCGAAAGATGCGTCCGTGGCGTCGGGAGACGGCGTCATCGTCACTTAGATCCAGCTCCGGAGTCAGCGCCTGCTCGTCGTCATAACGACCGATCAGGGCGACGTCATGGACGGTGACGACCGTGCTCCGCTGCGCCACTTTGACCGAGAGGACGAGCTCACCGACCTCGCCTGCGCCCTGAATCGGGGCCATCCGTCCGGGCTCCCCTTGCCGCGGCTGGAGGAGGCTCTCCGGGAAGCGGATCGCCGGTCGGGTGATCCCTGGATCGTCCGTATCCGGGGCTGTTACAGCCACCGTCTCGCTGGGTGCGAAAGGATTTCCGGCGCCATGGACGGCAGCCATCTCTTCCGCGTCAAAGTCGCTTCGGCCCCGCAAATACTCCAGGTCGCCTTCGGCTTCCGCGGCCGGCGCCCGGTTGGCTGCCTGTTTATCCCGCGTTTTCGGTTTGAAGACCCACCCTAGCATGTCTGCCCTCGCCGTGTGATCGGACTAAAGCGCCGTCCTCTATTGTGGCGCAATGGAGGTCCGGCTGTAGGGTAGTGCAGCAGAACGAGTAGCGGGAACACCGCATTTCCACATCGCGCTGGGGTTCCGCCGTCGGTGCAATAGCAAACGAACTAATGTAGATGACTTTGCCGGATTCTGACAAAAGTCATGCCCAAGGAAGGAAGCCTGTTCCCCAAGTGCCAACTAGCTTGTTGAAGGGGGGATCATCCAGGTCGTTGATCTGGCGGCGGTCCAAGTCCCTCCGGACCCCTCATCCGTTGACTGTGCCGCCCAACGTCGGGATCTGCAATTTATGATCAGCACACCTCGCTTCCGTCGCTTCCAGGGGGCCTCCTTAGCCCTCTTTGGCCTGCTGGCCGCAGCCTTAGTAGGCGGGCAAGTACAGGCTACTCGCTTGCCACCGTCCGGATCCGAAGGCGCCTCCCATGTGGCGGCAGACTTGATGCGTCTCGCACAGCGCGCCGGAGCGGCCGGAGTGCAGCCCGTGGAAAACATTCAAGTGGGGCTTCCCGCCGACAAGATGTTGTTCGACGACCAGGGGCGCGTAGGGGTGCGTGTGACCGCACGCGACGCAGCGGCATTGGAGCCTGCGCTGAAGGCGCTGGGGATGCAAGTAGTGGCGTGCCGGCCGGAATACCACCTGCTGGAAGGGTTTGTCTCCACAGGTGTTCTCCCCCAGATGAACGCGTTGGGCGCCCAGGGTCTCCTGGGGGTCATGGCTATCTCTCGACCGTTGACCCGAGTAGGGAGCGTAACGAGCCAGGCTGATTTCACCCACGAGGCGGACCGGGTCCGCGGCACCAACCCCGCGATCAATGGCACCGGAATGCGCATCGGGGTGATCAGCGACAGTTTTAATCGACTGGGCGGAGCGGCGGCGAGTGTAGTGGCCGGCGACCTTCCGGCAGGCGGGGTCAGTATTCTACAGGAGGGGCCGGTCGGGACTAGCGACGAAGGCCGGGGCATGGCGGAGTTGATCCACGACCTCGCTCCCGGTGCGGACATGGTGTTCGGTACCGCGTACGACTCGGAGGCGAAATTCGCCCAGATGATCCTCGATCTGGCCGATCCGACGAAGGGCGACTGCAACATCATCGTTGACGACATCATCTATCTTGAAGAGCCGTTTTTCCAGGACGGGATGGTTGCACAGGCCGTCGACTCGGTCGTCGCGAGTGGTTCGGCCTATTTTTCCGCGGCCGGAAATCAAGCCGATTTGGGTTATGAGTCGCAGTTTCGATCGGCGGTCGATCAGAGGACGGGCGTCACCGCCCACGATTTCGATCCGGGTCCCGGCGTGGACACTCGCCAATTGGTGACAGTCCCAGCGTTCGGGGAGCTCCATGTCTCCCTTCAATGGGATGATCCGTTCTACACCCAGTCGGGTGTGGATTCAGATGTTGACATCCAACTTTACCAACCGGGCTCCGGCGCGCTGATCGCGGAGTCGGCGAACAATAACATCGGAAGTCAAACTCCAGTCGAGCGACTTGTTGTCAGGAACTTCAGCTTCTTCTCTGGGAGCGCGGAGATCGTGATCCGCTTGAAGTCAGGATCGGCCCCGGCTCGGATCAAGTACGTCGACTTCGGGGAGACGATCCAGAACGAGTACAACAATACGGGTTCGACGGCTATTGGGCATGCAGCGGCCCAGGGTGCAATGTCAGTGGGCGCAGTGGACTACGACGACCAGGACAATCCTTCCTATTTCACGGCCGCTGGTCCTACTAACATCTTGTTCAGTCCCACCGGTGTCCGCCTCTCTTCGACAGACGTGCGCGCTAAGCCGGACTTCGCGGCCATCCAGGGCACCAATACCACCTTCTTCGGCCAAGACTCGGACGGAGACGGTTTTCCGAACTTCTACGGCACGTCTGCCGCGGCACCCCATGCCGCGGCGATTGCGGCGCTGGTGTGGCAGAACAACCCCGGTCTGACGCCAGGCGGGGTCTATAACCAGTTGATCAGCACGGCGGACTCCTCCATTAACGGTCCCGGCTGGGATAAGTTGACCGGCAACGGTCTGATCAACGCCTATGATGCCGTCTTTGGCCCTGCGCAACCCGCGCCCTTCCCCTTCAATGACGGGTTGGAGAACGGTGTGCTCACGCAGGTCTACGAGACGCGGACCTCCGGTGCGGGCCGAATTGAGGTGACCACTGCCAACGGACCCGCAACCGGTAACCGTCATCTCGTCTTGACGACCGCCCACGATGGCAGAGCCGGCCGCAGCGAGGTGATCCTGCACCTTAACGCCGCAGGACTGACGGGCGCCGTGTTGAGCTTCAGGGAACGAGAGTATGGAGACGCGGATCAGCCGATGTCGGCCAGCTTCGTGGGCTCCGAGAACACGGATGGAGTCGCTCTAAGCGTTGACGGAATCAACTGGTACCGCGTGGCTAGCCTGACCGGCGCGGCATCCACTAACTCCTATCAGCTCCAGCGTTACAGCCTGGCCGCCGTGGCCGCAGCAAACGGATTGGCATTGGGGCCGGACACGCGGATCAAGTTCCAGCAGTTCGGCAACCTCAAGACTCCCCGCGGCGGGATCGCGATCGATGACATCAGCATCGCAAACTTGTCCGGCGTCTCCTTCGGAAATACGGCCTACACGGTCAACGAGAACGCCGGCGTGGCCACGATCACGGCGCTGCGTGCGGGAGATCCGAACCTGGCGTTGCAGGTCGATTTCACCACGTCCAATGGCACAGCCATTGCGCCGGGTGACTACCTTGCTACATCCGGTACGCTCCTGTTTCAGGCCGGTGAGCTGACCAAGACCGTCCAGATTCCGGTGGTTAGCGATCAATTGATCGAAGGGCCGGAGACCGTTCAGCTCACCCTCAGCAACATCTCGGGCGGGGTGCTTCTCACGCCTTCCACGGTTACGCTTACCGTTGTAGATGATGCTGACATTGTGTCTCCCAGCCCATTGACAGCCACGGCAACGGGGCCCAGCACAGTGCGCCTGGACTGGATTGACAACAGCGGCAATGAGGATCGGTTCGAGATCGAGCGGAAAGTAGGCGTAGGCACCTTCTCGCTGTTAAGCTCCGTGCTCCCGCCGCTTACCAGCTACCTCGATGTAGGGCTCTCCACCAACGTGGTCTACACGTACCGCGTGCGTGCCATTCAGGGTGGATCAACTTCGAGCTACTCGAATCAGGCCAGCGTAAATATCAGCCCCATCGAGTTGGAAGCCGGCACTTATACAGTGTCGGAGGACGCGGGGCAATTGATCGTGCGCGTCACCCGAGTAGGTGACATCCTGAGCCCGGCCACAGTACAGCTCAAGACGATGGACGGCAGCGCCACAGCCGATAGCGATTATCAGGCGAAGACGCTCTCCGTAGACTTCGTACGCGGCGAGACCACGAAGGAGATCCTAATACCGATCACGGCCGACCGTGTCCTCGAACCGAACGAGACGTTCGACGTGATCCTCAGCAATGCCACGGGCGGCTCCGCTACTCTGGGTGAACAGAAGAAGGCAACCGTTACCATCACCAATGGCGGCGCGCTTCCCGCCCCAAGTAATCTGAAGGCAGTGGTAGCGGGATCCGCTCAGGTGCAGTTGACCTGGACAGATAACTGCATCAACGAAACGGCCATCGATGTGGAGCGGAAGGCGGGTCAGGGAGCTTTCTCGTCCCTCACATCGCTTGCGGCAAACACGGACGCCTACACGGACAATTCCGTGGTCGCCGGGGTCGTTTACACCTACCGCGTCAAGGCCAGCCAGGGCGGTCTGGAATCAGACTACTCGAACGAAGCCAGCACCGCGATCACCAGCCTCCAGTTCGAGGTGGCTGCCTACTCCGTATTGGAAGACGACGCTACGGTGACCCTCCGGGTAACCCGCAGCGGTGACCCGTCCGTTCCGGTGACGGTGAAGTTCGCCACGAGCGACGGCACCGCGACGGTGGCCGGTGGTGACTATGCTAGTGGCAGCAGCACGCTCGTCTTTGCTCCGGCCGAAACCAGCAAGACGATCACGCTCAACGTGAATGACGATGATCTCCTGGAAGGAGCGGAGACGTTCAACGTCACCCTCTCCAATACCACCGGCGCGGGGGCCGTGGTCGGGTCGCCCGGGGTGGCGGTGGTCACCGTTACCGATAATCAAGTGAGACTGGCCCCGTCCAACCTCAGTGCGGCGGTGCTCTCCGGCAGCCAGGTGCGACTTACCTGGACCGATAACAGCGGCAACGAGAGCGGCTTCGACATCGAGCGTAAGTCACTCGGCGGTGCGTTCGCGAAAGTCGGACAAGCGGCTGGCGGCGCCACCGTATTCACCGATACCGGCCTAACGGCAAACACCTCCTACAGCTATCAGGTGCGGGCGATCAGCGTGGCCGGCAATTCCGGCTACTCCAATGAGGCAAGCGTCACCACGCTTCCACCTGCGCCTGCGGCGCCTAGCGGGTTGACGGCTGTACTTCAAGATGGCGGTAAGGTACGGCTCGCCTGGGCCGACAACAGCCTTAACGAGTCTGGGTTCTTGATCGAGCGCAAGGATGGCGATGGTGTGTTTGGCGTGCTGGCCGGTTTGGCGGAGAACAGCACTTCCTACATGGACACGGGGCGGGTTCCGGGTGGCACCTACGCCTACCGGGTCCGTGCAGTCAATGCGGGCGGTGAATCTGGCAACTCCAATACGGTTACCGTGGTCCTCAATGACGCGCCGGGAACTCCGTCCAGTCTGACCGCCAACGCGGTTTCCAGCGTGGCGATCCGGCTCAGCTGGACAGTCGGCGGCAATAGCACGGCGACGAAGATCGAACGGCGGACCGACGCCGCGTTCGTGTTGGTCGGCACGGTGGCCCAGGGCACCAGTACCTTCGTCGACCAGAGCGTACAGCCGAACGTAACCTATACGTACCAGGTGCGCGCTTCCAGCTTGACCGGTGACTCGGAGCCCTCGAATACGGCGCAGGCGATGATCTCAACGCTGGGCCGCATCAAGGTGACCCCGACCAAGCTTACGTTCGGTCGAGTGAAGGCGGGCACGGATCGCACGAAGACGTTCACCATCAAGAACACCGGATCGGGCTCGCTGGGAGGGGTGATCTCTGGGATCAGCCAGACCGGCGGCGCGAACGGTCCCTTCGACATCGTAGAGGGTGGCGAGCCGTTTACGCTGGCGCGAGGGCAGGTCCGAAAGGTGACCGTGAGATTCCGGTCTGACAACCCGGGAAGCTTCAGTGGCTCACTGACGATCACCAGTTCCGATCCGGATCACGGAAGCACCAACGTCTCCCTATCCGCATCTACCAAGTAACGCGCGCATCACGTGAGTTTCTTGCAGGCGCCGGGCCCCTCTGGGGTGCCGGCGCCTTTTTTTGCGTCAGCGCCATCCGGCAAACTAGCGGCTTCCAAAGGCGGAAATCCGAGCCACGATGTCGAAAGGCTAGGGTGCGTTTGCGGAATGCACTTTGGACGCCCTGATCAACAACTCGGGAGAGCGATGAAACGATTGACCTTTCTGGCGGCAGCCGCGCTGCTCTGCCTGGTGGCAGTGCCATCACGGGCGGCCGAGGCGAAGCCGAATACGCTGACACCCAAAGAGGTGTCCGATGGCTGGATCCTGCTTTTCGACGGACAGACCACGTTTGGTTGGAGCCCACGTGACAGCACCCGCTGGGTTGCCGCCAACGGCACGCTGAGCCCGGTGCCGGGTACCGGAAAGGGCGTGCTCAGCACCAACACCGAGTTTGCCAACTACCACCTGAAGGCGGACGTCTGGATCGATGAGAGCGCGAACAGCGGCATCTTCCTGCGAGCCCCAATGTCCGGCACCATCAACGGCACCAATGGTTACGAGGTTAATGTCTACGACCGGCATGACCAGTGGCCTTCCGGCAGCATCAACAACGTGGCGCGTGCCTCGGGCCGAGTCAAGACGGTGGGTCGCTGGAGCACCTACGAGATCACTGCCGACGGCACCCGCCTGGTGATCGACGTGAACGGGCAGACCGTGGTCAATACGACGGACAGCCAGCACGCTCGAGGGACGGTGGGACTTCAATACAATGGCGAGGGCGAAGTTCAGTTCCGCAACGTGAAGCTGCAGCCCCTCGGGCTCAAGTCGATCTTCAACGGCAAGGACCTCAGTGGTTGGAAGGTCATCCCGGACCACAAGTCCGTGTACTCCGTGACGCCGCAAGGCTGGTTGAACGTCAAGAACGGCAACGGCGACCTCCAGACGGAAGCGCAGTATGGGGACTTCGTTTTGCAGCTCGACGTGATCTCGAACGGCGAGCACCTGAATAGCGGTGTCTTTTTCCGGGCGCTCCCCGGACAGTTCTGGAGTGGTTACGAAAGCCAGATCCGCAACCAGTGGCAGGGAGAAGACCGTACGAAGCCGGTAGACTTTGGTACGGGCGCGATTTACAACCGGCAGGCCGCGCGCCGGGTGATCCCGAGTGACCGGGAGTGGTTCACCAAGACCATCATCGCACATGGTCCGCACCTGGCCGTGTGGGTGAACGGCATCCAGGTGAGCGACTTCACGGATATGCGACCGGCGAACGAAAGCGCGCGACAGGGCTACCGGTCAAAGCCGGGCGTAATCAGCCTCCAGGGCCACGATCCCACCACGGACCTCTCCTTCCGCCGGATCCGGGTGATGGAGCTTCCGTCGGCCGGGAAATAGCCTCACGCGTTGAGCGTCAGGCGTGAAGAAGGGCGACTTGTAGCCGACGAGTCGCCCTTCTTGTTGTCTCACCGACTGGGTGCAGCGGGCACGTGCAGTCAATGACGGAAGTCTGCCCGGAGTCCCGAGGTCACTCAGGCCAAGCTTGGCGACGAGGCGTACCCACACGTGGAGCCGGGCCGAATTGGCATTCGGACTCCGGGCAAACTTCCGATTGCGAATGTCTAGAACGCTAACGCTGCCGGGACCCTCACTTGGGCGCCGCCGCTGCTTTCTTTACCGGGGGTTTTGCTCCACCGGGTAGCGCCTTCATCGACCACCGCAGTGGCGCTATCGTGGCCTCCTTGGCCGCAGTGAAGCTAACCGTAAGGTCCTCATTCGCCCAGGCGCCGCCTTTGGGTCCAGCCTCCCCTTCTTTCGGTCGGAAGACGCGCTGCAGCCGGTAGCTGCCCGGCTTGATGTCCGCCAGCCGGAACTCCCCCGTCTCCTCCAGGGGGATCTCAAACCATCGCGTGGGGCCCCAGCCGTCGGCAGCCCGGGCGGCAAGGCCGATCTGAAGGGTCCCCTGCGCGGCCGCGTCAGCTACCAGCACCTTGCTGACCAGGGTGGCACCTCCCCGCTCGAAGAATGGATGGGTGGCGGCCTGGGCGCCGGGTCGCGTAGCGGGCTGGCGGGGCTGCGGCGTGTTTGGCTCCGGGAGGGGAATGTCGGTCATCCGGAACGTGAACAGCTTCACCGGCTCCGGCCGCTCCACCAGATCCCAGACCAGCTTCGCCGGCTCATCCTGCATCCCTGGGAAGACGAAGGTGCTGTCGCTTACGGAATACTGCTGGTCACCCCAGCCGGTCGACTGCACCCGGCTCGATTGGTAAATCTTGCCGCTCGTAGCGATCAGATACGGCTGAACCGTCCAACTCCCGCTACCCTGAACTGAGCCCACTCGACTACCCTGCTGCGGAGTATAGACACGCACCCGCACACTGGAGCCGCCCTGCTGCAGCGCGAACGGCTGTTTGGGCAGGCCTTCCACATCATCGTCATCTCCGGCGGGGGGCATGACGCCCGCAGACCGGAAGCGGGAGACGACGATGCTCATGTCGCCGGCGTCTTTGCGGACGAACTTGCCGGTCAGGGGGAGAGGCACCTCGACCCGGAAGCTCTTCAAGCCCCGGTAACCCATCACGTCGCCTTCGATCCACTGGAGCTTCTTGGCTTTGGAGTGCGGAGCGGGCAGGTTGACGTTCCCCATCCATTCATCGGGGAACATTGCGCTGTTGTAGGCGCCGTTCAGTGTCTGCGGGTTGTCGAACGCGAGCACCGTCCCCTGGTCGTCGCGCCCGGTCACGTTGGAGATGCCTGCAATGGTGGCGGCATCCCCATCGCCCAACTCGGCCATCAGCTCCATATTCAGATTGCCGCTGCCGTTGTTGTTCCCATTCACGAAGTCGGACCGGCGGTAGTCGTTGAGACTGATGGCGCGCAGCCACAGCTTCGTGCCGTTCTTCTCGAGCAGTCCCACGCGTTTTGCAGGAGCCCCGGCCGGCGCCTGGAATGAGGGGTAGAGCACGTATCCCACCGGACCGCGGTTCGGTTGAAGCAGGTACTTGTCACAGACCTGGCGCAGAGCGTTAGCAAAGCTGACCCCATTCCAGTCGAAGCTCAGCTTCTGATCCCGGGCGGCATTAGCTCCGCGCTGATTTCCCGGCGGATCATGCAGCGTCACCGAGACCCCCGAGGCCTGGGACAGCTGCCTGACTGCCTCGGCCACCGAGACGTCCTGCAGTTTCAGCATTAGCTTGGGGTTAGCCGCCGCAGCGGGGCGGGCGGCCGCCACCACCAGTACGAGCAGCGGTCCGAGAACACGCAGGCGCGGGAACATTCGCATTCCTCAAAAACTCACCGGTGACCAGCACCGGAATCGATGGCCGATGAGCTCGAACAGTTGATACTCGGATTCATTCGGCAAGGGAGACCGGGGTGGCCGCCTCCTGGGAGCTCGGGATCTGGAGACCCGAAGGATTCTGTCGGCCTCATGCCTGTTCGAGTCTAGCGGAAGCCGCCTGGTTACGCCAGACCCTCGTCTTCGAAGCGAGGAAGCCTTTGAGAAAGGTCATGTGGGCGCGTAATGACGTCTGGCCTCGGCGCCGCGGAAACGGAGAAGGGAGGAAACGAGTAAAGGGCTGCCTCGCACTTGTTGCCATTCCCCCATTTCCTGGCGAACGCTGTATTAGAGCTGTGTAGAAGGTCAGAAGGTAGTCCGTGGCCAGTTGCATAGTATTGGGAAGGGACTGGGCGCCCTGGGTACGTAGCTGATGGGGTACGCTGGTTAAGCGGGCAGAGGAGTTGGAATGAGCACCCTTGATTCAGGCGGAGCTGTAGGTGCGGGAAACCCGCTTCAACGGCGGCCCCCCAGCCACCCCAGGTTGGGGATTCCGGAGCTGGCTGGCGTGTGCACGTATACCGACGCGGATCATCCCGGGCTTGGGGTGGAGGAGAACGTGGCGCTACTCAAGCGCTATAACTGGGTGGAAACCCGCCTGACCGACCTGATGCTGACGCAGGTGACTGCGATTCCGGAGTGGGAGGTGAAGGACGGGCTCTGCCTGCATGTCTGGCTGGACGCGGAGCACGCCAAGTGGCTGCAGGAGCGGGTCTCCGAGCTCCGCCACCCGCCGCACAATTTCCACCGGCCCCCGGACGACGCCCTGGAGGTCTGGCTCCAGGAGGCGCTGCGCTCCCGGGGCACTGTGGAGGTGCTGGTCGCGCTCTACCGGGTCGTCAAACCCGCGCTGCTGGAGGCGTACCGCGAGCACCTCCGGCGCACCAATCCCCTGGTCGACCAGCCTACCCGACGCATCCTCCGCTTCATGATTCAGGAAGAAGCGGAGATGATCGACTGGGGCCTCGCTGCCCTGGACGCGCTCCTTGGCGACGCGGAAGCTCGCACGGCCGCGGAGGCGTGGGAAGCGCACCTACGCGCTTACCTGGCCGCTGCGGATGGCGTGCCCGGAAGGATGACGGTAACGAGCGGCAATGGCTCTGATCCGGATTCCCCCTCCGGCGCTGATCCCTCGTCCCTTCCCCCACCCCGCGCCATCGCTCCCCTGGAGCCAGACTGGTCTCCACGGCGGGACTCCCGGTTCGAGAGCTTCAACTACCACTTTCCGCCCCACTGGGTGTATGCCCAACCGGAGCGCCCGGCCAGTGAGCGGATGCTGGCGCTGGTCTGCAAGCGTCTCCTGGAACTGGACGTGCCGGAGATGATGGCGCACATCATCTGGGAAGAGAAGCGCCAGGCATTGGCGGCCGGCAAGCCGAAGCCATGGGCCTACACTGCGGACATGTGCCGCCAGATGTGGGATGAGGCCCGGCACAGCATGATGGGCGAGGCGTGGCTGGCGTGTCACGGAATCGACTTCACACGCGTACCGTTGAACATCGGATTCTCCCTGGGCCTCAACCGCCTGGCCACTCCCCGGGAAGCACACGCGGCGCTCTATTGGATCGAGCAGGGACTGATGCCGCGTACCACCGGGAAGGCGTACGAGTGGCGCACGGCCCGCGAATCGAAGGATCCCCTCGCCACGCTGTACATGGACTATGACTGGGCGGACGAGGTGCTGCACGTGCACATCGGACGACGGTGGCTGGTAAACGAAATCGGCTCCCGGGAAGAGACGGAGCGACTGGGCAGCGAGGCGTTTGCGCGGGTAATGGCGGTCCGCCGGCAGCGCGGGCTGGAGGGCGCCGAGGAGACCGAACAGCGGGAATGGTGGCCGGACTTTTGCGAGGAAGTGCTGGGTTACCGGCCGGAGCCGCTGTCCCCGGAAGTATATGAGACTCCGGATGAGGACGCCCCCTGGCTGCGAAATGGTTGAGGCACGCCCGTCGTCACACACTTTCAATCACCACAAACAGCGAAAAGGAAGGGGGGAACGCGACTTCCTGCGAATGAATCGTTAGACTCCTTCTGGGCCGCCGCGGTTTGGCGGTTCCTTCGGAAGGTTTGCCGTCAACACTGCGCGCCGCGCGCGCTGGGATAGCCCGCGTTTGCGGGAACGATAGAAACGCTGACTCGGGAGAATTACATGCGCTTTAAGAGCATCCAGGTTTTCGGCGCCGCCATCGCGGTGCTCGGAATTTCCGCCGGGGTATTGGCGGCGAAGGGTAAGCTGAATCCGGACTTCTCGCAGCCGACCAAGGGCACGATGGAAGCACCGGCGGCCGAAGCCGGCGTGAAGCCGACCGACGATTCGCCGTGGAGCGTCACGACCTTGACGTCCTCCATCAAGGGCAAGCCGGTTCAGGGCAAGCCGATCACGGCCGTTGGCGAGGTTGTCGACCTCTCCTGCTACCTGCAGGTGGGCAAGCATGGGGACAAGCATAAGGATTGCGGCCAGAAGTGTGCCCGCAACGGCCAGCCGGTGGGCCTTGTTACCGCGGATGGCACGGTCTATATGCTCATCGACGAGGAGCACGATCCTCGCCGAGATGGCCTCACCACTTTCCGCCAGTTCGCCGTGGATAACATGGCGAACATCGTGAAGGTCAACGGCACGTTCACGGACGTAGACAAGCAGAAGGCGATCTACGTTCAGGGCTTCGTGAAGAACAAGTAAGTAACGTCGTCAAGGCGGGCCGGTTTCGTCGGTTTCACCGGTCCGCCTTGAGCTCAACGCCGCAACCGGAGCGATTCTCCGCTTGGCGGGACATTGCACAAGCACTGATGAAGATTAACGTCCGACACTGGATCTCCAGCACCCTCGCAGGAGGATTGTTTCTTGTTGTAGGCGCCTCCCTGATGCCGTCTCCCGTGGACGCACAGCGTGAACAGGCACCTAAAGCGCCGCTCGGCCTGCCCCCGGTTCCGTGGCCGGCGGACAACCCCTATTCCAAAGAAAAGGCGGAGTTGGGTCGCCTGTTGTATTACGACACCCGGCTCTCCAGCAACCAGACCGTCTCATGTGCCAGTTGCCACGCGCCTGAGACCGGTTTTACGGACGGTAAGCCGGTCTCTACCGGTATCCGTAATCAGAAGGGCGGGCGCAGCGCGCCGACCGTCATCAACCGCGCCTACAGCACCCTGCAGTTTTGGGACGGCCGCGCCGTCTCGCTGGAGGATCAGGCGAAAGGGCCTCTGGCGAACCCGATCGAGATGACGATGGAGAAGGATGCGGACGCAGCGCACAAGGCGTGCGTACTCTGCCTCAAGGGCATCCCTGGCTATGTGAAGCGGTTCGAAAAGGTGTACGGCACGGCCGACTTCAATATCGATCACGTAGCCAAGGCCATCGCAACCTTCGAGCGGACGGTTCTCTCCGGAAACGCGCCGTACGACC
>Ga0255338_1004762_pt1 | contig 13466 bp, 10 predicted proteins | sample MeOH1_35cm_T4_19_FD_203715 | JGI IMG/M metagenome (GOLD analysis project Ga0255338, IMG submission 203715) | Sandy soil microbial communities from University of British Columbia, Vancouver, Canada - MeOH1_35cm_T4_195 | ecosystem: Engineered > Artificial ecosystem > Sand microcosm > Unclassified ...
CATCGACTGCAAGCCGATCACCGGCGAGATCACCTACGGCCTGGAGCGCCTGGCCATGTACCTGCAGGGCGTGGACAACGTCTACAACCTGAAGTGGACCGAAGCGCTGAGCTACGGCGACGTGTACCTGCAGAACGAGAAGGAGCAGTCGGCCTACAACTTCGAGCACAGTGACGCCGAGTTCCTGTTCACGGCGTTCGGCGCGCACGAGAAGCAGGCCCGGTACCTGGTGGAGCAGCAACTCGCGTTGCCGGCCTACGAGCAGGTGCTCAAGGCCGCGCACAGCTTCAACCTGCTGGACGCGCGCGGCGCGATCAGCGTGACCGAGCGCGCGGCCTACATCGGCCGCATCCGCAACCTCGCGCGCAGCGTCGCGCAAAGTTATTACGACAGCCGCGAGCGCCTGGGCTTCCCGATGGCGCCGCGCGAATGGGTCGCCGGTCTGCAGAAGAAGGCGGCATAAGACATGGCAACGCAAAACCTGTTGGTCGAATTGTTCGTCGAAGAGCTGCCGCCGAAGGCGCTCAGGAAATTGGGGGAGGCCTTCGCCGGCGTGCTGTTCGAACAGCTCAAGGCGCAGGGCCTGGCCACCGCCGGATCGAAGCTCACCTCTTTCGCGTCGCCCCGCCGGCTGGCCGCCCACGTGACCGCCGTCGCGGCCGCGGCCGCGGACAAGGCCGTGTCGCAGAAACTCATGCCCGTGAGCGTGGGGCTGGATGCCTTCGGTGCCGCGACCCCCGCATTGCTCAAGAAGCTGCAGGCATTGGGCGCGGATGCATCGGCCGTGGCCGGATTGAAGCGTGCGATGGACGGCAAGGCCGAGGCCCTGTTCTACGACAGCACCGCGAAGGGCGCGTCCCTTGCCGAGGGGCTGCAGAAGGCGCTGAACGAATCGATCGCGAAGCTGCCCATTCCCAAGGTCATGACCTACCAGCTGGCGGACGGCTGGAGCGACGTGAAGTTCGTGCGCCCGGCGCATTCGCTGCTCGCGCTGCATGGCAGCGCCGTGGTGCCCATCGAAGTGCTCGGCCTGAAGGCCGGCAACAGCACGCGCGGCCACCGCTTCGAGGCCGCGGTGGATCCGGTGGCGATCAAGGACGCCGACGCCTACGCCGTGGCGCTGGAAAAAGACGGCGCCGTCATCGCCAGCTTCGAAGCCCGCCGCGCCGAGATCGTGCGGCAACTCGCCGACGCGGCGGCCAAGGTCGGCGGCGGCGCCAAGGCCATCGAGGACGACGCGCTGCTCGATGAAGTGACGGCGCTGGTGGAGCGTCCGAACGTGCTCACCTGCGAATTCGAGCGGGAGTTTCTCGAAGTGCCGCAGGAATGCCTGATCCTCACCATGAAGGCCAACCAGAAGTACTTCCCGCTGCTGGACGCCCAAGGCAAGCTCACCAACAAGTTCCTGGTCGTGAGCAATATCCGGCCCGCGGACGCGAGCGCGGTGGTCGGCGGCAACGAGCGCGTGGTGCGCCCCCGCCTGGCCGACGCCAAGTTCTTCTTCGACCAGGACCGCAAGAAGACGCTCGAATCGCGCGTCGCCGGCCTCGCGAAGGTCGTGTACCACAACAAGCTCGGCACGCAGGGCGAACGCGTGGAGCGCGTGCGCGCGATCGCGAAGGTGATCGGCGCCCAGCTCGGCAGCGACACGCTGGCCGCGCATGCCGACCGGGCCGCGCACCTGGCCAAGGCCGACCTGGTCACGGACATGGTGGGCGAGTTTCCCGAGCTGCAAGGCACCATGGGCCGCTACTACGCGCTCAACGACGGCCTGGGCCACGAGATCGCGGACGCGATCGAGGACCATTACAAGCCGCGCTTCGCGGGCGACACCCTGCCTCGCAGCCGCACCGGCATCGCCGTCGCGCTGGCCGACAAGCTGGAGACGCTGGGGGGACTGTTCGCCATCGGACAGCTACCCACCGGCGACAGGGACCCCTTCGCCCTGCGCCGCCATGCGCTGGGCATCGTGCGCATGCTCATGGAGGAGGACCTGCCGCTGTCGCTGCGCGAGTTGATCGCCGAATCGCTGGGGCTGTTTCCGCAGGCCACCGACCAGACGACCGTCCAGCTCACCGATTTCATCTACGAGCGGCTGGCCGGATCGCTGCGCGAGCAGGGTTACAGCGCGCAGGAAGTGGACGCGGTCCTCGCGTTGCGTCCGCAGCGCCTGGGCGATGTCGCCAAGCGGCTGGCGGCGGTTCGCGCCTTCGCCGCGCTGCCGGAGGCGCCCGCGCTCGCCGCCGCCAACAAGCGTATCGGCAACATCCTGAAGAAGGCCGATGGCGGCGCCGTGGATCCGCACGTGAGCGAGGTGCTGCTCAAGGAGCCGGCCGAGCAGGCCCTGTTCGCCAGCATGCGCGATGTCACGCCGCGCGCCGGCAAGCAGTTCGAAGCCGGCGACTACACCGCCTCGCTGCAGACGCTGGCCGCACTGCGCGCCCCGGTGGATGCCTTCTTCGACGGCGTGATGGTCAACGCCGAGGAGGCCGACCTGCGCTTGAACCGGCTGGGCCTGCTGTCCACCCTGCACCAGGCCATGAACCGCGTCGCGGATCTTTCGCGCCTCGCGTCATGAAGCCCCTCCCATGAAGCTCGTCATCCTCGACCGCGACGGAACGATCAACGCCGACAGCGACGACTACATCAAGTCGCCCGACGAGTGGACGCCGCTGCCGGGCGCGCTCGAGGCGATCGCGCGGCTGAACCATGCGGGGTGGCACACGGTGATCGCGTCGAACCAGTCCGGCCTCGGGCGCGGGCTGTTCGACGTGGCGTCGCTCAACGCGGTGCACGCGAAGATGCACAAGCTGCTGTCGGCGCAGGGCGGCCGCATCGACGCGGTCTTCTATTGCCCGCACAGCCCCGACGAGGGGTGCCTGTGCCGCAAGCCCCTGCCGGGGCTCTTCGAGCAGATCGGCGACCGCTTCGGCGTGGACCTCAAGGGCACGCCGGTCGTGGGCGATGGCCTGCGCGACCTCCAGGCCGGTGTCGCCGCGGGGTGCGAGCCCCACCTGGTCCTGACGGGCAAGGGCGCGGAGTTCCGCGGCCGCCAGCTGCCCGAGACGTACCCGGCCGGCACACGCGTGCACGAAGACCTCGACGCGTTCGCCGACTGGCTGATCGCGCGTTCGGCCGTGCCCAGGCCCGCACCCTAGCCGACACCGAATGGCGTTCATTCGCTCGGTCATTCACGCGCTCTGGATGTTCGTGACGGTGGTGCCGTGGGGCATCTACATGGTCACCGCCTCGATCTGGAGCAACGGCACGCAGATGTGGTGGCTGGCGGTGCGCTGGCTGCGCTGGGTGGTCGGCGACGTCGGGCTGGCGATCCTGGGCATCGAGATCCGCGTGACCGGTTACGACAACCTGCCCCTGGGCGCGAAGAGCCCGGCCATCCTGCTCGTGAAGCACCAGTCCACGCTGGAGACCTTCCTGATCCCGACGCTCATGCCGCACCCGCTCGCCTACGTGTTCAAGCGCGAGCTGATCTACGTGCCGTTCTTCGGCTGGGCGATGGGCCGCATGGACATGATCCACATCGACCGCAGCTTGCGCGCCCAGGCGTTCAACCGGGTGGTGGAGCAGGGCAAGCGGCTGCTGGCGCAGGGCGTGTGGATCATCATCTTTCCGGAAGGCACGCGCATCCCGCGCGGCCAGAAAGGCCAGTACAAGCATGGCGGCACGCGACTGGCGGTGGAGACGGGCGCGCCGGTGGTGCCGATCGCCGTCACGTCGGGCAAGGTCTGGCCGCGCAGGGCCTTCATCAAGCGGCCGGGCGTGGTCGACGTGTCCGTCGGCAAGCCGATCCCGAGCCAGGGCCGCGATCCGGACGAATTGATGCGCGAAGTCGAGGGCTGGATCGAATCCGAGATGCGCCGGCTCGATCCCGACGCATATGCAGATTAGGCGTCCGAGCGCGCCCGTTCAATAGCCCCAACGAATCACCCCCGCCGGCGCAGCGCGCGCGGCCAGCCGTTAAACTCTGCGCCCATGCACCGGCTGCTGCAGTTCACACTCGATCTCTTCGATCCCGCACCCCCCGCTGCACCCCCCGGCGGCGAGGCCAGGCCTGCCGCCCCGCGCAAACGCAAGACCCCCGCTGCCATCCAGGCGGTGACGGATGCGCGGCCGGCCGAACTGCTGGACCAGGTGCTCTCCCCGGCCGCCTTCCGCCACCCCCGCGCCAACCGCGAAGCCGTGCTGGGCGACTCGGTCGTGGCCTTCGAATTCCGGCGCGCGCGCCGGCGCAACATCGGCTTCGTGGTCGGCCCCGAGGGCCTCACGGTGACGGCGCCCCAATGGGTGCCGCTGTACGAGGTCGACGCGGCCGTCAAAGCCAAGTCCGGCTGGATCGTCAGGAAGCTCGGGGAGGCCTGCGAGCGCCAGCGGCGCGTCGAGTCGGCGCGCATCGACTGGAAGGATGGCGCCGTGTTCCCCTACCTGGGCGAGCAGGTGATCGTCGTGCTCGACCCGCGCCATGCGTTCGATGAAATCGGCGCCGTGCTGAACACCCAGGGCGAGGCTCTGCCCGGCATGCCGCGCTACACGCTGCATGTGGGCCTGGCGCAGAACGCGCAGCCGGAGCAGGTGCGCGATGCCGTGCAGGCCTGGCTGATGCGCCGCGCCAAGTCGCTGTTCACCGAGCGCCTCGACCACTTCGCGCCGCGGTTGGGCGTCACCTGGCGCAAGCTGGTGCTGAGCAGCGCCGGCACCCGCTGGGGGACGGCGCACGCGGACGGCCTGATCCGCCTGAACTGGCGGCTGGTCCACTTTCGCATGGCCGTGATCGACTACGTCGTGGCGCACGAGCTGAGCCACCTGCGCGTGATGGACCACAGCCCGCGCTTCTGGGACACGGTTCGCACCGTCGTGCCCGATTACGCCGAACTGCGCGGCCTGCTGAAGGACGAGGCGCTGCCGCCGTGGTGACGGCGGGCCCGCGCCACGCGGGACGCCCCCGCCCTGCCCCTACACTGGGGGTTGGGGCCACGATGGTCATAAGGCCCCCGGAAAGGAAGGGGCGATGCAGGGCAGGCTGAGTCTGCGCGAGCGTCTGGTGATCCTGATGGTGGCCGCGGTCCTGCCGGTCTTCGCGTTGTCGATCTGGTTCGCCGCGCGCGAAACCCGATCGCGCATCGACCTGGCCCAGTCGCAACTGCTGTTCGCGGCGTCGCTGCTGGCCACCAGCGAGGGCAAGGCCGTGGACGCCGCCGGACAGTTGCTGGGCGCGATCTCGGCGATCCCCGATTTGCGGTCATGGGGCCGCGACCGCGCACGCTGCCAGTCTTACTTCCAGGGCCTGCGCGAGCGCTACCCCATGTATTCCAACATCGGGCTGCTGGCGCTGGACGGCCTGCCGGTGTGCGACGCGAGCGGGACGATCGGCGATGCGAGCGCCGCGGACCGCGCCTACTTCCGCGACACCGTGTCGCGGCGGCGCTTCGTGATGGGAGAAGCCATCGTCGGCCGCCTGAGCGGCCGCAGCGCCATCCCGTTCGCCCTGCCCGTGCTGGAGAACGGGGAGCCCGTGGCGGTCGTGTTCGCCACCCTCGACCTCGCCCTGGCCGCGCAGGAGCTGTCCCGTGTCGGCCTGCCGGATGGCGCGCGCGTGATGGTGGCCGACCGCCAGGGCCGCGTGCTCATGGAATACCCCGCGGAGGGGGGGCGCGAGGTGCCGCGGATCACGGTCCACCCGGAGCTCCAGGAAGCCGCGCGCAACCGGACCAGCGGCGTGGGCGAGGGCCGCGACGCGACGGGCGTCGACCGCATCTATGCCTATGCGCCGAGCCGGCTCGTGGGCGACGAAGGATTCATCATCCGCGTCGGGATGGCCAGGTCCGCCGCCCTGGCTGGCGCGTCGGACCGCTTCGACGAAGCCCTGCTGCTGCTCGCGCTCGCCACGCTCGCCGCGTTGGGCGCGACCTGGTGGGTCGGCGGGCGTGTCATCGTCAAGCCGGCCAAGCAGATCCTGGGGGCGGTGCGGCGGCTGGAGCAGGGGCGCCTGGACGCGCGCGTGCCCATGTCGGGCGGCCGCCAGCCGCGCGGCGAATTCGCGCGCATCGGCGCCGCATTCAACCTCATGGCGGACTCGTTGCAGCTGCGCCAGATCGACCTGGAAACCGAGCTCGGCCGCAGCCGCAGCGCCTACGTGGCGCTGGACCTCGTGATCAACAGCATGCAGGAGGCATTGATCGCCGTCACCGCCACCGGCCAGTTCCTGATGTTCAACCAGGCCGCGGCGCGCCTGTTTCCGCTGAACGGGCCGGCGGCGATGCCTCGGCAGTGGCCCGCGCTGTTCGGCTTCTACCATCCCGACGGGCCGACACTGTACGAGCTGGACGAGCTGCCCCTGGTGCGGTCGGCGCGCGGCGAGAGCGGGCGGCAGCCGCTGTTGTTCGTGCGAAATGCCCAGGTGCCCGAGGGCCGGATGCTGCAATGCAGCTGGCAACCGATCCGCGGCGAAGGCGGCATCAAGGGCGGGCTCGTCGTGTTCACCGACGTGACGGAGCTGCAGCGGCTGCAGGCCGGGCAGGCCGCACAGTTCGCCCAGCTGCAGGAAACGCAGCGCAAGCTGATCGAGGCGCAGCGCATCGGGCGCGTCGGCAACTGGGAGCTGGACCTGGCCAGCGGGCGCCTCTGGTGGTCCGACGAGGTCTACGGGCTCTTCGGCGTCGCGCCCAACGAGTTCGAGCCTTCGATCGAAACCGTCGAGCGGCGCGTGCATCCGGACGACCGCGCCATGCTCGAGCCGGCGCGCGACTCGGCGCTGCGGGACGGCAAGGGCATCAGCCTGGAATACCGCATCGTCAAGCCGGACGGATCGATCGCGTGGATGCACCAGATCGGCGAGGCGCGGCTGGGCGGGCAGGGCGAGCCGGTCTGGTTCGGGGGGGTCGTGCAGGACGTCACGGAGCGCAAGCGGGTGGAGCGGGCGCTGCTGGCCAGCGAGCGGGAGTTGCAGGACTACACGCTCATGCTGCAGAGGGCGGCGGAGGCGGCGCAGCTGATCATGGCCCGCCCGTCGCTGGAAGCCACCCTGCAGGAAGTCGCCGACCAGGCCCGCCACGTCATCGGGGCGCGCCAGGCCCTGGTCACGCTCACGGGCAACGGACACACGGCATCCCCGGCCCGCAGCTTCAGCGGCGACGCGGATGACGCCGCCCTGGCCGGTGGCCTGCTCACGGTGCCGCTGGTGAGCCGCAGCGGCCGGCACATCGGGCGCCTGCAGGTCTCCGGCAAGAACGCGGGCGGCTTCACCGAGCGCGACGAGTACGTGCTGCTCGAACTCGCGCAGCTGGCCTCGATCGCCATCGAGAACGCCCGGCTGTTCACCGAAATCCGCGAGCTCAACGCGGGCCTGGAGGCCCGAATCGCCGAGCGCACGGCGGAACTGGGGCGGCAGGAGCAGCTGTACCGCACGCTCGCCCAGCAGGCGCCCGAGGTGGTCTGGAACACGGACGCCACCGGGGCCCGCCTGACGTTCCTCAACCGGGCCTGGTACGAGCTGGTCGGCGGAACGCCGGAAGACTGGCTGGGTCACAGCGGGCTGGCGGCGATCCACCCCGACGACCGCGACGCCGTCACGGCCAACTGGCGGCGCTGCTGCAGGACGCTGGAAACCTTCACCGGCGTTCGCCGGATGCTGGCGCGGGACGGCAGCTACCACACCATGTCGTACAAGGGCGCGCCGGTGCTGGACGAGAACGGCCAGGTGGCGTTCTGGGTCGGCATCGACGCGGACATCACCGAATTCAAGGCGATCGAACTCGCGCTGCGCAACTCCAACCAGGAACTCGAGGCGTTTTCCTACTCGGTGTCGCACGACCTGCGGGCACCGCTGGGCGCCATCGACGGTTTCAGCAAGGCGCTCATGCTCAAGCTCGAGGGCGGGGCGGACGAGCGCATGCGGCATTACCTCGCGCGCATCCAGGCGGGCGTGGAGAAGATGGAGCAGCTGATCGACGCATTGCTGTCGCTCGCCAAGGTCGCGCGGGCGCCCCTCAGCTACGGGCCGGTTGACCTCACTGCGATCGCGCGCGAAACGCTGGAAGGCCTGCAGATGCAGCACCCCGATCGCCGTGTCGACGCGCAGGTGCCGGAGGGGCTCGCCGCGCACGGCGACGCGCGGCTGCTGCGCGTGATGCTCGAAAACCTGCTGGGCAACGCCTGGAAGTTCACCTCGCGCCGCAGCCACGCACGCATCGAACTCGGCCGCGAGCAGGACGGCCATGTCTTCTTCGTGCGGGACAACGGTGTCGGGTTCGACATGGATTACGTCGGCAAGCTGTTCGGCGCGTTCCAGCGGCTGCACACGGAAGCCGAGTTCCCCGGCACGGGCATCGGCCTGGCCACGGTGCGCCGCATCGTCGCGCGCCACCAGGGGCGCGTCTGGGCCGAATCGCGGCTCGGCGAGGGCACGACGTTCTTCTTCGCCTTGTCGGAGACGGCGCCGCCGGCGTGGCTGGCGGGGCAAGACCCAACGTAGGGTGGGCACCTCGGCCCACCATGTTGGCGGCTAGGCCGGCGCGAAGCGGTACACGCCGTCGCTGTCCTTCTGGCGCCGCAGCCGGCCCTGGAACCACAGCGCGTGCAGGTGCGCCACCGACTCGCCCATCGCGAAGGTGGTCTGGTGCAGGTCGAGCTTGCGCTTGAAAAGGACGGGCAGCACATCGGCCGCCGACTGCGGCCCCTGCCGGCAGGCCTCGATCACCTCCGCCAGGCGCTCGCGGTGGTGCTCGTGCAGCTGGCGGATGCGCTCGTGCAGGCCGCGGAAGGGCTTGCCGTGGGAGGGAAGGGTCAGCGTGTCCTGCGGCAGCCGGGCGAACTTGTCGATCGATTCGAGGAACAGCCGCAGCGGGTCGGACTCCGGCTCGATGTCGTACACGCTCACGTTGGTGGAAATGCGCGGCAGCATCATGTCGCCGCTGACCAGCACCTGGAGCGTGCCGCAATAGAGCGCGATGTGCTCCGGCGCGTGGCCATAGCCGCTGATGCACTGCCACGCGCGGCCGCCGATGACGATCGTGTCGCCGTCCTGCATGCGCCGGAAGGTGCGCGGCACGTCGGGCACCATGCTGGGATAGTAGTTGGCGCGGCCGCGGATCTTCTCCACCGAGTCCGGGTCGGTGAGCCCGTGCGAGGCGAAGAAGTTGGCTGCATGTTCGCCGCCGAAGCCCGTCGTGCTCTGCGACGCCATGCGGGCCGCGTTGAAATCGGTCGCGCTGATCCACAGCGGCGCGTTCCAGCGGCCGCACAGCCAGTGCGCCAGGCCGATGTGGTCCGGATGCATGTGGGTGACGATCACGCGCAGGATCGGCAGCCCGTCCAACTGTGACGCGAAGATCGTTTCCCACTGAGCGCGGGACTCCTCGCGGCTGATGCAGCAGTCCACCACCGTCCATCCGGACCGGCCATCGACCTCGTCGCGCAGCAGCCAGAGGTTGATGTGGTCCAGCTGGAACGGCAGCGCCATGCGGATCCATTTCACCGCCGGCGCCAGGCCGCTGGCCTCGCCCGCCGCGACCACCATCGTCTCGCCCTGCGCCGGCATGGCGTCGCGCAACGGGTAGTCCAGCAGCTTTTCGAGTTCGTTCATCGGTGGGGCCTTGCGGGTAGGGAAGGATTGACGTTAACGTAAACGTCATATGTAATCCGCATTGTAGGGAGGGCGGCATGCCCCCACTGTCCCCTTCCGTACACGCAAACTTTGGAACACAGCCTCCTTCCAGCATGGCCACCCCGACCTACACCATCAGCGACCTGGCGAAAGAGTTCGACCTCACGACGCGGGCGATGCGCTTCTACGAGGACATGGGCCTGCTGCAGCCGGAGCGCACCGGCCCCGGCGGGCGCAACCGCATCTACAGCTCGCGCGACCGCACCCGCCTCAAGCTGACGCTGCGCGCCAAGCGGCTGGGGCTGTCGCTGACCGAGGCGCGCGAGATCATCGACATGTACGACAGCCCGCGCGACACCGGCCCGCAGCTGCGCAAGTTCCTCGCGGTGCTGGCCCAGCACCGCAAGCAGCTGGAGGAGCAGATGGCGGACCTGCAGGCCAACCTCGACGAGGTCCGCGTGCACGAGAAGGAAGCCCGCGCGCTGCTGGCGCGGGCCGAGAAGTCGCGCCAGGCCGCCTGACAGGGCATAATTGACGTTTACGTAAACGTCAAACGTAAACCTCGATCACAGGAGCCGCCGCATGGCCGTCGAACCGCGCTTCGAACCCAGGGACCCGCAGTACGCCGAGCGCGTGCGCGCGAGCTTCGCCCGCCAGGATGCGATGAGGACCATCGGGGCCACGCTGGCCTCGGTCGAGCCCGGCATCGTCGTGATCGAGATGCCCTGGGCGCAGGCGCTGACGCAGCAGCATGGCTTCCTGCACGCCGGCATGGTCGCGACCGGCCTGGACAGCGCCTGCGGCTACGCGGGCTTCAGCCTGATGCCGGCCGATGCCGCGGTGCTGACCGTCGAATACAAGATCAACCTGCTCGCGCCCGCCCAGGGCCAGCGCTTTCGCATGGTCGGCGAGGTGGTCAAGCCCGGCCGCACGCTCACCAATGTGGAAGGCCGGGCCTACGCCATCGACGGCGACCGCGAGAAACTCATCGCCACCATGAACGCGACGCTGATGGCCCTGTACGGGCGCGAAGGCGTCCACCACTGAACTTCCAGGAGACATCCGCATGAACGACCTTCCCGGCCTGAACTTCCACCTGGGCGAAGACATCGACGCCCTGCGCGATGCCGTGCGCGAATTCGCGCAGGCCGAGATCGCGCCCCGCGCGGCCGAGATCGACCGAAGCGACCAGTTCCCGATGGACCTGTGGCGCAAGATGGGTTCCATCGGCGTGCTGGGCATCACGGTGCCGGAGGAATACGGCGGCGCCAACATGGGCTACGTCGCGCACATGATCGCGATGGAGGAGATCTCGCGCGCCTCGGCGTCGGTGGGCCTGTCGTACGGCGCGCACAGCAACCTGTGCGTCAACCAGATCAAGCGCAACGGCAGCGAGGAGCAGCGGCGCAGGTACCTGCCCCAGCTGATCTCGGGCGAGCACGTGGGTGCGCTGGCCATGAGCGAGCCGGGCGCCGGCAGCGACGTGATCTCGATGAAGCTCAAGGCCGAGGACAAAGGCGGCTATTACCTCCTCAACGGCACCAAGATGTGGATCACCAACGGCCCCGACGCCGACACGATGGTGGTCTACGCCAAGACGGAGCCCGAGCTGGGCGCCCGCGGCGTCACGGCCTTCATCGTCGAGAAGGGCATGAAGGGCTTCTCCACGGCGCAGAAGCTCGACAAGCTGGGCATGCGCGGCAGCCACACCGGCGAGATGGTGTTCAACGACGTCGAGGTGCCGGCAGGCAACGTGCTGGGCAGCCTCAACGGCGGGGCCAGGGTGCTGATGAGCGGGCTGGACTACGAGCGCGCCGTGCTCGCCGCCGGCCCCATCGGCATCATGCAGGCCGTGATGGACAACGTGGTCCCGTACATCCACGACCGCAAGCAGTTCGGCCAGAGCATCGGCGAGTTCCAGCTGATCCAGGGCAAGGTCGCCGACATGTACACGGTCCTGCAGGCGGGCCGGGCCCTCTGCTACACCGTGGGCAAGAACCTCGACATGCTGGGCAGCGAGCACGTGCGCCAGGTGCGCAAGGACTGCGCATCGGTCATCCTCTGGTGCGCCGAGAAGGCCACCTGGATGGCGGGCGAGGGCGTCCAGATCTTCGGCGGCAACGGCTACATCAACGAGTACCCGCTCGGGCGCCTGTGGCGCGATGCCAAGCTGTACGAGATCGGCGCCGGCACCAGCGAGATCCGCCGCATGCTGATCGGCCGGGAGCTGTTCGCGGAAACGATGTAAGTCGACGCGCCGGTCCGCAATGCCACGTATGCTGAACAGGCGAAAATAGCGCTTATGTCCTCACTTCAAGACCTGTTCACGCACAACCGCGCCTGGGCCGCCCAGATGGAGCGGGAGCGGCCGGGCTTCTTCACCGCCCTGACCAAGCAGCAGAAGCCCAAGTTCATGTGGATTGGCTGCAGCGATTCGCGGGTACCGGCCAACCAGATCACGGGGCTGGAGCCCGGCGAGGTGTTCGTCCACCGCAACGTGGCGAACATCGTCGTCCACTCCGACCTGAACGCGTTGTCCGCGATCCAGTTCGCGGTGGAGATGCTCAAGGTCGAGCACATCATGGTCGTGGGCCATTACGGCTGCGGCGGCGTGATGGCGGCGCTCCACGGCGAGCGCATCGGCCTGGCGGACAACTGGATCCGCCACATCCAGGACGTGCGCGACCGCCACCGCGGCCTGCTGGAGAACATGGCGCCGGATCGGCGGGCCGACGCGCTGGTCGACCTGAACGTGATCGAACAGGTGGTGAACGTCTGCGTGAGCACCGTGATGGTGGATGCCTGGGCCAAGGGCCAGAAGGTCACGATCCACGGCTGGGCCTTCGGCGTGCACGACGGCCTGCTGCAGGACCTGCAGATGTCGGTCGCCAGCACCGATTCGATCGAGCCGCTGTACCGCGCGGCCATCCAGGGTGTGATCGCCGCCAGAACCTGATCCGGCCGGACCCGATGTTTCCCCAGCGCCTTGACTCGCCGCACGCCTACGACATCGCCAAGGCGATGATCGACGGCTTCAACCGGCACTACCGGCTGTTCCGCACCGAATCCTCGCGGGCCAAGCACCGGTTCGAGACGGCCGACTGGCACGGCCAGCAGAGGGCCCAGCGCGAGCGCATCGAGTTCTACGACCTGCGCGTGAAGGAGGCGGTGACGCGGCTGGAAAAGGAATTCAAGGCCGGCGGTCAGCCGATGGAGGTGTGGCAGCAGGTCAAGCTGCACTACATCGGCCTGCTGGTGGACCACCACCAGCCGGAGCTGGCGGAGACCTTCTTCAACTCGGTCACCACCAAGATCCTGCACCGCACCCACTTCCACAACGATTTCATCTTCGTGCGGCCGGCCGTTTCCACCGAGTACATCGAGAACGACGAGCCGGCCGCCATGCCCACCTACCGGGCGTATTACCCGACGCGCGAGAGCCTGGGCGACACGGTCGTGCGCATCGTCGACAACTTCCAGCTGCAGCGCCCGTTCGAGGACCTGCAGCGCGACGCCGGCTACGTGGTGCAGGCGATGAGCGGGCGGCTGGCGCAGGTCAAGCTGCGCGCCAACTTCCAGATCCAGGTGCTGTCGTCGCTGTTCTTCCGCAACAAGGGCGCCTATGTCGTCGGCAAGATCATCAACGGCTTCAACGAGGTGCCGTTCGCGCTGCCGGTCCTGCACAACAAGGCCGGCAAACTGATGATCGACGCCTGCCTGTTCGGCGAGGACGACCTGCAGGCGCTGTTCAGCTTCGCCCGCGCGTACTTCATGGTGGACATGGAGGTGCCCTCGGCCTACGTGCAGTTCCTGCGCTCGCTCATGCCGCGCAAGCCCCGCAACGAGA
>Ga0255338_1004763_pt1 | contig 13464 bp, 13 predicted proteins | sample MeOH1_35cm_T4_19_FD_203715 | JGI IMG/M metagenome (GOLD analysis project Ga0255338, IMG submission 203715) | Sandy soil microbial communities from University of British Columbia, Vancouver, Canada - MeOH1_35cm_T4_195 | ecosystem: Engineered > Artificial ecosystem > Sand microcosm > Unclassified ...
CGCGCCCGACGAGGGAGTTGACCAGCGTCGACTTGCCCGCCCCGGTGGAGCCCGAGACCACCACCACCGCGGGTGCCGAGAGCTCCGTCAGCCGCGGCACCAGGTGCTCGGTCAGCTGGTCGACGAGCCGGCGACGCGAGGCGCGGGCGGAGGCGACGCCGTCGAGCTCCAGCGGGAACGCGGTGTCGTCGACGTCCCGCCGCAGGTCGCGCACCGCGTCGAGCAGCGAGGTTGCCGCCAGGGGCCGGTCGAGGACGGATCGGGGGTCGTCGGGTTCGTCGGCCCGAGGCACACGCGTACCCGCGACGGGCTCGGTGCCGGACGCGCTCACCGTCACATTGTCGCGGTGCGCGCCTGAACAGGCCAAACGCGCGCTCCGAAGGCGACGCGCCGACCGACCCGCGCGCAGCGCGCCGCGGGCTCGTCGGACGGGTGAAAAGGACGTGACCCGAGGCGCGCCCGGGTGGTGTCCTGAGGTCACCGCACGACGACCTCCGGCGCCCTGCGTGTGCCGCGACCTGCGGCGCCCCCGATCCCCCTCCGGCCCACGAGGAGCCCTCCGATGAACCCGCACTCCCTCTACGAGCTGGTCCGCGCGGAGCACCAGGCGCTCGTCGCCCGCGGCGAGCTGACGCTCAACCGGCCGTCCGGGCGGCGCCGATGGTGGCATGCCGTGTGGCGCCCGCCCCATGCGCAGGAGCGCACCGTCCTGGCGACCGTGCCGGCCCCGCTGCTCCTGCGCTGACGCGCCCGGGGCGCACCCGGTTCACGACGGGACCCGGCGCGGCGGCCACGCCCTACGCGGTCAGGGCGTCGGCGAAGAACAGGTATCGGTTCCGCCCGCTCCGCTTCGCGACGTACATCGCCTGGTCCGCCTGCTCGAGCAGCCTGGTGGCGTCGATCTCCGCCGGGTACTCCGCGACGCTGATGCCGACGCTGGCCCCGAGCGAGACGTCCTCCTCGGCCAGGTGCACCGGCTCGCCGATCGCCGCGAGGACGCGCGCCGCGACCGTCTCGGCGTCCTGGGCACCCGTGCCGGGCAGGAGGATGACGAACTCGTCGCCGCCGAGCCGCGCGACGATGTCGCCGGGCCGGATGGACTGCCGGAGCCGTGCGGCGACCTCGATGAGAAGTCCGTCGCCGGCTCCGTGGCCGAGCGTGTCGTTCACCTGCTTGAACCCGTCGAGGTCCAGCATCAGCAGACAGACGGCGTCCCGGGTGCGCCGCGACTCGGCGGTCGCCTCCTCGATCCGGTCCAGCAGCACGGTCCTGTTGGCCAGGCCCGTCAGCGGGTCGTGGAGTGCTCGTTGCGCCAGCTCCTGGTGCAGGGTCTTCAGCTCGGTGACGTCCTCCGCCATCGCGTAGGCGCCGACCGTCTCGTCGTCCACGACGACCGGGACGAGCGACACCCGCAGGTGCCGCGTCTCGCTGTCTCGACCGGTGAGGGGCGTCTCGAACTGCTGGGACTGCCTGCGCAGGGCGTTCGCGAAGTATCCGTTCAGCTCGGCCGACCTCGAGCGATCCAGCGAGTCGCACGCCTGGCGTCCCAGGATCTCGGATTTCGGTCGATCGAGCAGCTGGCACCCGGCCCTGTTGACGCCGCGGAACTGTCCCGGCTGGTCGAGCTCGAACACCGCCAGGGGGTTCTCCTCGAACAGCGACTGGAACCGCTGCCGGTTCTCGCGCGCCTCCCGGGCGCGCGCCCTGACGGCGCGCGCCATCAGGTGCAACGTGATCCACGCGGTGGCCCAGACCGCCGTCCACACGAGAATCGCCGTCCGCCGGGCGCCGAACTCGGCATGGAAGGGCCAGACGTAGTGAGCGGTCGTCGCGAGGGTGACCGCGGCGGCGGTCAGGAGGACGACACGCGTCCGGTGGAAGGCGGCGGTGTACATCAAGAACGCCGGGTAGAAGACGCCGTACGGGCTGTCGTCCGGCCCGCCGGTCGCCTCGATCAGCCACATCACCTCCACGAGGAGGACGGGCACACCGAGCTTGTCCACGACGGGCCGCAGCGCCCCGACCAGCGAGAGCAGCCAGGTCGCCAGTGCGGCCGAGGCGATGATCAACGCCGTCGACCGTTCGATCGGCGTCTCCAGTGGCAGCGCGATGGTCGCGACCACCACGAACACCGCGCCCAGCAGGAACTGCGACCTGCGCCGGGGGGACGGGGCCAACAAGAGCGGGGTGGACGTCTGGCGCGACGCCGCGCGGGTCGCCAGGGCGATCATGTCCTGCTACATCCTCGTTCGTCATGAGTGCGGCCAGTCTCGCGGTGGCCTGCCGGTCAACGGTGACCGGTGCGTGAACGCTGCAAGCCAGCGGACCGCGGTTGCGCCGGAGAGTCGGAACTGCTACCGAGGGTAGCTCCGAGCCGCGTCAGCGCCGAATGCGCTGGCTGTGGGGGCGGGGCGCGCGACGGGGCCGTTACGCTGGCGCCGAGGCTTCGCGTCGATCGGCTCCGCCCAGCGTGATGGCGAGCGGTGTGTCGGTCGTCGTGCGCACGCCCCGCGCCCGTAGCTCAACGGATAGAGCAGCGGCCTTCTAATCCGCTGGTTGGGAGTTCGAGTCTCCCCGGGCGCACATGCCTGAACAGGCCATATGCATCAGCATTGATGGCTGAGATCAGCGACCGCGCTACGGACCTGCTAACGGGGGGCATCGGGACCCCGTCGGGACGAGCGTGTGTAGCAGCCGACGGACCTGAGGTCCAGGTTGGCCTTCTCCCTTAGGGGGTCCTTGGGGTCCATCCGATTGCGGAGCTCGAACAACGTCGAGCAGTCCGCACCCGCATCGAGGGCCTGCTGGAACTGCACGTACGTCACGTCGACGGTGCCCTGAGCGTCCTCCATCTTGCCGAGGAGTTCGTCCCTGGCTGTCCGGTAGGCCTCCGCTTCAGGCGCCGTCAGCGCGCCGGCTTCGACGGCGAATTGGGCCGCTACATCGTCGGCCGCGACCCCCGAGATCAGCTCGTCGAGGTAGTCCGCAGTGAGGTTTGTGTACTCGTCGAACTGCTCTGGGGTGAGGCTGGCGATCGCCTCGTCGAGCATCTTCCCCGGCGCATGCTTCACGAGGTAGGCCATCTTGGCGAACTGCTCGCTCTCGAAGGGCCTGGCGGCCTCGACGCCCTGGAAGTGGGTCATGACCACCTCGTCCAGCTCGTCGCGGTTCAGGCCGAGAGAGCCCAGCTCGCGGCCGAGCGTCTCGACGTGGTCCAGCGCCGCGGCAAGGGCGGACTCATCGTCCGACTCAGGGCGGGGGTGGCGCATCATCTGCGCGAAGATCCCGAGGGCTCGCTGCACCCGCTCGGTGCGATCCTCGTCGCTCACGCCCCGTACACCTCCCTCGTGAAGACGTCGACAGCCTTGCCGTCGTCGTCGGGGATGACGTCGGCGTACACGTTGAGCGTCACCGATGGGTCCTTGTGGCCGAGCCTCTTCGCCACGATGTGCACCGGCACGCCGGCGCGCAGAAGCAGGGTGGCGTGCGTGTGCCGGAGTTCGTGGAGCTTCAGCCGCGGCACGCCGAGGTCGGTCTGCGACTTTACGAAGTCCTTCGACACGTAGTCCGGCTGCAGCGGCGAGCCGTCCTGCCAGGCCGAAGACCATGCCTTCGCCACCCAGCCACGCCTCCCCCAGTTGGAGTCGGGCCTTCGCCTGTTCGATGTGCAGCGCCTTGAGCGTGGCTACGGTCCGCTCGTCGATCGAGACGGTGCGCCGCTCGTGGTTCTTGGGCGTCGTGTACTTCCGCTCGGAGCCGATCTGCGTGAGGGACCGGTCGACGCGGACCACCTTCGCGTCGACGTCGACGTCGACCCACTGGAGCGCCAGGAGCTCGCCGCGGCGCATCCCGGTGGCGGCCGCGAGCGCGTAGAGCGCCGCCAGCGGCCGGGCAGCTGTTGCGTCGAGGTAGGTGCGCAGCTGCTCGCCGGTCCAGGTCGTGTGCTGCGGCTTCTCCACCTTCGGTCGCTTGGTGCCCGTCACGGGGTTCACGGCGATCAGGCGTTCGAGCACGGCGTCCCTCATGGCGCGGCGGAGGACGGAGCGAGCGAACTCGACGGTTCGGGGTGACACGGGCTTGCCGCCCTTGCCGTTCTGGGCGCCGCGCCCGCCCTCCTCGTACATCGTGCGGAACACCGCCGACAGTCGCGCCGGCGCCAGTCCCTGCAGCCGCTCGTGGCCGATCGTGGGCTTCAGGTAGCGGCGGATGTTGCCTCGGTACGACGCAGCCGTGGACGGCTTGAGCTGCAGCACGTGGCCCTCGATCCAGGTGTCCAGCCACTCCCCCACCGTGATGTTCCGCGGCGCTACGTAGGTGCCCTGGTTCTGGGCGGTCTGCGCCTCCGCCAACGCGGCCTTGGCCTCCCGCTGCGTCGCGAAGCCTGAGACCCAGCGGGGCTTCTTGCGGCCCGTTGCGGGATCCAGCTCGCGAACGACGTAGGAGTAGGGCCTGGGACCGTCACCCCGCTTGATGACGCCGCCTCGCATCCGTTTCTCAGCCATCGATCTCACCACCCCCATCGGGAATCAGGCCGCGCTCGCGTGCCTGCGTGAGCCAGCGGTATCCAGTCGTGCGGTCCATGTAGAAGTGCTTGGCCGTCCTGGGCATCGCGCCTCGTGGGCGGGCTGCGAGCTCGCTGAGGTACAGCGCGACGAACCGATGCAGACTCTCGTCGCTAGGCGGATGCCCCCTCTTCGCTCGCACCCGAGGGTCCGCCGCGTCTTTCACGTTCGCCTCGAACCAGTCGCCCAGTGCCGCACGGTCACGGTTCTCGTCTTCGTCGAGGTCCTCGTCGGGAACGTTCGGATCGTAGGCGCGGGAGGACACGCCAAGTTGCTCCTCGAGGATGCGGCCCAGCCGAATGCGGCGCAGCAGGTCGGCCGTCACCTCTCGGCCGTTGTCGATCCTCAGTCCGACGATCCGCGGCCGACCCGCCACACGCTCGACCACGACGTCGATCCGCTGCCCGAGGTCGGCGTCGCGAATCTCGACCCAACGGTCATCGCCCCGGTGGCTGGTCGTCCAGCCGAGCGCCGGCGTCTTGTCCATCGCCCGGTCCCGATTCGTGTCGCCTCCGGGCGCGCCGAGTTCGCCAGCGGAGGCCTCCCCAATGCCTGTTGCCTCGCCCATCGGAACCACCCCCTCCGCCTCGGATCAACGTAGCGAAACGGTCGCAAATATGCAACAAACCCGCGGCCTGAGTTAGTAACTGTAGCAACCTCCGCGCGGAAGGATGCTACGCGACACATGCGCGGGTTTGTCGCATCTTCGCCACAAGTCGCGTTCACTTGGTGGCAAAGGAGGTCGCCATGTCCCTGCTGGACGAAGCGCGAGCGGCGCGTCGTCTCCCTGCTCCGAGTCTCGCCCGAGCGATCCGCGAGGACGCCGGCATCTCGGTGGCGCGGATGGCCAGCGAGCTCGGAGTGCATCGCGCGACACTCTCCCGCTGGGAGGCCGGCGAGAACCGCCCGCGTGGGTCGCGACGCGCAGCCTGGGCAACGCTGCTCGATAACCTGCGCGGTGCGCAGTGACCGCCCCCGACCCCCGGTCCCTCTCGTCACGGCTGACGCTCAAGGTGCCCGAGGCGGCTGCGCTGCTCGGAATCGATGACTCCGCCTATCGCGCCGTGGCCAACGGTGACATCCCCGCCCTGAGGGTCGGCCGGCGATGGCTTGTGCCTGTCGGCCGGCTCCTTGAGCTCCTGGGCGATGGCGGGCGAGGCGATGCCGCGTGAACGCTCCGCCAGACCTGCGCCCTGTCGCCGAGTCCGACGGTTGGTGGCACTCGGTGGCCCACCGCGCCTTGATCTGGTGGGCCGACAGCGGGCAGACGTTCGACGCCTGGGACATCACCCAGCTCGGCGTGCCCGACCCCGACCACCCGGCCCGCTGGGGTGCGCTCTTCGCCGCAGCCCGCGCCGAGGGTCTCATCACTGCCGTCGGCTACCGGGCATCGCGTCGTCCGTCTCGTGCTGGCGGCGTGTGCCGAGTCTGGGTCGGCGTCCAGTCGCAGGCCGCCTGATGCGTGCGGAGCGGCTCGAGGTCGACGGTCGGCGGCCAGCGGTCGCACGCGTCGCCGGGCTGCCCCGCGAGTTCCGGCTCTCCGATGCCGAGTGGCGCGTGCTGGTCGTGCTCGCCTGCGACTCCTACGACGGCCTGACCGCGGCGCCCGGCCTGGACAACCTCGCCGCCTGGACCGGCCTGATGAGGGGCACGGTCGCTTCAGCGCTGGCCAGGCTCTCCAAACCAACGCCTCACCGGCCGGCTCTCCTGGTGCGCGCCTACTCGACTCGCGGCCGCAACCGCACCGAATGGCGGCTGACGATGCCCGAGCCCGAACCGTCCGACGAAGCCGGACGGATGACGACAGCCTCAACCGTCAACGAACCGTCCGACGACACCGGACGGTCAACCGACCGGCAACCGTCAACGAACCGTCCGGAACCGCAGGACGGTCAACCGTCAACGAACCGTCCGGCCAGACCGGACACTCCCTCTAGCCCTGCAAGATCCCTACATCCCGCAGCAGCCGCCGCGACGAACCGAGCCGACGACGACCCGCTCGCGGAGTACGGACTCACGGCCGAGCACCGCGTCAACTTCCTGGCCTTCATCGGCGCCAAGGGCGAAGGGCTACTGCACCACCTCGCCCGCAACGGCCAACTCGCCGTGCGCATCGCCGAGTGGCAGACGGCACAGGACGCGCGTCACACCGGGCCACGGTCGATCTGGGACACCCTGCCCAACGTCACCGACATGCGCCTCGCCGGCCGACTTCATGACGAGGAGATGGGCCCTCTTGTCGCCCCTGGGCGGGCGAAGGAACTGATGCGAGAGGCGCGCGCGCGAGCTCGTCGCACCAGCGAAGCCGAGCTCCTTAGCCAGCAAGGCCCTCGACACTGCGCCTACTGCGGAACCTCCGACTACGAGGGCCACCTCGCCGTCAACTGCGTCCCGTACTCCCGCGCGCTCTACGACGGACTCGAGCCCACCCCCACCCACTGCACCGACTGCGGCGAGCTGCTGCCGTGCACCAATCACGAGCAAGGAGCGTGATCGACCGATGGAAGCACCCGCTGATCACCGACCCATGGAAGCCGCGCTGGACGTGCGTCCACCCCGTGGTGCGCCGCACCGGCACGGCTGTCCTGAACCGGGATGGGCGGTGTCGGAAGTGCAGCGCCCGGCGGGCTGGGTGCTGGCGCGGTGCCGCGGATGCGCGGCCGTCGAGTTGCGGCGATCGACCGAGGCCCAGCCATGAGCGCGCGTTACGCGGGGGTACCCCGACCGCAGCTGGACACCTGGGCCGACCGGTGTCACGGAAAGGCCGATCAACGGATACGTACTCCGTTTGAAGCCGGGGCCGGCTCCGTGGCCTGCGGCGATGCCCGCCCTGCTAACGGTCTGCGACGAGCCCGGGAGGCTGCGTGAACGCATCTGAGGCCCGTGACGACGATCTCGACACCCTGGCCCGCGACGCCCTGATTGAGTCGCTGCGCCGAGAGAACGACGAGCTTCGCGGCGAGGTGGGGCACCTCAGGCATGTGGTGGCCGTGGGGAAGCGCTCGGCGGCCGACAGCGGCAGCGTGCTCGAACGCGCCAAGAGGATCACCAGGCTCGCTCAGCTCGACGGTGGACGACACGCACTGCGCTCCGCGCTCGCGGACCACGACGGAGCCGCGGATTGGCGCCACTTCCTGGATGGTCGCGCCAGAGCGCTCGAAAAGCGGATCGCGCACGAGAAGGAGGTGCTCGGGCAATGACCGGCGCCAGGCGGCCAGGGCCGCAGTGTGACCGCTGCGGCCGCATCCACATCACCCGCGACGGCAACGCCGCCTGCGCCAAGCACCGGACCAAGCGCGACGAGGACGGGAACCTCGTGCCCTGCTCCAACAACCCGGTTCTCGGCTGCGACACCTGTCACCGGCATGGCGCGGCCGCCCCTCAGGTCCGAGCTGCGGCCCAACGCCGGCAGGACCTCGAGGCGGTCGAGCAGCGGGCGCGGACACTCGTCGACGCGCGCGGGCCCATGACGCTTGCCGAGGTCTACGAGCGGCTGATCCACCTCGCAGGGCTGGTGACCACGTGGCAGGACTTCATGGTGGAACGCGTCGATGCGCTCAAGGCCTTGCGGTACGAGGCGTCGGGGCCCGGGACTGAACAGTTGCGCTCTGAGGTTGCGCTCATGGAGCGTGCGATGGACCGCACACTCAGGGTGCTCGAGTCGATCGCGCGTCTGGACCTCGACACCCGCAAGGCGAAGATCGACCAAGCCCAGGCGGACATCGTCGTGAGCCTCATCTGGCGCATCGTCGACGGATTGTTCGCCGAGATGGTGGCCACTGGACTCGATCGGGAGCTCTACGAGGCTGACTGGGCACGCGCCGTCGGCAAGGTGGTGCCCCGGGAGATCCAGCGGATCCTGCAAGAGCACCAGCAGTGATCCGCGGCCGGGTGCTTCTCAGCGCTCATGTCTCGGGCCGTGCGGCGAGGCTCGTCCTGGCCAAGCTGGACGAGCAGACCGTCGCCGGCGTGACCGACGCGTGGCGACGGGTGGCCCGAGCGGAGCATCGCCCCGAGCTGGCTGACGACGCCGCGGCGCTGGAACGGTTCGTGGCCGAACTGCGTGAGGCGGTCCTGCAGTGGTACGAGCTCGAGGGCACTTCCGCTGACGGAAGCGCGGAAGAGGCCCCGACGGAAGCCCCTGCATCCTCGAACGGTGGCGCTCTCCTCGTCACGGCCGGGTGGTCGGCGGCCCGGCTCGGCATCACACCGAGCCGGGCTCGCCAGCTCCTCCGGGCCGGAGTGCTGAGGGGGCGTCAAGAGGGACGGGTCTGGCTCGTCGATCGAACCTCCGTCGACGAACTGCTGGTGGGGAAGGGGTTGAGCGCATGAGCGGCACGACGATCGACGCGCAGGTGGGCTACATCGCCAGCGTGGGCGACGAGTGCGAGGTCTGTTGCCGCCACGGCGCGTTCGCGGTTGGGCGGATCAACGGCACCCGGCTCGTCGACGGCTTCCGGCACTCGGCGGCGGTCTGCGACGACTGTCTGCCGATCGTGCTGACCGGCGACTGGGCGGCGCTCGAGCGGCTGGTGTTCCAGTACCAGGCGTCCGACTGGTCGCTCTGGGGGGCGATCGTCCGCCGGCGTCGCGCGCGCAAGGTCGCCCGCCGGATCGCCCTCCTGAACGCATCGCTGTTCCGTGACATCCCCGCGGCGCCCACCGAGAGGAGCGCATCGTGACCGACGACCTGACGGACGACCTGACGGACGACCAGCTGGACGAGGCTCTGGCGATCATGAGCGGTCGGAAGCCGCGACCGCTGACCGCGGAGGAGGCCGAGTACGACCTCCGTGGGTCCCGGACGTTCCATCGCGCCCCGGACGCGCGCGCTGTCGAGGCCCGTGAGCGCGTGCGGGCTGCGCAGGCGGCGGTGAAGGACGTGGCGCCGTGGCGTGCGGCCGTCGAGTGGGGTCAGTACGACGAGCTGGTGGAGGCCGAGGGCAACCTGGCCCAGCTGTGGGCGAGCCGGCGTGGCATCACGATCGAGCGCGCCCGTGCTGCCGCCACACAGGCCCTGCGCGAGGCCTGGACGACGGGCGGGGCGAACGACGACGCGCGGCTTGAGGCGGCGATGAAGGAGCTCGACCGCTTCGCCACCGAACTTGCCCGGCGACCCGCGACGGCGCCGAGGGCCGAGGGGCTCGCGGCCGAGCGGCGCCTGCAAGGAAGAGCGCTCCCGGCGGAGGTGCTCGAGTTGATTGCGAGCCGCGCTCGCGACGCCGCGATGCGACAGGCCTCCGCGGCAAACCCGCGGCTCACGGAGGCGTCGTTGGCACGGATCGCCAGCGAGGTCGCGAGCCGTCCGCTGCCCCTGGACGGGTCCGGGCATCTGGACGAAGCGGCGTTCGCGCACATGGTCGTCGAGGTCCGCGAGGCCGAGGAGACCTATCTGGCGCAGGTTGGCGAGGCCATGGGCCAGTCGCTCTCGGGCGCCCGTCGCCGCCGAGGCGGGACCGCCACCGAGGCGGACGTCGACACCGCGACCGGCCGGCTGTTCGGCCGGGAGGCCGCTGCAGGCGAGCCCACCGACCTGTCCGACACCGAGCTGGACGAGGCGCTCGGCAACCTGACCCGCCGCACCATCATCCAGGAGGCATAAGGCCATGGCACAGGCGACCAAGAACCGCTCCGCGGGTGAGGCGGTGCTGGCGAAGGCGATCGCGGACCGCGAGAGGTGGCAGGGGGCGCTCGAGGAGGCCGAGGCTGACGCGGTCGTGGTGAACGCAATGGTGCCGGACTCGCCGGAGCGCCTCTCCGACGTCGGCGAGCGCACCGTCGCCGCACGAGGGCGGCTCGACGCTGCTGGGCGGGGCCTGGAGAGGGCGGTGCAGCAGGAGGCGGAGGCGCGCCGGGGCCTGCTTCATCACATCGCCGACGATCTCGCCGCGGACCGCTCGCAGGTCGACCGGGAGGCCCACGCGCTGAGCCGGAAGCTCGAACCGCTGCTGCGGTCGCTGCGGGACCTGGACGAGGTGGACTACGGGCCGACGCCCATGGCCACGCTCCCGGATGGCAGGACGGTTCTGGCGTCGGAGGCGGACCTCGTCCAGCACGGCACCTTCACCGTGCAGGTGTCCCGACGAAGCCGGCTCGCCGCGCAGATCCGGGAGCTCATGGTCCGCGAGGCCGTGCTGCGGTACGTGGCGGAGCGTGGCGACAGCCCGCAGAAGGGTCGTGACCTGCTGGGCACGACGCCATGCCATGACGAGGAGGCTCTGGCGCGTGCCGGCCTGGCCGGGATCATCGGCGGCTGGGAGGTCCCGCCAGTGCCCGATGAGGCGGTTGCGTACCTGACGTGGCTGCGCGCGGACCAGGCGGCGACCGGGGAGGCCTGACGTGCCGGGGGTCGTCGAGCGCTCCGTCGTCGCCCGCCTGCGGGCCGAGGTCGGCGACTACGTCGCCAACATGGAGCGAGCCAAGAAGGCGACCGAGGACCTCCACTCGACCATGGTCGGCGGGTCGAAGAAGTCGCAGGAGGCGCTGAGCCTGCTGTCCAACCGCCTCGTCGGCGCAGGGGCGGTACTGACAGCCTTCGGTGCGCTCGCGGTCAAGAAGTTCGCCGACTTCGACCAGGCCATGAGTGGCGTCCAGTCCGCGACGCAGGAGTCTGCCGAGGGCATGGGCCTTCTGCGCGACGCCGCACTTGAGGCGGGCAAGACCACGGTGTTCAACGCCACCGAGTCCGCGGACGCGATCGAGGCTCTCGCGAAGGCCGGCGTGTCGACAGGGGACGTGCTGGGTGGCGCGCTCAAGGGCTCCCTGGACTTGGCCGCAGCCGGCGAACTGGGCGTGGCCGACGCCGCCGAGATCGCTGCCACGGCCATGACGCAGTTCCACAAGTCGGGCAAGGACGTGGGTCACATCGCCGACCTCCTGGCCGCCGGTGCAGGCAAGGCCCAGGGTGAGGTCGGCGACCTGTCGATGGCGCTCAAGCAGTCCGGGCTGGTGGCCAGCCAGACGGGTCTGTCGATCGAGGAGACGACGGCCGGGCTGTCTGCGTTCGCCTCGGCCGGGCTCCTCGGCTCGGATGCCGGTACCAGCTTCAAGACGATGCTGCAGCGCCTCACCCCGCAGTCCGACGTGGCGAAGCAGGCGATGGACGACCTGGGGATCTCGGCCTACGACTCCCGGGGCAACTTCATCGGGCTCGCCGAGTTCGCCGGCAACCTCCAGAACGCGCTGCGGGACCTGACGCCCGAGCAGCGCAACGCCACCGAGGCGACCATCTTCGGCTCCGACGCGGTGCGCGCCGCGAGCGTGCTCTACGACGAGGGTGAGGCCGGCATCCGTCGCTGGATCTCCGCGGTCGACGACCAGGGCTTCGCGGCAGAGACTGCGGCCACGAAGCTCGACAACCTCAAGGGTGACTGGGAAGCGCTCACCGGGGCCGCCGAGACCGCCCTCATCGGGATGGGCGAGGGCGCCGACGGCCAACTGCGGCTCCTGGTCCAGAACGCAACCGACGTGGTCAACGCGTTCGCCGACCTCCCGGACGGTGTCCAGCAGGGCACGCTCGCGATCATCGGCGGCGGCGGCCTGGTCGCGCTCGGGACCGGCGGGCTGCTCAAGCTCATCATCGGCGTCGGCAACGCCAAGAAGGCGTTCGGTGACCTCGGCGTCTCCGCGAGGACGGCCGGCACAGCCGCCGGGGTCGTCGGTGCGGCGTTCGCGGCCGCCACCGTGGCACTGTCGATCTGGGCCGACTCGAATGCCCTGGCCGAGCAGCGCGTGCAGTCCCTGCGGGACTCCCTCGACGACCTGAGCAACTCCGCGACGGCCAACACCCGCGAGATCATCGCCAACGACCTGGTCGCCCGACACGGCTGGTGGGTCTTCCAGAAGGACTCTGCAGCGAACTCTGCGACAGCGCTCGGGCTGTCGATCACCGACCTCACCGATGCGATCTTGGGCAACGCCGACGCGATCGCGAAGGTCAACGCGGCCACCGACTCCAGCAAGTCCGGGTACGGCGACATGAACGCCCACGCCCAGGCCCTCGGCCTGACCTTGTCGGACCTCGCAGCCGCTCAGAAGACGGTCTCCGGCGAGGTCGGTGCCCTGACGTCCAAGTACGCCGAGGCGCAGACACAGGAGTCCGCAGTCGAGTCCGCGGTGAAGACCGGCGCCGAGACGCACAGCCGAGCCGCCGCGGCCGTCGCGGACAACCGCAGCGCCGTAGAGAAGTACGCGGCAACGCTCGATGACGGCAGCGCCACGCTGTACAACTTCGCCGACGCGCTCAAGGAGGTCGTCGACGCGCAGATGCAGGCCTCCGGCGTCGTGCTCTCCGAACGAGACGCGCAGCGCCAGCTCGAGGACGCGATCGACAGCGCAGCCGAGGCGCTGAGGGACTCGGCCGGCGTGACCGACGAGATGATCGACAAGAACGGGAACCTGACCGAGGCCGGTCAGAAGCTCGTCGAGCAGTACCGAGAGTCCGGAAGCGCGCTCGACATCACGACCGAGAAGGGCCGCGCCACTCAGGCGGCACTGGACGACATCGCCCAGTCCGGCTGGAAGCTCATCGACGCCATGCGGGAGAACGGCGCCAGCCAGACCGAGCTCCAGTCGAAGATGACCGACACGCGCCAGGCCTTCCTCGACACCGCAACGGCCGCGGGGATGTCGGCCGACGAGGCGAACCGGCTCGCCGACGAGCTGGGCCTGATTCCGAGTCAGGTGAGCGTGTCGGTCGCCGTCGACGATGCGCAGGTGCGGGCGCTGCTGGACACGCTCGCACGGATACCCACGCGCATCGCCGTCGGCGTCGGTGGCCAGGGCGGCACCACCTTCGGCGACGGCGGCTACACGGGGTCTATGGCCCCCACGGCCATCGCGGGTGTGGTCCACGGCGACGAGCAGGTCATCAAGTCCTCGTCGCGGCGCAGCATCGAGTCTG
>Ga0255338_1004764_pt1 | contig 13464 bp, 22 predicted proteins | sample MeOH1_35cm_T4_19_FD_203715 | JGI IMG/M metagenome (GOLD analysis project Ga0255338, IMG submission 203715) | Sandy soil microbial communities from University of British Columbia, Vancouver, Canada - MeOH1_35cm_T4_195 | ecosystem: Engineered > Artificial ecosystem > Sand microcosm > Unclassified ...
AACGGTAGAACCGTCAACGGCGACTTTTTGGCCGGCCACTACGCCAGACGTAGCGTTGTTAATTAATACTGAATCGATGTGACTTAGCTTTGAAGTAGCTACGCCAGTTGTAACGCTTGCGGCATCAAATGAAATGATTTCCATTTTCTTGTTACCGATTACGTTGACTTGTTTTGATGAATAGGAAAATGCCATAAACACTCCATTAAGAGGGGCCTGCGCCCCCCTGAATTACAATTTGATGAATAGTTGAACAGATCCAGAAGCTGAAACGGCATCATAGAAAACACCTACCGGCATTTCTGTCGCTACTTCAGAAGCTCTTGCTGAAACATAACCAGCGTTATCTGTACTCATCCAAGCGCGTTTTCCTGCAACAGAAGCTGAATTTGTTGAATCAAAAAGTGCCGAGTCATAAAGGCCGTAAGTTTGACACTTACAAAGAGCGCCAGAAGCACATGCGTTTACCATTACACACACTGGTGCGAGTCCAGTTGTTGGCGCTTTTACAACCGTTGCACCGTCATCTGCCGAAAGATCAAGAGCTGCGACTGCGCCCGCTGGGATTGCTTCGCTTGCCTTTACGTTGATGAAAAGTTTTTCAACAGACGCAGGAACTACCGCTTTTGCAAAATCTAGGTTTGTTGAGTGGCCGATGTTTCCAATAATTGCGTGAGATGGCGCAATCATGGCAAACATAAGCGTAATTGCTAAAAATAATGATTTCATAAAACTCCCTTAAAAAGTGAGGGGCACGAATGCCCCGATTTTAGTTATTAAGCAGCAACGGAAATGTCTTTTAACCATCCTTGGTAGCGAAGTACCGAGCACGCAAAAACACCTTTCCAGAATAGGCGCTGTAACATGGCGTCCATAGTTTCTAGGTCTTCTTTTTGAACACGTTTCATGTTGTATTCAGGATGAGCGTAAAGCTTCACGAATTTTTCATTTAGGAATGCGATTGAGTTTGCAGGAGCTAGGTTATCAACAATGTGATCTAGACCTGAGTAAACAAGCGTGTTTCCTTCGTGTCCAAGGCCATTAAGAGAAGACTCTCTTGTTGTTCTTTGGTGAGGCTTGATTAGTTCAAGGAATTCATTCATGACGTTTTGGCGCATAATTGCCACTGTTGGTTTTTCTTCACCTTCAGAGCATCCGCCAAGTGTTGCTTGGTGAAGTGCAGTCGTGATTGCGCGGTTTGTGCCACCGTTTGAGTTGACGTAGGCAACGTGAACAGAAACGTCTGTATCTGTAACGCCACCGTAGTTAACTGATGAGCTTTTTAGGAAAGCTTGAATACCTTGGAATTGTTTTTCAGTAAGAGCGCCTGTTGCCGCTGTACCGTCTGAGAAGATCCCCTTTGTGAATCTTTGTCTCATTGCTGATTCCATAGTTTTTAATCTTTGGTCAATCAGGTTAAGACGAGCTTCTTTTCCAGAGTTTCTTGCAAGGTCACGGTGAGTGATTACAAGAGACTCTTGCACTTCCACGATGTCGAAAGAAAGTTCTGTATATGGGTCATACATATCAAGAGAAAGAGCTTCCGCACCTTGATAGAATCCACCTGTTGAATTTGTGTCATCCATGTAATTGAAAGGGAAAGTCTTCTTTTCACCTGAATAAATACCTTCTTTGTCTTTTAGACGCTTAAGAAAAGCGTGGTTTTTAAAAATTGCATCTTTAACGCCGCCTTCAGCGTCAATTCCTTTAACAGTTAAAGCTGTTACTTGTCCGATTGTTAATGACATGATTTATCTCCGTTTGTTTTAAATTTGTTTCATTGCCTGGCGAAGAATTTCTTCATAGTTTCCAGGCGCCACTTTAATTGTCTCTTTCGCCGATGATTGGCCTGCACCGACTCCGGATCTTCCGAGAAGCTTTCCTTGTGTCTTTGCTTTTGTTGCCAGCATCTTTTGATAAGATTCGTTCGCTTTCATGATCTCCTTTCCGTGGACAGCATAAAGAGCTTCTTCGACCGTCATCTTGTTAGTGACGTCAGCGGTCCATGCTTGCTTCACTTTTTCCCAATCAGGTTTAACTCCTAACTTTGCTAGTGCGGCCGCTTGTTTGCTTTGCACTTCGCTCAAGTCTTTTTCCCAGCTTTGCTTAATTGAACTAAGCTCTTCCTGTTGCTTTTGCCCTTTTAGGCCTTGAATTTCTTGGCGCAAGTTATTCACTTCGCCTTCAAATTGCTTTTTAAATGGCATTTGCTTGTTGTAAGAGTCCTCTTCATTGCGATAAAGCCTGTCGAGGTGTTCAAATAGTTCGGGATCTTCGGCCTGAATTTTCGCGACAATCGAGCCTAGGATTTGATTGGTATAGACGGTCTGTTCTAGTTGTTGCTCTTTCTGAGCTAAAGCAGTTTCCTTTTCCTTGAATTGGTTTTCCAATTTAGAAAATTCTTCCTGCTTTACGCGCACTTCTTCCGCGTGGGCCATAGTTTTCCTGGTGTAATCGAATCCTTTTTGTAAAAGTTCCTTAAGCTGATCCGGGGAATTGACCGAAATCGGCATTCCGTTGTGAATAGCGCCGAGTGCATTAATCTGAGCGAGTAACTCAGGGCTTGCCTCTTGCGGTTCTTCTTTTCCGACTTGCTCAAGAATGTCTTTTGCGCTCATTTCTGCATTTTCAGATTCGTTAGGAGTCGTTTCCGCTTGTCCTTCTGAAAAAGTTTCCTGAGTTGATTCCGCTTGAGCTCCTTCACTGGTTAACTCGGCCGCGGCCTCCATTAGATTAAATTCACCTGTACTTTCTTCTGACACTGATTATCCTTGGTTTTCCGGTTGGCCGTCATTGGCTCCGTTATTTTCCAAAACTTGTTGCTCTTGAATGCTCATGATGGCGCGCTGACGAAGCATTTCCTGATGCACCTTTTTTTCATCCGGTGACATGACTTGCTTAATCAGGTCGTTTTCGCCTTTCATTTGTTCTGCTTGCGCTTGAATTGATTGCGCTTGTTGTTGCACTTGTGCGACTTGCGCCTGTGCTTCTTGTTGGACTTGAGCTATTTGATTTTGCTGTTCTTGTTTTTCTTTTAGTTTTTTTACTAGTGTATGCTTCCCTGGAAATTCAGGAGTCGCAGATAGAAACATGTCGAAATCGATATGCTGGCCATTTAAAAGGGCCATGTAGAAAGAAATAAGAGCGTCTTTATCGACTCCCGCCATTGAGCCCGGAGATACGTCGATTGTGTAATCGAGATGCTCGGTTTCCATTGGGTTATAAATGACTTCTTCGATTGTGTTGTCGTCTGCTCTTAAACGAAGAGTTTTTTCCTGTGTCCAGTGATTGCGAATAAGGCTTGCCGTAATAAGCGCCAGGCGTCTCATTGAATAGTATTCAAACAATCTGCCTTTTAAGCGAATGCGCCCAACCGCCTGAGTTTGAATCTTTTGCACCATTGCTCCGGAAGCGTTGCCAGTTGGCATTGCTCCGTTCATGGTCTGCTCGTTTTGTCCAGCGATTGACTCCATCGCTTGTTGATCGAGAGCTTTTCTTTGCTCAAGCTGCGGTGAAGTTTGTCCGGCCTCAAGGCGTCTGACTTCAGTTCCGCGTTTTTTCTCAACAACTAGCCCAGGGGCATTGGTTAAATGCTCGTGATCAACTTCCGCCTCGTGATCAACAACCCAACCTGGATTAGAGGTAAGGCGCAAGCTTTCAAACTCTCTGAAGTCCATATCGTTGAGAGTTCTTTGCGGATCGAGAATATTTTTAATTTCACCAAAGCCGTAAATGGTTTCGTCTTTGTAGCAATAGAAGGGAACTAATGGGATATGTCCGTTTTCTTCCGGGTTTTCTCCGTCATATAAAATGACGTTTTCAACGGACTTGATGACTCGCCATCCGTCCTCGTATTTTGGCTCTTGTCCAGTTGGATTGAGTTTTTTAAGCTCATTATGCTCTTCAATGTGGTTGTCAATTATCTTGATCGTGAGCAATCCCTTTCGCAGCTCTTCTGCTTGTGGGTTTTGTTGAATCATCGCCTCGACGGTCTGCTCGATTTGCTCGTAACTTGCTTCGGGCGGAAGGCCTACCATACTTAATAGACTTGCTCTTTGTTGAGAATGCGCCTTTATGTGCTCGTCGTGATTTTCCCATTTGCCAATATCCGGGGCTTCGCCGTTTTCAAGCTGCTTGGTTTCTTCGTCAATTTGCTCTTGGGTTTCTTCAGGTTCAACATCCTCAAGCTCATAGCTTTTTACCCATGTTTCTACATAGGTTACGATGTCCTTCGCTTTAAAATCGCGAGGCTTTCCAACTTCAGTTGAGCGCCCGGCGACATCTCTTTTTTCATAATTAGATTCATCGGCGCTATCTAAGTTGTCCGGCCCCTTTATTTGCATGATCTCATCATGCTTTTCAGGCCAGATTCTAGCGACCGCATCCCTTCTCATGGGAATTTCGATGCGCGCCTTTTCTGATTGCTCAATTGTCTGGGCATTTCCGTCTAAGAAAACGCTCTTCCAGGGCAATTGGCGATATTCAATCTTCCCGTCACCACCGTCGGCATCGGGATTGTAGATAATGTATAGATACCCAGGAGCGCTCCTAAGACCACTCCTAAGCAAAGTTGGAAGCAATAGCGGAAGGTTTTGATCCTGATAGACGTACTTGATCGCCTTGCCAAGATTGTCCGCCGCTGGTTGCATTGCCTCGTTTGAGGCCGTGACCTGTGTACCAGGCATTGAATCGGTGAGGACTGGAATTTCTTGTTCGATAATTTTGAAAATGTGATTCTTGACGGTCTTTACGCCTTCGCCGGTTTTGTGCTGCTTGCCATAGTAGGCATCGTCAAATTCCTTCCATTGCGCTTCAAAGTCTTTTCTGTAAGCAGCGAGTTCCTTTTTGGTTTCTTTTACAACCTCAAGGGCATCCGTCTTTAAATTAGCGTCGTCATTTTTTTCAATTTTATCCATATTGATTAAGAGTAAAGAACGCGCTCGTTCATTTATATGGGGATTCGGAAAGTCGGGATAGTGATTCGCAAACACGAATTAAACTGCCCTTTATTTCGCGTGCATTTTACAATAGGCGCATGAATGAAAAACTTTATAAATTCACGATGGCCGACGGATCAATTGAGTTTCTGACAATCGAGGACGCGCACAAAAAAAACGTCCCTGGATTTCACGAACGTCTAAATGAAATAAGACAAAACTCGCAAAACAAGCGCATGAACAAAGACGGCTTCGAACCGGGATGGCAGGAAAATATTCGGGCCTACGCTGGCGGAAGAAAAGAATATGACAAGCTTTTAAAAGAACGCGGCCTTGTTGAAATTGGTTACGACCGTGTGCCAGAAGACTCAACAACGGTCAAAGGAGCAAAGGGCCTAGACTTCGCCCTTCACGCCAAAGACCTTGGGATTGAATTAAATGACCAAGAGATCGACGCTATCTCCGATGGCTCTTATTTCGATTCTTCTAAGTGTGATCTCTCTATTGATTAACCCACAAAGAAATATAAAAGCACAGCGAGCGCCACAATTCCCGCAATAACCATTGCATAATCTTGCATTGACCACTTCCTTTTGATCACAGTTATTTCACCTGGATTCCTGTATCGTCCTTGTGCCGACGATTGAGGCGGTGTCCACTTTAAAGCATTAACTTTGTCCACTCCCAAGACTTCCGACTTGCATCTAAGCGCCCAGGCATTAGCGTCCCGGTCATAATAGGCCAGGCATCCGGTTTCGGTTAGGCCAAACACGCTGTCGCTGGTTGCAGCAATGGCAATTACTTTTTCATTTTGTTCACTCATAAAAATCGTCCTTTTGTCCTCTAAATTCGGCCATAGGGTCTTTGCTTGGAATATAAACCACGGCCTTTTTGTTAATAACTGGTTTTTCATGCTCTTCCGGGAGCAAGACCTTGTGATCGATTGAATAGAGGGACTCAAAAATCCATTTCTGAAAGACTTTTTCTCTCTCAATGCGCTTTTTTTCCAGGTCGTGAAGCGTATAAAGCAAAATGGCCGGAAGAAAAATAAGAAGTGCTATGATAAATGCGCTCATCGTTTCCCCTTAAGCATTTTTTCTCTGAATAAATCCTTTGTTTCAAAAATTACCTTGTGTTTTTTGTACGGATCAAAGACTTTTGCTGGCTCGTAGACTTGAGTCGCTCCAATTAGCGCCAAACATGTCGCAACAACCCGATCTTTCCCGTTTAACTCAACGTCTCCGGTGTCTCCGCGAGTTACCCGGAGCATTTCCCTGAGCGTGTCCACATCGCGAATATTAATTTCTTCGTCCCTGAATGCCGCAATGAGCCCGTTAAGCATCTTTTGCTTGGTCGCGCTTGTCGTACGCCACCCCATTTTGGAAGTCTCTTTATGGTCCTCAATTTCATCTGTGACTTCTCGCATATAAACACGCAAGTAATCTTCTTCTTTGATTGCCTGAAGCGTCGTGTGCCCCATATTGTTCATTTCCGGCACTATTAAGGCGTTTCGATAAATCTTGGCGAGTTCAACCAGGACTTTCCCGAAGTGATCGGGATCAAGGTGCCCATGAAAAAAAGCGACCTCGTTTAAATTCTGATCGAGAATTTTAGCGTGACTTGCGTCCCCGCCCTCGATTCCTTCAGCAACATCGGCACCGATGAAATAGCGCGAGCCGTCTTTGGGAATCTCGAGGACAGTTAAAAACTTGGGATACATTGAAAGATATGTTTTAGTGAACTTCACCGCCTTTACTTGTGGTGGGTCACTTCGATATTCATTGATTAGATTTTTAAGCTTATCCATATCGAAGACCGGGCGCCCTGTTGAAAGAAACGCCTCTTCTGGATAGCTTGGAAAGTCTTGCTTAAACCGCTCTTCGGGCGTTAGCGCCGAATCGCTTGTTTTGGAGTACTCTGAAATTTTAAGTCTTCGCCATGACAAATTAGCGTGCGTGATTTGCGGGCACCTTCTCACAAGGTCCGCTTCGGTGGCATTTAGAATAAAACCCGGTGGCACCTGCAATTGATAGTCATCAATTTCATACCAAGCGACAAAAAACGGCTTATAAATCGTTTCGCGCCTTTGAGCTGCTTCCCATAAAACATAGAAAGCTTCGCCATCTCCGGCCATGCCGTTAGCAGTTGACTCTTTAAAAATGCGCGTGCCAGGAGCAAGCGGAATAGAGTTTTGCACCCCTTCATCAATCTCAAGAGCGTGAGGATAAAAAGCGTGCTCGGTTAAGTGCGCCCACTTTCTCGTTCCCGATCTTCCGGCATTGGGATCTTGTGCGGTTTCTGATTTAAAGCCCGACCCCAGCCCTTGCTTGACAGTCCTTTGATCTTTGTTGGGATTGTCGAAAAGAATCTCATCGCCATTATTCTTGTCAATCATCGGGCGAATGGGCAGAGGAATGTTATTTACAAAAGTGGAATAGATGCCATGAACTTCATTTGTTCTGGCAAACTTATCAGCGAGCATGATTCCGCGTTCATTAAACTGCGTGGCCATCTTGTGCGTATTAATTCCGGCAATCAACGTAGACCAACCCGCCTGTCTGGGCTTTAGAGAAACCGAACGAATAATTCTATCCGGAAAGTCCTCTTTTAAGTGCTGCAGATAGCGAAGCTGGTATTTACGAAGCACGAACGGGCGAAGACCATGAACTTTTGTGTTAATCTTCAGCGCCGCCCGTGAATATTGTTCAAAATTGTGCAGGTCAATCAAGGCTTATTTTTTCTTTGGGATTAAAGCGCCGATTGAGAATAGTACGCGGCTTTCAACGTGCTCAAGAACCTTGATAGCTTCAGCAATGGCAAGAGTCGCTTCTCTTTGTGTTACTGTTTCAGAAAACGCCAAAAGCTCAACCTTTACTTTTCCAAGGTCGGCATAGATATTTTCCAGGCCTCTTTCTGATGAGCCCGTCACCACTGGCGCAGTTTCAATCGTCACCACTTCTTCTTTTTTTACATCTTTGTTTTTGTTCTTATTTTTATTGCTCATGAGGTACTCCTTATTCTTTTGATTGCCCTTCAACGTTTCTAGCTTGTCGATCAGTAGTTCTTTTCTTTGACCACATAATCGCCTCGTCAAGCTTGGTAATCATCATGGCATTTTCGCGACATGGGAACTTTGCATTTAACTGCTCAACGATATGTTTCGCGACTGCAACCATGTCCTCGACCTGGCATCCGTTTTTACCAACTTCTCTGATCGGTCCGTTCTGGATTTTGAAATACAATCCATTGAATTGGTCGTGAATGATATATCTAAATTCCTCCTGCGCCTCAGCTAGAAAGATAGAAATGTCTGCCACCTCCTTAACTTCTTCTCCGTTAATCTCCTTTACGTCTTTCATTGTTTCTAACGCCACGGTTACTCCTTAAAATATAAATTCTTCTTCTTTTTTAGATTCGCTGATTAGGTCTTCATTGAAATCAAACCATGCCTTAAATTCTTTTTCTTTTAAATTGAGCCTGTGAATGAGTGTTTTTTCTTTTGGATATTCTGACTCATCGGCAAAGTGTCCGCGCTGCTCTTTTAAAACAAGATCGCGAGTCATTTGCCATTCAGTCGGGATCTTTCTTTCGACGTAAACAATGTAGCGGTCGTTTTCGTTGTCTTTGTAGTATTTGCAGATTTGATCTTTAAAGAGATGGTGAACTCTTGGAACGTCATCAGTTTTAACAATGCAAGTCTCTTCGCATCTGCTCATTTCGAGGCGGTTGATGACCTCGAGGTTAGCATCGGTAATGACGCCCTTTAGACGCTCGCGCTTCAGGATCATCTCCATGAGTTTTTGTTCGTCGGCGGTGATCTTTTTGCCCTTGAATAACTCAACTAGCCTGCTTCTCAAGGCAACCAGCTTTCTTGGCTCCATTTCGTTTTTCTGAAATTCTTTGGCAAGTGCTGAAAGTTTCGGGATATTCCCCTCGTCCTTTTCTTTTGCTTTAGTCTTTGCTTCGGCCATCTTATTTTTCTCCCTGTAGTTTTAAAAACTCTTCCACGGTCATATTTGTGTTTGTTTGCTCAATTTCCTGCTTATCGCGCCAGTTCTTTTGGTCTCTGTTTTTAAGCCAGAAGATGCAGGCGGTAGTATCGGGCGGATAGTTTTTCACAATCTCTTCAGAAACAATCATTCCCTCGTGACAAAAGAGCTTTGTTTCTTTGCAAGAGTAGCCCGTTGCCCGCTGATAAAGCGACTTCACGACATTTTCATCTGCTTCATCTTTCCAGGATTGAATTTTTTCTTTTAGTTCGGGATTTTTCTCGCGCCAGTAATCAAGCGTTCGCGGTGAAATATTCAAAACCTTGGCGATCTCAGCGTTGGTGGCCCCCCTTTTGGTCATCCATTCAACTGCATCCATATTTACATCTTCAAGTTTCACTCTTGAGCCTTCTTTTGATCCTGGTCTTTTCTTTGCCATTACTCCTCCATAAGCCCGTACAAAATCCAAATGACTTTAACTTTTACAATTGGAGTCCCGTCATATTCCGGGGCAGATTCTTCAAATCTATTTCTCCAAAGAGAATTAAAGTACTGAGCAAGCGCCAGATACTCTTCGTGGCAAATGGCACGCATTCCGTTTTCTCGTTCACAATAAGTGCTAGGATTGATGCCGTTATCTCTGGCGACTCGATACATGGATAACCCAAGCATTTCTCGGCACCACTTGATTCGCTTGCCAACCGGGTTAATCCCCTTTATTTCGCGCTCATCGTTTGCCTTTGAATTTTTACTCATGTAAATACCCTATTCGGAAACCTGAGCTATCTCTACTTCAATTCGGGAAGGCGAAAATGAAACCCTTCTGCACAACTTGCATCGACGAGAACCATCAGGCTTTAGGGTGTAGCTCCCTTCTGTGTACTCGTGCCCCCACTTGCACGCCGAACGCCTTCTCCCTTTCAGGTTTTTCGCTCTTCGAATGCGCATGCACTCACGACACCGCCGATGCCCTTCGTGCACATACGTATTTTGGTCATCAAAAAGATGTCCGCGAACACAATGCGTTTTTACTTTATTGAGCATTAAGTGTGAGTCAGTGTTCTGGGTAACATTCTCAATATTGGTAACGGCCCTTAGGTGGTCTGGGTTTACACAAGCCTTGTTTTTGCAAAGATGATCTATTACGAGTCCTTCTTTGATTCCGCCTTTAAATATTTCACAGGAGACTCTGTGGGCAGGATATTGCTTGCCGCTACCTCTCTTGCCCTTGTAAAATCTCCCATAACCCTTATGTTTATTTCCTGTCCAATTCCAACAGTCGGTTTCTAAATCGACCCTTATGAATTTTAAAAACCTTTCATGATCTTCGAAGAATGGAATGGGGTTGATCTTAAACATTGCCTTCCCCAAATAAGATATTCACGTCAACACTCTTTCCCAGGTCTACACACGCACTCGCTCTTATCGATGCCCTAGGAACGATTTGATTAAGGGTTTCAGCGTCAATGAAGCAAATTTTGTCAACTTGTCGAAAATGAACCACAAAGCCCGCGACGAACCCATTACGTTGAATCTTCAATAATGATGACAATTGATCTCTGTTGATAGCGCTGTAGGGGTAGGATTCGCCGGCCGTGGTCTTGGCGTCGAAATAAATTGCCTTTCCGCCCGTCTTCGTGGCGAAGTAGTCGAAAGGTTGCTTCATTCGAATAAATTTATTCTCGCCTATTTGCTTGTAGCCATTTTCAATTCGCTCCACATTCCACCCCTTAACAGAGAGGCATTTGTAAGCGTATTTCTCAAACGAAGCGCCGATTTTTGCAGTAGAAATATTTGTCATGAAAAAAGAATTTCACGAGCGGAATTGATTTGAAACGATGTTTCGGGAAGGCGAAAACGGGGCGGCGGCTTGCCCCAACGTTGGTTTTATTGACCGCCTATTGCTTGCCTTGCTTTTTCAAGCCACATACAAGTAGGGCATTTGCAATCGCAATTGATCTCTACGTTCGATCTCGGTAAATATTCAATCGCTTCTTTCACTAGCTCTCTCATTTCAATAATCTTTTTATTCATGTCCGCAATTGTTTTATTTCTATCATTAGCGACATTGCCCATGCCAGTGAGAAGGCGGGCATTTTCTTCTTTCAGTTGTTTATTTTCAAAATACCTAGAATCAGACTCTTCTTTCAAGCCATCAATTATTTTTCGCGCAGACTCTTCGCCTGATGAATACCAAAAATGTTCAAGCGTAGTCATTTCTTGCTTGTTATGGACATCGGTTTTATCTGAAACAATAGCATCTCTCCCTTCATTCATAATGGAATCAATTCTGTTTTTTAGTTTTTGGTTTTCTTGTTCAAGTTCCTGTAGCCTGATGTTTAAATAATCCTCTAGGCAAGTATCTCGAACTATTTTTATTTCACTCATACTTTACACTTCCTTTTTGCTTGAGTTTCTCTGGCGAGTTCCTCCAATGCTTCATATTTATACTCCCGCGCATCCTGTTCTACGAAGTCAACAAAGTCACGCTCGCGCTTTAACTCGGCTTTGAGCTGGGCGAGTTCTTTCTTTAAAACCTCAACTTCAAACGCTCCAAGAGTTTGTAATACATTTCTCAGCTCTTCAATCTCCGCATCCTTCTGTGTGATTTCTTCTCTGAGCTTCTCGCACTCATCAAAATAAGCCTTTTGATTTTCATTGCAATTTTTTAAAAACTCAACCTCCGCCTCGCTATTCTTGCGTCCGGCGATGTAATAACTAAGCGCGGTTTCCTCGTGGTCTCTTTGTGAGTAAAAGTGATGATCCTCTTTTATTTCATCAAATTCTTGTCTATATTTTTCTTCGCTCATTTAAAACCCCACTTTTCTTTGTATTTCTGAATAAATTCTTCTGGAAACTGAGTTCTGTATCCGCATCTACAAAAAAATTGCTTTCCATCAAACTCCATTCTTGGCCATTGGTAAAAGCATTTACCTTCTTTGCCGCAGTATGGGGTATATCCTATTCTGGTCATTAGATTTTCTTTTACGATACTCATGATTACTCCAATGCTGCTTTGATTGCTTCAAACTCTTTCACATACTCGTCACTAGAGTTGCGTTGTAATTCCTTTAGCGCCTCTAGCGCCTTCTCGTTTTTAAGACGTTGTTCTTCTGTGCGCTTCATTGAGGCTTGCAAATAAAACCCATAATCATTTCTTACTTGTTCATTTAAATAGTATCCATAGTCATTATGAACCATAAAATAGCTGTCATCGGGATGAAGATATTCGGCATACATTTCATCATATTCTTTCTCAAACTCTTCCCGCCAATTCGCTTCATTTGTGTCGTTATTCATTTTTCCCTCAAGACAAGTCTTTGTTCTTAAAAAAATATAGTCAGAGCCGTCTTCCTCATCTCCATTATCAACCTCTTCATTGGTTAACGTGCAATGGTATGTACCTTTGATTTTTTCCAAGTGTTCACAAAATGGTTTTGTTGAGCATCGCTCTGGTTTGTTTATATTGAATCTCATTCCCCACCTTCCTTTTTATGTATCGTAATATATTTTCTTTTCCTAAATGGTTCCGCAATTGCATCACCGAGCAATATAATCAATATGCAAGTTAGGAATGGGTGTCTCTCTATGAATGACAATAACTCACTCACTTTCCCCACCTTCCTTTTCTGGAAACAATTTTCTCCACGACAAACAAAGCGCCCTGCTGGTTTCTTCATGTGACTTTAAATTTATGCAAAATTTCAAAATTTTCATCACTCGTTCACGTTCCGCTTTAACTCCGGCATCGAAGCCGCCAAAGAATCCCTTTTTATATCCCTTTTTTGATCCAGGCATAGAGTAATCATATTTTGCCCTTAGCTCTTCCCACGCCTTTTCCTTTGCCTCTTTCAAGTCTTTCATATAACCCTTACTTGTTTTAATTTTAGTTAAGTTTAATTTTCAAATCTGAATTTGATTTTGTGCTTTTCATCCACGTTTGCCCATCTGCATACAAGACCTAGAGCATCTTGATTCTGACTGTGCTTGTCTGTTAGAAATTTTTTAAAGTGATCTGCCACATATCCCTCAAACTCTTCCTCGCACTCCGCTCTATCCACAAAAAGGTCGGAATATCCATTTAGTGCAATTGTGATGAAATTTTTATCGTCTAGCACCTCGCTTAAACATTCCCAGTCATATCTATTCGCCTTTAAAACAAACATCGCGTACAGGATTTCTTGGTCTGTGTAGCTCATGCAATCCTCACAAGGTAAAATGCACAAGCGGTAAATACCCAAACTAAAACATGAGCGATTATTTGCCCCGCCTTTGTTTTCTCTCTATCTGTGCCGCATGCCGAAACACACACTAAAACTTGCATCACGCATGCTATAAACCAAATCATCACTCCACCTCTCCGAAGAGTTCTTTTTTAAGCTCGCCCCACGGAATGAAATCTTTTTTTGCCTTGATTTCATCAAACTGCGACTCTGTGATCTCAATCTTACGCTCGGGCACTTCGTAGGTAATTGTGATTTTGTTTTTGTAATAGTTGTTCTCTTTCACGAACTGAGAAATAAACGGAACATCATCTG
>Ga0255338_1004765_pt1 | contig 13462 bp, 8 predicted proteins | sample MeOH1_35cm_T4_19_FD_203715 | JGI IMG/M metagenome (GOLD analysis project Ga0255338, IMG submission 203715) | Sandy soil microbial communities from University of British Columbia, Vancouver, Canada - MeOH1_35cm_T4_195 | ecosystem: Engineered > Artificial ecosystem > Sand microcosm > Unclassified ...
GCGGAGCCTCCGCAGATCGTAGAACCGGTGGCCTTCGAATGCAAATTCCACGTTGCGTTCGGCCAGGATCGCTTCCCGCATGGCGGCGGCATTGGTTGCCGAAATGCCGTAGTTCCCGTCGGCGCCGGGTTCGATACCGGCACGTTTACGGATCTGTTTGAGGATATCGAGCGCTTCGGCGATCTTGCCTGTTTCGTTGGCAGCTTCGGCATAGTTGAGCATTACTTCGGCAAAACGCATCACCACGAAATCCAGGTCATATTGCTGTACTTCCGCCTGCGCCAGTTTCAATAGGCTGTTTTTGAGAACAAAAAAACCGGTATAGCGGTCGAGGTTGGTGGAGTTGACGCCCGCTTTCGGGTTAATTCCGAAATCATCCAGCTCATGCGCGACGCCCAATGCGGTATACTGCCGTTTTCCGGCTTTCCCCGAAACTTCGTACAATTTGCCATTCCAGACGATCGATTTGTCGAAGCGGGGATCGCGGTCTTTCCAGAAGCTCTGCAGCAATGCTTCTTCGGTTTTGTGATACTTGCCGCTCGGGTCGTTGAACATCTTTCCGTCCTTCATAGGGTATTCCTTGATGAACTCCCAGGTAGGTACCGCCGACGCCGGGCCGCGGCTTTCCGAACCGGGGCGGACGCCGTTGTCCCAGGAAGCAACTTTATTCGGGTAGGAATTGATGACCGTGAAAATAGACTCTTTGCCCCGTTCCACCAGCGCGATATCCGAATAGTTATCGACCAGCCCGTAACCCTGTGCCTTCAGTTCTTCATATGCCTTTTTATTGATCTCATAAGCCGCCGCCCAGTACGAATTGCTGAATGGCTTCGCCGGATTGAACTGCGGGGAGGCTTTCCATAACAACACTTTCGCTTTGAATGCCAGCGCAAAGTTGCCGTCGATCTTGCCGAAGTCGCCGGAAGTAGGGGCGATCCTTTTCGGCAGGGCGGTAATCGCCTGATCGAGGTCCTTCACAATCAGGTCGAAACATTCTGCCGTGGAATTGCGCGGAACGGCGAGTTCGTCTTCATAACGGTCCTGCGGGACGGTAATGTAGGGAATGCCGCCGTGGAATTTCACCATTTCAAAATACGTGTAAGCACGCATGAAAAGGGCCTGGGCGGTAATGCCGGCCTTCACAGCATCGGAAAGCCTTCCTTTGTTCACGTCGACGATCGCCTGGTTGATCAGCCGGATGCGTCCGTAATTCCATAGCTTGAACTCTCCATTGGTGATGGTGATGCGGTCGGAATAGAAGTTAATGCCCGCCAGCTGCTGGCTCAAAGCATCCGCGCCGGTATTCCAGTTCCCGAACATCGGGTACAGGTTAGCCATGTAGGCATTGGCCAGGTTGGCGTCGTTCCAAACGAGTTCCGGGTTGTAGTTGCTGATATCCTCCACGTCGAGCACATCGTTGCAGGATGCGCAGAAGAGCGAGATACCGATGATCAGGGATAATATTTTCTTCATATCTTTTTCAGCTTAGAATTTGAGATCGAGACCAACGGTATAGGTTTTCATGATCGGGAACGAGTCGTAGTTCTTCTGTTCGGGATCGTGGAATTCCTTCACTTTGGAAATCGCAAACAGGTTGGTGCCGTTCGCGTAGACTTGCAGGCTGCCCAGTTTGAGCAAGGATGCCCACTTTTTCGGGATATTGTAGGCAATGTTCAGGTTTTTAAGCCTCAGGTAGGCGCCGTTGCGTATCCAGAAGGAAGTTGCCCCGGTACCCGACTCGTACCAGTTCTGCCCGATCGGCCGCGGGTATTTTGCATTGGGGTTTTCGGGAGTCCAGACGTCGTCGGCCCAGATAGGGTAGTAGGGCCTCACCGTACCGCCGTGCTGCCGCATCCCTTCGCCTTCCTGGTTGCTGATAATGCGGTCGTAAGCACCCACACCCTGGAAATGCGAGCTGATGGCCAGGCCTTTGTAGGAAACATTCAGCCCAAAACCAAAATTGATACGGGGCGTCGCATTGGTGGAAAGTACCTGGATGTCATTCCCGTCGATCTTGCCGTCGGGTCCCGGCGTGTAGCCATCCCCACGGAAATCCTCGAAATAGAGCCCGCCCAGGTAAGGGTTACGCCCATATTGTTTCAGACCCGAGGCAAGCAGCGCATCCAGCTGGTCCTGCGTGCGAACCATACCGATGGTTTTCAGACCGATGATGCGGTTGGCCGGCTGGCCTACCTGGCTCTGGAAATGGCGGTTGCCGCCGGGCTGGAATGCCGCCGATTCGTCGAGGATATCCCAGCGGTCTTTGGAATAGCCGATGTTGGCATTAATGGAGTAGTTCACCTTGTTATCGAACGCCTTGTCGCGCCATTCCATGAACAGCTCGCCGCCGCGCCACGACCGTGCCGCGTAGTTTTCAGGCGCGAGGCTCTGGCCGTAGTTGTCGGGTAGCGTTACCACGCGCGAGCCGAGGATGTTCGTTTCTTTCTTCAGGAACACATCCAGCGTTCCGTAAAGCCGGTTTTTAAGAAAGCCAAAATCGAGACCGGCATTGTAGGTCGTTGATGTCGCCCAGGTGAGGTTGGGGTTAGGCGTAGCACCCGGCGCAATGCTCTGGTAAAGTTTGTCCCCGAAAATATAGCTGCCCGCATTTTGGTACCGGTAGCTGTACGAGAACGGATTGATCTTTTCATTGTTCACATTCAAGTCGTTACCAGTCGTTCCGTAGGAGAGACGCAATTTGAGATCGTCGAGGAAGGACGTGCTGTTTTTCATAAACTGCTCCTCCGAAATGCGCCATGCCGCCGACACCGACGGGAAAAAGCCCCACCGCTTTCCTTTCGGGAAAAGCGTGTTGCCGTCGTAGCGGAACGAGAACTCGGCAATGTACCGGCTGTCGAAATTGTAGTTGAACCGCCCGATCCAGGATCTTCTGGCGCCGATCTCTTCATAGGCCGAGCCGTTGCGGCGCTGGGTGTCGGTAGAGTATACAAATGGCTGGTCATAGGCTGTTAGCGGCTCTTCCAACTGCGCGGTGGCCGAGTAGTAGCCATTTTGTGCCTGCTCAAAAACCATGAGACCGTCTACGCCGTGTTTCCCGAAAGTACGACTGTAATTCAGGAACCAGTCGAACTGGTAGCTCCATCCCGTCGAAATATTGTAATTCAGGGATGGCTGGTTCTGGCTGAATGTGAAAATATTGATCTTGCTCTCGTCGGGTGCCCCGGGGATGAAGCGGTTGCCATTCGGGTCTGCCTGGTTGAAAACATAGTTTTTCTGGAAAGTCATGTACTTCTTCCGCATGTAGTCCTCGGCGATGTAATTGCCGATCACCTTCGTGGAAAGCCCGGGAATGAGTTTGTCGAGCTTGATATCCAGGGTAAGGATCGAGTTCAGGTTTCGGTTGCGTGTTTTAATATACCGGTCGCCGATCACCTGGTCGATCACGCTCCATGCCTGCCAGCTTCCCATCGGTGTTTGTACCGGGTAGGCCGTCGGGTAGTTGGCCGGTGTGCCGTCTGCCGTAGTGTAGAAGGGGTACAGTTTAGGCCAGTTGAATGTCACCCGGTACAAATCCGACACATCGAAGTCGTCGTCGCCCGTGAACGGCCAGTAAAAGCGGTCGAAATTCTGCTGGTATGCGGCAATGTTGAGCCCTACTTTCACGGCATCGTTAATCTGGGCCGTTACGTTGGTGCGCATGTTGAACTTGCTGTTTTCGAGGCTTTTGTAAGACCCTTCTTCGCCCCTGTAGCTCAGCAATGAATAATAGGTAATCTTCTTGTCGCCGCCCGATACGCTCAGCGAATGCCGGTGGCTATACGGGTTTTGCCAGATAAAATCGTGGACGTTGTAGCGCTTGTCTTTGAAATAATCAAACTCCCGCTGCCCGTTCGGGATCGGCGTGCCATTGAACTGTGCCACCCGGTTTTGGTAAATGAGCTCGTCTTCGGCGGTTGTCAGGTCGGAAAGGAGCGTCTGGGTAGGCCGGTTGGTAGAGTAGTTTGACTGAAAATTGAATGTTGGCTTCTGCTGAACGCCCGATTTGGTCGTCACCATCACAACGCCGTTACCCGCGCGCGAGCCGTAAATGGATGCCGTAGCCGCATCTTTCAGGAAGTTCATCTGGTCGATCTCGTTGGCTTCCAGTACATCGAATGCCTCCTTGTCGCGCACGATGCCGTCGATCACGTAAAGCGGATCGCCGAAACTTCCCCGCATGCGTATGGACGAGGACGCGCCCGAGAGCCCGGATGTGTTCGTCACGTTCACCCCCGGCGCACGGCCCGCGAGTGTGTTCGAGAGATTGGAAGCCGACTGGTTGTTCAAATCCACCGAATTGACCGACGTAATGGCACCGGTCAGGTTAACCTTCTTCTGGGCACCATAACCCACCACTACCAATTCTTCCAGCCCGCGAATGTCGGGGGCCATTGTGATATTGATTACAGACTGGCTGCCGACGGTCACTTCCTGGGTCGTAAAGCCAACGAAGCTGAATACCAGGATCGCCCCTTTGTCGGGTATCGACAGTTCCCAGTTGCCATTGATATCCGAGGAGGTACCCTGGCTCGATCCTTTGAGCAGTACACTTACGCCCGGCAACGCATCGCCCTTGTCGTCCAGCACGTTTCCTTTTACCCTGATCTCCGCCTGGATCTCACGGATCAGCGAAACGGGCTGCGGTTCCGCGGCTTTTTTGACCGGGCTTTCGAGCCTTCGTACTACCACCGTCTTGTCTACGATCTTGTAGGCCAGCGGCAAGCCCTGAAAGCATTGCCGCAATGTCTCCTGAAGGGACGCATTCTTCATATTGACGCTCACTTTCAGGCCGTGTACGTCTTCGCTGTCGTAGAAAAATACGTGTCCGCTTTGCGCCTCGATTACCCCGAAAACACGTTCGATGGGCGCATTTTTCTCAGAGAGCGTAATCGGTTGCGCGAAACTCCCTGCCTGGGCGCGAACCAGCAGGGCGATCAGCATGATCGTGATTAGGTTGAGGCGCATAATGATCTGGTGCTTAGATAACGTTGAGATGCGCAATGGTTTCGCAGGCCCTTTTGGCAGGCACAGGAAACCCGTCTGTGCATCGGGCACAGTCTTCCCTTGTGAATGAAAATTCATTACTTTTACAAAGTTTGGGTTAATAAAAGATGTGAGATTCTTGCACGGCAATGCCGTGGCGGTTAGCCTGAACGTCGCCGTAGATGTGGTTCTAGCACGTCTGCGGTTTTTTTCTGTAACCGGGGAGTGGGGCTAGGGGCTTCGTAAATGTGCTGTCATTAAATGGTAGGTTAAGTGAAAAAACAGACTGGATTATAGGTTCTTTTCTGCGGGCAGCACGACAATCCTGCCGCTGTACCCTGGTAATTCGCTGCCCTCGATACGGAAATTTACACCGGCAAACTTCAAAATTTCGAGTATTTCGGACGCTTTGGAATTGCGCCGCAGTTTGCCGGAAAACCGCTTTTGCGGAATGCCTTCGGGGTAGGTCACCTCTACATTATACCATCGTCCGATATCCCGCATGATCGTCGCGAGGAATGTTTCGCGGAACTGGAAAAGCCCGTTTTTCCAGGCAATGGTTTCTGTCACATCCACCTGCGCCTTGCTGAAACGACCGTTGGCACGGAGGCTGGCCTGCTCGCCGGGTATCAGTTGCAGGTTCCCGGTATTTGCGCCCGCCACACTCACGGCACCTTCCAGCAGCGTGGTGCGTATTTCCGGCTCGTCGGCGTAGGCGTTCACGTTGAAATGTGTCCCGGTAACGATCACCTGCTGCCTTCCGTCTACATCCACCACGAACGGCTTGCCCTGGTCTTTTTTTATTTCAAAATACACTTCACCCTGCACCTTCACGCGGCGTTCTTTGTCGAAAAAAGCAGTAGGGAAGGTGATCGACGACTTCGCATTCAGCCACACCTGGCTTCCATCGGGGAGCCTGATACTGTATTGCCCGCCAGCAGGAGTGCTGATAGTATTCATTCCGGCTATCTTTTGGTCGTTTTTACTGACTTGGTAAGCCAGCTCACCGTCGCCATTTTTCATGATGGTTGCATTCCCCTGGCTGGCAATGCGTCCCTGGCTGGTGCTGTCGAGTACGACCATCGAGCCGTCGGCTAATGTGAGCACCGCGTGTTCGCCTCCCGGCGCGAAGTCAGTCGGTTTCGCGGCAATTTGGCGGGCGGCTGTTTGGGGTTGCTGCCGGAGGTAGAACAGCCCGCCAAGGGCCATCAGCACCACCGCCGCAGCGGCGAACCTTGGCCACGCAAATGGCAAAAGCTTTCTTTCGTGGCTTGCCGAAATGCCTCGAAGGATATTTTCCTCCATTTCCCGGCCCAGCGCTGCCCTTTCCTGATCGGTGTACCGGTCGAGTACGTCGTGCCCGTTATCCTGGCTTTCGTAAAACTTTTCCACGAATGCCCGTTCCTTTTTGTCGGCGCTGCCGTTCAGGTATTTCCGGACCATTTTGAGGAAATCCTCCTTGGCTTCAAATGCTTTCATGATAGGGGCGGACGGCAGTTTCGGTGCCGCTCTCTGACACATGTACCGAAACATCGCCCTTACTCCCAAAGCGGATCAGGGTTTTTTCTATTTTTTTTCAAAAACGCCGAATAAAAACCCTCAGACAAGATTATTGAAAGAGTATTGCGAATGCGATCATGTCGAGACACAAAATTTTATCAAACTTCGTCCGGAGCTCGATTGTAGCGGTATTGAGCTGGTTCTGGACCGTTTTCTGGGCGATGTTGAGCCGCGTCGCGATTTCTGAGGTGGACAGTCCCTCGAAGTAGTGTTGCAGGAAGATTTCGCGGCGTTTGAAAGGCAGGGCTTCGATCCACAAGCCCAGGAGCGTGCGGATTTCTTCTTCCAGCACCGCGTCGTCGGCGTGACCTGCGGCAGCCAGGCTCGCTTCGAAACTATTCAGCAATTGCGCATTCTGAGGCTGCCGGGCAGTGTATTTGAATACCTGAAAACGCACTGCGGTATGCAAGTAGGCCTGCACGTTGCCCACATCCACGGAATTTCTTCTTTCCCAGAAATCAATGAATATGTTCTGGACGATGTCCTGCGACTGGTCTTTGCATTGCAGCCGCTTGTAAGCCCCATTGAAGAGGCTCTGCCAATGGCGGCGGTACAGCATCGTAAAGGCGTTTTCATCGCCTGACTTTGCGAGGCTGTACAATTCCAGATCGTAAAGATGGTCGTCGTCGCGCATGAGAATATCTTGAGAAAAACGAATTTAGTAATTTCTCCCAGGATGATTTGCGGTGTGTGCACGAAAACGCATATTTTTTCCCTCCCGATTCGCGCAAAGCCCAAATGCCGTAATTTTGCTCCCGCACAAAAAACGGACGCATGCATATGCACCAGCTGATTACCCATATCGCCCGACATTCTTCGATAAGGCCAGATAAACTGGATTCGATCGGGGATTTCTTTGAGACGAGGTCCTTCAAGAAAAAGGAACTGCTGCTTGAAGAAGGACACCGCTGCCAGGAGAAGTTTTTTATCGTGAAAGGATGTGTGCATTTGTTTTACCTGCGGCAGAACGGCATGGAACAAACTATCGACTTCGCATTGGAGAACTGGTGGATCAGCGATTTTATGGCTTTCCAGGATGGCGCTACTGCGCAGTTTTCCATCCGCACCATCGAGGCGACTGAAGTACTCGCGATTTCCGCCGAGCGACAACGGGACATGCTATCGGCATTTCCTGAACTCAACGAATACTTTCACGCCGTTTTCCAGCGCGCGTATGCCGCCTCGCAAATGCGGATACGCAAGACTTACGAGATGTCGAAAGAGGACTTGTACCACGATTTCAGTAAAAAATATCCAGCCTTCCTGCAAAGGGTACCGCAATATCTGATGGCTTCTTTCCTGGGTTTTACGCCCGAATACCTCAGTGAAATCCGGAAGAAATTCCTTTCTTAAACCAGTTTAAGAAGTTCCTCCGCGTGCCTGGCGAATTTTGTAACAGAAAACAAAATCATGTCAATCATGCAAAAAGTTGTTAAACATCGCCTGGACGTCTGGAAAGAAGAACCACAATACTGGACGCACATGGCCGCCATCGAAAAGCGGGTATACGCTTCATCCATTCCCCGCAGCCTGATCGAGCTGATCAAAATCCGCGCTTCGCAGATCAACAAATGCGCCTATTGTATCGACTATCACACCACCGAGGCCCTGCAACTCGGGGAGTCTGCCCGGAGGATATTCGCGCTTTCGGCGTGGAAAGAAAGCCCGCTGTTCAGCGAAAGCGAAAGGGTGGCCCTGCAACTGACGGAAGAGATCACGCATATTTCCGTGGACGGGGTTGCCGACGAAACCTATGAAAGTGCCAAAGCCCATTTCACGACAAGCGAGATCGGTGATATGATCGTCTGCATTTGTCACATCAATTTCCTGAACCGGATCGGGATTTCAACCAGGACTGTGGCATTGTGAGAATCGGAAGCTCAGCTCAATGGCAGCCGGAGGCAATGCGGGAATGCAGGCCTCCGGCTGTTATTTTGTTACAAATGAAATCGGCAGAACGTATTTACCTCTATTGGGTTTGTTATAAGCTCTTCCCGGTTTCCAACATGGCATCGCTTTCACTATTCGCACAGCTTCTTCGTCACACCCAAATCCAAGGCCTTTTAAAACAGAGATGTCAGTGATCTCGCCCGTTTCTTCTACTATAAAAGTAATAAAAACCTTCCCGGAGACACCTGCTTCCTTTGCTTGGGTTGGTATTTTTAAGTTACTTTCTACAAATCGTAAAATTGCCATCTGCCCGCCGGGATATTCAGGTGGCTGATAAGGATTGCCAAAGACTTTTTCTGGTGACAATCCTTCGTTTTTAGACGGGCTGTCGTAAGGCAGGATCGGCGGAGAAACGTTCAAAACGCCGGAATCGGCCGGCAATGGCGCTTTGCGGACCTGCGCGTGAGCGTGTGTGAGGGCGCATAACGCGAGTGTGAAGAATAGCGTAGTAGTGTTAAGACAGTTCATTTATATATAATTTAATTAAATATATTATTTAATTAAATAAAATCCAAATCCTTCAAGTTGCTGAACAGAAAAACAACTAATTGATATGATCGTCCCCCTATTCAAAATCACAAACATGGCCGAGGCTATCCGGTACTATACCGGGGTGCTGGACTTCGTCATGACCGATCCCAACGATCACGCCGGGTCGCCGGTGGTGGATCTTGGCAGAGATGGCTGGAATATGCAAATAACCACGTCAGAGCGCGAAACCCTTTTCGGGTCGGTAGTCTATTTTTGGGTGGATGATGTGGATGCATTGTTCGCGAAGTACAAGGAGCGAGGGCTGGATACGTCGCATAAGGCCGGGTCGCCGGTACATCAGGGGCCGGTGGATCAGACGTGGGGTCGGAGGGAATTTTACGTTACTGACGCGGACGGGAATACGATACGGTTTTGCCAGGCTATTTAGAGTATCGGTTTTTTATATCACCACTAACTTTCCCGACCAATGCCCGTGAATCCAGACGTTACCCGGTTTTTAGACGAACTTCGTCATCCGCTCCGGTCGGAGATTGAAGCGCTGCGCCTGATTATTCTGGAGGCCAGTGCATTGCTGCAAGAAAATATCAAATGGAATGGCCCCAACTATTCGGTAGGCGCTGAGGACAGGATCACGATGCGGATTCAGCCTCCTAAGCAAATACAGCTCGTTTTTCACCGTGGAGCGAAGGTGAAGGAGCAGCCCAAAGAAAGGCTTGTGCTAGACCCTTCCGGTCTGCTGATGTGGAGGGAAAATGACCGGGCGATCGCTTCTTTTAAAAACGCGGCAGCTGTGGAAGCCGGCCGGGAGGCGTTGCCGATTATTGTGAGGGATTGGATTGCGGCGACGATTGAAACGACCTAGCAAAAGCAATCCCCGCCAGCCGGCGCGAACGTGTACCGGCGGGACGGGAATTGTTAACCTATTTTGAAATTACAAATCTGTAAGTCTGCGCAGCCTGACTGTTGCCGATCCTGATCAGGTAGGTGCCGGGCAAATATCCGGTCAGGTCGAAAGTGGCTTTCGGGTTTCTGGAAACCTGCTTTTCTGTGAGTACGCGGCCATTTGAATGGATAATGGACAATGTAAACACATCGGAATTATCACCCAGAAAAACATCGAGCCGGTCAGAAGCCGGGTTTGGCCCGATGGCAAACAGTTTTTCTTTTGGTTTTGATAAAACTGAAAGAATGGAAGAAACCGTGGCGGTACCATCCTCGTCGACCTGTATGAGCCGGTAGTACAGGTTCCCGTTCGTGGCCTCGTTATCCACCAGCGAATATTTACGCGAAGCAATGGTTGTTCCCGAACCGGCGACCCGTCCGATAGTCCGGAAGTTGCGGGCATCGGTGCTGCGCGCTATTTCGAAATAGCTGTTGTTTTCTTCCATAGCCGTTTCCCAGGAAAGCGTTACGACATTATCCAGCGCATTTCCCCTGAAATAAACAAGTTCGACGGGAAGCGACGGAGATTGTCCGCCGGTGCTGTATTCGTAAATGAGTTTGGGACGAAGCGGGTCCGTTCCGAAATTTCTCGACCGGAACGAACTGTAAACGTCGGTGGTGGCTGCGATCCTGACGGTCAGGATGCTATCGGACGAAATATTGCCGAATGCGGAAGTAATATCGAAATAGACGTAGCCTGCGGCTGCGGGAGCGTTGGCGCTGGCGATAGAGCTGCCTGCCTGCGGTTTGTTATTCCAGTTGATGCCGGTTTCGGTCCAGGGAGTGGCGCCGGTGGAGTAGTTGTTGGAAGCCACGGACAGGTTCCAGCCGGTGCTGAGGCCGCTTTCAATGCCCCAGAGCCGGATTTTGGCGTTGGAAACATTACGGTGCATGCCGTGCAGGTCGAATGCCAGGTATATCTCCTGGGTGTCGTCCGACTTGTTGCGGGCTACGAGATAGCCCTGCGAGCCATAGTTGTTGGCCGCATTGCCATTGCTGCGCACGTACGAATCGGCCGTGGTCAGCAGGGAGTCTTTCAATGTCTGCGGGCCCGGTGTGGCATTGCCGTAAATAAAGACTTGCGGCCGGTAGAGCGCGTTGGCATTTTCCCGCGCATTGAAACTCGCATCGGTTTTGCTGATAATCGCCGCATCGGTGGTAGTCGGTTCCGAAACGATGTGGAGCGAGAGGACTTTGTCGGCGGCAAGGCGGCTGATGACCGCGGATGATACATTGAACCGGATGACGGAGCCCGTTGCGGTGCCGGTGAGTTCGCCGAGCCGGGTGGTATGCGCCGGTTTGTTGGACCAGGTGATGCCGGTTTCGGTCCAGCTGCTGTTTTCAACGAGATAGAAAGCCCATTTGGTGCTCGTAATGGACGTATTTGCATTGTTTACCCGCAATTGCAGGACAGCGCTGTCAGGGGAAGAAGTAACGGTACTCAGGTCGAATTTGAGGAATGCCTCGCGGTCGTACCCCGGGCTTTCCTTCTTCACAGTCAGAACGGCGTCGGTGCCGTAATTGGTGGTCGCGTAGGCGGCGGTGCTGCCGCTTCCGCCGCTGCGTACGAAGGCGTCGGCAACGCTGATAAGCGTCATCAAAGGTTCGACGGGTTGCTGGTAGTCGGGGCTGCTGCCGGTAATGTGGGCTTCCACCGAGCTTCCTGCGCTGGCACCGGAGGGCATGGTGATCGCCGCGGCTTTCATCGTAGCGAACTGGTTATTTTTGATACCTACATAAACCTGCTGCGCACTTTGCGCCGGATCGGCGATATGTACCGTGACGTCGTTACTCGCCGTGTTTTTCAGCATTACCGTGGAGGCTTTGTCCACTTTGACAGTCACCTGGTCGGCCGTGAATTCTCCGGGCTGGTAAAATACGATCTGCCAGATACCCAACCCATTGTGTCGTACAGCCTGAACCGTGGATGTGTTGGCCAGAATGCTGATGTCGGACGCATTGTATGCCTGCATTTCGGCTGGCGAGGTTTTGCCGGGGAGCACGATGTAGGCGTAGGACGCATTGCTGGGCGCAACGCCATGTTTGAACCATAATTTGAAAACATCGGCAGAGACCAAAGCCGTGGAGCCGGTGGTGTTGATGGACGACCAGCTTCCGGTTTGGGTTTGATTACTCAGCGAAACCAGGCCAGCCTGCGGGAAGTAGTAGCCTACGCCGCCCTGCAGTGCCCATTTCAGACTACCGGCATAGTCGCGTGAGCCGTTGGCCAGTACGCTGACATTGTCCGAGGCATCCGAAACGGTGACGTCGGTTTTCAAAAGGCATTGGTTTACGGTCGTGTTGATCGCCTGCGCTGCGGAGGAATTGATACCTGCTCCAAGACAGACGATTTCATTATCAAAATAAAACCACGCTTTCTTCGCCGTGGTGCCGTAATCGCTCATCGCGAATGCGCTTGCGCCGTAAACGCCGTCGGACACGCCGCCCACAAATGGTACCGTGCCGAAATTCACACCCCAGGAAGCCCTGACGGGGTAGGAGGTAATCTCCGGCACGGTCGTGCCGGGTATCTTGTTCCATTCCCAAACCGGGAAGATATTGTAGTACTCGTCGCCATTCACCGCAATGTAGTTGGCCCCTTCGGTGAGGTAATAGCCCTTGATATTCTCGCCGTTACCCATTTCCGACTTCGCATTGCGGTTGGAAATGCTGCGCTGCCCGAACATATAGCCCGGCCGGTGATGGACCGTGTAGTCGGTGCGCCAGTAATGCACGTGCTCCGGTGACACATTGTAGGAAGCCGGCTGCAGCCCGCGCATCCGCTGGATCGCATTGTCGTACTCGGTAGCATAGGCGGGGAGATCGAATGCTTTGACTTTTTCGATGAGGGCCACATCGGCTTTGCCCGCATTGGCACGGCTCACGCCGCGTCCGTAAAGGTTATAGTCTGCATAAGCGCCGCGGGAGGGTTTAACGAAACCTTTTCTGACAAAATCAGAGAATATCGCCAGTTTATCACTGGGAAATGCATAGGAGGTGCCGGCTACGTAAACTGCGATGTTACTGATACCCGACACGTATTCGCGCCCGTACCCGTACACATACAGCTGCGGGCCGTGCGCGGTGTACGAGTTGTCGATCTGGATGCCCTCGCCGGTAGTGACGACGATTGAACTGGTTACCGCTGTAATGGCCTGGTTGAGCAGGCTCTGGTTTTCGGTGAGGCAGGCGCGCATGATATAGTGCTGGGCGACGTCGGTGAGGTTTGAACCGTCTTTCGCAGGAGAAACGGTGATCGAAACGCCTTTGGTCATCCAGGCGAGCATCTGGTTCTCGAGGGTTTGCGAGATGCCCGCCGGAGATTTGCGGAGGCAAATGAGGGTATTGCCAATGTCCTTCGGTACGCTGATAGAGAGGTAGAACCAGTTGGTACTGCTTGGTGCGGGGCTTAATGCGAGCCAATAATTCATCACACCCTCGATCTTCGTTTTCAGGTCCGCGTCGCCGTAATAAATGCTGGTAGGTTTGGAATAGGCTTTTGCCAGCGTTCCCATTCTGGCCAAATGGTTGCCGG
>Ga0255338_1004766_pt1 | contig 13452 bp, 13 predicted proteins | sample MeOH1_35cm_T4_19_FD_203715 | JGI IMG/M metagenome (GOLD analysis project Ga0255338, IMG submission 203715) | Sandy soil microbial communities from University of British Columbia, Vancouver, Canada - MeOH1_35cm_T4_195 | ecosystem: Engineered > Artificial ecosystem > Sand microcosm > Unclassified ...
GCAGCAATTCCGTGTCGATGCGGTCCAGCAGGCGCAGGCAGCCGTAGCCGCCGCGCAGGCACAGCACCGCGTCGACCTCGGGATCGGCGAAGGCGGCATGCAGGTCGGCCAGGCGCGCCGCGTCGCTGGCGGCCAGATGGCCCAGATAGGCCGGGCCGGCGCAGCCGGGAAACAGCTTGCTCTTGAAGCCCTCGCTGGCCAGCAGGGCCGGCACCAACTCCAGGCTGCCCGGCTTGGGCGGCCCGGCCGGCGCGATCAGGCCCAGCGTGGCGCCAGGCTTCAGGGCTGCAATCGACAACATGGTTCGGTCTCCGCTTTTCATCTCTGGCCTGCGCACCCGCTGTATTTCCAGGCGGGTGCCGCTGATCCGGCTTTGCCGGGCAGCCGGCACCGCCCCCTTGAGGGGGCGCGCGCAGCGCGTAGGGGGTGGTCACATCAGGCGGGCTGGAGTTGGAGGCCGTCCAAGGCGATCGCGCTGCTGCGGCCGGCGATCAGGTCGGCGACGATGCGCGCCGAGCCGAAGGAGAAGGTGAAGCCCAGCGCACCATGGCCGACGTTGAGCCAGAGATTGCCCACCGGGCTGGCGCCCAGCACCGGCGCGCCACTGGGCGTCGCCGGGCGCAGGCCGGCCCAGGCCTCGGCGCGGTCGTAGTCGGCGGCCTTCGGAAAGGTGGCGCGCACGGTGCGCTGCAGCGAGGCGACACGGCCGGCATCGATGCGGGCATCGTCGCCCACCAGGTCCACCATGGCCGCGACGCGCAGCTGCTCGCCGATGCGGGCATAGAGCACCTTGCGCTCGAAATCGGTGACGCTGACCTCGGGCGGGCGGTGGCCGGCCGCGATCGGCGCGGTCAGGCTGTAGCCCTTGAGCGGATAGATGGGCAGGTCCAGGCCCGCGCTCTTGCCCAGGCCGCGGCTGTGCAGGCCGGCGGCCAGCACGAAGCCGTCGGCCGCGATCTCGCCGGCGCTGGTCTTCAGCGCCACGGCCTGGCCCTGGCGCAGCACGAAGCCCTGGGCCTGGGCCTGCACCAGGCCGCGGAACTGGCCATGGGCGCGCAGGCGCTCGCCGAGTTGCAGGCAGAACTGGTAGCAGTCGGCCACCGCCTCGCCGGCGGTGAAGATGCCGCCGGCCAGCTGGGCCGGGCTGTCGCCCAGCGCCGGCTCCAGGGCCACGCATTCGTCATGGCTCAGGGCGCGCTCGGGCGAACCGGCCTGGGCGCGGGCGCGCTCGGCGACGCGCGCGAATTCCTCGGGCTTGCGATAGACCACCAGCTTGCCCGGCGCGCGCAGCGCGAAGTCGCCCAGGCCGGCCTTGCGGTTCAGTTCGGCGAAGCTGGCCTGGCTCAACGCCCCCAGCTCCAGCAGGCGCGCCGTGGTGCGGCGGTTCACCGGACCGCGGCAGGCGCGCAGGAACTGCAGCATCCAGGCCCATTGGTGCCAGCGGAACTCGGGCTTGAAGCGCAGCGGGCCGTCGGGGTCCAGCAGCCAGCGCATCGCCTTCAGCGGCACGCCCTCGTCGGCCAGGGGCGAGACATAGCGATAACTGAGCTGGCCGCCATTGGCGCGGCTGGCGCCCTGGGCCAGGGTCGGCTCTTTTTCAACCAGCGTGACTGGGTGGCCGCGCTCCGCCAGGGTCCAGGCGGTGGTCAGTCCGACCACCCCGCCCCCGATCACCACAATATGTTTCATCCGCACTCTTGGGCATCAATCTGCCGGCAGGGTAAGGACAAGCGGGCCGCCGTGCCAATGAAAGCGCAAGCGCCACATATAACCTTGACGCATGCGATTTCGGTGGTCTTATATCGGTATCACGTCAGCACGGCCGCCATCGCGTTGGCGGTGGCCTCGACGTTCTTGCTGTTGAGGCCGGCCACGCACATGCGGCCCGAGCGCACCAGGTAGACGGCGAACTCGTTCTTCAGCCGGTCGACCTGCTCGGGCGACAGGCCCGTGTAGCTGAACATGCCGCGCTGGGTCAGGAAGTAGTTGAAATTGCGGCCCGGCAGCTTGGCGCTGAGCACCTCGAACAGGCTGTTGCGCATGGCCTGGATGCGCTGGCGCATCTCGCTCACCTCGCCTTCCCACAGGGTGCGCAGGGCCGGATCGGTCAACACGCGGGCGACGATCTGGCCGCCGTGCAGCGGCGGGTTCGAGTAGTTGCGGCGGATCATGAACTTCAGCTGGCCCAGCACATTGGCGGCCTGGGCCGCATCCGGGCAGACGACCGACAGCGCGCCGCAGCGCTCGCCATAGAGGCTCATGCTCTTGGAGAAGCTGTTGGCGACGAAGAAGGCGAGGCCCGCATCGGCCATCGCGCGCACCGCGAAGGCGTCTTCCTCGATGCCGTCGCCATAGCCCTGGTAGGCCAGGTCCAGGAAGGGCAGCAGCTCGCGCTCGGCCAGCACCGGGATCAGCTCGTCCCATTGCAACGGCGTCAGGTCCACGCCGGTGGGGTTGTGGCAGCAGGCATGCAGCAGCACCACGCTTTTCTTGGGCAGGGCCCGGATCGCCGCCAGCATCTCGGCAAAGCGCACGCCGCCGGTCTTGGCGTCGTAATAGGGATAGGTCTTGACCTCGATGCCCGAACCCTCGAACACCGCGCGGTGGTTGTCCCAGGTCGGGTCGCTCACATAGAGGGCGCTGTCGGGAAAGTAGCGCTTGATGAAGTCAGCGCCGACCTTCAGACCACCGCTGGAACCCACGCTCTGGATCGTCACGATGCGGCCGGCCTGGCGCGCCGGATGGTTCTCGCCGAACAGCAGGGCCTGCACGGCGCTGCGGAAGTTGGCCGCCCCCTCCATCGGCAGGTAGGGCCGGGCACCGGCCTCGGCCACCACGGCCAGCTCGGCGCGGCGCACCGAGTCCAGCATCGGGATGCGGCCCTCGTCATCGAAATAGATGCCGATCGAGAGATTGATCTTGCCCGCGCGCTCGTCCTTCTGGAAGGCTTCGTTGAGGCTCAGGATGGGGTCGCCTGCATAGGCGTCGACGTGCTGGAACATGGTCTCAAAACTCCACTACAAGCTGCGGCGGGACACCGCCAGGGCAGCGGCCATTATCACTACCAGCGCGCGCGGCCCCGGGCGATGTCCATGATCAGGCGCAGGTTCAGCAGGAGCTTGGGCGCGATCGCGTCCAGCGGCACGTACTCGGCGTTCGTGCTGTGCGCGCCGAAGCCACGCGCGCCCAGGCCCTCCAGCACCGGCGCGCGGGTGGACAGCGCGGCGAAGGCGGCATCGGTGCCGCCGCCCGCGGGCTTGTCGCGCACCACCAGGGTCAGGCCTTGCTCGGCGGCCAGCCGCTGGGCGTGGGCCGCCAGCTCGCGCCCGGCCACGCTGGCCTGCAGCGGCGGGCGGCGGCGCTCGAAGCTCAGGCTCACCTCCGACTCCGGCAGCAGCTTCTTCTGGATGCGTACGCGCAGCTCGCGCTCGATGCCGTCGAGATCGGCGCCCCGGTCCACCCGCACATCGGCCTGCGCCTCGGCCTCCGGCGGGATCATGTTGCGCACCACGCCGGCCTTGGCCAGGGTCCAGTGGACCTGGCGCCCGACCTGGGGGTCGGACAGGTCGCGCGCCTGCAGCAGCTGGTGCGAGAGCTCGTAGAGCGCGTTGACGCCGCGCTCCGGCGCCGCGCCGGCATGCGAGGCGCGGCCCTTGACGCTCAACTGGGCCGCGCCGATGCCGCTGGTGGCCAGGCGCAGCTGCTCCGGCCCCGCCGGGCCGCCGCCGCCCTCGTAGGACAGCACCACGTCGTGCTCGGCGCCGGCCTGGGTGATGAAGGCGCGCGAGGCCGGCGAGCTGATCTCCTCGTCGCCATTGATCAGCACGGTCAGCCGACCCCAGTCCTGGAAGCCCTGGGCGCGCAGCAGGGCCAGGGTGTGCAGAATCATCGCGATGCCCTGCTTGTCGTCGGCAATGCCCAGGCCATAGGCGCGGCCGTCCTCGATGCGGAAGGGCTGCTGGGCCAGCATGCCGCGCGGATAGACCGTGTCCATGTGCGCGATCAGCAGGATCTTCCTGTCGCCGCGGCCGGCGAAGCTGGCCTTGACCATCTTGCCGGGCTTCTCGGGCGTGTCCGACATGCGGTACAGCTTGTCCTCGGCCGGCTCGATCAGCTCGACCTGGCCGCCCAGGGCACGCAGGCGCTCGGCGATCAGCGCGGCGATGCGGTCCAGGCCCTCGCGGTCGGCGCTGCCGGACTCGATCTCCACCAGCTCCCTGAGCGTGGCCAGCAGGGCCGGCTGCTCCTGCTGCGCCGCGCCGCGCCAGCGCTCCAGCGCCGCCAAGGCGCCGTCCTGGGCACGCCCGCTCAGGGGCAGGGCCAGCAGGGCGGCCAGCAGCAGGGCGGGACAGGCAGGACGTCGGGGCATGGCGGCAGGCGAGGATGAAGGGAAGGTCATGCTAGGGCATCAATAGCGCTGCTGGATGCGCTGCCAGCTGCCGTCTTCGCGCATGGCCGCGAAGGCCCGCTCCAGCTCGGCCTGGCGCGCCAGCCAGGGCGAGCGGCGCGCCAGCACCACATAGGGCGGCTCGCCCGCCATGCGCCAGCCCTGCTTGACCAGGTTCAGCCCCAGCTCCTGCAGTAGCGCATCGCCCTGGCGCTCGGGCAGCACCGCCACGTCGAGCCGGCCGCGCGCCACCATCTCCAGCGCGGCGCGGTAGTCGTTCACCTCGTGGCGCTGCAGCCGGGCATCGCCGTCGAAGGCCGCGCCATAGCGCTTGCCGCGATGCACCGCGATGCTGCGGCCCAGCAGGTCGCCCAGGCCGTGCAGCGGGCTCGCGCCGGGCCGGGTGTAGAAGGCCTTGTCCTCGCTGGGCAGCGTGATGCGGGTGTAGCTCAGATAGCGCTCGCGCTCCGGCGTGCGCAAAGGCCCCAGCATCAGGTCGGCCTCGCCTGCCTCCATCATCTTGAAGGCGCGCGCCGCCGGCACCTCGCTGAAGCTCAGGCGCCAGCCCAGGCGCCGCGCCGCCTCCTGCAGCAGCTCGTAATACAGCCCGCCGGCGCCCTCCGCGGCGAACACGCGGTAGGGCGGGTCGGCGCTGCCGACCACGCGCAGCACGGCCTGGGCGGCGGCGGGGCCGCCCGACAGGGCGAGAACGAGAGCAAGGCAGTGGCGGCGCTGCATGGCGGGATGCCCGCAGCATAAGCGCTCAGGCCGCTTCTGCCAGCCAGTGCAGCCACTGCCCGTGTGGATGCGACCAGGCCAGGGCCTGCTGCCGCAGCGTCCCGCCCTCGGCCCATTGCAGGGTCCACAGCGTGGCCGAGCTGGGCGGCTCGCCGGCCGGCAGCGGCGGGCAGGCCAGGCCCGGCGGCCGCAGCGCCAGCGCCTCCGCACTGAGCCAGACCAGGCCGCGCTCGCGCTGCAGGCGCTCGACCTCCGCGCGATGCCGCGCCAGCGCCGCCGGATCGAAATAGGCCAGCACCCAGCTGTTGAACAGCACCGGCTGCACGCCCGACGGCAGGCCGTCCAGCCAGGGCTCGATCGCCGCCGTGCAGTCGGCCGCCGCGCGGACCTGCCGGCCAGCGCGGCGCGCCCGCTCCAGGGCCAGCTCCAGGCGCTGCGCGCGCTCGCGGTCGTGCGGCCACAGGCAGGCCCGCAGCCAGCGCACGGCCGCCGCGTCGCGCACGTCGATGGGCGCCGGGTCCAGGCCCAGGCGCTGGCTCAGCCGCCAGGCCGGCGCCCGCGGCGGCGCGCCGCTGCGCCACTGGCAGGCGATCAGGGGCCGCCCGGCCGCCGGCGGCGCCCCCAGGCGGAAGTCGCCGTAGTCGTAGGCATAGTCGTCCACGCCCAGGTTGAGCCCCGCGCTGCTGCCGAAGTCCAGCAGGGCCAGCTCCGGCCGGCCGCTCAGTGCGGCCACCTGGCCCAGGGCCGGCCACAGCACGGCGCAGCGCCCGCATTCATTGGTCTGGGTGCTGCGCTGGCGCAGGTGCGCCAGCAGCGTCGCGCGCTCCCGGTGCACGAAGTCCTGCAGCAAGGCCGGCAGCGCGGCATCGGGCGCCCGCGTGCCGCCGACGCTGGGGTAGTAGGCCGCCAGCCCGTGGTCCGTGCCCGCCAGCACGCGCTCGTGCAGGGCCGCCAGCAGCAGATTGGGCCGGCGCTGGGTCGGCGGCGCCTCGGCCATCAGGGCCAGCAGCTCGGCGCTGTCGGCCACCGCCAGGCAGATCGCCATATACAGCGGGTCCTGCGGGCATTCGACCGCGGCGAAATGGCGGTACTGCCAGGCCCAGTCGGCCGGCTGCTCGTTCGATATCGGCTTGTCCATGGCTGCGAGCCTAAGGCCGCGGCGCCCGGCAGAATGTCGGGTACCCGACAAACGAGGGCCATCCATGCCACCCCTGCAAGAGGCCGACCACGAGGCGCTGCGCCAGGTCCTGGCCGCCAACTTCCCCCAGCTCGCCCTCCCCGCGGCGGCCTGGCCGCGCCTGGCGGCCCTGGTGCCCACGCGCAAGCTGGCGCGCGGCCGCCTGCTGTTCGCCCAGGGCCAGCCGGTGCAGGCCTTCTACGCGGTGGCCAGCGGCGAGATCGAGGCACGCTTCACGGCCGCGGACGGCACGGTCTCGGTGCTGGAGCATGTGCAGGCACCCAAGCTCTTCGGCCTGGCCGCCTTCGCGATCGGCCAGCCCTCCACCTACGAGGCCCTGGCGCGGCGCGCCAGCCGCGTGCTGGTGATCGGGCCGGCGGCCTACGAGCTGCTGATGGACGAGGTGCCGGGTTTTGCCCGCGCCCTGCTGCGCGAATTCGCCGGCCGCTATGCCGGCACCCTGCGCCTGCTGGAGGCCTCGCGCCACCGCACGGCGCCGGAGCGCTTCCAGCTGGCGCTGGCCCAGCTCGCCCGCGAGCGCGCCGACGGGCCGCCCGACGGCGCGGGCTGGCAGGCCGTCGCCGCCACCCAGGCCGAGCTGGCGGCCCTGGCCAATCTCTCGCGCCAGACGGTCAACGAACTGCTGGGCCGCGCCGTGGCCGCCGGCCAGCTGCGCAGCGGCTACGGCCGGCTCTGGCTGCGGGTGGCCTGAGGGGGTCAGGCGGCCAGCGCCGCCTCGATGTCGGCGCGCAGCTTCTCGGGCGCGTCGTTGGGCGCATAGCGCTTGAGCACCTGGCCGTCGCGGCCGACCAGGAACTTGGTGAAGTTCCACTTGATCGCCTCGGTGCCGAGGATGCCGGGCTTCTCGCCCTTCAGCCATTTCCACAGCGGATGGGCTTCGGCGCCGTTGACCTTGATCTTGCCCATCATCGGGAAGCTGACGCCGTAGTTGAGCTGGCAGAAGGAGGCGATCTCCTCGTTGCTGCCCGGGTCCTGGCCGCCGAACTCGTTGCTGGGAAAGCCGATCACCACCAGGCCGCGCGCGGCATAGTCTTCCCAGAGCTTTTCCAGGCCGGCGAACTGGGGCGTGAAACCGCAGGCGCTGGCGGTGTTGACGATCAGCAGGACCTTGCCGCGCTGGCTGGCCAGATCGGCCGGCTCTCCCGCGATGGATTGGGCCTGGAAGTCGTAGACGCTCTGGGTCATGGGGCGCTCCTCGTCGTGAGCCGTGGATGCTAGCTCAATGGCCGTTCCTGCGCCGTTCCAGCGCCGCCAGCAGGGCCGCGGCCAGGATGCAGGCGCCGCCCAGCGCGGTGCGCAGGTCCAGGCTGCCGCCGCCCAGCCAGAGCGCCGAGATCGCCGCGGCCGGCACCTCGACCAGCATCACGATGGCCGTCACATTGGCCGGCAGGCGGCTGGCGCCGTACTGCAGGGCCAGGTTGGAGAGGAAGAACAGCAGGGCCATGCCCGCCGCCGGCACGGCCCAGAGCCAGCCCGGCAGGCCGGGCGCGGCGATCAGGCCCTGCGAGGCCATCACGGCAGCGGCCGAACCGGCCACCAGCACGCCGCCGCTGAACATCGCCAGCGCCCGCGCATGCGGGCTGCGCGCCGCCTCGCGCCGCAGCATCACATTGTTGAGCGCGAAGGTGAAGCCACCCAGCACGCCCAGCCAATCGGCCAGGCTGCTGGGCAGGGGAAAGCCGCCATCGGCCGGCGCCAGCACCGCCACCGCCCCGCCCAGGGCCAGCGCGATGCGCAGCAGCGCCAGCCGGGTCAGGCGCTCGCCCAGGATCAGGCGCGCCAGCAGCACGGCCCACAGCGGCATCAGGTAGAACAGCAGCACGACGCGCACCACGTCGCCCATCGCCACGCCCCAGTTGAAGGCGGTGTTGGTGGTGCCGGCGGCCAGGGTGATCAGCCACAGCGCCGGGCTGCGCAGGAACTCGCCCCAGGCATCGCGCGCCGACAGGCTGATGACCAGCAGCGAGAGGCTGTAGAGCAGGACCGTGGTCCACAGCGGGTGCAGGCCGGCGGCCTGGAACTGGCGGAAGGGCCACCAGGAGAGCCCCCAGATCAGGGCGTTGAAGACCAGGGCGAGATAGGGCAAGGCGGGGCGGGCTCGATGACGATAGACAGCGCGGGTTGGCTGGCTACAACATCCGGGCCCACGGCATTGGTAAACACCTGAAAAAAAGCGGAATCCGGCCGGCAACCGGCCAACAATGCCCAGGGTTTATAGCATGGCGAAACGCCGGGCCCAGGCATTCCAATCGGCCTGCGGCGCGGTCCGCCCCCGCGGGCCGGGCACCAACACTATTGGGAGATGTTCTCTTGGATCATTTGGCCTGCATCACGCCGGAGGAACTGCAGTCGACCCCGGCCCCTGACCTGAGCACCTACCGCTGGCGCCTGCTGGCGCAGGGGGACTCATGGTTCTCGATCGCGGCGGCCAAGCTGAATGCCCATGCCAATCTGCTGCAGGAGCTGGTCTTCAAGGCGCCGGCCCTGGCCGTCAACTGCGCCGGCCTGAGCGATGCGCTGTCCCATATGGTGGACCTGGAGGCGGCGCCCGACTTCGTGCGCCTGCTGAGCGCCCCGGACGCGCCGGTCTGGGACGGGCTGCTGCTCTCGGTAGGCGGCAACGACCTGATCGCCGCGGCCCGCACGCCAGCCCATCCGGCCGGGCAAGACCCGACCCCGGCGAACCTGATCCCCCTGCATCTGCGCCTGCTGCGCCACCAGACCGAATGGGGCGCCCCTTCCGCCGGCGTGGCCCGCTACTTCTCCGAGCCCGGCTGGCAGACCTATGCCGCCTACCTGAGCGCCAACATCAGCCACCTGCTGAGCCTGCGCGACCAGGGGCCCTCGGCGGGCAAGCCGGTCTTCATGCACTGCTATGCGGTACCGATGCCGCGCCCGGCCGGCGCCGCCGACGCCGGGCCCTGGCTGTACCCCACCTTCAAGGCCTACAACATCCCGAGCGCCGACTGGGCGGCGGTGAGCCGGCTGATGGTGATGCACCTGGCCCAGCTGCTGAAGGGCCTGGCGGCCGATCAGGCGCGCTTTCCCGGCCTGCAGGTGTTCGACTCGACCAGCGTGCCGCTGGCCCTGGCCGCGCCGGGCAGCACCGGCATCAGCGGCGACTGGCACAACGAGATCCACCTGAACCACAGCGGCTGCTTCAAGATCGCCCGGGCCTGGTCCGAGCATATCGAGGCGGTGCTCAGCGGCGAACCCGCCAAGGCGGCCCAGCAGCCGCCCGGCCGCTCGCGCTCCCGCGCCTGAACCACCCCGGCAGAGCCTGGACCCAAGCCGTCGCTGCGGACTGTTTGTACCCTCGCGACGGCCAAGGCCTCAGGCCCTGGCGCGCGCGGCGCGTGCTCAGTGGTGGTCGCTGCGCGCCAGCGCCAGCAGCCGATCCAGCTCTTCGGGATGGCGCCGGCAGTTCTGGATATGGCGACGGCGGATCAGCCACATGGTGCCGCCCACCAGCAGGCCGAAGATCGCAATCACGCCGAAGGCCGACATGCCGAACTTGGTCAGCGCGGTGTAGAGCGCGCCCAGGCCCAGGATGCAGGCCTGCTCGTTGAAGTTCTGAACTGCGATCGAGCGGCCGGCGCCCATCAGGTTGTGGCCGCGGTGCTGCAGCAGCGCATTCATCGGCACGACCAGGAAGCCGCCCACCACGCCCAGCAGGATCAGAAAGGGCGCGGCCACCCAGACGTTGTCGATCACGTTCAGGCCTATCACCAGCACGCCCATCGCGATGCCCATCGGGATCACCTTGGTGGCCTGGTCCAGCCGCATGTAGATGGAGGCGGCGACGCAGCCCACCGCCGTGCCCAGCGCGACCACGCCGGCGAGATTCGAGGCCTGCGTGGTGTTGTAGCCCAGGGCCACCGCGGCCCAGGCGAACACGATGATGCGCATATTGCCGGACACGCCCCAGAACAGGGTGGTGGCGGCCAGCGAGATCTGGCCCAGCTTGTCGCTCCACAGGCGCGAGTTGCAGCTGGCGAAATCGCGCACCAGCACGGCCGGGCTGTGGGCCAGCGGCTGCAGCGGCGCCTCGGTGCGGGGGATGTAGAGGTTGAACACCGCCGCGATCACGTACAGGATGATCAGGGTCGCGATGGCGGCCTCGGGCGGGGTGTCGATGCCGGTGTCGATGAAGGGCAGGTCCAGGCCCAGCAGGGCCGGCGCCAGATGCGGGCCCACCAGCTGGCCGCCCAGCACGATGCCCAGGATGATGGAGGCGACGGTCAGGCCCTCGATCCAGCCATTGGCCTTGACCAGTTGGGAGGGCGGCAGCAGCTCGGTGAGGATGCCGTACTTGGCCGGCGAATAGGCGGCCGCACCCAGGCCGACGATCGCATAGGCCAGCAGCGGGTGCGTGCCGAACAGCATCATCAGGCAGCCGGCCACCTTGATGGTGTTCGAATAGAACATCACCTTGCCCTTGGGCACGGCATCGGCGAAGGCCCCGACAAAAGGCGCCAGCAGCACATAGAACAGCGCGAACATCGGTCCCAGGGCCGGCACCTGCCAGGCGGGTGCGCCGTGGCTCTTCAGCAGTTCGATGGCTCCAACCAGCAAAGCCTGATCTGCCAGCGAGCTGAAGAACTGCGCTGACATGATGGTAAAGAAGCCTTTTTTCATGAACCCATTCAGAACTGCGGGGAAAGGCCCCGCGACCCGGAAACCATGAATCCGGGTGAACAAGAGCAGGCGGGTTTATAGCACGCACCCCTTTCGGGGGACATCGGGCCGCGACCGGCCCCGCGGGCGCGGGGTGCCACAATCGGGGCCATGCCACGCCCGATCGAAGCCCTGATCCACATTCCCGCCCTTGCCCACAATCTGGCCCGCGCCCGCGCCCGCGCTCCCGATGCCAAGGTCTGGGCCGTGGTGAAGGCCAATGCCTACGGCCACGGCCTCGAAGCCGCCTACGAGGGCCTGCGCGGCGCCGACGGTTTCGCCCTGCTGGACCTGGCCGAGGCGCAGACCCTGCGCGAGCTGGGCTGGCGCGGCCCCATCCTGCTGCTGGAAGGCTGTTTCGAGGCGCGCGACCTGGAGCTGTGCTCGCGCCTGCGCCTGTGGCATGCGGTGCATTGCGAGCAGCAGATCGACTGGCTGGCCATGCACAAGACCCATGAGCCGCACCGCGTCTTCCTGAAGATGAACAGCGGCATGAACCGCCTGGGCTTCACGCCGCAGAACTTCCGCGCCGCCTGGACCCGGCTGAACGCCCTGCCCCAGGTCGACGAGATCTCGCTGATGACGCATTTCTCCGACGCCGACGCCCAGCGCCAGGGGCAGGACGGCATCGCCCACCAGCTGGCGGCCTTCGAGGCCGTCACGGCCGATCTGCCAGGTGAGCGCTCGCTCTCCAACAGTGCCGCGACATTGCGTCATGTCGACCGGGTGCGCAGCGACTGGGTGCGGGCCGGCATCATGAGCTACGGCGGCGTGCCGGACTACCCCGAGCATGACGCCGCACACTGGGACCTGCAGCCCGCGATGACCCTGCGCTCGAAGATCATCGGCGTGCAGAGCCTGCAGCCGGGCGACACCGTGGGCTATGGCAGCAGCTTCACGGCCGACCGGCCGATGCGCATCGGCGTCGTCGCCTGCGGCTATGCCGACGGCTATCCGCGCCACTGCGCGAGCGGCACGCCCATCCTGGTCGACGGCCAGCGCACGGCGACCGTCGGCCGGGTCTCGATGGACATGCTGGCGGTCGATCTGAGCGCCCTGCCCCAGGCCGGTTTCGGCAGCGAGGTGACGCTGTGGGGCCGGGGTCCCCAGGGCAGCCTGCTGTCCATCGACGAAGTCGCCAGGGCCGGCGGCACCATCGGCTACGAGTTGATGTGCGCGCTGGCACGAAGAGTGCCTGTGACGCTGGAACACATCGCCTGAGGAGCACCACGATGGACATGCCCGCGCATCAACTGAGCATGACGGTCCTGATGACGCCGGACATGGCCAATTTCTCCGGCAATGTGCATGGCGGCACCATCCTGAAGCTGCTGGACCAGGCGGCCTATGCCTGCGCCAGCCGCTACGCCGGGCGTTATGTGGTCACGCTGTCGGTCGATCAGGTGATGTTCCGCCAGCCCATCCATGTCGGCGAGCTGGTCAGCTTCCTGGCCTCGGTCAACTACACCGGCACCTCCTCGATGGAGATCGGCATCAAGGTCGTCACCGAGAACATCCGCAGCCAGGTGGTGCGCCATGCCAACAGCTGCTTCTTCACGATGGTGGCGGTGGACGACGAGGGCAAGCCCGCGCCGGTGCCGCCGCTGAACCCGGTCAGCCCGGACGAATGCCGGCGCTTCGCCGCCGCCAAGCTGCGCCGCCAGCTGCGCCAGGAACTGGAGCAGCGCTTCCAGCAGATCAGGCAGCCCGACGCCTGCTGATCGATGAACCTGCACTGGCAGCCGGCGGACTGGGAGCTGGAGCTCAGCTTCATCCGTGCCCAGGGCGCCGGTGGGCAGAACGTCAACAAGGTCGCGAGCGCCGTGCACCTGCGCTTCGACATCCGGCGCTCCACCCTGCCGCCGGCGATCAAGGAGCGGCTGCTGCACCTGTCGGACCAGCGCATCACCGCCGAGGGCGTGGTCGTCATCAAGGCCCAGGAGCACCGCAGCCAGGAGATGAACCGCGCCGATGCGATCCGGCGCCTGGTCGAGCTGGTACAGAGCGTCGCCCACACGCCCAAGGCCCGCAAGGCGACCAAGCCGACCTGGGGCTCGCAGCAGCGCCGCCTGCAGGGCAAGGCGCTGCGCTCGGACATCAAGGCGGGCCGCGGCCGGGTGCAGGACTGAGCGGGGGCGCGCTGCACAATCCGCCGCCATGAGCTTCGCCCGCACCAAGATCCAGCCGCCCCGCCTGCGCCCCGGCCTGCTGGTCGAGCGCCCCCGTCTGGCCGACGCGCTGGGCCGCGCCCTGCTGCAACAACGCCTGGTGCTGCTGAACGCGCCGGCCGGCTATGGCAAGACGCTGGCGCTGGCCAGCCTGCTACTGCAGCGCGGCCCGCGCCTGCCGGCCGACGTGGCCCTGGCCTGGATCTCGCTGGACGAGGGCGACGACCTGGCGCGCGTGCTCGAATGCCTGATCGCGGCGCTGGAACCCTATGACCCGCCCTGGC
>Ga0255338_1004768_pt1 | contig 13448 bp, 14 predicted proteins | sample MeOH1_35cm_T4_19_FD_203715 | JGI IMG/M metagenome (GOLD analysis project Ga0255338, IMG submission 203715) | Sandy soil microbial communities from University of British Columbia, Vancouver, Canada - MeOH1_35cm_T4_195 | ecosystem: Engineered > Artificial ecosystem > Sand microcosm > Unclassified ...
AGATATCACGTTCATGAGCGATAAATTTAGGATCAACTTCTTCAGGGCTGAGGTACATAGGTTTCATTGCAGCAATGTGCATGCATACATCAGCGGCAAATTGTTTAATATTTTCGGTGCGTGCAACGAAGTCGGTTTCGCAATTAACTTCAATCAATACACCAATGCGTGAGCCTGGGTGAATGTAGGCGTGAACCAGACCTTCAGCGGTAGATTTGTCAGCGCGTTTTGCAGCGACTGCGGCACCTTTTTTGCGCAGAACTTCAATAGCTTTTTCAAGATCGCCATCGGTTTCTTCCAAAGCCTTTTTGCAATCCATCATGCCAAGACCGGAAATTTCACGAAGTTTTTGTATAAGAGCTGTGTCGATTTTTGCCATATATGTCCTTGTGTTACGTAAAAAAGGAAGGGATCTTATTGAGAATTTATTGTGCCACAATTATGAATTTTATCAAGATTGATATAGCTTTGAGGATATCGCCGCTAAAAATCAAATAACAGGAAAATATATATCTCTATGAAACGTATTGCACGAATAGTAGTATGCTTTGCTGCGCCATTATTGAGCATGGAGCATCCGCCAAAACGGAGCGCGTCATTCAGGTTGCTGAACAACCCCATCCTTGAAAAGATGAATAAATCATTAGAGGAATGTCCCCCATTTAACGCTCTTGCTCGTGATATTTACCGGGCCGAAGATCTTACCGAGCACGATACACTGGTTATCGCCGATAAAGTTCTTGCGGTGGCGGATACTACCCAAAAGATACCTGACCGGTCGACCATGATTCGGACAATACGAGCGATCAACGTCTCTTATCCCCAGATTGTACAGTTTTTGCACATTTGGGCCGATGGAAAGCTTTCGGCAAGCCCGGACTATTGCCGGGCGCTCGAAGATATACCGAAACTTTCTCGGCTTGATGTTCCTGGTACTAAGGATTCTTCGACCTGTTGCCAGATACTCTGACCGGTTATGGGCTCACCATATTGAGTGGTTCTTTAGCCACACCGGGGCCGCCAAAAGCCGGGAGTACGCACGGAAGATTGTGTCGTGATGTAATCGTTACATACTCAGCGATGTTTAATGGATTGGCAAAGTTTCCGCTCTGTGCCTCCTCAGGACGGTAGGCGTAAATGCGGAAATGACGGTCGCCAAAACCTGCCCACTGATACTCTTGCGCGATAGGCGATCCGTGGAGTACCACCTCACCAAGCTTGGTAATTTTTGGCAGTATTGGCACCTGGATCGTTCGATTTTCTTGCGGATACGAAATGGTTTGTGTTCCTTGGGGTTCATAGCGGAATGATACCAGGGTGATCGGCGTATCAGTTTTTGGGGTAATATGGAGCGCGCCGCAGAGCAAGAAATTTGCTCCTACATGAATATAACTATGAGTTCCTTCGGGAACAATTCGTGGCTCATCCGCACGAGCAACCATTCCCGTGATTGCCAATGATATGATCGTTACAAGATAACGGTAATTCATACGAAAATCCTTTTTTATTATTCTCCGGTAAACATACGCATATTAAGTGGTTCCAATGGTGCGTTAGGTCCAGCAGGCCCGAGCCAGCATGGCACGTTATGGCGGACAGAAAAATTGAGATATTCAGCGACGGGGAGATACCCGATATCTGTCCAGTCACCGTTTTCAAGCTGTTCTATTCCCTTAAGATAAATTCTGAAATGGCTATTTGATGAGTATGGCTGCAGATATCTTCTTGCGGCTTGGCCATTTTCTGACGATTCGACGTAATAAGCCGTTTTTGAATCCCATCCCAGAAGTTTGCGGAGTACTGAAATATTAGCGTTTCCTTTGCCAAAGGTTACGCGATATTCGATCGGTAGTTGATATTCCTGACTAAAACCTGATGGATTGAAGTGATTGGCGAACGGTTGGAACTCTGGAAAAGGGAATATATGTGCCTCTCCGAGGGGTTGTTTGACTTCATGGGGAATCTCAGGGAGCGCTTGACGGTTGGTGTATCCAAAATATTCATTTTCACGTTCGCTTATGTTCGTATAATACTCAATTCGGCTCACCCGCTGACTTATCAATTTAAGCGCGGTTGCGTGTCCAGGATTATGCACCGGGGCCGGGAATTTTTTCGGGGCGAATGAAATAGCTCCACACCAATGTCGATCTGCTGACAATTGAATGAAATCTATACCATTTTCCTGCTGTATGACCGGGGCGTTAGACATGATCATCACCGGTGCGGCACCTAACAGCAGATAAAGAAATTGTGGTAACAGGTTCTTCATAGTTATACCTACTGCCTTTAGTTAATTATCCTAAAATGCCGCGGAACTTTGGACCAGAGGGTTTAGGAATAAACGAGCTTCCTGGGTTTCCCTCAAGGTTAAGATTGAGCGGTTCCTTAGGTGCGTTAGGTCCGCCAAAAGCGGGAAGAACGCACGGAACGTTGTGCCTGAATGAAATCTCCACGTAGTCATTCGGATTCGCCCAAATTTCACCATTCTCTGTCATGAGGTAAACATAGACCCTGAAATGTCTATCACCCCACCCGGCCCATTGATACTCTTGGGTTAATCCCGATTGGGGTAGTATTGCAGAACCGAGCACATCGATGTATTTATTGTCAGCGGAATATAAAAACGATTCGAGTCGGATTTTGGATGCATCAACCCCCGGTTTTGGGGTAAATGTAATTGCGCCGCACAAGGCAAAATTAGCACCAATTTTGATAAAGCTATGATCACCAGCGGCCACAATTTTTGGTTCTTCAGCATGTGCGTAGTGCACGAACGTCAGCGCAGCCAGTAGTACATGAAAAGTTTTCATCGTTTTCTCCAAGATTCTAATCTGATCTATAGTATAAATATAATTCAGATTGAATTTTAAAATCAATGATAACTTGCTTGAACTATTCTAATCATGCTCGGTTCGCGAGTATGTTCTTTCCTGGGTGCAATATGCAGTGGTGTCAAACAAGAACACCATGAAAACATGTGAATGATGTGCCAAAAAAAAGGACGCGAGCTTGAAACTTCTCGCGTCCTTTAAAACTATCTGGTGTGTATAATTACTGACCGATTAAATTAAGAGGCTCTTTAGGAGCGTTTGGCCCAGCAGGTCCGACAATACAACCTAGGTTGTGTCTGAACGAAATATCCAGATATTCTTTCGGATCAACTACTTTAATAATTTTGCGGGTGCCGCTAAAGTCGGTTACGACTTCTTCAATTTTGGCATACACCCTAAAATGGGTATCACCAAATCCTGCCCATTGATATTCCTGGGTCAATCCGGTCTGATCGATCGTAGCGGTACCAAGGTCAGCTATTTTTTTCCCTGAACCATCATAGCGATACGAGAATAATTTAATGGTGCCATCGGTACCAAATTTTTTTGGCGTGAAGGTTATCGATCCACATAAGGCAAAGTTAGCGCCGATTTTGATAAATCCGTGATCACCTTCTTTGACAAATACCGGCTCGTCAGCAACAAGTGCCATGCCGGTGAGAGCCATAATGCTCAAAACCAACGTTTTTTTGAAATTCATCAGGGTTCCTTTTTTATAAGCCCGTAAGATAGGAGTTACTACTTACCAGCTTATGAAAATCGGTAGCCTGAAATCAACAGTTTTTGTTTGATTTAAACTGTTTTTCACAAAAAGCCTAACGTGTATGATTATATAATTGCCGTGGCAATCCTACATAGATTCGGGGCTACTGATACCAAGCAGGTCAAAACAGGTTTTAAAAGTCTGTTTGAGCAGCTGCATGAGCATCAAGCGGGATCTACTTTGAGCCGGATTGGCAAGGTCGATAATGCGATGCTTGGCATAGTAGCTATGATACAGATCAGCCAATTCAATCACATAGTAACTGAGCAGGTGGCTCTGTTGGTTCGTAGCAATTTCAGCAAGCAACTGTTTGAGTGAAGCGATCTTTTTAAGCAGGGCGGTATCATCGCTGGTAAGGCCAGCAAGATCTACGGCAGAAATGGTGTTATATTCTTCTGCCTGGCTCGCTTTGGCAAGGATCGAGCAGATACGTACATATGCATATTGAATGTAATAAACCGGATTTTCGTCAGTCTTTTTTCTCGCCAATTCAAGATCGAACTCAAGGTGAGCATCAGCTTTGCGGTGCAGGTAGAAAAAGCGGGCAACGTCTTTACCTACCGCGCTGATCACATCATCAAGTGTGATCATGGTGCCGGCGCGTTTTGATAATTTGACCAGTTCTCCTTCATTTTTCATACGAACGAGCTGATACAAAATAATATCAAGAGTGATTGTATCGTAGCCCAATGCTTTTCTAATGCTTTCAAGACGGGTTGCATAGCTATGATGATCGTGACCCAGCACCATCATGATCGGATTGGCGCCACGTTCAATTTTATTCATGAGATAGGCAATATCAGCCGCAACGTAGGTCCATTCTCCCGTTGATTTTCTGATCACGCGATCCTTGTCATCACCAAACGTGGTTGCGCGAAACCAGAGTGCTCCATCGTGCTCGAAGGTGTGGCCGCGTTGGGTAAGAATACGAACCGCGTCATCAATAGCGCCGCCTACATGAAGGCGTTTTTCCGAGAACCATTGATCAAAGGTAATACCATAGTGAATGAGGGTCTGTTTGATGCGATCAAGCAGAATGTCTTTGGCATAATTGGAAAAAAACTGCTCGTCGTTTGTGGCAATCTGTGCGCCGTATTCGGCGATAGCTTCTTGTGCCAGATCAATCAGGTATTCACCATGATAGCCGTCTTCGGGAAGTTCAACGGCGCTGCCTAATTGTTGCATGCAGCGGATCTTGAATGATTGGCCCAGTTTTTGAATCTGGTTACCCGCATCGTTGATATAAAATTCTTTCGTAACATCATGACCAAGGAAGGCGAGAATATTGCCCAGTACATCACCAATAATGCCGCTTCTGCCATGCCCAAAGTGAAGGGGGCCGGTAGGGTTTGCGCTGACAAACTCGATGTTAATCGTTTGTGGTTGGGCGAGCTGATATTTGAAAAATGAACTGTTTGCATCTGCCATATCACGCGCCAGGTCGATCCATCCTTGTTGGGTGATGGTAGCATTGATAAATCCAGCTCCTGCAATGTCCATTCGTTCGATCGCCGGATGCTTGAACTGCTCGATAATCTCTTGAGCAATCTGTTTAGGATTGCGCTTGAGGGTGCGGGCCAGGGTCATTGCAGCATTACTGTTCAGGTCGCCGAATTCCCGCTTGTTCTCGTCGGTGTTAAGGGTAAATGAGGCGCTGCGGGCCAGCTCGGAACTGATGCCGAAGGTTGAACTGAGAAAAGTGCTATAGGAATGAGTAATCTGGTCAATAAGATTCATATGCTCGCCTGTGCGTTTAGGTTTGATGATCTCATAATCTTATAATAAATCTTCCATTAAGCCAAAAACTTGATTTCTTTTCCCCTTCGTTTACGCTATCTGCCACTATAAAAACCCTTTATTGTAAAGATCTTCTCATGATTTCTGCACGTTTTTTTACTCTGGCAGCTCTTGCGCTCACCGTCTCTACGTACATCTGTTCATCGGAGCGTGATGAATCTGCGCATGATCATCGCGATCAGCAAGTAATTGAAAAAATTGATAATGCATTGCCAGAAACCGATCTGTCAGATTGGCCGTATGGATGTGTTCCCTTTGAAAAAAGTTCCGAACAGGAAGAAAAAGACCAATACGTCGGTTGGAAATATTAATCAAACGGTTTATCTTTTTGCCGATATGATATACTAGGATTGTTGGCAGGTTATAATCATTTCTACAGATACTCTCATATGAAAATAGCGGTATTAGTTTCCGGCGGGGTAGATAGCTCATTAGCTCTTAAATTGCTCAAAGAGCAGGGACATGAGCTGGTCGCCTTTTATCTTAAAATCTGGCTTGAAGACGAGGTAAGTTTTCTCGGGACCTGTCCTTGGGAAGAGGATCTTACCTATGCTCAAGCGGTATGTGATCAGCTTGGTGTCGAGCTGCGCGTGGTTTCCTTGCAAAAAGAGTATTGGGAACGTGTGGTTGCCTATGCGCTTAATGAAATCAAGCAGGGCCGTACACCAAACCCCGATGTGATGTGTAACCAGCAGATTAAATTCGGTATGTTTCTTGATCACATTGATGATTCTTTTGAAAAAGTCGCAACGGGACACTATGCCCAAGTAGAAGAAGTTGATGGCGTCTTCAAACTCAAGCAAGCGCCCGATCCAGTTAAGGATCAGACCTACTTTCTCTGCTATTTGAGTCAGCAGCAGCTCAAGCGAGCCCTGTTTCCTATCGGCCATTTAACCAAGGAGCAGGTGCGAGCTCTTGCCGCTGAGTATGATCTTCCTACTAAGTCCCGTAAAGACAGTCAGGGCATATGTTTCTTGGGCAAACTCAAGTTCAATGATTTCATCAAGCAATATCTTGGTGAGCAGGTCGGTGATCTAGTTGAATATGAAACGGGTAAGGTGCTGGGAGCCCATAAGGGATACTGGTTCCATACTATCGGTCAGCGCCAGGGATTGGGTCTTGCCGGCGGTCCATGGTATGTTGTAGCTAAAGATATTCCTACGAATCGAGTATTCATATCTCGTAACTATTATACCGATGATAAAAAACGGGATGAGCTGACGGTCGCAGGCGTGCGCTGGATCTCAGAACTTTCGCCTGATCTACCGGTATATGTGAAATTGCGCCATGGTCCGGCGGTTCATCAGGCCTTGGTCACCGTTCTTTCTGATGATCGGGTGCATATTAAACTTGCCCAGGATGATCAAGGGATAGCCGCGGGCCAATTTGCCGTTATCTACCAACAGGGGTACTGTATCGGTGCCGGTGTTATTGAATCATCGGGATCATCTCGTTCGATTTGATCAATACCTTACCCTGGGCTATACTTCAGGAATCTATCATATCTTGCCGAGTTGAGTATGCCACTACGATTTCTATCAGACATTCCCGCAGATCAAAAACGTATTACGCTTGCTACCAAGATTACCTTGGCGCGTATTGCGCTCACGCCGTTTGTGGTGCTGGCGCTTGCGTGTCATGCATGGTATTGGTCGTTTGGGCTGTTTTTGGTAGCGATTGTGAGCGATTCAATCGATGGTAACCTGGCGCGTTGGCGCAACGAGCAGACGATCCTGGGCGCATATCTTGATGCCCTTGCGGATCATCTGTTGATTATCGCTACGTTCAGTACTTTGGCCATTATAGGACCCAACGCGTTGGCGATGGCGCTTCCGCGATGGCTCATCATGCTGGTACTCTTAAGGCATCTTGGCGCGCTTTGTGGCGTTGCGCTCGTGTATCTGCTGACGGGAAAACGCGTGGTTACCTCGACTCCTCTTTCTAAAGTAATGACCGTGATTCAAGCGGTTCTTATTTTGTGGTTGATTGCCTATTACGCCTGGGCATGGGTGTCACCGACGCTTCACCTGGTCATGATAGTGGTTACCAGCGGGTTTATCGGGTTGTTATTCATTCAGTATCTGCTCACGGCCATCACGCTTTTTTCTAAAAAGGTAGACGTATGAAACGAGCACGATTACTTGTAGCTGTGATGGCACTCATAGCGCTCCCTTCTCCGGCAGAATTTGTTGTTGAGAAAAAAACGATCGTGTCTATCGCCGGGTTAAAGCAAGATTGTTCGGCAGCATCGGTCTCATTCTTGCACCAGTCAGCAGAACTTTTTAAAAAGTTGGGTGAAGCGCAACAGTTTGTAATGAGCGCGCTTGCAGACTGGGTTGATAGTAGTTGCAACGGTCCGTTTGCCAAAGCATCCCGCACGCAACTTGAGCAGTATCATGCCCAGTTACTTAAGCTTAACGAGCAGATGTCTCAGCTAGAACGAGATATCGAACTGTTGAAAAAAACAGCTCAAAAAAAATAAAATCCTGCGTTCGTTAAAGGCTTTTTTCGATTATTAGCGTAAACAAAAAATTGTGATACCATCATATGAATTGGGTAAGATTTTTTTCTTAAAAAATAACATTAATGCATTAAAGGTTTTTTCCATGGCAAGTTTTAATAGAATTATCCTTATCGGAAATTTGACTCGTGATCCTGAATACAAACAACTATCTTCAGGACAAGCGGTATGCCGTCTTGGTATGGCTACCAACCGTCAATTTAAAAATAAGCAATCCGGATCAATGGTTCAGGAAGTCTGCTATATCGACGTTGACGTTTGGGGTCCTCAAGCTGAAAGCTGCCGCCAGTACCTGCAAAAAGGCAGACCGGCATTGGTAGAAGGCCGTTTGAAATACGATACATGGGAAGACAACAACGGTCAAAATCGTAGCAAGCATTCTATTGTTGCTGATCGCGTTGTATTCCTTTCATCAGGACAGGCAGCTGAAATGGCCGGCGATGAAAAAGATTTTGGTATGGAATCATCAGCCGCTCCAATGAGCAGCATGGAAAAAGATCTTCTTGGCCAGATCGAAGGAATCAAAAATAAAAACAAGGCTGCATTTGCAACCAAATCTTCAGATGCTGATGGAGCACCGGCAAAAAGAAAGAAAACTAAAGATGGTGATGCAGGTTCAGTAGCGTTTCAGGATGAACCTCCATTCCAGGATGATTTGCCCTTCTAAGGCATTTCAAAACCATTCACATACAAGTTCAAGCGCAGCGGATCTTACCGCTGCGCTTTTTTTATTGTTTTTTGCCCGGCTTTGATAACATGCGGTGGGTGCGGAGGGGATGCCAGTCCATTTGCTCAATATTGACAATTAGAAATAAAAAATGAGAAAATAACGGGAGAAGGGTGGAGTTCTACGCGCTTGATAAGGAGCCATAATGAAGAGTAACTCGATGGTGCTGCTCTCTTTTTTTTCATTATTTTGTGGGGCGCCATCTGCACATGCCGAGCATATTCTTGCTGAAACATGCGGAACATCTCAGGAGGCGGTTGTATGCTTCACCTCATTTCTAGATATGGTGCTTCAAATTTGGGAAGATACCTGTTTACTCAGTAACTCGGATATCGCTCTTAATGAGCGAGAAATGATTGGTGATCTGGTGCTGGGCAGGTTGACCCGGTTAAAACATGATATCTCTACGTTGGAACAACAAAGTCGGTCATCACACATGGCTATGATGACCGACCTTGAGTATGTAATTGCGATACTGCGTAAAATCGAGGAAGAGTTTCTTGCTCATGATCGAGGATCTGGGCGCGCATCTCTGGTTCCTCTGTTGGCACGTGCCATTAGAGAACAGATTGTCTCACTCGTGAGATAGCCGATATCCTCTTATTCAAGCGCAATAACGCCGCTATTGGTGCCTGCCATAATAGTACCGGTTGCTCCTATCGCGCGCACCCAATACCAGAAGGTTTTTGATTGAGTGATCGCATTATCAACTTCTTGTTCTGACAGGTCACTCACGTTCCACTCGATCGTGTCATACGGCACGATGAACAGTCCATTCTGGGTCCTGCTAAATGCTGTTTTATTACGCGTATTCATGATAATGAATCGACGTGCGCCATCGGACCAGAAATAAGAAACGGGATTATATTCGCTAATCGTTGGATTATTCTGATCGATCGCCATAAATTCTTCCGGTACAAATGCACACAGAAGATCATTACGATTACCGGCCAATTGCTCAAACGCGCCACTATTGAATAGGCGACATGAAGAACGGTTGATCGTGCTTACCGGCCATACCGTTGATGGTTGGAGTGCATTATCTATATAGCCGATCGCATTATATGAGATGGATTGAGTATTGTTAATTGCTTGCCAGGAAGCCTGCTCGGGGCTGGTTGCCGACTGAACGCCCGCGGACGCTTGGGATTCATATACTCCCTTGTTGGTCGCCAGCACCAGTTGCTCGGTTGATCCATCGGATGCTGTACTAATGATCTGCATGCCGGTAAACAATGAAACCGAAGCAAATGTTCCTTGAGATGAACGGGCAATGACCGAGCCGTTGTTGAATATGCCATTAAGAGATGACGCAAACGGAAAGCGGTAGAGCGTTGAGCTTAATGGGGCACTTGGGCTTGAACTAAAGGTGAGTACATAGAGCGCCTGTCCACTCGTTTTGATATCAATAACCGCACCACTGACCTGCTCAATTTTTTGCCAGAATGATGTCGTAAATGGTGCTTGATCAAGATTAGCCAGCTGGGCCGCGTTAAAGCCAATTCCGTCTGCACCGGCAAAAGCAAACAGTCCTGTATTGGTTCCTGCAAAGAAAAAGTTATTGTTCGATCCTGCCAGTTGTCGACTGTATTCAAGGCACGTTACCGGGCCTGCGTTGGGTGCTAATCCGGTCACTATAAAATCTGTTGGTAATGAATAATCAAGGGTGACGGTTTGAGGACTATCAATCGTTGCCGTTGCAGCGCGGCTGGTGAGCGCGAATGCAACCTGCGACGGTCCACCAAACAGGGCATAGCGGCGGGTCGTGGCACCGGCAAATCCGCGTGTTGACTGGTCAAGGTCCACTACGCTGTAACAACCCACCGGATTGCGTGTTGGTTTTCGGGGCACGCTTGGTGTAGCCGGTGATTCACCAAAGGCGACATTGATCACCGCAGTGAGTGAAGTCGCATCAGATTGACCCGCATCCCAGCTTGTTACTCGTACCGATCGATCATTAAGATCATTTATTGCCCATATAATGCCCGCTGAGGCATCGACGTCGAATAGCGCTATCGGACCCACTACCGGAGCGGTATTAAATCCATTGTAGGGGAATGCCCGCTTAGTCCAGGGGGTCCAGGCTACAATTTTTCCTGTCTGGTCAAAGAGCGCCTGTGAATAGAGAATACCCGTATCATTGGTACTACTCGTATCAACATCAATTGACACATAGACCGTGTCGCCCACAACAACCATATCCGAAATCGGCGTGTCGCTTTCGATAGGTAGCGGTCCTGCGCCCACTTGTGCAAAGATATCACTAGTGAGTGTGAGTCCCGCATTGCTGCTCACCGGCTGGGTGAACCGATGGGCGCTTGTATTGAAACTGTTCTTGTCGGCAAGTAATCCTTGCGCGCTGTCTAATCGATTGTGTTTATCAACCAACGGCAAGGCAAATATCAGGTTGCTATTTGTTGAAGTGGTGCCATTACCCCCATTGATAATCAGATAGCTCGGGCCGGTGCTGGCGTGTAATACGCCAAGATTGGCCACATTAAGTGACAGTGGTGTGCCTGCAGATTGTGTTGCGGCGATTAAGGCATTCGATTGCCCGTTAACAAGTGCGCTCGAAGTCACAATGGGTGAAAATGTCAGTATCCCATCATTACCGACCGACCCAGGAACTACTGCGTAGCATCCATCACCAGCCATGCTATTGGCCGTTGTGGCGCCAATGCCTGCATACAGGCGTTGCAGCTGATCATCCCAGATAAGCGCGACCTGGTTTTTGACCATAGTGGCTGCCGTTTGGATCGAGATAAACGAGGATGACGGGTCAAAAAGCGCAGCTTTTATCCCGGTATCACCCGGCTGGGCAGCGGTCTGCTCAAGAGCGAGCGTTGATGGAGCTATGGCAACAACAGCGATGCCGCTATCCGGGTTGCCAAAGTTGGTGCCGGTTGCAGGGGAGGTGAGTGACGATGGTCTGACGGCGGCAAACATGAATGATTCATTAGCCGCGAGCCCGACAATGCCAAAGGTACTCAAGCCATTTTGATCGAGAGCGCCACCCGCATCAAGAAGTGTTGAACTTGTGGTCGTCACGCTTCCATCGGTGGATAATGAGGTGACCTTCGTTTGTCTGAAAGCGGCGCTTCCTTTAAGCACGAGCGCCAATGATCCGGATAAATTCCCGCGGCTTGTCGCCATGGTAAGAAACTCGATACCAAGGTTGGTGATAGTTGATGCTGAGCCTATGGCGCTAAACGTGGGCGGAGTACCACTAATCGGTCTGGTTGCCTTGGAAACAGAAAAGTCTCCTGCGCCTGCAGCAAGTCCGGCATAGAACGTGCCCGTCGCCCGATCGAGGACCTTGGCAGTTACTGATTGGCTAAAGGTATAGGGACTCGAGCTTGAACTCGAGGTGACCAGGGTGGTTCCGTAGTGCATCGTTGGCAAGAGTAACAGTACCGTTGCCCCAATGAGTCGTATATTCATGATCTTGTTCCTCGAGCTTAAAATGAAAGAGCGATATCAATGCCGGCACTACCACCACCGATACCGGTCATGAAAATGCGTTTGCCACCAACCGGTAGGTTGTAAAAGACTCCCAAGCGGGGCGTTACCGATTCGGGGCATGTTCGATAGAAGTCATATTCTGCCATAAAATGGAGCGTACCCATCTTCCATGAACCATAGGTCAGATCGCATGCGTCAATACAACTGTTGAGAGTAAAGCACGGGTCAATTACTTGAGCAGGACAACAGTCGCGTTCATCAAGTTTGATAAAACTCGGCTCTTTATTGGTATAGGTAAAGCCAAAGAGTGCCGACAGCCCGGCGCACACATGATCCGCTTTAATATAACCAACGGCATCCCACAAGAGTCCTTGGGCAATCGGCGCGGTAACGGTTTGCAGCTTGATCAGACCCTGTTGTTGATTGCTTGTTTTGACTCTAATGGTGCTGGTTTTATCAATAAAGGAAAGCACGCCCAAGTGAAGTCCTACACTGAGCCAGTCATAGGTGCCCAGTGCCATATCAAAGGTGATGGGAATACCCAAGTGTCCATTGTAACCGGTCGGTAAACTAAATGCCTGAGCGGGGTTAGCTATTGTGCCGGTAGGAAAGAGGATGCCAAGGCGAAGAGATACATCAACAAAATCGAGTATTTCCGTGTTTTCGTAGTTACAGGTCCAGCCAAGCAGTACCGTCGTGTCGCCCGCCCCGTTTGATCGAGTTGAGCCTGCAGAGAGATTAAATTCTGACAAAATCGTAGGATACAGATTCAAAAACGCTTGCCACTCGGGGGTGTTGATATTTGGGTATTGATTATCGGTTGGTGAAAGATCGGTATGCTTCACGCAACTGATATCAAGTTTTCTAAATGGCATATGAAACTGGATAAAAAGACCCCGATTAAAATTTTGAGTAATAAAGAGATCGGTTTCAAAGATGCTAAATTGCCCGCTGTATGAAAGCTGGCCAAAGTAGTCGCGATCAGGAAGTTGGGCGAGATTATTCAGTACCAGGTATACCGGATTTGACAGGTCCTGATTAGGAAGATCCAGCCCCAGGTTTTTCATATTATAAAATCCACAGGTATCTAATAATCCAGTGCACGGATGGCAGATAAATGCGTTGGTACAGCCGCCCGCTTTACTGGTGCTTGTTGATCCTCCTTCAACAAATATGTCGAGTGATCCGAGCCATTCGCGAGCCAATCGGGGTTCATGGAAAATAGGAAAAAAATTGCTTGCCCGATAAAAATGGTTGTTATCAATAGCTTGGGTCATCATCGACAGGCATGCGAAACCCAGCATGGCTATCTGACGAATGTAGGTTCGATTCATGAAACTCCTTTTT
>Ga0255338_1004769_pt1 | contig 13447 bp, 11 predicted proteins | sample MeOH1_35cm_T4_19_FD_203715 | JGI IMG/M metagenome (GOLD analysis project Ga0255338, IMG submission 203715) | Sandy soil microbial communities from University of British Columbia, Vancouver, Canada - MeOH1_35cm_T4_195 | ecosystem: Engineered > Artificial ecosystem > Sand microcosm > Unclassified ...
AACAGCTTCCTAGTGCGCATATTGAAGCGATTGAAAATTACCAAGTTTTTGAACCGCCCTCATTGGTATGATGAGCATGACGATAATGACAATAACAGTGCTCAGGTTTCGGACGAGGATCCCTCCATACTCTCGTCGGACATTTGGAAAATCAGCCAATTTACGACGTATAGCGCATTGCGCGCACTTAGATGGATCAACATGATGGTACAACTCTTCATCATGTTCTTCTTTGTCATAATGATGTTCATGTCTATTTTGGATAAACCAGTTAGCATCAACATTGTCGGTGAGTCGCATTTGCTCACGCCAGTCATGGACTATGTTCAACATCACATGGGCGGACTATCGGACGTCTTGTCGTGGGGACAAGTACGAGTTGGCGCCACGAATCAACAGATGGGCGCTGCTGCACAGCCCCAGTCAACATCGGCGCACGCACAACGCGCAGCCAACATGTACTATCGCATGCAATAACAATCCAAGAAGTAAGTCATAAACAATCATCAATTGAAAGCACAATTATGCATGTTTTTTATTGAATCCTAATCGGTTCACTTCTTTATGGGAGGAAGAGGATCGCCTCGGATGCGGCGCGCGAGCACCATGTCCTTTGGATAGACAGTCACGCGCCTGGCGTGAATGGCACAAAGATTCGTGTCCTCAAACAAGCTCACCAGGTAAGCCTCGGCGGCCTCTTGTAACGCAGCCATTGCATTTGCCTGATATCTGAAGTCGATGTTTGAATGGGCCAATTGTTGCATGCGCTCGCGCACGAGACGTTGGAATGGAAGTTTTCGAATCAACAACTCCGTGCTCTTTTGATATTTACGGATTTCTCTAAGCGCGACCGTGCCGGGCTTGAAGCGGTGAGGCTTGCGGGCCGCCTTCTCAGTAGCGCCAGCAGTTTCAGACGCAGTTGTCGATCGCTGCTTCCTTTTCACAGTTTCGCTCTTACTCGAGGCAGAAATGGACTTTGAGCGTGGGATTTTACCACCGATAGATGGTCTGGGTTGTTGAGACTTGCGCGCCATCTGGGCAATGTATAACCAAAGTCAATGAGGAGAAGACTAATTCTTTTTCTTTTCGAATCCCAGGCGCCGTACCGCAAGTGCGCGATTTCCGCCTACCGTACTATATATAAGTGCGCACGCATCTCCGAACCAAATTTATTTTCTATCAGTGACGTGATGATCAGGGGCGTTGCTTGATTTTCTTTTTATACATTCAATCTTCTCCGATGAGTGCGTCTACAAAAACAAACATGTGCGCAATGTACTTGTAGAATTGACGTATCCGTGGCGATGGCGAAATTGCAACATTTTCAAAGCGCTGCTTCTCCTCGTCAATGATCCGCATGTGATGTGAAACGCGGATTTTCAATCTTCGAAGATCGCCACCTGCATTTGCTGCCTCTTTGGTGTCGCCGCGCAGTAGTGTATAAATTGCATTGGCAATGACCATTAGAACGGGCCCAATGTGTGAAAATAAAAAGGCCGCGTGTGACAATCCGTCAAAATCGTCATTTTCAGTGATGAGAATTCGCTGCCACCGTGTCATGTCGTCGGCGATGCGAATACTCAGAAACGTGGTTGAGAATGTGTCCAACGCAATCTGCCGATGAAGGCGCATGTATAGAGATGACGGGTCAGTTGAACGCTTTGTATCCGGCGGTAGATAACTCCAAGCTGGCCGTTTGTTTTCATACTTCTTCTCCACGATTTTTGCCGCGTTCAAAAAGTTTGATGTTGGAACTCTGCCGCCAATACTGTTTGTCCACCACTCGAAGACAACCGATGCACATAATGCCGCAAATGATCCAATCGTTCCTCTCGCACCCAACGAGCTCGTAATAGGCATCAGAAGAGTCGCCATCGTACTCGTCACGTTTTTTCCACTTTCGACGACACGCTGTAAAACACCAGCGTCCGTGCCTGGGATTGGTGATAATATGGTCGATTGTAATATGCCACTCATCACCGAAAGATTTCTAATGTGTTCTGGCTCCAACTCCACGTACACTTTTGGTCTTGTCTTGCGCACACTCTTACCGTAGTACAACGAAACGATTTGAGCCCTGCGCTCTTGTAAGTACGATGGCAAATAGCGAAACATCGCAGGCATGAACACGGAGTAGATGTGCAATCCGGCGAGCAATTGTCCGTTTTGCATCACAATTTGCAACGTTTCATACCAATCATTCCACGTCGTCATATCATCGGTCGGTGATGTATTTTTAACGAATGGTGCTGGTTCACTGTCGATCATGTTGGTGTAACGAGTCATTGATGCGTCGCAATATAACGTGGTAGCGCCTTTTGTAATATCACTAACGACCTCAATTGAGTCTTCGACCAATGCATTGACTCTTGTGATTTTTTGAGGACGCTCGACATTACCGCCGAGCCATGCCACAAAGCTCTGACTTCTCGTACCACTCGTCATAGCACCAAGTTTTCCTCCTTGATCGCGCCAGGCAGAATCTTCGAAAAAGTGAGATATTGTCGCGCACGACATGGCCGCCGAATGGAGCGCCGATACGCAAAGTTCCTCCATACGTTGCATATTACCAATACCACCATTTTCTTCACTGTCACCTAGATGGACGAATAATGGTGCCTTATGACGACCAAGTGCTCCGTATTTTGCCAACCGAACCACGTACGACTCACTCAAAGGGCGATGCCTTGCGTACTGATGATGGGCATACATGGCACGTGTAATCTATCAAACTGAAACATCAAAGCTCAACACCACCGAAGTTGCAGAGTATTTACAGGTACAAGGAGGCGCGTCTAACTTTTTGTTTTGGATTTTTTTTTATGAACATTACATCTCGTTGTTCGACAATAAGCCACTGCCGCCAATGCACGACATACAATGGCGAAAGTGTTCGACATTTCCATGCGAATATTGGATATTGGCGAAAAACGTACCATGGGCAGATGACGATTTATTATCGCCTCCATGTAACAACAAATGCCGATCTTTTATCGTCCTGCTTCATATCGTCCGTTTTAGTATCGGCACCAAGTTGTAATCTATGCTGAGGATTGTGGCATTCGTAAATCATTGCGGCACCCTCGTCGGCAGAGCCAGTCTGTACGCTAGTCACAATGATGAAAGTGTCAGTCTGACACACGCTGCATACTTCCGCTGGCGTCCATACATCGTGCCTTTGAGAAGGATCGCAATCCCCGATGACTTTTTCAATGCGTGTCTTTGCATTACTTGTGGTATTTGCTTTTGCTGCCGTAGCAGAATGTGTGCAATTGGGCGCGATGGCATTCATACAAAAGGACTGCAGAAATGCTTGATGTACACTTTCGTCGTGCATATTACCGCCAATATCACCGGGTTGATGTTGAGTTCCCATCCATGTCATGACTGAAAATGGTGAAATGCCGTATGTGTTTGCAATACGATGCGCCAACTCCATATTTTTTTTTGGCGACGGGCAACGCGGTCGTCGCAGAGTACACTGGCAATGTCGTGTGTCTCTTGTGCAAAGTTAACACAGCGTTATTATTATTATCTGTACACACTCACATTTTTTTATTCTATCGACCGTTATTGGATAACACCAGGCGATCTGCGCACGTTTCTCTTTATTCCAACTCTCGCGAATAGTCCACTTCCGCCAACGTACAATCTTCGCCACAAATGTCTCCGACGCTTCCCGCGATGCACTGCGCGCGCTGGCGGAAGTGGCATGAAATCCCCCGAAATTGTGAAAATATGTCCAATACCTCAATATGCTTTTTTTTTGAAAAAAAAAAAACTTCTCTTCTGAATATCTGTTTGCGTGCGAATAAATACAGTGCACCCTCCTTGGTACGTGATCGAAAAATCCTTCCATTGACTCCTAATATGCGCGTCATTGTTCACGATAAAAACGAAAATTCTGCACATGTGTTTTAGTTACGATGAGAGGAAGATTAGCTGACCCGTTTACTTGTCCGTCCTCAACTGCTCATTTTTTTTTGGCAACTGATAAAAAAAAGTCAACATGTCAAGCCGCCGTGGTACAAAATCCGGATCCGGAAAGTCGAAGTCGGTTCAAACGTTGTACGTGCAAACCGTTGGAGAGCCCGCAACAAAGGAAGCCGTCAGCATCCGCAAGCCAGCATCATCCGCAAATGCCGCACGAGTGTACGCCGCCAAAGAATTGCCGAGGCAGTCAGGAACTGTCTTTGTCACCAAAACGCCTCATGGATTGGTTGGCGACCGCGTAAAAGTCACCAAGAAGGCCAACAAGCCTGGACTTCAAGTGAAGACCATGTCGCATTTGGAAAGACAACCTACCTCTCACTCCCATCGCTCCAGAAGCCACAGCCGCAGCCACTCGTACTCTCACAGCAGCCGCGGTAGCAGCCATCGCAGTGGACGTGGACGTGGACGCGGCCACAGCGGTACCTTCATTCCTAAGCGCCACAGTGCTGTCAGCCGCAGCGGAAGTCACAGAACGCCCAAAGCTCAGCATGAATTCCGAGTGTGGTCTGGCGCTGGGAAACGACGCTCTCGCGTCACGGCTGCGTCGGCGCATGGCGCTGCCATCCACTTTGCACGCCTGCACTCCGTGGCACCTGGAACCGTTGTCACTGCTGTCAACGCAGAGGGCTATGGTGGAAAATATGAGTACATGTATCCCACCCGCAACGGATTGCCTGTGATGCGCCGCGTGCAATAAATCTTTGGCAGCGCGTCGTCGAACATTGAGCGCTCTATGGATCAAAAGCCATTTTTAAATGTAAACCACTACTCTTGCATGTCATTGTTCCTCAAATATTTGTATCTTGTTTCGATTGTTGGGTTACCCAAAAAAAAAGAAGAGGCCGTATTGAAAGAATCCAATCACCTCATCTGCAATGAACATTTCAAAAGGAGAGCGCAGTTATTCCATGTCGACTCGCCGCCATAGTCGTAAATCTCACCACTCAAGCAGCCGTAGTCGCGGACATAAACACCGCAGACACAGTCATCTGCACGTCTCATTTGCCGACCATAATCCTCATGCTACGAAGCCTTATATTACAGAGTATGATTTCGACCAGAATGAGCCGGTTACTTCATCGTCGTCGGCCTCTCACACTATTGGCATGCGCTCAACATTACCGCCTACATCGCATTTGGACGGACGGAGTAATGTCATGTCCGACAGAGATATCTTCAAACCCCAGCTTGCTGAAGGAAAGACGAGAGTGTCTCACAGAACAAAAAGAGACGTTTACAATCTTACTGACGATATTTTTGAAATTGTGAGGCGTTTGGATCCAATGCAGATTGCGTGCTCTTCAGATGGCATGAGGCTTATGAATAAGATTGCAAAAACACAACAATTGGAAAGATTGAATGTTCAAATTGCAAATCACATCGTGGCAACCGAGACTTCGTCAAATAACAGCAAGGCGTATTTTACAGGATCGCGCGGCGCCAAATATTACGTGGCGAGCAGTGGCAAGCGCCAATACTATGGACGGCTTAGAAGAGGACTGCCTCAGGATGACGCGCCGACTGCAAAATCCCACTCTCCCAAACACTGAAAAGAAAAATTCTCAAAAACATTGAATGTTCATTTTGGAAACAAAGTGCTAAAATAAATCATAGTCTGTGCACTGATCAACATTGTCAGCCATAAACCGCCATCTGCGTTGAGATAATTTTTTTCAAAAGCAGAACAACTGGTATCAACTGCTTCGTGCATATCACTCGCTGTCAAAGAAGGAAAATAGTCGAAAGCAACGAGAAGAGAAATGTCATCCAGACGATCGAAGACGACGCAGCAGCAGCGTGGCACATCAGGTCCCCGCGGCCCCCAGACCGCCCAACAATTCAATCGTCCGAACCCATTCGCTGCGCCACTGGTAAGTGCAGTAGGAGGAAGAGGAAGTGTCAACAACCACGTCGGTTTAGCACATGCTCATTCGCAATCTGCTGCGAATGCCTCCAAATTGGTATTGTTTGCCAATAAGGACGAGGCCAATGACCACGCCAAAAAAATGCGACACTACGAGAGACATTTTGAGAAGGCGGATATGAATGAGCGAATGACCATGTTCTGTCCCTCGTGTGGATCTCAGGGCACTTGCTGTGGTTCTTGCTCATTTTTGGACGACTGCTGTGAGGAGGAGGCGTGCTGCTTCAACGAGCGCTGGGTTTATACCGCATATGAATACGACTATCCCGACGGAATCCAAATCATTTCTGGACCCGCGTCACAAGTCATTACATCCATTGACGAGGTGACGGCCGAGGTGACTACGTTTGCGGCAGGCCTACCCGTTCCTGCAACCGGTCAGAGCCAAATTGTGTCTCCCAATGGGTTTGGATTTGGAAGCGGAACACCTGCCTACTCCTTGTTCTTGCTCTCGAATGTCAGAGACAATAATTCGCCAGCTGCTGCCGCAAACCCTGCGCACTTGTTGAACACGCTGTGGATTGTCAATCCATCAACGACACCCAACGTGTGGCGAATTCACAAGGTCAGCATTTGCGGTTATAATATTGGCGATATTTCATCGGCAGTACGTTACATGAACTCATCCTCCACTTTGCCGTCGCCCTTTATTCTGGAAATCAATGCGGTCAACGTGCCCGAGTCTACAATCGGATTCCAACGAACCAATTACGCGTCCAAGGATCTCGTGCTTCCACTTTCCGTTGTCAACGTAGACGGATGTCGTTGCGAGTGCGCTGGTAACCACGGAGACTGTGACAGCGATGATGACGGCGACGGATGCAATTCTCATTGCAGTGGTGGATGGAAGTGTAACACGTTGAGGACTCGCTTTAATGTGATCAACCCGTACGCGCTTCACCCGGCTCAACAAAACATCAACCCGCTCAGACGTCTCAGCGCTTCAATCGAGGAAGGCGTTTCCGGTTATGCGCTAGACCCGCGCAGCGGAAGAGTGGTCGCAGCGCACATCACCAGGCGTGTATCGAAAAAGGAGGCTCACCAATTGAAGAAGCTGGCATCGTCGGCACAAGCAAGAGAGGAGATCCTATACGAACAATACGAGAGAAACGCTCTCATCGAGGATCAAATGTACCGCGCATTCATCGCGCGCCAGGCCGCTGAAAATCGCGTCGAAGATTTGTAAACATCGATGGAAAATGTCGGACATTTTTTTGTCAACTATTCCATATTGGCCCGGACTGGCTCTTATCGAAATGTACGAATCGATTATTTTCCAATCTCCTTCGAAATGCAATGTTTTGTAATGAAACAACTGTGGACGGGGGGAAAAAAAAATAGCCAGGCCAGCGAAACTGCACATCGAGCGCGTGCGTTTGTAGGGAATTTTTTCTTTCGCTGTTATTGCTAGAAAATACCTAGTACTGGTTTGCCAAAGTTGGAAAAAAAAAAAAGAGTTTCACCATGTACTCTTCCGAAAAATCGTCTTCACGCGGCCGCGATCATGGCCACCACCACCACCGCCATCACCAACACCACAGTGATTCGTTCGACGACGAAAGATCTTCCAGGCGCCACCGCGAGCGCAGTGTCGAGCGCGACACTCGTGATGTATCGCGACAATCCATTTCCGCGACAACCAACGTCTTCTGTGCACAGTGCGGAAACGGAGATTGTTTCTACGATTCGTCGTGCAATCAGTGTGGTTGCAATCAATGTGTGACCGTGTTCCCGGACGACGGAAGTCGATATGATTTGACTTATGAGATTGCGAGCGTCTGCTATGGCTATGTACTGTCGATTCCGAATCCCGTCCCACTTCCATTCACCTTGACGCCCATCGTTACCGACGCAAATCAATTCCAGCTGGCACCTCTGTCACCAAACACGATGCCGCTGTTGCAAGCCAGCTTTGGATTTGACGCAAACACGAGAGTTGGACAAAAGGTGCTCATCAGTGATTTCGAGGCACCTAACAACACGGCCTTCAACACAATCTACGAGATTACGGCGTTGCCAACGACCACTGCACCGTGGTATGTCCTGAAGCGATTCAACGCCGTCACGCCTCAGAGCGGACTTGCGCTTGGTGATTTTGTCCAAGTATTCAAAGGCGCCTTCAAACTCATCTGGGAGATTACAGAGATCGATACGACCACAACGCCTCACTCCTTCATGGTGGCGCCTACCAACTACGACCAGCTGAGGTGCTACAAGCCAATCTGGGCCGTTCCTCCGAAACAGTGCTGAGGGAAAAAACCGCGTGCATGCAACCGTTCCTAAATGCCCTCGATAATAAAATGAATGCACATTTTGATGCAAAAACCAATGCGAGCTTTGTATATTCAGGTTCTCTTCTTCTTCTTCAAATATTGGCAGTTTCGTGTCAGGTTTGGAAAGCACTGACTGTGAATATCATCACGTAAAAAATGCAACAGACGTCGAGTGTTTCCAATCGTGCTCAGGCAAACACAACCCCCAAACGAAAGATGATCTTCTCCTTTTTGACGGACTTTGAACGAGTGAAGCTTTTGCAACGTCGCGCTTGGGAAATTGCCTACGACAATCCGCCGGCAATGATACCGAGGCAGGAAAATGCAGAACAGCCATGCACGTACTCCGATCTCATCCAAGGCAATATCGACGTCGCGGCGAAGGAATTGCAATTCGGCCTATTGGACGACTATATCATTACAAGGACATATTGCGAAAGTAAGGAGGACGGCACCACGTCCATTGAATCGTACGGCGTGCGAGTTGGTGATTTGCATCTCAAGTACACGTACACGTAGACAATTTTTTGTTGGCTAATGTACGCTCCTCATTGCTTAAATTTGGCGTTCATTATTTGTGAATCATGAACACAAAGGCTTTTGAATACGAGATTTTTTTCACGAATGGTCATTTTTTTTTTTGTAGTGCCACACACACACAAGTGACTTTTTTTTTCCACAAGCCCGCATACACAAACCGCAAGCGGTCACCCTTCCAAAAAAAAAATGCCGTGTCTTCGGCGATATGAAGTCGCCAGTGTCGTCTGCGCCCGACTCCGTACCAACATTGCTTGTACAAGGGCATTGGCGTTCGAAAATGATACCGATTCGCTCGCCATTGATGCAGAGGCCTTCCCTGTGGGAGTGGATGGATGCCTCAAAATATGGCATCGCTACCAAGTCTAGCTACCTGGACAAGCTCATGAAAAAGGCATCGTCCTCTTCAAGCAAGACACGAGGCGGAAATAAGGACGGATCGATATCAACAGTGGAGGTCGATATGGCAGAAGAGATGGGCGCAACTTCTCCAACTCACACAAATTACGCAAACGGGTCGTACTGTCTCCCCGATGACAACATTTGCCGCACTGTATTCGTGGGAAAGTATGTCCGTGATATTGAGAGTACATGGGCGCAAGGGACGCGTGGTATGATCGCACCACTGAGTGTCAATGAATTTGGCCATCCACAGGCGTTCCCACTCTTCTTGGATCTGGACTTTGTATCATATGGCCCGTTTCAGCCCAATGATCAAGCAGTCATAGGTCTCATCGTAAGAACGATACAACATGCGGTAATATCGTGCTGGTCTCCATCAAAGACTAGTTCAAATCATTGGGACAGAGCCGTTGATTCTGAACAACATCCCGGAAGGATGGTCGTGACACAAACACTCGCTCGGCTCAAGCACCCGGAGCGTTTCGTCGACGCTGATGCCGATAGACGCAAACAAAATAGCATTTATCTTACATCTTCTTCTGGTATTCCGGTGCCTTCCACTTCCACGTGGTGGCCATCACCGACATCGTCGTTATCGTCCAAAAATACGGCGATGTGCAACAGCAGCCCTGCATGCTTGAATGGGCATTTGACTGAAAATGCGTCATACAAGAATGGTAATTCTGCAACAATCACGCAGTGCGCGACCGTTGGCGATGACGGTGTAGACATGTCATACTATGCTTGGATGACCAACTCCTCTAGCTCGTCCGTACTTTGCGCGTCATCGGCCTCGTTGCAGAAGGAAAGGCTGGAAACATCTTCTCCTATACCGCCCGATGTTCAATCATCGCCGCTAAGTGGCACAAGTGTTGGTGTTGTGAATGGCAGTGCGAAACAGTGTATAGGAGTGGCGTTTGAAAAACTTGATCCATCTCTGAGGATCGAGCAAAAGATTGGCGCTCGGTGTGTCTTCCCGAATCTGGTCGTCAACGTTGAAATGGCAATCGAGATAAGGAAAGTTGTGGTACACCATTTAGCTTGTTATATTGGCATGCATCCTTCTCTCTTCGATCAAACAACACTATGCTTGCGTCACGCCAATCCGTACAACTCTTCTGTTGCCAATCAGTCTACTATGGAAAGTGTTATGGAATTTTGGAGTGGTGTCGTGGATGAGAAGGTTTACAAAGGTGTTCCGCATACGAGAATGGCCATGTCGGAGAAGAAGATCCCGTGCCCTGTTGATTTGGCGAGACAGGCGCTCCATATTTCGGATGTCATGTGCTCTAATTGCAGATCGGCGCAGCTTGCAACTTCTACCAAAGTGTCGAAAAAGTCGGTTGGAGAGTGTTTCGAGGGTCACATTTGTCGCAACGAGCTCGTCTACGTTCTCAACGCGGACGGTTCTTGTCCATCGAGATTCAAAGGTCTCTTGTATAACGAATCGTTCGTTTCTCACTTAACGAGAAATCCTGCGAATGCATGGCCTATGAAGAGCGCAGCTGTCTACTCATTTCTCGACATGTTGCCGCCCGAGATTGGCGACATTCAGTGGTTGTATTCCCGTTCATCTTACGACAGTGTTGAAAAGGTGCTTCAATCCCACCCGATTGCACTTCCTGGCAATATCGTCATTGATAAGCTGCCGATGCCCATCCGAAGAAGGCCAATGTTCAGCAAGAGTAGCGATTTGACCAAGTTCATCGAATATGTTCTGCGGATGACGATGATAAGACTTCCATTTAACAACTCGACGGTGGACTCAAACGCTTGGATAAGACTACTACACGACGTTGACGCATTCAAACCGCCGGTTGATTCTATTCAACTAGGGGGTACTGGTACTGGATTGTCAACAAGTGCTTACAAGCGATCCAAGATTGTCTATCTCGCAGACCGTAAAATCACAGGCCAAATTATAGCGTTGATTCAAGCCGCGAACATTCACTGGTCTTCGGGCATCACATTCGAGCCCATAAAGTCATTTTCATCTACGTCGAGAAGCAAGCAAACTCCACTATTGAACAGAATGGCGCCTGTGCTTGGTCACGATACATCCAATGATGTCAGAGAGGCGTGTCTATCATATCTCGGCCCATATTGGAGTATGAATGCCGTCGGCGACAGTGCAAGGTGGTGTTCAATCATCAATGATCATCACTCGTCAAGCCGAGTTTGCTTTAGGATTTATCCAACGCACATTGTTCAAACGTGCTTCAGTGTATCGACCAAGAGGACGGAGCTCTATTCGAGAAGCGTGGAGAGGGACTTCGCTGGGCGAGTGATTGACACACCTCAGTGCAAAACACTGCCGTGCTCCATGTGTGCCGGAATCATCATTCCATTGCCCGCGGAAATCAGCAAACGACTTTTCATTCACACTGGAACTTCGAGTGGTAAAAGAGATCGTAATGCATACAAGCTCAACATAACCGCTTCCCCGAGTACTGCATCATCCGAGAACGCAGCAACCACGTCGAGCGCAACGCCCCCCGTTTCCATAATGCTTGGCACTTCCAGCGTTGTTTCCGGTGGATCGTCTAGCGCACCTGCCATACCATTGCTATTGAACCCTGTGGCACCTTCGACTTCTTTGCCGACAAATGGCACACGATGGAACTTGTCACGCATGCCACAATCATCTATTCCGCTTACCTTAAATGGCAACTCTTCGCGCACCCCCCAGTCATTAGCACCGCTTACCCTGACTGGCAACTTGTCACGCATGCCACAATCATCGATTCCACTGACTTTGAATGGCAATGGACTTCATCTGCCCAACCCTGTACCCGCAACGAACATTATCACCAAATAAATCGAGTAAATATACAATCTGTGTTTATATCGTATGTGCATTTTCCAACGCGGCATGCGCATTGCGGCAGGTGCCAGACATTTGCGATAATATTCAATACTTGGCGGAAATGGACTTTGATTGACAAGCACGGATGAGAGTCGTCTCTTCCAAACCATAAGTCTTGCTGTGTGTCACAATTTGATGGCAGTCATCCAGGGTCAGCACATCCATCTGGACTGAAATACCATGCAAAAATCGAACCAGTTGCCGGCCTTGTTGCACGGTGAAGCAATGCGACATGTTCAACTGTCGGGTTCGCGTCACAATGTCTTGCGCATCACTAAGCCTAATATCCAAATACGGCCACCGAGAACGCATGAGCGACCCATCGACGGTAATCGCAACCTCAGTGTGAACAGCGTCGGAAAAGATCAAGTCAATCGAGTCATCCGTCCTCTCCACTGATATTGTGGTGGGTAAATAGGACTGCGAATGGCAGTAATCATAGTCCAGAAAACAATTCGCGGTGTTAATTGCATGCATCGTTGCAGGGGCGGGCAATGATGGCCGATTCAATATTTGATTTGCAGTGATTAGCACCGTATGTAGCAACGTCATTTCGCCTAAACACATCGGTAACTCAGACAATTGATTATGAGATACGTTTAGATATTCCAATTCGCGCAAGTTGCTGATATTGCTTGGTAAAAACACGAGGCGGTTGCGCTGTAAGCACAAATCCTTTAATGACGAAACTTGTCCGATTTCTTCGGGTATACAAGTCAACGCATTCATGGACGCGTCGATATAACGTAGAGATGTGAGATTGCCGATTGTGAATGGTAGTGATCGGATGCGATTGTTTGAAACCTCTAAGGACTCTAGATTTGCAAGCAGGCCAATCTCGTCGGGCAAAAACAAGAGGGCATTGTGGCACACATCCAAGCTCTGCAATGCATTCAGTTGACCAATTTCAATAGGAAGTTCGCGTAGCTGGTTATGGCACAAATCCAATGCCGTTAATGACGACAATGACGCAATGGCAGGCGACACGCTTTCCAAATCATTGAACGATATTGTCAGAGATTGCAATGACAATATTGCAAAGATCACATCCGGTATCGATTTTAGTCTGGTGCGTGTGAGCGTTAAATGCGACAAATTAGCAAGGCCAGAAAGCGACGATGGAAGCGTTGTCAATGAGCAATACTGAATCACCAACTTCTTCAACGCGCCCAATTTGCCCACCGTATCACTCAACCCATCTGTGTCCAAAGTACCTCGGAAAGAAATAAAGACTACGCGCTTTGTTATTGGATCCAGTAGCACGCATAATGCGATCCAACGGTACCACTCCTTAATCTTCCATCTTAAAATGTTCGACTCGTGCCATATTGAGGTAAGACAGGCATAATCGTCGCTGTGCACATTGCGCGCTTTATAATTATTGTCATCCTTGAAATCGCCACGAGCAATACGCGATCCGCGAGTCGCCATTACTTGCAGGGCACTGACGCG
>Ga0255338_1004770_pt1 | contig 13444 bp, 15 predicted proteins | sample MeOH1_35cm_T4_19_FD_203715 | JGI IMG/M metagenome (GOLD analysis project Ga0255338, IMG submission 203715) | Sandy soil microbial communities from University of British Columbia, Vancouver, Canada - MeOH1_35cm_T4_195 | ecosystem: Engineered > Artificial ecosystem > Sand microcosm > Unclassified ...
AAAGGGAGGTAAGGGCTTGCCGGCCGCCGCCGCCCGCAGCAAACAGCATGGCAAGGGCCGGGTGATCCCGAATCGTGAGATCCGTCGCGTCCCAGGGTTTCCATTCGAACCAACGAGCGGAGCAACAGATGTGCCTTCTGCGTAAGGCCGCCATGGTCGCCGCGGCCCTGATCGGTGCCGGCGTACTTGCCGCGGCGGAGCCGGCGAGCGCCCAGGGGCCCATCGCCGCGATGCTCGCCTATCAGGCGAACGGTGGCTACGAGGGCCACAAGGCGAAGACCGGCGGACGCTCCTGGAAGGCGATCCCGCGCGAGGTCGTCGACTACGGCGGCAAGTACAACGCCGGCACGATCGTCATCGACACCGGCGAACGGCGCCTCTACTACGTCATGGGCGACGGCAAGGCGATGAAGTACGGCATCGGCGTCGGCCGGCCGGGCTTCCAGTGGGCCGGCGCCCACAAGGTGACGCGCAAGGCCGAGTGGCCGGGCTGGACGCCGCCGCCGCCGATGCGCAAGCGCCAGCCGGACCTGCCGGCCCACGTTCCGGGCGGCCCGAACAACCCGCTCGGTGCCCGCGCCATGTATCTCGGCTCGAGCTGGTACCGCATCCACGGCTCCAACGAGCCCTGGACGATCGGCCAGGCCGTCTCCTCCGGCTGCTTCCGCATGACCAACGAGGACGTCATCGATCTCTACGAGAAGGTCAGCGTCGGCACCCAGGTGATCGTCATCCAGGGCGCCGCCCCGGAAGAGCTCGCCGAGGTGGTCGAAGTGGCGAACTGAGGCGGGCTCCACGACCGCGATCGCCCCGCCACCGGGCTCCGCCAGCAAATCTCTCTGCGACGGGCCGGCTCACGCCGGCCCGTTGGCGTTTTGTGCCCCGTGCGAGCCGGGACGCGCATCGGGCGGGTCGACGGCACCCGAGCTGCGCCCGTCCCGCACCCGCTACGCCGCGCCGTTCGCCGACCGGGCCGCGAGCCGCGCCGCCGCCCGCTCGGTGGCCACCCGCCGCCGCGCCAGGAAATCCGCCATGCCGCCGCGCACGTCGTCGACGAGCGCCCGGTCGGCGACGCGCGGCGACCCGGCCCCGAAGGGCGGCGCCGGGTCGTATTCCATGCCGAGGGCGATCCTTTCGGCGGCCGGCCGCCCGGCGAGCTCGGCGGCGAGGGTCAGCGCGAAGTCGATGCCGGAGGTGACGCCGCCGCCGGTCAGCCGGTTGCGGTCGCGCACCACCCGCTCGGCGACGGGGATCGCCCCGAAGGCGGCGAGCTGGTCGAGCGAGGCCCAGTGGCAGGCCGCCCGGTAGCCGGTCAAGAGGCCGGCGGCGGCGAGCACCAGCGAGCCGGTGCATACCGAGGTGATGTAGCGGCACGTCGCCGCCTGCCGCGCCAGGAAGTCGAGCACCACCGCATCGTCCATCAGCTCGATCTGGCCCGGGCCGCCGGGCACGCAGATCACGTCGAGGTGCGGGCAGGCATCGAGCCGCGTCGTCGGCAGCATGGCGAGACCGGTGTCGGCGACGACCGGGTCGAGGGTCTTCCACAGCAGGTGCAGCCGCACGCCGGGAATGCGGGCGAACACCTCGTAGGGACCGGTGAGGTCGAGCTGCGTCAGTTGCGGGAACAAGAGCAGGCCGATCGTCGGCCCCGCGGGCTCGGGCATCACTCGGCTCCTCGTTCGAACGCGGCGCCGCCGCGGCCTGGATCGCATCCGCCGCGACTTGCGGCCGCCGCCGTCGCCGCGCATGGTCTGCCCCGACGCCGCGGCCGCCGGCCCGCGCCACCATAGCCGAAACCGAACGACGGGATGATCCGCGATGCGCGAAGGATTCAGCGAGGCCGTCAAGGCGGCGATGCGCGCCGGCGACAAGCGCCGGGTGTCGACGCTGCGCCTCGTCCAGGCGGCGATCAAGGACAAGGACATCGAGGCGCGCGGCGCCGGCCGCGGCGAGGCGACGACGGCCGAGATCCTCGCCCTCTTGCAGAAGATGATCAAGCAGCGGCAGGAATCGGCGGCGATCTACGCCGAGGCCGGCCGCGCCGAGCTCGCCGAGCAGGAGACCGCCGAGGCGGCGATCATCGCCGAGTTCCAGCCGCGCCAGCTCGACGAGGCGGAGACGCGCGCCGCCGTGGTGGCGGCGATCGCCGCCACCGGCGCCGGCGGCATCAAGGACATGGGAAAGGTCGTCGGCGCGCTGCGCGCCGAGCACGCCGGCAGCATGGACTTCGCCAAGGCGAGCGCGCTGGTGAAGGAGTTGCTGGCGAAGGGGTGAGAGACCTAGCCGGCCGTCCTCTGAGGGCGGCCGGCACCGGCGCGCGCCGACGTCAACTCGCTGCTCCCGCAGCGAAATCTCCTGTCTAAGTTGCACAATCGACGCCATGCTATCGATCCGAGAACCGAAGTACAAATGCAGAACATGCTACCTTGGAGTAGGGTTCATGTCTGAGTTTGAATGGAGCGGTCTTTTCGTCCCGTGCGGCATCCCTCTTTGGCTACCGGACGGGTGCGGGATGCGCTACGAATTCCGCCGATATGGGATCGACGAGCGGGTGGACATCAACAACGCCGTCTACGGGTTTGCGAGGCCATCCGACGAGATCCTATACATCGGTCAGACGCAGAGCATCTTTGACCGGATGGGCGATCACGAGCGTCTCTCGGAAGCAAAGCGCCGAGGGGCGGTCCAACTTCTCGTTCACCGGCCAGGATTCGGCGCTCGTGTACCTTACTACGAGGCAGAGCCTCGCTTGATCCGGCACCTTCAGCCGCCGATGAATACGCAACATCGGCTTTCCGGCTTGTTCGCGCTAGGCTCCCTCGCACCGTGGCCGCTCTGGCGGTTCTAGGGGTCGCGCGCGAGGCCCTTTGCCGCGAGCTCGTCGAGATAGGCGCGCATCAGCGCCTCGCGCTCGGTGCCGAGCTTCCTGAGGTAGCCCCAGGTGAAGATGCCGGTCGAATGGCCGTCGTCGAAGACGAGCCGGACGGCGTAGTTGCCGACCGGCTCGACGGCGCGGATGGCGACGTCGCGCTTGCCGGCAACGGTCTTGCGCTCGGCCGCCGAATGTCCCTGCACCTCCGCCGACGGCGACATGACGCGCGCGAGCTCCGCGGGGATTTTGCACGAAAGCCCGTCGTCGTAGGCGACCGTCAGCCGCCGCTTGTCGGCGGCGAGCCTGATCTCCGTCGGCCACGGTTCGCTGTCCATGCGCTTCGACCCCTTGCCCCCGAACGGTTCCAAGGCAATATCAGCGTTGCGTGGAGACGGCCAGCGGCGCCGGCAGAGCGCCCGTCCGCTTCCCGGGAGGGATATGATGCGTCAGAGCCCAGAAGCCGGCGGAGCCGGCAGCGTCGTGACCGACGGCCGCGAACGGGTGTCGCCCGACCAGAACCTCGTCGACCCGTTCGGCCGCGCCATCAACTATCTCAGGGTCTCCGTCACCGACCGCTGCGACTTCCGCTGCGTCTACTGCATGGCGGAGGACATGACGTTCCTGCCGAAGCGCGACCTCCTCACGCTGGAGGAGCTCGATCGGCTGTGCTCCGCCTTCGTCGACCGCGGCGTGCGCAAGCTTCGGATCACCGGCGGCGAGCCCTTGGTGCGCAGGAACGTCATGAGCCTGTTCCGCACGCTGTCGCGCCACCTCGCCTCGGGCCGCCTCGAGGAGTTGACGCTGACGACCAACGGCTCACAGCTCGCCCGCCATGCCGCCGAGCTCGCCGACGTCGGCGTCCGGCGCATCAACGTCTCCATCGACACCCTCGACGCCGACCGCTTCCGGGCGATCACCCGCTGGGGCGACCTCGGCCGCGTCATGGAGGGTCTCGCCGCCGCCGAGGCCGCCGGGCTCGACATCAAGATCAACGCCGTGGCGCTGAAGGACGTCAACGAGCACGAGATCGAGCGGCTGATGACCTGGTGCCACGGGCGCGGCTACGACCTGACGCTCATCGAGACGATGCCGCTCGGCGAGATCGCCGAGGACCGCACCGACCAGTACCTGCCGCTCTCCCTCGTCCGCCGGCGGCTCGAGGAGCGCTACACCCTTGATGACCTCTCCGATCGCACCGGCGGCCCCGCGCGCTACGTCCGCGTGAAGGAGACCGGCGGCCGCCTCGGCTTCATCACACCGATGACCCACAATTTCTGCGAATCCTGCAACCGCGTCCGCGTCACCTGCACCGGCACGCTGTACATGTGCCTCGGCCAGGAGGACGCCGCCGACCTGCGCGCGCCGCTCCGGGCCTCCGAGGGCGACGGCCTGTTGCAGGCGGCGATCGACGAGGCGATCGGGCGCAAGCCGAAGGGCCACGACTTCGTCATCGCGCGGCGCGGCGGCCCGGCGGTCGGCCGGCACATGTCGGTGACCGGCGGCTGACGGCGGCCACGGCCGACCGCCGCCGTGCCCCCTCGTCCCGCTGGCGGGGAGAGGCTGTTGGCCCCGTCCGAACGCCGAAACGGCACGGCAATTGCGCGCATGCCCCATTGACCGATCGGTCAATCCGGGTTCCCTATGGCCGTTCAGAGCCCCTTCCGCGCGGATAGAGCAACCCGAACGGCGAGACGGCATTCCAAAGACATCGACTCGGGAGCGCCCTCGCTCGCTCGGGCGCCGCCCCGAGCGCAGGGCGTTTCCGGCCCGCCAGGGTCCGCCATGCACGCCCCCCTTCCCCGCCCCGCCGTGCCCTCGATCGGCATCCTCGTCGCCGTGTCGATGCTGCAGCCGATCGGCATCAACATGTTCGTGCCGTCGATTCCCGGCATGCGGGTGGCGTTCGGCACCGACGCCACGACGATCCAGCTCACCATCTCGCTCTACCTCGTCGCGACCGCGATCGCGATGCTGGTGCTGGGGCCGCTCTCCGACCGCTTCGGGCGTCGCCCGGTGCTGCTCACGGGGCTGTTCTGCTTCGCCCTCGGCAGCGCCGCGGCCGCCCTCGCCGAATCGATGACGGTGCTGCTCGCCGCCCGCGCGGTGCAGGCCGTCGGCGCCAGCGCCGGGCTCGCCCTCGCCCGGGCGATCGTCCGCGACGTCTACGACCGCGAGCGCTCGGCGAGCGTCATCGGCTACGTCACGATGGGCATGTCGGTGGCGCCGATGGTGGCGCCGGTGGCCGGCGGCGTCATCGACGAGCTCTTCGGCTGGCGGGCGAGCTTCTGGTTGATGGGCCTGTTCGGCATCGCGGTGCTGCTCGCCGCCCTCCCCTGGCTTCCCGAGACCCACGCCACCAGGGGCGCCGCGGCCGGGCCGAGGGCGCTCATCGCGAGCTTCGGACAGCTTCTGCGCACGCGCGCCTTCTGGATCTACACCGGCACGGTGGCGCTCGCCTCGGCCGTGTTCTATGCCTTCATCGGCGGCGCGACCCACGTCGCCTCGGCGGTGCTGCAGCTCAGCCCGTCCGTCTACGGCGTCTATTTCATCCTGATCGCCTTCGGCTATCTCGTCGGCAACTATCTCTCCGGCCGCTATGCCGCCCGTCTCGGGCTGGCGACCATGATCAACCTCGGCAATCTCGTGGCGCTCGTGGCGCTCGCGGCCGGCGGCGCCCTCGCCGCGCTGCACGTGCTGCACCCCCTCGCCTTCTTCGGGCCGCTCCTGTTCGTCACGCTCGGCACCGGGCTGACGCTGCCGAGCGGCATGGCCGGCGGCGTCAGCGTCCGGCCCGACCTCTCCGGCGCGGCCGCCGGCCTGATGGGCAGCACCCAGGTCGGGCTCGGCGCCCTCGCCACCGTCGCCGTCGGCCAGCTGTTCGACGCCGGTCTCCTGCCCGGCACCGCCTGGTTCGTGCTGATCCCGATGATCGTCTTCGCGATCGCCGCCTGCGTCGTCGGCCTCGCCGCACCGCGCGGCTGAGGCCGGCGCGTCGCCGCTACTCGATGACGATGCGCGGCGGCGCGCGGCCGGCGCCGCGGCGGTCGTCGAGCGCCGCGCGCAGGTTGGCGGCCACCGCGCGGAAGGCCGCCGCGAGCGGCCCCGCCGGGTCGCTCACCATGATCGGGCGGCCGGCGTCGGACTGCTCGCGGATCGGCATCGCCAGCGGGATCTCGCCGAGGAAGGGCACGCCGAGGCGGGCCGCCTCGTCGCGGGCGCCGCCGTGGCCGAAGATGTCGGAGCGCTCGCCGCAGTGCGGGCAGATGAAGGTGCTCATGTTCTCGACGATGCCGAGGATCGGCACGTCGACCTTCTGGAACATCGCGAGGCCCTTGCGGGCGTCGAGGAGGGCGAGGTCCTGGGGCGTCGAGACGATGACGGCGCCGGCCATCGGCACCTGCTGGGCGAGCGACAGCTGCACGTCGCCGGTGCCGGGCGGCATGTCGACGACGAGCATGTCGAGGTCGCCCCAGGCGACGTCGGTGATCATCTGGCGCAGCGCGCCGACGACCATCGGTCCGCGCCAGACCATCGGCGTGCCCTCGTCGACCAGGAAGCCGATCGACATCGCCTTGAGGCCGTGGCCGACGAGCGGCGCGAAGGTGCGCTCGCCGACCATCGACGGCCGGCCGGTGAGGCCGAGGAGCCGCGGGATCGACGGGCCGTAGACGTCGGCGTCGAGGATGCCGACCTTGAGGCCGTCCGCGGCGAGCGCCAGCGCCAGGTTGACCGCCGTCGTCGACTTGCCGACGCCGCCCTTGCCCGAGGCGACGGCAACGACCGCGGCGACACCGGGAAGGCCGGTGCGGGCCGCGGCGGGCCCCGGCCGCGGCCCGGCCGCCGGCGCGGCGGGGGCGGGCCCGTGGGCGTGGCCGGGAGCATGCGAATGCGGCGGCGCCGCGGGGCGCGGCGGCGGCGGATAGCCGCCGCCCTTCGCCTCGGCGGTGAGCGCCACCATCGCCTTCTCGACGCCGGGGATCGCCGCCACCGCCTCCTCCGCGGCGCGGCGCAGCGGCTCGAGCGCGTGGGCGCGGCTCGCCGGGACCGTGATCGAGAAGGCGACGCGGTCGCCGGCGACGACGATCTCGGAGACGAGGCCGAGCGACACGACGTCGTCGCGCCCGTCGGGGCCGGCGACGTTCCTCAGCCGGTCGAGGATCGCCTCACGGGTGACGGCCATCGTCTCGCTCCCTCGTTTCCGCACGCATTCTCCGGGCGCCGATGGATGACCCGCTTCGCCCGCCTTGCCAACCGAAAATCGCGGGGTCCGAATGGGATATGGGTGGCGGGAGGGGATATGGGGATGGCCGGGCCAGAGGCCCCGGCCGAGGGGCGCGGCGTGGTCGCCGGCGGCCTGCGAGGCCGGGAGCCTTTATAGACCAGGGGGGCGAGGAATGGTGGACACGTCCACGACGAAAACCATCGTCGGGTTGGTGCTCGCCGGCGGCGCGTCGCGGCGGATGGGGCGCAACAAGGCGGGCCTGCCGTTCGACGGCGAGACGCTGCTCGCCCGCGCCATCACGCGCCTCGCGCCGCAGGTGGCGGCCGTCGCCGTCAGCGGCGATCCCGCCGAGCCGGCGCTCGCCGCCGCCGGCGTCACGGTGCTGCCGGATCCGCTGCCCGACCGCCCCGGCCCCCTCGCCGGCATGCTGGCGGGGCTGCTGTGGGCGGCCGAGCGCGGCGCCGCCCGCCTGCAGGTGGTGCCCGTCGACGCGCCGTTCCTGCCGGACGACCTCGTCGTCCGGCTCGCCGCCACGGCCGGCGGCGGCATCGCCGTCGCCCACTCGGGCGGCCGCGCCCACCCCGTCGTCGTGCAGCTGCCCGTGGCGCTCGCCGCCGACCTCGCCGCCCACCTCGCCGGCGGCGGGCCGCGCGCCGTCGCCCGCTGGCTCGACCGGCACGACCCGCGGCCCGTCGAGTTCGCCCTGCGCGCCGACGGCGTCGACCCCTTCCTCAACCTCAACACGCCGGAGGATCTCGATCGCGCCGCCGACCTTCTCGCCGGTCCCGGCGACGCCTGACGCGCCGCTGCGACCCCGACCAACGTCGTGGTGCGCCGATGGTTGCGCCGGCGAAAAGAATGGTGGGAAGATGCCGGCGACGGCCGCCTTGCCGGAGGGCGCCGCAAACAAACAACGAGAGGGGAATTCCATGAAGCGCATGTTTCGACTGGCGGTCGCGACCGCCCTCGTCCTCGCGGCCGGCGCCGTCCAGGCGAAGGAGTGGAAGACGGTCCGGATCGGCACCGAGGGCGCCTATCCCCCCTTCAACTTCTTCGACACGCAGAATCAGCTGCAGGGCTTCGACATCGACGTCGCCAAGGCCCTCTGCGGCAAGATGAAGGTCGAATGCACCTTCGTCGCCCAGGACTGGGACGGCATCATCCCGGCGCTGCTCGCCAACAAGTACGATGCCATCGTCGCCTCGATGTCGATCACCGAGGAGCGCATGAAGACCGTCGATTTTACCGACAAGTACTACAACACGCCGGCGCAGTTCATCACCTCGAAGGACAACACGGCGACCGACGTCACCCCGCAGGGCCTCGCCGGCAAGGCCCTCGGCGCGCAGTCCTCGACCACCCACGCCACCTATCTCGAGGACCTCTACAAGGACTCGAACGTCAAGCTCTACCCGACGCAGGACGAGGCCAACCTCGACCTCGCCAATGGCCGCCTCGACTACATCCTCGCCGATTCCGTCGTCCTCTACGAGTGGCTGGCGAAGACCGACGATGGCAAGTGCTGCAAGAATGTCGGTGACCCGATCCGCAACGTCAAGTATTTCGGCGAGGGAGCCGGCATCGCCATCCGCAAGGACGAGCCCGAGTTGAAGGCGATGTTCAATCAGGCGATCAAGGACATCATCGCCGACGGCACCTACCAGAAGATCAACGAGAAATATTTCCCGTTCTCGGTCTACTGAACGGCACGCTGGCACGCCGCCGAGCCGGCCGCCCATCCTCGGGCGGCCGGGCGCCGGCGGGCGGCGCGCTCCGACGAGGCACCTCCATCGCCGCCGGAACCTACGCCGGTGCCGGCCCGCCCGAAACTGCGCCCGCCTGAGGCTCGCCGCCGGTCGGCCGGCCCCGAGCTGGCGTCCCCTGGAGCCGCCAGCCGATGGGCCACCTCCTCTCACTGCTCTCCTTCGGCCCGGACGGATGGGGCGACGAACTCCTCGCCGGCCTCGTCGTCACCATCGAGCTCGCCGTGGCCACCGTGCCCTTCGGCCTCGTGCTCGGCTTCCTCGTCGCCCTCGCCAAGATCAACCGCAACTGGGCGCTCAGCGCCCTCGGCGAGGCCTACACCACCGTGTTCCGCGGCCTGCCCGAGCTCTTGACGCTGTTCATCATCTACTATGGCGGTCAGATCCTGCTGCAGAAGCTCATCGGCCTGTTCGGCGACGTCGTCGTCGAGGTGAACAGCTTCGTCGCCGGCATGTTCGCCCTCGGCATGGTCTTCGCCGCCTACTCCAGCGAGGCCTTCGTCGGCGCCTTTCGCGCCATCGGCCGCGGCCAGTTCGAGGCCGGCGACGCGCTCGGGCTCAGCCGCCTCGTCACCTGGCGGCTGATCGTCCTGCCGCAGCTCGTCCGCCTCGCCCTGCCGGCGATCGCCAACCTGTGGCTCGTCCTCCTCAAGGACACCTCGCTCGTCTCGGTGATCGCGCTGCCCGACCTGCTGCGGCAGACCAACATCGCGGTCGGCGTGACCAAGCAGCCGTTCTTCTTCTTCGCCGTCGCCTGCCTGATCTATCTGGTGCTGTCGATCGTCTCCTCGATCGGCATCTCGGCGATCGAGCGCCGGCTCGGCCGCGGCTTTGGAGCGGCCCGATGATCGACGTCCTCCTGCGCTACGGCCCGCGCCTCCTCGACGGCCTCCTCACCACCCTCGAGATCGTCGCCCTCGCCATCGTCGTCGGCGCCGTCCTGTCGCTGCCCGTCGCGCTGGCGCGGCTCTCGCCGAACCGCGTCCTCAACGGCGCGGCGATCTCCTACACGACCTTCTTTCGCGGCACGCCGCTGCTCGCCCAGACCTTCCTCGTCTACTACGGCGCCGGGTCGTTCCGCCCGTTCCTGCAGGACGTCGGCCTGTGGTGGTTCTTCCGCGACGCCTTCAACTGCGTCGTGCTCACCTTCGCACTCAACACCGCCGCCTATCAGGCGGAGATCCTGCGCGGCGCCATCTCCGGGCTGGCGAAGGGCCAGTTCGAGGCGGCGAAGGCACTCGGCCTCGGCCCGGTCGTCACCATGCGCAAGGTGATCCTGCCGCAGGCGCTGATCGTCGCGCTCCGTCCCTACGGCAACGAGATCATCCTGATGATCAAGGGCTCGGCGGTGGCGAGCGTCGTCACGGTCTTCGACCTGATGGGCGCGACGCGGCTCGCCTTCTCGCGCACCTTCGACTTCTCGATCTACATCTACGCCGCGGTGCTCTACCTCGCCCTCGTCGAGATCCTGCGGCGGGTGTGGAACGTCCTCGAGCGGCGGCTGACCCGCCACCTCAAGCCGGCGACGGGCTGAGAGCCTGCCTCAGGCCCGCGACAGGAGCCCGTTCAGCGCGGCGTGCTGCAGCAGCAGGATCGTCTTGGCGTCGACGATCGCGCCGCGCCCGACCATGGCGAGCGCCGCGTCGAAGGCGAGCTCGACGACCTCGATGTCCTCGCCCTCCTCGACGAGGCCGCCGCCGGCCCCGAGCCGGTCGGCCGCCGAGTAGCGGGCGACGAAGAAGGCGAGGCGCTCCGTCACCGAGCCGGGGCTCATGAACGCCTCGAACACCCGCTCGAGCCCGCTCACCCGGCAGCCGGCCTCCTCCTCGGCCTCGGCGCGGATCGCCGTCTCCGGGTCGCGCGCGTCGAGGAGGCCGGCGACGACCTCGAGCAGCGGCTCGGGATGGCCGTTGACGAAGGCGGGGAAGCGGAACTGGCGGGTCAGCAGCACGGTGCCGCGGTCGGGATCGTAGAGCAGCACGCAGGCGCCGTTGCCGCGGTCGTAGGTCTCGCGCGACAGCGTCTGCCAGGTGCCGTCGCGACGCCGGTAGTCGAAGGTCGTCGTCTTCAGGACGTAGTGGTTGTCGGAGAGCAGGCGCACCTCGCGGATGCGGACGCGCTCGTCGGCCGGCCCGGTGTCGGCCCGAACCGACGCGCTGCTCGCCGGCGGCGCCCCCGGCCCATCGGCGGAAAGGCCGCGTTCCGGTCTCTCGGCGTCTGACGTCATGGTGGCCTCCGCGAAACGGCGGCCACCATAGGCCGCCGCCGCGCCGGCCTTCAATCCTCGCCGAGGCGGGCGAGCAGATTGCGCTCGACCGAGCGCAGGTGGGCGCGCATCGCCGCCGCGGCGCGGGCCGGATCGCGCTCCTCGATCGCCGCGACGAGGGCGTCGTGCTCCTCGAACGAGTGGTGGCTCGGGCTCGGCCGCACCGGGTCGCGCCGGAGCCGCCCCCAGGTGACGGCACGGCGCACCGCGTTCAGCGTGTCGAGGAGGCCGAGCAGCAGGCCGTTCTGCGCCGCCTCGCCGATCGCCCGGTGCAGGCGGTTGTCCCACGCCTCGTACTGCCGCCAGGTCTCCGCGGTGCGCGTCTTGGCGACACAGGTGCGCAGCTCGGCGATGTCGGCCGAGGTGGCGTTGAGCGCCGCGAGCCGCGCCACCTCCGGCTCGAGCACGAGCCGCGCCTGCATCACTTCGGCCGGGTTGGTGCGCCGCGTCATGGCGGCGACGTCGGCGACCGTGTCGATCGGCCGCGAGCCGAGGAAGGTGCCCTTGCCGACGTGGCGCCACAGCACGCCCTCGGCCTCGAGCTGCGCCAGCGCCTTGCGGAGCTCGGCGCGGCTGACGCCGAGCGTCGCGGCGAGCTCGCGCTCCGGCGGCAGCCTGGCGTCGAGGGGAACCTCGCCGAGGAAGCCGCGCAGCCGCGCCAGGGCCGAGCCGTCGGGCACCTCGGCGCCCACGGCAACGACGTCGATCGAATCCGCCTGAACCAATCCCCGCATTGGTTTCTTATGAACGGCGGAGTCGATGCCCGTCAAGCGCGGAATACGGGAAGTCGCTTGACGTGAACGTGACGACCATTCTAAACCAATTACATAAAGGCTCACAAAAGCGCCGGGCGATGATCCGGCACTCGAGGGAGGATTCCGATGCTCAAGATGATGGCTCGCGCGCGCCGTCTGGCCGGCGGCGCGATGATGGTCGCGGCAGCATTGTCGCTGCCGGGAACGGCCTCGGCGGCGGAGACGATCCGCGTCGCCTTCGGCGACATCGCCACGGTCGAATCGCTGCACTTCCTCGCCGCCGTCGAGCGCGCCAAGGAGAAGGGCGTCGACGTCCAGGTCACCTATTTCAAGTCGGAGGACATCGCCGCCCAGGCGGTCGTCAGCGGCGACGCCGACATCGGCGTCGGCACGCCCTATGCGCTGATCCAGAAGGTCAAGGCGCCGATCCGCGTGTTCCTGCAGCTGTCGACGCTGCGCTTCTACCCGATCGTCAACGCCGAGGCCTACAAGGAGTGGAAGGACCTCGACGGCCAGGAGATCGCCGTGCACGCCCGCGGCTCCGGCACCGAGGCGATCATGAAGCTGATGGCCCAGAAGGAGGGCATCAGCTACGGCAACATCTCCTACGTGCCGGGAGCCGAGGTCAGGGCCGGCGCCCTGCTGCAGGGCAACATCAAGGCCTCGATCGTCGACGCGCCGAACCGCAACATGCTGATGGAAAAAGCGCCCGGCAAGTTCGTCGTGCTGCCGCTCGGCGAGGTGAAGGCGTCCGACGAGGCGCTGTACGCCAACACCGACTTCCTCACCGCCCACGCCGCCGCCGTCGACACCCTGGTCGAGGCGATCCTGACCACCTGGCGCGACGTCCAGGCGAACCCCGACGCGATCGTCGAGCTGCGCGACAAGTACGGCCTGCTGCCCGACGCGACGCCGGAGATGGTCGCGGAGATCGACCCCTACTTCAAGGATCTCGCGGCCGCGAAGGCGCTGCCGGTGAACGGCGGCGGCAAGACCGCGGCCGGAGACGACATCGTCTTCTACAAGTTCGCCGGCGAGCTCGAAGGCGGCCCGGAGGAGCTCGACATCGCCCGGTTCTGGGACTTCGGTCCGCTCGACCGCGCGCTCGGCAAGCTCGGAACCCAGTGAGGCCCGCGGGAATGACGGCTCCTCTACGTCTCGACACGCGGACGGCCGGCGCCCTCGGCGCCGGCCGGGCGAGCCCGTCGCGCCTCGGCCATCTCCTGAAGGAGCGGCCGACGCTGTGGAAGCTCCTCTCCGTCGCCCTCGTCCTCCTCGCCTGGGAGATCGCCGGGCGCGTGCCGATCAGCTTCGCCTTCCCGCCGGCCTCCGAGGTCGGCCTCGCCTTCGCCCGCATGATCGCCGACGGCAGCCTGCCGGCCGCCTTCGTCGAGACGCTGAAGCCGCTCGTCGTCGGCGTCGTCATCTCGGCCGTCGTCGGCGTCGGCCTCGGCGTCCTGATGGGTCTGTCGCGCCTCGGCGAATGGCTGGTCGCGCCGATCTTCATCGTCCTGCAGGCGGCGCCGATGGCCGCCCTGGTGCCGCTCCTGACCTTCGTCTACGGCA
>Ga0255338_1004771_pt1 | contig 13430 bp, 10 predicted proteins | sample MeOH1_35cm_T4_19_FD_203715 | JGI IMG/M metagenome (GOLD analysis project Ga0255338, IMG submission 203715) | Sandy soil microbial communities from University of British Columbia, Vancouver, Canada - MeOH1_35cm_T4_195 | ecosystem: Engineered > Artificial ecosystem > Sand microcosm > Unclassified ...
GACGAGATCGGGACGACGGACGGCCTGGGCGAGCCTGCGGGCGACATCTACGCGTACCTCATCGCGGCGCTGCGCTCCGGGGACAAGGCGCGCATCCGCGAGGCCTTCGTCAAGGCGTACCGCTAGGGAGCGTACTCAGCGCCCGACGCCGGGCCGGACCACGGCGGCGGTGGCCGCCTGTGCCCGCGCCCGCCGCGCGCCTCCGGTCACGCCGGGGCCGCCGCGCGCCCGGGTCACGGTGCAACGGCGACCTCGATCACGGTTCGGTCAAGGTCCTGGACATCGTTTACGCCGCGGGTGAGACTGGGTGCGACGCCTTGAGAGCGTTCCCAAGCCGACCGAACGGTCGCGGCGGGCTGCTCAGGGGGATCGGCGAGACGAGGGAGTCACGCAGGTGCGAGGTCGCGATGACTGGTGTCGGTGCGGCACCGGCCTCGGCCGCACCTGCCGCGCGCCGCTGTCGGCGGGTATCGGGCGACGGCCTCGGTGGACCGCCCACGGACCCGCGAGGGCTCGTCGGACGGCAGTGGTCGCAGAGCCGGGCGACGGCTGCTACGCTCGCGGGAAATGTGAACGAGCGGTAACTCTTGGCGACCCAGTCTCGACGAGGAGATCCGGATCATGACCCTCACGGTGGGTTTGGTGGGCGCGGGCCCGGTGGCTCAGGCCATTCACCTGCCGACCCTGGCCCGCCTGGGTGGCGCGGTGCGCGTCACCGAGGTGATGGACCCGGACGTCGAGCTCGCGACCGCGATCGCCGCGCAGCACGGCGCGCGCGTCAGCGCGACGCTCGAGGAGATGCTCGCCGCCGGCGGCGTCGACGTCGCGGTGGTCTGCTCGCCCAACGCCTTCCACGTCACGCAGATCGAGGCGCTCGCCGCGGCCGGCGTGCGCGGCATCCTCGCCGAGAAGCCGTTGGCGATGACGCACGACGAGGCCGCGCGCGTGGCGGCGGCGGTCACCGCGTCCGGCACCGCGCTGGTGGTGGGCGCGATGCACACCTACGACCCGGCGTGGCTCGCCGCCCGCGAGGCGCTGGAGTCCGTGGCCCCGCTCGTCGAGCAGGGCCCGTTCCATGTCCGCTCCGCCGTGTACCTGCCGTCCAACGCCCGGTTCGAGGACATGGCGACCACGATGATCCGCCCGGCCCCGCGCGGCGGAGGGGGCCCGGCGCCCTCGGCGGCCGACTCCCTGCGCGGCGGCGTCATGGGGCTGGCGATCCACAACCTGCCGCTGGTCCGCACCGCGCTCCCGCGGCTCGACGAGGTCGGCTTCGCCGACAGCCTGGACCCCTGGGGCTACGTGATCACGGCCTCGGGCCCGCAGGGCAGCGTCGACCTGCTGGCGCGGATGCCCGGCACGTGGCAGCCCGACTGGACCTTGGCGTTCTGGGGCCCGCAGGTGGAGCTCCACCTGGCCTTCACACCCTCGTACGTGCACTCCGGGTCCGCGGTCGCGCGGCTGCGCACCGCCGACGGGTCGCAGCGCGTTTTCGGTCCGTACCCCTCCGACGGCTACGAGGCGGAGTGGCGTGAGCTGATGGCGATCCTCACCGACGGTGCGACGCCGCGGTACGGCGTGCAGCACCTGATCGACGACGTCGACTACGCGATCGACCTCGCCGACCTCGCGGTCGCCGCGCTCGACCGCTCGGCTGCGGCGGTGGCCCGATGAGCGCCCGCGGCCTGGTGGTCACCGGCACGCCGCGCCCGGGCGACGACGCCGCCGTCCTGGCCCTCGCCGGATCCGTCCCCGAGTGGTTCCGCCTGTCCGACGAGACCGGCGGCGCCCACGTCGCGTGGGTGCTCGCGGGTGACGACGCCTGGCCCGCCGCCGTGACCGCGGCCCTGGCCGCGGGCGCCGACGCGGTGGTGGTCGACTCGCCGCGCGTCGTGACCCCCGAGGACGTGACGGCGCTCGCCGGCGCGGCGCGCCCGGTGGTGCTGGCCGCCCGCCGCTCGCACGCGCCGCAGGTGCGCATGCTCGCGCGACTGGTGGCGCCGGTGCGCCCCGACGTCGCCTGGGTCGAGTGCCTCGTCGTCGACGGCGGCGACGGGCCGCTGGACCCGCAGGCCGCGGCCTGGGACGCGCTGGCGACGCTCACCGCGGCCGGCCTCGAGGTGGACCGGGTGGTCGACGTCGTGGTGCGGCCCACCGCGCTGCTGATCGACGCCCTGGCCGGCAGCGCGCGCGTCCACGTGACCTGCGTGCGTTCCCTGGCGGCGACGCCGCGCCTGCGCATCGCCGCGTTCGGGGCCTTCGGCAGCCTGCTGGCGACGGCCGAGGACTCGTCGGTCGCGTTCCCCGGCGAGGTGGTGCGGGTGGACGCCGACGGTGCTCACGCCCAGCCCACCGACCACCGCACGGCACGCCTGGTGGCGGCCGGCGAGGTCCACGCCGCACTCGGCGCCGGCCTCGACCCGATCTCTCTCCTGTCCGCGTACTCGCCCACGGCCACCCTGGTCAGCCAGGTGTTCCGGGGTGGCGGACGACAAGCAGCACCACAACCCAATGGGAAGGAGCACAACTGATGAGCACTCATCACTGGTTGCGCCGGTCGGCAGCGGTCGTTGGCGTCGTCGCCATCACCGCGACCGGCCTCGCCGCCTGTTCGTCGGGCGGCGGCGGCGGCACCGAGACCACCGGCGGCACCGAGACCACCGCAGGTGGCACGGAGACCACCGCCGGCGGCGAGACCGTCAACCTCGAGTTCTGGGACATGGCGTGGGGCCCGCAGGACACCTACCCCGCCGCCATGCAGGCGCTCGTCGACCAGTTCAACACCGAGAACCCGACCATCCACGTCAACTACACGAACAAGAGCTGGGACAACTGGTACCAGACGTTCGCGCAGGCCGTGGGCGGCGGCACCGCTCCTGACGTCTCCACCGGCGGCGGCTTCCAGCCGTTCGGCCTCCAGGCGGACGCGGACGCGATCCTCCCGCTGAACCCGCTGATCGAGAAGTGGCAGTCGGACGGCACGGCCGACGACTTCACCGAGGGCATGCTCGACTACTACAAGGACGGCAACGGCGACTACCTCGCCGTCCCGTGGGCGACGGACATCCGCGTCTGGTACTACCGGCAGGACCTGCTGGACCAGGCCGGCGTCAAGGTGCCGACCACGTACGACGAGCTCAAGAACGCGTGCGACGCCGTGCGCGGGCTCGGCGGCGACATCTACGGCATCGCCGACGGCGGCACGCCGCACTGGACGTTCATGCAGGGCATCGCGAACGGCGCCGGCATGTTCGACGCGGACGGCAACGCCGCGCTGACCAGCCCGAAGGAGCTCGACGCGCTGAAGTACATCGCGTCGATGGGCCAGGGCGGCTCCGGCTGCATCAACCCGACGGCCACCACGATCGACCAGCAGGCCGCCATCCAGATGTTCAACGACGGCAAGGCCGCGTTCGTCATGGACTCCCCGTCCATCTCGGCGCAGCTGTCCGAGGAGACCCTCAAGGTCGCGAAGATCCTGCCCCCGCTGGCCAACGCCGACGGTGACAAGTTCGGTCTGTACTTCGTCAACGGCATCATGGGCTACAAGGCGACGAAGAACCCCGAGCAGGTCATGACCTTCATCGAGTGGTGGTCGGCGCACGGCCTCGACGTCTTCAAGGCCGGGTCGTCGGGCGTCTCGCCGCGCACGTCCATCGCCGAGGACCCGTCGTTCAAGGACATCCCGTACTACCTCGACGCCGCCAAGCAGTGGGGTGCCCCGGTGGGCAAGCCGCTCTACGAGCTGGCGCCGAACGGCTTCGCCGCCCTCAACACGATCGACGGCGACACCACCATGCTCGACCTGGAGCGCGCGCTGTTCTCCGGCCAGGACGTCGAGGCTGCGGCCACGTCGGCGAACGCGAAGATCCAGAGCTTCATCGACGAGAACAAGTGATTCGTCGCATAGTTGGGTAGCACGACCATCTGATGGTCACGTGGGCGGTGTGCGAGGCCGGGGAACCCTCCTCGCACGCCGCCCACGGCGCTACCGCTCGAACGTCGAAGGAGACCTCATGAGCGAGAGGAGAGCCTCGTGAGCGCCGCGACTGAGGTTGTCTCAGCACCCCCCAGGACCCGGCGCAGCAGGCCGACGGGGAGCAGCAAGAACGACATGCAGACCCGGCGCGACCGGTGGCTGTCCATCAACCTGGCGCTGCCGTCCATCCTGCTGCTGGGCCTCGCGCAGGTGTACCCGCTGATCCAGGGCATCATCTACAGCTTCCAGAAGGGCAAGACCGCCAACCCCGGTCAGGGCTGGGTGGGACTGACCAACTACCGGCTGCTGTTCGCCGACCCCGACTTCTGGTCCGCGGTGCGGTTCTCGATCGTCTTCGCGATCGGCGGCGTGGTGCTGTCGTACGCGATCGGCCTGATCCTCGCCCTGCTGCTGGTGCGCGACTTCCCGATGCGCGGGTTCATCCGCGTCGGGTTCATCCTGCCGTGGGTCATCCCGCCGATCGTCGGCATGACCGCGTGGCGCTGGATGATGCAGGACGACAAGGGCGCCGTGAACCAGGTGCTGCACTGGTTCGGCGTCGACACGATCTTCTTCTTCAACGACCCGAAGTGGACCGTGGTCGCCACCATCGTGGTCAAGGCCTGGCGGTCCTTCCCGTTCATGCTCGTCTCGCTGATGGCGACGCTCTCCTCGCTGGACGAGGTGCTGAACGAGGCCGCGACCATCGACGGCGCCACCAAGTGGCAGACGTTCTGGCACGTGACGTTCCCGCAGATCATCCCCATGAGCTCGATCCTCTGGGTGCTGATGACGATCTGGTCGGTCAACGACTACGAGACCCCGTTCCTGCTGACCAACAACTCGCAGTACGCGCGCAACCTGATGATCTTCTCGTTCGACGAGGCGATCTACCGGAACCTGGGCACCGGGTCGGCGTCGGCAGTGGTGACGCTGGTGGTGCTCGGCATCCTCGCGTACTTCATGCTGAAGCTCCAGAAGAAGGCGAGTGACCTGCAATGAGCGTGCTCACTGCCCGCAAGAGCGGGGGAACCGTTCCGCGGACGCGCAACCTGAACCTCGAGCGCCCGGTGAGGACCATGGCGGAGCGGCGCCGGATCAGCGGCTGGATCCTGGCGATCGGGCTGCTGACCGTCATGCTGATCGTCAACTCGCCGCTGATCCTGACGTTCGTCAACTCGCTGCGGCCGACGCCGGACATCCTGGGCGGCAGCACGCTGTTCCCCAAACACGCGTCGTTCGACAACTACATCGCGGTCAGCCAGCACACGAACTACTGGACGTGGTTCCGCAACTCGATCGTCATCGCGCTGTTCACCACGTTCGTCGTGCTCATCGCCGCGGGTTTCGCCGGTTACTCGATGTCGCGCTACAAGACGCGGATCAACGCGGTGTACTCGTCGGCGCTCATGATGTTCCAGCTGTTCCCGCTGGTGCTGAGCGTCATCGCGCTGTTCATCACGTTCCGGACGCTGGGCCTGATCAACACCCCCGTGCCGGCGATCGTGCTCTACATCGTCATGTCGCTGCCGTTCTGCACCTGGATGTTCAAGGGCTTCTTCGACTCGATCCCGCTGGAGCTGGAGGAGGCGGCCCGGATCGACGGCGCCTCGTCGTTCCGCGCGATGCGCTCGATCGTCCTGCCGCTGGCGGGACCGGGCGCGGCGGCCGTGGCGATCTTCGCCTTCCTGCAGTCGTACAACGAGTTCATGGTGGCCTCCGCGTTCCTGGTGAACGCGGACGTCCAGACGATCCCGATCGGCCTGCGGAACTTCATCCTGCAGTACCGCACCGAGTGGGGTCAGATGCTCGCGGCGTCGATGATGGCGGCGCTGCCGCCGCTGGTCCTCTTCCTGCTGGTGCAGAAGTGGATGATCCGCGGCATGGCGGCGGGTGCGGTCAAGGGCTGACGCCCCGTCCCGACGTCGCGCGCGGCCGGGGTCGCACGTCCCGCACGGGCCGTCGACCCCGGCGGTAGCGTCCCGAGAAATGGGTTTCAGCCGGCCCCGGCGCGGGGCCGGAACGTCGTCGCACGACGAGGAGCTGGACAGGCATGTCTGACGCAGTGGCCCGCACGCAGGTCCGCCCCCGGGGTATCGGCATCATCGGTACCGGGGACATCAGCCGGCAGTACTTCGACACGTTCGCCGCGCTGCCCTCGGTGGACGTGGTGGCCGTGGCGGACGCCGACGAGGCGCGCGCGAAGGCGAAGGCGGCGGAGCGCGGCGTGCAGGCCCGCACGGTCGCCGAGCTGCTCGCGGACCCGGCGGTGGAGCTGGTGGTGAACCTGACCCCGCCCGCGGCGCACGTCGAGGTGGACCGCGCGATCATCGCGGCAGGCAAGCACGTGCAGAGCGAGAAGCCGCTCGCCCTGTCGCTCGACGAGGGCAAGGAGCTCCTGGCGGCCGCCGAGGCCGCGGGCGTGGCGGTCGGGTGCGCGCCGGACACCTTCCTGGGCACGGGCCTGCAGACCACCATCCACGCGGTGCGCTCCGGCGTCATCGGCACACCGTTCGCGGCCGCGGCGATGTGGGGCGGCGCCGGGCCGGAGCCGTGGCACCCGAACCCCCAGTTCTTCTACCTGCCGGGCGGCGGACCCATCCTCGACATGGGCCCGTACTACGTGACGGCGCTCGTGGCGCACCTCGGCCCGGTGGCCACGGTGACGGCGCGGACGCTGACGTCCGACCGGTCGCGCGTCGTCGGATCCGGGCCGCTGGCCGGCACCCCGCTGCGCGTCGAGACGCCGACGTACGCGTCGGCGATCCTCGAGCACGTCTCCGGCGCGCTGTCGACGGTGACCCTGAGCTTCGAGACGTGGGCGAGCGGCAACCAGCTGCTGGAGATCTACGGCACAGCCGGCACGCTCCAGCTGCCGGACCCCAACTGGTTCTCCCTCAAGGGGCGTGTGCACCTGGCCGACGGGCCGGACGGGTTCGCCGAGCTCGACGACGCCGCCGGTTTCGTGGCGACCGGGCGCGGCATCGGGGCCGCCGAGCTGTTGCGGTCGGTCGAGGCCGGGCGCAGCCCGCGCGCCTCGGGCGCGCTGGCGCTGCACGTCGCCGAGATCCTGTTCGCGATCAACAACGCGCGCACCGGCGACGGGCCGGTGGCGATGTCCACCACGGTCGAGGCGCCGGAGCCGGTGCCGTTCGGGGCGGACGTCGCGACGGTCTGACGGCCGCGCACTTCGAGGCTGCCGCGCGCGACGAGGCTGCCGCGCGCGCGACGAGGCTGCCGGCGCGGGCTCAGAGGGCTGCCGGGGGGCTGCCGACGCGCGCTAGGAGGCTGCCGGCGCAGGCTCGTCGGGCACCGGCGCCACGGGCGCTGGCTCGACGGGCGGAGGCTCGACCGGGGTGCGCTTGACCGCCGCGGGCTCGTCGGGCGTCGGCGTGTCCGCGCGGTCGGCGCCCAGGCGGGTCAGCGTCTGCGCGAGGTAGCGGTCGAACTCGCCCACGATGTCCACGGCGGGGTCGAGCAGCCACTGGATCTCGATGCCGTCCATGAAGGCGAACAGGGCGCGCGCCTCGCGCATCGCCTCGTCGGGCGTGATCGGGAGGATCCGGCCGCCCGCGGCGGCACGCTCCAGGTCGGTGGCGAAGGTCCGGAGCAGGCCGGCGTAGCGCGGCACCATGAAGGCGCGCGCCGGGTGGTCGGCGTCGGCGGCCTCGGCGGCGAGCCGGATGAACAGCTGGAGCAGGCCGCGGTGCGCCACGTGGTACTCCATGACGCGGTGCTGCGACGTCCAGCGGTCCAGGCCGTGGACGTCGGCGGAGCCCTGGGCGTCGGCGGTCTGGAGCGCCCAGCTGGCCAGCACCGCGGACAGCAGCTCGTCCTTCGAGCCGAAGTGCCGCTGCAGCGCGGCCGGCGAGATGCCCACCGCCGCCGCGATCTGTCGGGCCGACGAGCCGTGGAACCCGCGCTGCGAGAACGCGGTGATCGCCTGGGCGATGATCTGCTCGCGCGTGCGCAGCCCGTTGCGGTACGGCCCGCGCCGGGCGGGACGCTCGGCAGGGGTGCCCGTCTGCTGGTCAGATGGGCCCCGTCGTCCGTCCCGCACGCTCACGCCTCGCCCCTTCCGTCCTCGTCGAGGCCCCACGCAGAGCCTACCGACGGCCCCCCGGCGCCGGCTGGGCCCTCCGCCTTCGCGCGCGCCCGGCCGCTGGAGGCCCGGCAGACCTGCGTCCGGCGGCTGCCGTACGGTGTCACCGTGACCGACTCCACCGCACTGGTGTCCGCCGGCGTGATCACGCCTGAGCACTCCGTGACCGCGTTCACGCGTGAGTTCCTGCGCGAGCTGAACTTCGGGCAGGGCGTCACCCTCGAGCGCTCCACCGTCAACGACCGCTACCTCGCCCTCGCGCGGGCCGTGCGCCACTACCTGATGTCGCGGTGGATGCAGACCCTCTCGCGCCAACGCGAGGTGCAGGCCCGGTCCGTCGCCTACCTGTCCGCCGAGTACCTGCTGGGCCGCCAGCTGGGGAACGCGCTGCTGGCCACCGACCTGACGGAGGTCGCCGAGGAGTCGATGGCCGGGCTCGGGATCGACCTCGACGAGCTGCGCGCGCAGGAGGTGGAGCCGGGGCTGGGGAACGGAGGGCTCGGCCGGCTCGCGGCGTGCTTCGTCGACTCGATGGCCACCATGGACATCCCCGCCATCGGCTACGGGATCCGCTACGAGTACGGCATCTTTCGGCAGACCTTCGTCGGCGGCCGGCAGGTGGAGGAGCCGGACAACTGGCTCTCGCTGGGGGCGCCGTGGGAGTTCCCGCACCCGGAGAAGGCCGTCACGGTCGGCTTCGGCGGTCGCACCGAGGCGTACGACGACGACGCCGACGGCACCCCTCGCAGGCGATGGGTGCCCGACTGGAACGTCCAGGGTGTGCCCTACAACTACATGGTCCCCGGCTACCGCAACGGCCGGGTCAACACGCTGCGCCTCTGGAGCGCGGAGGCGACGAAGTCCTTCGACCTGGACATCTTCAACCAGGGCGACTACGTGGCCGCGGCCCGGGCGCAGACGTTCGCGGAGAACATCTCCAAGGTGCTCTACCCCGAGGACTCCACGCCGCAGGGCAAGGAGCTGCGGCTGCAGCAGCAGTACTTCTTCTGCGCGTGCTCCATCGGCGACGTGGTCCACGAGGTGCTGCCGACGGGCTTCGACCTGCGGCGGCTGCCCGAGCGGATCATCTTCCAGCTCAACGACACCCACCCGGTGATCGCCGTGCCCGAGCTGATGCGCGTGCTGATCGACGAGCAGGGCCTGGAGTGGGACGAGGCGTGGACGGTGACGCGCCAGTGCTTCGCCTACACGTGCCACACCCTGCTGCCGGAGGCGCTCGAGGTGTGGCCCGTCGACCTGCTCGGCCGGTTGCTGCCCCGGCACCTGGAGATCATCTACCGCATCAACGACGACTTCCTCGACGAGGTCCGCGCCGCGTACCCCGGGGACGCCGAGCGGGTGCGACGGATGTCGATCATCGGCGAGGGCGACGTGCGGACCGTGCGGATGGCGCACCTGGCGACCGTCGCGTCGGTCAAGGTCAACGGGGTGGCCGAGCTGCACAGCCAGCTGCTGCGCGACAAGGTGCTGCGCGACTTCTCGGAGTTCTACCCGGAGCGGTTCACGAACGTCACCAACGGCGTGACGCCGCGCCGGTTCGTCCGGCTGGCCAACCCGCCGCTGTCGGACCTGATCACCGAGGCGATCGGGCCGGAGTGGATCACGGACCTGGAGCGGCTGACCGAGCTGGAGCCGCTGGCCGACGACTCGTCGTTCCGGGAACGGTTCGCCGCGGTCAAGGCGGCCAACAAGCAGTGGCTGCGTCAGAACCTCCGCGAGCGCGACGGCATCTCACTGCCCACGGACGCGCTGATCGACGTCATGGTCAAACGGCTGCACGAGTACAAGCGGCAGTCGCTGAAGATGTTGCACATCGTCACGCTCTACAACGAGATCCTCACGGGCCGGCTTGACCCGACGTCGATCCAGCGCCGCGCCTTCGTCTTCGGCGCGAAGGCGGCTCCGGGGTACCAGATCGCCAAGCAGATGATCTGGCTGATCAACGCCGTGGCGCGGACCGTCAACACCGACCCGCGCGTCAGGGGCGCGTTGACGGTGGCGTTCCCCCCGAACTACGACGTGACGCTCAACCAGCGGCTGATCCCCGCCGCCGACCTGTCGGAGCAGATCTCCCTCGCCGGCAAGGAGGCGTCCGGCACCGGCAACATGAAGCTGGCGCTGAACGGCGCGCTGACGATCGGGACCGACGACGGCGCGAACGTCGAGATCCGCAAGCTGGTGGGAGACGAGAACTTCTTCCTGTTCGGATTGTCGGAGCCGGAGGTGGAGGCGCTCGTCGCGAAGGGCTACCAGCCCTCTTCCTACTACGAGTCCGACCCCCGGCTGCGGGGCGCGATCGACCTCATCGCGTCCGGCGCGTTCGCCGATGGCGACCGGCGGGCCTTCGAGCCGGTGGTGCACAACCTGCTCTACCAGGACCGGTTCCTGGCGCTCGCCGACTACGCCACGTACCTCGAGGCGCAGGAGCGCGTGGACCGCGCCTACGCCGACGGGGACGGGTGGACGCGATCGGCCGTGCTCAACGTGGCGCGGTGCGGGTTCTTCTCGTCGGACCGGTCGATCCGCGACTACCTGGAGCGGATCTGGCACACCCGGGCGTTCCCGGTGCAGTAGGGGGCCGGGGCACCGCCGAGCGGGCCGTGTCGGTGGGGTTTCGTACACTTGTTCGCATGACGACGCTCCTCGCGGAACCCGGTCGGGAGATGCCGACCGCCGCGGGGATGCGCCTGCCGGACTTCCGCGAGGACGTGCCGCCCCGCGACCTCGTCGCGCTCGCGGTCGCGCTCGACGACGTGGACGTGGCCGGTGCCGCGAGCATGGACCTGCTGGCCCGCGCCGTCGGCTGGGAGCGGCTGATCTCGATGGCGCAGGCGCGCCAGGCGCAGGTGGTCGGTGAGCTCGTCGCGCGGCGAGAGGTGGGTCCGGGGCGCACCGTCGACGAGCTCCAGGCGGCGCTCTCGTGCACCGCGTACCAGGCGCAGCAGATGGTGGTCCGCGCCGAGGGGTTCGCAGCGCACCCCGCGCTCGCTGACGCGCTGGCGACGGGCGAGATCGACCTGCGTCGCGCGGAGGCGGTGCTCCACGCGTTGCCGGTGACCGGTGACCCGCACCGCTGGGACCGTGTGCTGGCGGCGGTGCTGGAGGACGCGCCCCTGTGGTCGGCCCCGGCGCTGCGCCGGCAGACCGAGCGCCTGGTGCTGGCAGCCGATCCGGAGCAGGCACGGGTGCGCTGCGAGCGTGCACGGCGCGAACGGTGCGTCGAGCTGCATCCCGACGTCGCCGGGATGGCCTGGCTGTCGGCCTACCTGCCGGCGCCGGAGGCGGTCGCGGCCTTCACGGTCGTGGATGCGCTCGCGGGATCGTCGAGGACCGTGGACGACGAGCGGACGGTGGACCAGCGCCGGGCCGACGCCTTCGGCGCGATCTTCACGGCGATCGCGTCGGCCGGGGAGCTGCCCGATGGCGCCCCGCTGCCGCGCAAGCACGGCCGGCGTGCGCAGATCCACGTCACCGTGGCGGCGACGACGCTGCTCGGTCTCGACGACCTGCCCGGCGAGCTGGCCGGCTACGGGCCGATCACCGCCGAGACGGCGCGCCGGATCGCCCAGGACGGCACGTGGCGCCGGCTGTTGACCGATCCCGTGTCGGGGACGCTGGTCGAGCGCGGGTCGACCACGTACCAGCCCGGTGCCGACCTCACCGCTGCTGTGATCGCGCGGGACGTGACGTGCACCTTCCCTGGCTGCGGCCAGCCGGCGTGGCGTTGCGAGCTGGACCACCGCGAGCCGTTCGACCCGGACCGACCCGCGGACGCGCAGACCACCGCCGAGAACCTCGACCCGAGATGCAAGCACCACCACGACCTCAAGGGCGGCGGTGGCTGGACGGTGCGACGCAACGCGGCGACCGGCGCGTGCGAGTGGACCGACCCGTTCGGGATCACGTTCGTGCGGCTGGCCGTGCCGATCGCCGTCACCGCCGCGGCGCTGCGCTGCATCCGTGCGCCGTCCGGCGAGCCGCCCGGACCGCCGGTGGCGCGCGGCTATCCGGACGAGCCGCCGTTCTAGCTTCCGGCGCCGGCCCGCGTCCCGCTTCCGTTGGCGCCGGCGCGCGTCTCGCTCTCGTCGGCGCTGGCCCGCGTCCCGCTTCCGTTGGCGCCGGCCCGCGCTGGCCGGTTTCTCGCTTCCGATGGCGCCCGCGCGAAGGTCGGCGCGCGCCCCTCTACGGTCCGGGGTTCAGCGCACCCGACGGAAGACGAGGTCCCGGGGCACGCGACCAGCTGCGAGCGCCTTGCGCTCGAAGCCTGTCGTCGGCCGGTCGGTGCGTGCGAAGCCGTCGCTCGACGGAGCCACGTTGCCGAGGCCCGGATCCGCGGACAACACCTCGAGCATCTGCTCGGCATAATCGGCCCAGTCGGTGGCGACGTGCAGCACCCCGCCGATCGCCAGCCGGCTGCGCAGCAGCGCGATGTGCGCCGGCTGCACCAGGCGCCGCTTGCGGTGGCGGGCCTTGGGCCAGGGGTCGGGGAAGAACGCGTGGACGGCGTCGAGCGAGTCCGCCCGGATCGCCTCCCGGACCAGGTCGAGCGCGTCCCCGTGGCCGACGCGCACGTTCGTCAGCCCGGCCTCGTCGAGCAGGAGCAGCAGCGAGGCGATGCCGGGAAGGTGCGCCTCGACGGCGAGCCAGTCGCGGCCCGGGTCCCGCGCAGCCATCGCCGCCGTGGCCTCACCCATGCCGGAGCCGATCTCGAGAACCAGCGGGGCATGCCGCCCGAACATCGCCACCGAATCGAGCAACCCGTCCGGCGTCCGGGGGAACGACGCGGTCTCGTCGTGCACGGAGAACCCCAGCACCGGGAACAGACGGCGCAGCGCGTCCTGCCGCGCCGGACCCAGCCCCACCCGTCGCGGGTGGAACGTCCGCAGCGGCTCGTGCGGAGCGGCGGCGCGATGCCGGAAGTCATCGGGCGACAGCACGGGACCATCCTCGCTGCACGACGGCGGGATGGCGTCGCGCACGGCCGTCGGCAGCGGGCGTGAAGGGGGGTCCGGGTAGAGGCGTCGGAGGTGTACGTGGGTCGGGCGTGCGACGACGTCGGGTGTGTGGGTCGGGCTCCGGCGTGCGAGGCGTCGGACGTGTGGGTCAGACGTGCGAGGGCGCGGGACTGGGCCCGGCTACACACCTGCCGGCACGGCGGCCGGCACACCCGCCGGCACGGCCCGTGCGGCCACGCTGCCCGGCCCCGTCGGGTCCACGCCGACGGCCAGCACGCGCCCCGTGCCGTCGGACTCGAGTGCCACCGTCGTGATCGACGCGTTGGGGAGCGCGACGAGCGTCCCCGGGTTCACCGTCGAGAGCCAGGCGCCC
>Ga0255338_1004772_pt1 | contig 13424 bp, 13 predicted proteins | sample MeOH1_35cm_T4_19_FD_203715 | JGI IMG/M metagenome (GOLD analysis project Ga0255338, IMG submission 203715) | Sandy soil microbial communities from University of British Columbia, Vancouver, Canada - MeOH1_35cm_T4_195 | ecosystem: Engineered > Artificial ecosystem > Sand microcosm > Unclassified ...
CCGCGAACGGCGCGAGCACCGGAACGTCGGCCAGGCTGGCGCGGCGCAGGACCGTCACAGCGCGCGCGACATGCACACCGACCACTCGTCGAGCACGTAGTCGGCGAAAGCCTCGCAGTCGACGAAGCCGTAGCGCGCGTACAGCGTGCGCGCCGGAACGAACGGCTCGGGGACGCCGGTCTCGAGCCCGAGCCAGGTGTACCCGCGGCGCCGCGCCTCGCCGATCAGGTGCTCGAGGATGGCCTTGCCGGCGCCCTTGCCGCGGTAGTCCGGCGCGGCGCGCATCGACTTGAGCTCGCCGCGGTTGTCGCCGAGGTGCTTGAGCGCGCCGACCGCGGCGAGTGTCGCGCCGTCCCACGCCGAATAGAACGTCACGTCGGGCTGGCGCAGCCGCTCGAGCGGCATCGCGTGGACTTTGCACGCGGGCGACCACTGGTGCATCTCGCCGAGGTGCAGCGCGAGCAGCGCCGCCACTTCGGGCCCTGTGAGGTCGTCCTCGACGATACGATAGTCGCGCATCGGGCTGCTGTGCTACGGCGGCGGGCATGCTGGCAAGACGGTTCGTGGCCTGCTCGCGCGGCCGCTGCCGCGGGAGACGACGATGAGCGACGGGCGCTGGAGCATCGCCATCCACGGCGGAGCCGGGACGATGGACCGGTCCGCGATGAGCGCGGCGCAGCGCGCCGAGTACGAGGCGGCGCTCGGCGTCGCGCTCGATGCCGGGGCGCGGGTGCTGGCCGGGGGCGGCAGCGCGCTCGACGCGGTCGAGGCGGCGGTGGTGCTGCTCGAGGACGACCCGCACTTCAACGCCGGGCGCGGCGCGGTGTTCACCTACAACGGCACCAACGAGCTCGACGCCGCGATCATGGACGGGCGCGACCGCTCGGCCGGGGCGGCGTGCGGGCTGGCGCACGTCAGGAACCCGGTACGGCTCGCGCGCGCGGTGATGGAGCACAGCCCGCACGTGTTCCTCAGCGGCGCCGGGGCCGAGGAATTCGCCCGCGCGCAGGACATCGCGATGGTCGATCCCGACTGGTTCGCGACCCCCGAACGCTGGCGCCAGCTGCAGGAGCTCAAGGCGAAGAGCTTCGGGTGGTTTGATGCCGACCTCAAGTACGGCACCGTCGGCGCGGTGGCGCGCGATCAGGCGGGGCACCTCGCCGCGGCGACCTCGACCGGCGGGCTGACCGGCAAGCGCTGGGGCCGGATCGGCGATTCGCCGGTGATCGGTGCGGGCACTTATGCCGACGACCGCGCCTGCGCGGTCTCGGCCACCGGGGCCGGCGAGGTGTTCATCCGCGTCGCCGTGGCGCACGAGATCGGCGCGCGCATTCGCCTGCTCGGCGAAGATGCGCAGACCGCGGCGGCCGCGGTGATCGCCGAGACCGGCGCGCTCGGCGGCGACGGCGGGGTGATCGTCGCCGCGCCCGACGGGACCACGGCGTTCGCGTTCAACACCCCGGGCATGTACCGCGGGCGGGCCGACAGCAGCGGGATGCGGCAGCTGGCGATCTTCGCTGACGACGATCCGGGCTCGACTCCGTAACCAATGATACTATCGTCACCGGACTGCGGGGGCAGTCAGGAAAATCCCGATGAGTCGCATGACCCTGTGGCGCGGCCGACCGCGAATGGTCGCGCTCGGCCCGGTGGGAGACCAGCATGATGAAATACGCTCGCTTGGCGGCCGCGGCCGCTCTCGCCCTTTCGCTGGCGGCGCCGGTTTCGGTCTCGGCTCAGGCAGACGAGTGGCCGGTCACGTCGGGGGACTACGTCGAGATTTCGATGATCAAGGTCGATGACGGCCACGGGCTCGAGTATGTGCAGTACCTCGCGGGCAACTGGCGCAAGTCGCAGGACTACGCCAAGCAGCAGGGGTGGATCTCCGGCTACGAGATCTGGACCAACGAGTATGCGCGCGAGGACGAGGCCGACATCTACCTCGTGACGTTCACCCCGCAGCTGCCCGACGCGGCCGAAGCCGAGCGGCGCGATCGGCAATACCGCCAGTACATGGCGCAAACCATCGCGCAGCAAGAGGCGGCCTCGGCGGGCCGCGCCGAGTACCGCCATCTCGCGGGATCGATGCTGCTGCGCAGGCAGAACTGGAAATAGCTGCGCTGTCCGGCGCCGAGGCGGGCCTCAGCCCGCCTCGGAGTGCTTGTCCTTCTTGCGCTTGCCGAACCGCAGGTCCTGCTCGAGCCGCGCGCGCAGCGCGGCGTAGAACGCCTCGAGGAACGCGCGCTCGTCGCCTTCGCCGGGCTGCCAGCCGATCTTGCGGCAGATCGCCTCCATCACCTGGCGCTGCGCGCGCGGATTGTCGCGCCGCAGCACCCCTTCGAGCACCTGCAGCTCGTGCTCGCCGTAGACCGACAGCTCGGCCTCGCCGAAGGGATAGGCCGCAGCCGGCGGTTCGCTCGCAACCGACATCGCCCGCATCAGCTTGTGCCGCTCGGCCTCGACCACCCAGGTCCCCGCGACGAGGTCGCCGGCGCGCAGGCGGTCGCGGTTGAAGAACGGGAACAGCACGAACAGCGCCAGCCAGGCAAACGCGGCGATCCCGGTCGTGCCCCATTCGACGCCGCCCGAGAGCAGGAACACGATCGGCACGAAGACCTCGACATCGCGCGTCAGGTTGCGCGCGAGGACGGCTTCGGCGGTCAGCCGCCCGCCGCCCCGCGCGGCGACGCGGATGCCCATCGCGCGCTTGCCGGGGGTCGCACCGCGCGGGCCGAGCTCGAACCACAGGAAGTAGCCGTAGCGCGACAGGAACACGACCAGGATCAGGACGACGAGGATCAGCTCGACGGCGGGATTCGTCTGGGCGGTTTCCAGATCGAGCGCGCTGAGCCCCATCGCCAACAGGAGGATCCCGAGCACCGTGAGCACGGTCACGATCAGCGCCAGGTCGAGCAGCAGCGCCCCGGCCCGCGCGCCCCGTCCGGCGATCGTCAGCGGCAGCGCCAGGCCCTCGGGCGTAATCAGCTCGCGCCGTCGCCGGGCGACGTCGGCGCGCAGCGCGGTGGCCGCGGCGGTCACGGCTCGGAGGCCACGGGGCGGGCCCGCTTGAGCAGGAAGTAGGCCAGCCAGAACAGCAGCATCGCCGCGCCGATCGAAGCGCGCGCGGCGGGCGCCGCGACCAGTTGGCGGCCGTAGCCCTCGAGCAGCCCGGCGCAGACCAGCATCAGCACCGCCCCGGCCATCACCTGCGCCGCGCGCCGTCCTGCCTCGGACGCGGCGACGAGGACCGAGCGATCGCCGGGAAAGGCCATCGACCGCCCGACGTGCAGCCCGGCCGCGCCGCCGAGCAGGATCGCGAGGAGCTCGGTGGTGCCGTGGATCGACAGCCAGGCGGCGAATTCCCAGCCGAGCCCGGCGTCGGCAAAGACCCACAGCATCGCCCCGAGCGACGCCGTGTTGTAGACCAGCAGCAGCAGCGTCGGGATGCCGAACGCAAAGCCGAGCGCAAACGCCAGCACGGTGACGCCGGCGTTGTTCGAGAACAGGTAAGCGGCGAACAGCGTCAGCCCTTCGCCGCTGTCGACCCCGCGCAGCGTCTCGGCGAGCACCGCGCGCCCGGCGCCGGGGCCCCGCCCGCCGGCCATGCCTTCGCCGACGAGGGCATAGAACCACGCCGGATCGCGTGCGACGAGCAGCCAGCCGACCGCGGTGCCGGCGAGCATCACCGCGAACGCGATGCCGATCTCGAGCCCGATCGCGCGCACCGCGGCGCTCCACCCGCCGCCGAGGAACCGCCGGAACCAGGCCGCGAGCGACGTTCGCGGGCCGTAGATCTGGAACCACGCGCGGCGCACGAGCGATTCGAGATAGGTCAGCGCCGCCGCGTCGAGCGAGGTCTCGCGGGCGACCGCGAGGCTCGAGGCGGCCTGGCGGTAAAGCACCGGCAGCGCGAGCAGGTCGTCGTCGGAAATGCGCCGCAGCCGGTTCTTCTCGAGCGCCTCGACGATCGCCTCGAGGCGGCGCCAGTCGCGCTCGCGCTCGAGCCGGAAGCGGTCCGAGCGCAGGCTCGCGGCCTCGATGTCGGGCGGCGGGGCGATCTCGGCCCGGCGGAACAGCGACAGCGCCATCAGCCGACCGCCTCGGACTGCTTGGCGGCGAGGTAGCGGTCGATCAGCCGGTAGCCGATCGCCTGCCACGGCGCCTCGATCACGTCGACGCCGAGCCGGCGCAGCCGCTGCAGCACCAGCGCCCGCTGCCGGGCGAGCCCGTCGGCCGCCACCGCGGTGGCGAGGTCGCGCAAGGTGGCGGGGTCGGCTTCGGCGAGGTCGGACAGCTCGGTGTCCTCGATCGTGACGAAGATCACCAGATGGTGGCGGACGAGCCGCTCGACGCTCTCGACCATCAGCTCGGCCGAAGTCGGGTCGGCGAAGTCGGAGAACAGCACGATCAGCGAGCGGCGCCTGAGTCGCGCGGTGAGCGTCGCCAGCGCGAGCGTGAAGTTGGGCTCGCGCGGCACATAGTCGATGCCGGCGGCGGCGACCTGCAGGCGGTGGAACGCGCGCGAGTCGGTGGCGAACGGAGTCAGCAGCTCGGGCTTGTCGGCGAACCCGAACAGCGCCACCCGGTCGCCACCCTTGAGCGCGACATACGCCGCCAGCAGCGCCGCCGAGACCGCGCGGTCGATCCGCGGCAGGCCGTCGACCGGCTCGCACATCGCCTGGCCGCAATCGAACGCGAAGACGATCTGGTTGTCGCGCTCGGATTCGTTCTCGCGCGCGTAGAGCCGGGTGTGGCGCGCGCTGGCCTTCCAGTCGATGCGCCGGCGGTCCATGCCGGGCTCGTACTCGCTGAGCGCCTCGAACTGCGTTCCCTCGCCGCGGATGCGGCGGGCAATGAGGCCGAACTGCGCGTCGCGCAGGAACGCCTGCAGCACCGGCGAGCGCACCGGGCTGAGATCGGGCCAGATCCGTACCGGCCGATCGAGCGGGCGGTGCGCCTGGCGGTGCGCCAGGCCGAGCGGACCGCTCCAGCGCAGCCACAGGTCGTGCAGCGCGGCGGTGCCGCGGCGGTTGGGGACGAGCTCGACGGCACCGTGACCGATCTCCGCAATCGGGCCGCCGGAGAGCGCGAACGCGGCTGCCCCGCGTTCGCCGAGGCGGGGGTCGAAGCCGAGCGCGACCTGCGGCGCCGTCCGCTCGAGCGGACCAGTGAATTCAGCATGCACCGAGACCCGCGCCGGCTGGCCGACCTCGACATCGGCCGGCACGACCAGCTTGAGGTCGGCGAGGCGCGGCGCGAGCAGGCCGTCGAGCACAGTCAGCACGAGCAACGCCAGGCCCGCAATCGGCGCAGCGACCCACGCCTCGGGCGCCATCGCCGCGACGACCACCGCCGTCGGCGCGAGCGCCGCCAGCAGCACCAGCGCGCGACCGGAGGGGACGATCGGCACGCGCACCTACTTCGGCGCCTCGGTCTGCTCGATGAGGTGCGCGACGAGGGCCTCGACCTGGCGCCCCTCGATCTCGGCCGCCGGCGACAGCAGCAGACGGTGACGCAGGACCGACGTGGCCAGCGCCTTGACGTCGTCGGGGATGACGTAGTCCCGGCCGTGGAGCGCCGCCCGCGCGCGGGCGGCGTTGGCCAGCAGCACTGCCGCGCGGGGGGATGCCCCGCTGGCGATCTCGCGGCTCTCGCGGGTCGCCCGCACCAGCGCCACCGTGTAGCCGACGATCTCGTCGGCCAGCGTCACGGTGCGGGCGGCCGCCTGCGCCGCGGTCAGCGCTTCGGCGTCGGCAATCATGGCGATGCCGAAGTCGCCCGGCCGCTGCGGCCCGCTGCGCTCGCCGAAGCGGCGCACGATCGCCGCCTCTTCGTCGGGGCTCGGGTACGGCACCAGCAGCTTGAACAGGAAGCGGTCGAGCTGCGCTTCGGGCAGCGGGTAGACGCCCTGGCTCTCGATCGGGTTCTGCGTCGCGACGACCATGAAGCGCTGCGACAACGGGTGCGTCTCGCCGTCGAGCGTCACGTGCCGCTCCTGCATCGCTTCGAGCAGCGCGGCCTGGGTCTTGGGCGGCGTGCGGTTGATCTCGTCGGCCAGCAGCAGCTCGTGGAAGATCGGCCCGCGGGTGAGCGTGAACTGGCTGGTCTGGAAGTTGAACAGGTTCGACCCGAGGATGTCGCCGGGGAGCAGGTCGGGGGTGAACTGGATGCGTCCGAAGTCGAGCCCGATCGAGGCAGCGAAGCATTGCGCGAGGAAGGTCTTGGCGGTGCCCGGAGGGCCCTCGAGCAGCACATGGCCCTGCGCGATGAGCGCGATCAGCAGGTGCTCGATGGTTTCGTCCTGGCCGACGATCGCCTTGGCGATCTCGGCCCGGATCGAGTCCGCCAGCGTGCGGGTGTCCTCGAGCGACATGGTCATCGGGCAAGCGTCCTTTCGATGGTCCTCAGCGCGCCGGCGGCGCGCAGCAATTCGGCGGAATGGCGGGCACTTCGCAGGGCGTCGGCCTGCGCGGCGTAATCGGCGGCGAGACCGCGCGCAGCGAGCAGTTGCGCTATCGCCGCCTCCCGCGCCTGCGGCTCTGCAGCGCGCACGCCGAGCACCTCGGCGATGCGCGCGGTCACCAGCGCGGCGTAGGGCGGCCCAAGCAGGTGCAGCCGCCGCGTGCGCTCGACCAGCGCAGCCCCGTTGCGCGCGAGCTGGCGCTTGCCCTTGGCCAGCGCCGGGGCTTCGGCGACCGGCGGCCCGAAACGGAGGAACCCGCGCCAGGCGATGACCACAGCCGCCAGCAACAGGCTGAGCGTTGCAGCGAGAAACGGCGGAGTGAAGGCCAGCGTCATCAGGTTTTCGCTGCGCCCGAGGCCGGCGAGCGTGAGGTCGAACACGATCGGCAGTTCGTGATCCTCGAGCGCCGCGTCGAAGATGGCATGCGAGAGCTCGGCGCGTCGGCGGTCGGCGAGGCCGTAGTTGTTCATCAGGTCCGGTTCGGCGACCACGACGACTGCCCAAAGATTCTCGTCGACCGCGGGGTCCGCGGCGTCGCGAAGCGGCATCCGGGCGGCGTCGTCGAGGACCGGGTAGGTGCCGGCGTCCTGGACGTAACCGGCAAGCACGTCGCCCTTGTCGTCGATCACGAGCGGCAGCAGGCTCGATGCGGTGACCGCGAGGACGTGTTTCGGATCCGCAAAGCCGCCGGCAAGACCCATCCCCTGCCAGCGCGTGCGGGCGACCACTTTCGCCTCGGAATCGTCGAGCCGATCGATCTCGCCAAGCCAGTCGGGCGCGGTCGCGCCGGCCAGAACGACCCAGCCTTGCGGAGCGTCGAGCGAGCGGAGCGCCGACGCTTCGAGCGCCAGCCACTTCGGCAGGATCACCAGCGTGGGCCCGACACGGCGGCGCGCCGCGATGATCTCGGCGATGCGCTCGCCGTCCGTCATGACCTGCGGGGTCAGCACCAGCAGGGCCTCGTCCTCGAGCCGGCCCTCGCTGCGTGACAGCGAGACGTCGTGGCCCTGCCGCTCGAGCAGCCGTGCCAGGCCCGCGAAACCGTTGAGCCCGTTCGCCGCCGCGTGCGCGCCGCCGTTGCGGTCGTTGTGCCCCGTCCACCCCGCGCCGATGGCGTAGAGCAGCAACAGGAAGGCGCCTGCGCCGACCACCAGCACGGCGAGGATCGTGCGCGGGGCGAACGGGGAGCCGGCGCGGCTCACAGCGCGCTCGGCGCGGCAAGAGCGAAGTCGGCGTACGCCGCGCGCGCAGCGTTCCAGTCTTCCACGGACAGCCCGCGCAGCGCGAACAGGCTCCGTTCGACGCGCTCGGCGATGACCGCGAATGCGCCCCGCGCGGCTTCCGGCAGCGCCGCCAGCTCGGTGATCTCGCGCGCCGTGCTCGCTGGTTCGAGCAGGTCGGGCCTCGCTGCGGCGATGTGCCCCACGCTGCGCTTGAGCAGCAGGTGGGTCGCCTCGTCGTAACGGCCTTCGGCGGCGAGTCGGTCGGCGTCATCGAGCAGCGCGAGCGCCTCGCCCGCATCGGGAGTCCAGCCGGGCTCGGCCTGTTCGGGTGCCTTGCGCCGGTTCGCCAGAGGCAGCAGGTAGCGCCACGCCAGCGCCGCCACCAAGATCACGGCCAGCGTGGCGAGCATCCAGGTCAGCGCCTGGCCAGAGACGCCGATCAGCCGCGCGGCGGCGGCGAACGCATCGAGCACCGGGTGCAGCAGCCACGCGAGAAAATCGCCGAGCGCGCGCAGCCATTCCGGTGTGGGTGGAGATTCGGGGACCGCGACCGGCGCGAACTGGATATCTCCGTCGGCGCGCAGCGCTTGCCAGTCGCTTGCGAAATGGCCGGCCCCCGCGGCCGCTGCGCTGTCCCCGTGAGCGGTCGTCACGGCGCGGGTGGTGGCATGGCGCAGAGCGGCGCGCAAGCGGGGCTTGCCAGCGGCGGCGAGCGCGTCATGGTGCGGTCATGGGGACTGCAGCCAGCGTACCGGCAGATCCGCGCGCCGAACGCGTCCGCTCGGTGCTGGTGGTCGGCGGCGGATCCTCGGGCTGGATGGCCGCGACAATGCTGGCGACGGCGCTGCCGCGCGGCGTCGCGGTGCGGCTGGTCGAGAGCGAGGCGATCGGGATCGTCGGCGTCGGCGAGGCGACGATCCCGCCGATCAAGCAGTTCAACCGGGCGGTGCAGCTCGACGAGCGCGCGTTCATGAAGGCGACCCAGGCGACGTTCAAGTTCGGGGTCGAGTTCCGCGACTGGGGCAGCCCCGGAGACCGCTACCTGCACCAGTTCGGCCGGGTCGGGCGCGAGATCGATGGCCAGGTCAGGCTGCATCACTGGTGGCTGCTCGGCAAGCGCGCCGGGCAGGCCGATTACCCGGCATGGGAGGACATGTTCGTGGCCAAGGCCGCCGGCCGGGCCAACCGCTTCGCGCTGCCCGACGCCAACCCGCGCGCGCCGCTCGGACGCTACACCTATGCCTACCAGTTCGACGCGCATCTCTATGCGAAACACCTGCGCGCGGTGGCAGAATCGCGCGGGGTCGAGCGGGTTGAGGGGCGGATCACGGGCGTCGAACGGGCGGCCGACAGCGAGCAGGTCGCGGCGGTGTTGCTCGACGACGGCCGCCGGCTCGAGGCGGACCTGTTCGTCGACTGCTCGGGCTTCCGTAGCCTGCTACTCGGCGGCGAACTCGGCGAGCCGTTCGAAAGCTGGAGCCGGTGGATCCCGTCGGATCGCGCGCTGGCGGTGCCGAGCGAGCGCGGTCCCGGCCCGCTCACGCCCTACACCCGCTCGACGGCGCACCCGGTCGGCTGGCAATGGCGCATCCCGCTGCAGCACCGCACCGGGAACGGCCACGTATTCGCCAGCGCCTTCGCCAGCGAGAGCGAGGCCGAGCAGCGGCTGCTGGCGGGGCTCGACACGGCCGCGCTCGACGAGCCGCGGCTGATCCGCTTCGAAACCGGCATGCGGCGGCGGCACTGGGTCGGCAACGTCGTCGCGATCGGGCTTGCCGCGGGGTTCCTCGAGCCGATCGAATCGACCAGCATTCATCTCGTGCAGACCTCGCTCGAACGGCTGGTCGAGCTGTTCCCGACGCGGCGGATGGACGCCAGGCTGCGCGACCGGTTCAATGCGCTGACCGAGACCGAATGGGTCCGCGTGCGCGACTTCATCATCGCCCACTACCACCTGTGCCGGCGCGACGATTCGGAGTTCTGGCGCGCGATGCAGGCGATGACCGTGCCCGACAGCCTCGCCGAAGTGCTCGCGCTGTGGCGCGCGCGCGGAGTTCTGGCGATCGACGGCGGGCACCTGTTCCAGCTCGGCAGCTGGAGCTCGGTGCTGATCGGGCAGCACTGCGAGCCGGAGGGCATCCACCCGCTCACCTCGGGGGCCGAGCCGGAGGTGATCGCGGCCGAGATCCGCAAGATCGCCGAGGAGGTCGAGCTCGCCGCGCGGGCGCTGCCGCCGCACGACGAATTCGTCGCGCGCTATTGCCCGGCTGACCAGCCGGTCGCCGCCTAGCCGCGCTTGAGCCCCTGGCGGTAGCTGCCGAGCATGCGCAGCTCCTTGCAGTGGAACGCGAGTTCCTCGAGCGCGCGGTCGACCGCCGCGTTGCCGGGCGCGCCGACGATGTCGGCGTAGAACATCGTCGCCGAGAAGCTCGCGCCCTGCTGGTAGCTTTCGAGCTTGGTCATGTTGACCCCGTTGGTGGCGAACCCGCCGAGCGCCTTGTACAGCGCGGCGGGGACGTTCTTCACCTCGAACACGAAGGTGGTCATCGCCGGGATCCCGGCGAGCGTCGCCGGATCGAGCGGCTCGCGCGCGAGCACGACGAATCGGGTGGTGTTGTCCTTGGCGTCCTCGACATGGTCCTCGGCGATCTCGAGCCCGTAGAGCCCGGCCGCCATCGCGGGCGCGATCGCGCAGGCCTCGGGGTCGCCCTGTTCCTTGACCAGCGCCGCGGCGCCGGCGGTGTCGGCATAGGCGAGCGGGACGATGCCGCGCCGGCGCAGGAACAGCCGCGTCTGCCCGAGCGCCTGGGGGTGGCTGTGGGCGACCTTGTAGGGTCCCTTGGTCAGCCCCATTGCCGCGTAGGAAATCGGCAGGAAGTGCTCGCCGACGATCGACAGCCCGCTGTCGGGCAGCAGGAAATGGATGTCGGCGACGCGGCCGTGCTGCGAGTTCTCGATCGGGATGATCGCGCTGCCCGCCGCGCCGGAGGAGACCGCGTCGAGTGCATCCTCGAACGCGAAGCACGGCAGCGGCAGGCAGTCGGGCGCCCATTCGAGCGCGGCGCGGTGCGAGTTGGCCCCCGGCGCACCCTGGAACGCGACCGCGCGCGTGGGGTCGGCGGCGGCGGCTTCGCGCATCGCTCCGACGAGCGCGAGGGCGGGTGCGGGGTAGCTGTCCATCGGGCGAGGCGGGTAACCGCGCGGCGCGCGGCGGACAAGTGACTATCGGACTTGCGCGCGCGGGACCTCGACACTAGAGCGCTGCGCAAACCGGAACTCTGGCAGAAATCCTCTCGATGAACGACAACTTCAATACCATCGCCGGCTGGACCTTGTTCGCGGGCATCGTCGCGCTTGGGGCCTCGATCGGCAGCGGGCTGTACTTCCAGGCGGACAAGCCGCACCGCCCGCACGAGATGGGATTTCCGATCGAGGGTGTCGCCGAGGAAGGCGCCGCGGCCGAGGGGCCCGCGCTCGCCACGCTGCTGGCGTCCGGCGATGCGGCCAAGGGTCAGGCGATCTTCGCCAAGTGCACCGCGTGCCACTCGATCGAGCAGGGCGGCGCCAACGGGATCGGCCCGAATCTCTACGCCATCGTCGGCAAGCCGATCGGCAAACACGCCGCGGGCTTCGCCTATTCGGGCGACCTTGCAGGGCATGGCGGCGACTGGAGCTACGAGAACCTCGATGCTTGGCTGAAGGGCCCCAAGGCCTTCGCCGCGGGCACCAAGATGACCTTCGCCGGTCTCGGCAGCGCCGAGGACCGCGCCAATGTCATCCTCTACCTGATGCAGAACGGCGGCGGCCCGCCGCTGCCCCCGCCGCCGGCGGCCGAACCGGCCGCGGACGCGGCAGCCGCCGCGGGCGATGCGGCGGCCGGCCCGGCGACCGAGCCCGGCGCCGATGCCGCGGGTGCCGCTGCGGCGCCGCAGCCGGCGGCAGCCGCCAACGCGGCGACGGCCAACTAGCCATCGTGCGGGCGGGCTAGCCCCGCCCCTTGAAGCCTTGCGCGATCACGTACCACTCCGACGAGCCCTTGCGGCTCGCCGGCGGCTTGGCGTGCTTGACCGTGCGGAAATGGCGCTTGAGCAGCGCCAGCAAGGCGGCGTCGGTGCCGCCGGCCAGCACTTTGGCGACGAACGCGCCGCCATCCCCCAGCGTATCGACCGCGAACTGCGCCCCGGCCTCGACCAGCCCCATCGTCCGCAGGTGGTCGGTCTGCTTGTGGCCGACCGTGTTGGCCGCCATGTCCGACAGCACCAGGTCGGGCGGGCCGTCGAGCGCCGCTTCGAGCAGCCCGGGGGCGGCGTCGGCCATGAAATCCATCTGCAGCAGGGTGACGCCCTCGAGCGGCTCGGTCTCGAGCAGGTCGATGCCGACGATGGCGGCCTTCGGCGCGCGCCGGCGCACGACCTGGCTCCAGCCGCCGGGGGCCACCCCGAGGTCGACCACCCGGCGGACGCCCTTGAGCAGGCCGAAGCGCTCGTCGAGCTCGGCCAGCTTGTACGCCGCGCGGCTGCGATAGCCTTCGGCCTTGGCCTGGCGGACGTAGGGATCGTTGAGCTGGCGCTCGAGCCAGCGGGTCGACGACGCGGTGCGGCCGCGCGCGGTCTTGACGCGCTTGCCGGGGTCGGGGCGCCCGCGGGTCATGCGCGCGTCATCGGGCCTGCTTCAGCCGTCGCAGCGCCGCCTGTGTCTCGAACCCTTCGGCGTCGGCCGCCATCAGGCTGCGCAGGATGCCTTCGCGAATCCCGCGGTCGGCGACGCCGAGCCGGTCGGCGGGCCAGATGTCGAGGATCGCTTCGAGGATCGCGCAGCCCGCGACCACCAGGTCGGCGCGCTCGTTGCCGATGCACGGCAGCCCGCGGCGATCTTCGGGCGCCATCGCCGAAAGCCGCCCGGCGATGTCGCGCATCGAGGCCGACGGGACGATCAGCCCGTCGACCGCGCGCCGGTCGTACTGCGGCAGGTCGAGGTGGACGCTGGCGAGCGTGGTCACCGTGCCGCTGGTGCCGAGGAGGCGCAGGTCGGGGGTGGCGTGCGGGGCGATGCGCGCGGCGAACTCGGCGAAGCTGTCGCTGACCAGCTCGCGCATGCGGGCGTAGCGCGCGAGCCGGGCGGCGGTATCGCCTTCGGCCGCGTGGCCCTGCTCGTTCCACACGGTCTCGGTCAGCGAGACCACGCCCCACGGCACGCTCTGCCAGTCGAGGATGTGCGGCACCGGCGCGCCGGGCTCGATCAGCACGAGCTCGGTCGAGCCGCCGCCGATGTCGAAGATCACCGCCGGGCCGATGCCGTCCTCGAGCAGGATGTGGCAGCCGAGCACCGCGAGGCGCGCCTCTTCCTGCGCCGAGATCACATCGAGCCGGATGCCGGTCTCCTGGCGCACGCGCTCGATGAACGCGGCGCCGTTGCTCGCCCGGCGGCAGGCCTCGGTGGCGACCGAGCGGGCGAGGCGGACGTTGCGCCGCTTGAGCTTGTCGGCGCAGATCCTGAGTGCGCCGAGCGCGCGGTCCATCGCCTCGTCGCTCAGGCGGCCGGTCTGTGCGAGCCCCTCGCCGAGCCGGACGACGCGGCTGAACGCGTCGATGACGACGAAGTTGGCGTCGGCCTGGCGGGCGATCAGCAGCCGGCAGTTGTTGGTGCCGAGGTCGATCGCGGCGTACGCCTGCCTGGGGACCGGACGCGGCGGGGAGCGCGAGGCGCTGCCGTCTGCAGGACTGTCGCCGGGGGTGTCG
>Ga0255338_1004773_pt1 | contig 13420 bp, 11 predicted proteins | sample MeOH1_35cm_T4_19_FD_203715 | JGI IMG/M metagenome (GOLD analysis project Ga0255338, IMG submission 203715) | Sandy soil microbial communities from University of British Columbia, Vancouver, Canada - MeOH1_35cm_T4_195 | ecosystem: Engineered > Artificial ecosystem > Sand microcosm > Unclassified ...
GTAATTGCCAAACGTATTTCAGGAGAATTTTCCCCTAATCCTGCTGTAAACACGACAGCATCAACCCCACCAAGCACGGCAGCATAGGCGCCTATATACTTCTTCACGTCATAAGCGAACATATCCAAAGCAAGCTGTGCCCGAAAATTACCTTGGGCTGCGGCTTGCTCAATGTCCCTAAAATCGCTGCTAACTCCCGAAACACCCAAAACACCACACTTCTTATTAAGGAAGTCATTTACTTCCTCTGCACTAAGGTGTTCCTTTTCCATAATAAAGGATACGATGGCCGGGTCCAGATCGCCAGATCTGGTGCCCATCAACAAACCCTCCAGCGGAGTGAAACCCATGGAAGTCTCTACTGATTCCCCCCCTTTTACAGCCGAGATTGAAGCCCCGTTACCCAAATGGCAGGTGATAATCCTGGTCCCCTCCAGCGGCCTACCCAAAAGTTCCGCAGCCCGCAGGCTGACATATTTATGCGAGGTACCGTGAAAACCATACTTGCGAATTTTATACTTTTCATAGAATTCATAAGGCAGTCCGTAGATGTAGGCGTACGCAGGCATGGTTTGGTGAAATGCGGTGTCAAACACAGCCACCTGGGGAACACCAGGCATCAATTTTTCACAGGCCTCAATTCCCATAATGTTGGGTGGATTATGCAGGGGTGCCAATTCAACACACTCCCGCAAAGCCTCAAGTACGCTGCCATCAATCAAAACCGATGCAGCAAAGCGTTCCCCTCCATGTACAACACGGTGGCCCACAGCTCCTATTTCCCCCAAGTCTGAAATCACACCATGTTCCCCGTCCACCAAGGCCCGCAGGACCAACGAAATCCCCTCGCTATGACTTGGCATCTCCCTGGAAATAACCTGTTTCAACTCCCCCCGGCGGTGGGTAAGCTGAGACCCCTCCATACCAATCCTTTCGACCAAACCCTTTGCCACAACGCTCCTGTCCGCCATGTCGAACAATTGATATTTCAAAGAAGAACTCCCGCAATTAAGGACCAAAACCTTCATTAACTTACTTCCTCCAGTTTCTCTCTAGGATTTCCCGGGCCAATCCACGCTATTCCCCACCGGTCTAGAGCGTTCAAAGGACAAATATACATTACTAAATCGGCAGAATAAAGACAACTCAATGCGACCCCAGCGCACCCTAAAGTCCAACCCCGTCAAGCACAAGGGTGAATTTACTTTCTGCGTAGTGCAGCATCACGAGAGAGCAGTTAGCATACTCCGCGAACAGCCGAACGGAGCAACGTGCTCGCGCCCAATTTAAGTCTACTTTTGCGCTAAGCCGGGGTCCCCGCGAAATCAGGTCCCTAGAAGACTGGCTTGACGATTTCGTGGGGTAAAGTAGGTTGGGAGCGGTTAGTATGCTCTGCGAAGGAGTTGCTGAACGGAGCAGAAAGTAAATTCGACCCCATATCGACGGGAACGGACCCCAAATCACCCGCAACAAATCCGAAGGAGCGTGCCCTCATGCTGCGCAAAACCCACCTCAAGCCCCTCTCCAAAACCCTCGGCATCCTGATCCTGGCCTCAGCTATGCTCACCTACCCCCAGGATGTGCTGGCCGCAGCCACTCAAGGATTAACCGCCTGGGCCGAATACGTCCTGCCCGCCCTGCTTCCCTTTTTCATAATCTCGGAACTCCTCATGGGAGCTGGCTTGGTTCACCTGCTCGGAGTTTTACTGGAGCCTGTGATGCGCCCAATCTTCCGCCTGCCCGGAGCAAGCGCCTTTGTGCTAACCATGGGCTTTACCTCCGGTCCCCCAATTGGGGCAGTGCTCACCACAAAATTGTTTAAAGAAAATCTGATTACACGTCATGAAGCAGAAAGACTAATCACCTTCACCAATAACGCCAGTCCAGGCTTCATGCTAGGCGCAGTTTCTGCCGGAATGTTTGGCAACCCCGCGCTTGGACTTATATTAGCTTTCGCCAACTACCTGTCGAATCTGCTCTTGGGCATAGGCCTGCGCTTTTACCATCCGCAAACTCCTCCCGTTCCCGTCCCAGCAGGTGGAACCTCCCTCTGGCGCCGAGGATTTCAAGCAATGCTCCAGGCCCAGCGCAAAGACAAGCGTCCAATAGGACAGCTCATAGGGGATTCCGTGCACAACTCAATAAATACTATCCTGGTGGTAGGGGGATTTATTTTATTCTTTTCTGTACTGCTGCGAGTCTTGTCAATTCTCGGTGTTGTCCAGTTCCTTACCACGGGCCTGGACATAATCCTGTCCCCCCTTGGCCTGGACCCCTCCCTATATCCCGCCATAGCCAACGGCCTGTTCGAAATGACCTTGGGAACAAAAGAAGCGGCCCTGGCAAACGCGCCTCTGTTCCAACAGCTCCTGCTGGCCTCGGCGATCATGGCCTGGAGCGGGCTGTCAGTGTTGGGGCAGGTTGCCAGTTTCACAGCCGGAACTGGAATCCGCTTAACTCCCTTTATCCTGGGACGAGGAGTTCACGCCTGTCTGGCAGCAGCTATAACAGCAGCAGCACTGCATTTTACCGGGGCAGTACCCGTATTTTCCGGCCCGCCCTCTGCCCTTGTCCTCTGGAAACTGGAGTGGTTGGCTCTTGTCCTGGCAATCTTCAGTGCGATGGTTTTCAGCACGGCCCTCAGCCTGATAGAACAGATTGCCGGACTTAAGCTTAAGCGTTAGTGAAATATCCCAAAAACCAACAGCTTGAAATTAACAGCATTTCGCAAAAACAGTCTGCCCCAACCCGATTGGGCTGGGGCAGAGCGAAATTCATTCCACACCTAGAAGCTTAGTGTTCGACAGGATCTGTCCCCTATTCCTTTAGACTTGAAACCAGTTCCTCACGGTCCTGTTGCACGGACTCAACCACTTCAATCAAGGATTTTTCCACACGCCCGAGCAGATCGGCAGCGTAGGCATTTGCCCCATTACGAATTTCAATAGATACTCTTTTGGCCTGGCCAACCAACTCTTCCGCTCGGCTTTGAGCCTGGCGGGTGATTTCTGACTCCTCCACCAGTTTGGAAATGTAAGAGCGCCCTTGGTCAACCAACTTACCGGATTCAGTTTGAGCCTCTTCCAATATTCTTTCCCTTTCCTTGGTTATCCATTTCGCCTGGCGCAGTTCTTCCGGCAGTGCTGTTCTGATCTTATCAATCAAGTCGAAAATCTTCTCATCATCTACAAGGACTTTACCTGTCATTGGGATCTTGGCCCCTCTGTCCACAACCTCTTCCAACTCATCCAACATAGTCATAATATCCATACTTAATTTCCCCCTGTTTCCATTGGCTGGTAGTATCTAATAACAGTGTCACCGTACCTGCTCTGTTTACACAAACTTAAATTACCTATTTCGACAGGAAGGACTTCTTCCCTGCTTGTTTCCACAATAATTACCGCATTTGGTGCAAAATAATTTCCTCGGACCAAAAACTCCAAGCTTTTCAAGCTTAGTCCCAGGCGGTATGGCGGATCAATAAAAATTAAGTCGAAAATTTCTCCTTCCAACACTCTTAGAGCAGCTTCTCCGTCTTTATTCAAAACCCTTGCACATGATGTAAAACCAGTGATTGCGCAATTCTCCCGAATAACCTGACAAGCCCCAAAGCTTTTATCAACCAGAACGGCGCAACATGCCCCCCGGCTTAAGGCCTCTAACGCCAATGCCCCGGACCCGGCAAAAAGGTCAAGTACCTTCGCATCAGCTACCCTGTCCCCCAGTACACTGAAGATTGCCCCTTTTACCTTGTCAGATGTTGGACGTGTAGACAGTCCCTGCAAGGTCTTTAGTTTGCGGCCATTGGCCTTACCCGCAATAATCCGCATGATTTTCATCCTCCAAACCAGCAACATTATACCACCAAAATCACGATTCATGCATAAGACAGCAATCTATTACAGACAATAGTTGTGTAAACTTCTCTATGTAGAGAATGTTTTCTAGAAGAGCAAAAGGTTCAACCTTCCCCCATGAGCTCTTCTCCGGCTTTCTCCTCTCCCATTATTGCCGGTACGGCCAATGCCGGTGATAACTGAAAACGCAGGCACAGCCTGCGTTTTTTTTTCATATTTCGCAGCCGCTTGAGCAAGCCTATGAAATGAACACCCTGCGGGAGGTAATTGAATTTGAATAAAGCAGATTTATACCAACGTCTAAATGTCAATATAGAAATGGTGATTGAGGCTCATGAAGTGCTGCGCGGGGAGTCGGGCCAGGAAATCCCGGGTGTAAAAATGACCCAGACAAAATACGATCATGCCACTGTAACTGAGATTAATATACTTGACGAGGCAGGTTCCAAGCAAATGGAAAAGCCAATTGGAACTTATCTTACGATCGACGCCCCCTCCGTACGTGAAAATAATCGGGATATCCATAAAGAAATCGGTCTACTCCTAGGCGAAAAACTTAGGGAGATATTAAAGCTTGGCCAGGAGGAGTCCGTGCTTTTGGTGGGCCTGGGAAATTGGAATGCAACCCCGGATGCCCTAGGACCTCGCGTGATTGAATCCAGCCTGATCACCCGGCACCTGCATCAATATTGCCCTGATGAACTTCAGGGCGGACTACGCCCGGTAAGCGGCATTGCCCCGGGTGTTTTGGGCCTAACCGGAATCGAGACTGCGGAAATAATCAACGGTGTTGCCAGCAAGATCGAGCCTGATGTTGTCATCGCCATTGATGCCCTCGCTGCAAGCAGCCTCGACCGCATTGCCACAAGCATCCAGATCTCGGATACAGGCATAAATCCCGGATCAGGAGTAGGCAACCGCAGGACAGGAATTAACATGGATTCCATCGGGCGACGCGTAATTGCGATTGGCATTCCAACCGTTGTTAATGCGGCTGTCATTGCTCATGACGTAATCGATGCTCTATTTACAGAACTTAAAACAAGTCCTAGTCTTTATCGTCTGTATAAAAACCTTGGGGTTGATGTGGTGGAAAATATAATAAATTCCGTGCTCTCACCTTACCGGGAAAACCTTATGGTTACCCCTAAGGAGATTGACGTGTTGATCGACCGTATGGCCAGAATCGTTGCCGGGGGAATAGCTCAAGCGCTGCATTCCGCTCTTGGACCGGACGAATTTGACGAGTATTTAATGTAGTTTCTGCTTATTCTTTTCAAATCGGGTTATTCTTCTGTAATCCGATTATTTTTTTGTGAAAAAATGTGCAAATCCAACAAGGAAATTGGCTTTTTCTGGCGAATAGAAATTAAACAAGGCCGACCTGAGACTTTTTTGCTTCAAGTCGGCAGCCTGAGGCGGCGTAACACTACACGCAAGGAGTGGATAAAATATGTCTAAGCTGAGCTTTAAACAACAAGTCGATTATCTTTGGTCAAGCAGCCGGTGGAGATTGGCAGCCATAGTGGTGGCTGTGATCGGCATAACCTTGCTGCGCTTTCAGATTCCGAACTTCCAGGAAAAAGTAAACCCTACTGTGGAATCAATATTCGCCGCTGGGATTGCTTTGCTCGTAGCAATTGTCGGCCTCCTAGGCTTCAGCTTGATTCTTAACGTTCTTATTCGCGTATTCAAATTTAAGATTGATTTCCACCCGGACGATTATAACGTGAGCAGCGGGGTTACAGAAGCGGTGACCACCCCAGGCCTTCGTCTTCCCTTCGCCATCAGTGGTTTCATAATCAATCCGATCGGGGAAGAACTCTTCTTCCGGCTACTAATCCTTGGCTACCTGTCCGGACTACTCTCCGGGGTACAATACGGCAACGCAATTGCCATGCTGGTAAGCGTTGTGGCTTACTGTCTAATGGCCCGTAAAACCAAGGAGGCTGCAGAGGTCCTGATCATTGCCACTATTGGCATAATCTGCTCCCTCTTATACCTTTGGTATGGAATCTGGTACTCCTTTGCTGCCAATGGGGGCTTTGTTCTGGGAATATACCTGGCCACAGCCGCCTTCTACTATCTCGACTCAAAAAACACTCCGCAACATAAATAAAGACAAATAAAAGAAGAGCATGCCATGCGGCATGCTCTTCTTTTATTTGTCTTTAGTCCGTTTATCAAGCTTTGAGGCATCTTGGGCACTGATCAGCTGCTTGTTGGAAATCCCAATTTCAGTGGCAACTTCGTATCTGAATTTATCCAGATCCGGCGTAAGCGGAAACTCAGGCTTATTTCGGCGCGGCATTGCCTTCACCTCCTTCAACAGTACCAACAATACATGAAAGAGAAAATCCGTTGCTAAATCTAGTGTAACCTAAAGTGAAGATAATTTACTAGGTTATTGCTGGCCAAAACGGCAATTTCACCAAGTCAAGAAATATAAGTTATTAATCGAACAACTTATACTTTTCTCGGATAGTTTCAGACACTTGTTTTAAAATATCAAAAGACCTGTCAACTGTCACACTCTTGTCCTGGTTCACCAGACAGCAGCGCGATGGGGCCAGCAGGGATTGACGCAGCAGCGCCTCTTTAGACACCCCTTTCCCTTTTAGGTAATCCCACATTTCCTCTAAACGCGCAACCATGTCCTTCACCTGCAGGTCTCCCAACTCTTCAGTAAGAGTAGGTACTATCCCCCAGGCAATATATCTCCCCTGCTCCAAAAATGAACGGATCTGATCATAGTAACGCGTGAATATTCTGCCACAGGTAAAGGAATCCATGGACAGAATACTGATATCCTGGGTTAATAAAAAGGACCAGTCCGGATTGCCGCACAGGTGAAGTCCGATCGGCGCATCCATCAAGTTGATAAACTCACGGTAATCTTCGTGAGCAGTTTCACTCGCATAACCTGTGAACGACCCAAAGACGATCTCCAAGCCGGGCTCATCAGTCCACATAAAAGCGTTTTTGTTTTTCTGCTTTAGGCGTTGGTATTGGGCATTCATCTTCTTGGCCAAGAATTCGTAGATAAATCCCTTGACCTCAGCATTATAAATTATTGGTTTCTTGTTTTCGTCCGTTATCTTCATACCAAAACTAATCGGGCCGATCATCTGTCCCCTAATGGCCGAAAATCCGCTCAAATCCTGTTCGAGGAAGTGGTTATAGACCATGGAATATTCGTCCGTGACATCAAAGTAGTCCGGATCCTCCAGGTGCTCAAGATAATCAGGCAGTTGCTCGTAAAATAACTCTGTAGAAAAGTTTATGCGCTGCTCAACCAAATCCAAGGTTATTCCCGGAAAGTGTTCCGAGGCCTGCACGTACATGTCTTCGTAGAAGCTAACCTTTGGCAGCTGCGGCCAAAACGGGATATCACACGACATAGCCAGTTTAATTGCTTCATCAACGTTGTGGTGCGGCATAATCCCCATAGCGGTAGTGCGGCAGTTCCCTAGCCAATCCATCTTGCTACCCCCCCTTTAACCCTAGCATACCATTTTCGGCACAGTCAGTTCCATGACATTAATCACACAGCTTGGTGACATTCCTGGGCAAGGCTGATTATCCTCTTAACAAATGCCGGGGATTAAATCTTCTTTCCACTTCCTGCAGGAGCTGCTTATTTTTCAGCTCGGAAAGTTCGGACACAGCAGCAACCCTGGCCAGTTCCAAAAGCTTACTGTCCCGTAGAATATCTGCAATCTTCAGCTCGGGCAGGCCATGCTGCCTTGTGCCAAAAAACTCGCCAGGCCCACGAATTTTCAGATCCTCCTCGGCAATTCTGAAACCGTCATTCGTTTGACACATTACAGCCAGGCGCCTTTGAACCTCTTCAGAAGAAGAGCTGCTCACCATTAAGCAGTAGGACTGAAACTCACCCCTACCGACCCTGCCTCGCAGCTGATGGAGCTGGGCCAGGCCAAAGCGTTCAGCTCCTTCCACCACCATTATACTGGCATTCGGAACATTAATCCCGACCTCAATCACGGTAGTCGACACCAGGATCTGAATCCTGTTTTGCCTGAACCCTTCGATAATGCTCTCTTTCTCCCGGCTCCTCATCCTGCCGTGCAATAGCCCAATGTTATACTTTGGAAAACGTCCGGCGATTATCCCTGCCAATTCTGTTGCCGCTCTCAGGTCCAGAACTTCAGATTCCTCCACCAAGGGACAAACCACATATACCTGCCTTCCTTTGCTGATCTCCTTTTGCATAAACTCATATAGTTTGTTACGGCTCTTTTCGGTAATGCTAATAGTCTTTATTTCCTTGCGACCCGGAGGAAGTTCATCTATTACAGACAGGTTCAAGTCCCCATATAGAGTTAAGGCTAAGGTCCGCGGGATCGGGGTGGCAGTCATAACCAGAACATGGGGGTTGTTCCCCTTTTGCTGTAAAACTGCCCTTTGACGCACTCCAAAACGGTGCTGTTCATCAGTAACCACCAAGCCCAAAGATTTGAATTCCACTCCCTGTTGAATCAAAGCATGAGTTCCCACCAGAATGCCGTTCTTTCCTTCAGCTGCCCCCTGCAGAACCTCTTCACGCTCCTTTTTAGAGACGCTGCCCGTCAACAGCCCAACCTTCAATCCGAGAGGTTCAAATAACTGCTTGAGATAGATAAAGTGCTGTCCAGCCAGAACTTCAGTTGGAGCCATCAAAGCCCCTTGAAACCCTGCTTCAACAGCCTTGAGCAATGCCAAGGCTGCGATAACCGTTTTTCCCGATCCTACATCTCCCTGAACTAAACGAGCCATTGGGTATGGAACTGCCATATCTGCAAAAACCTCGTCCAGAACTCTCGCCTGAGCCTTGGTAAGTTTAAACGGTAATCTTTCCAGGCAGACCCGCACAAGTTGGTCCGTTCCCCGCATCGGAATACCTGTTAATCTCGACTTACTCACTCGAACCTGCTGAATTCCCAACTGCAGGAGCAAGAATTCTTCGAACACCAACCTTTTATGTGCTGCTTCCTGTGCGGCAAAATCAACCGGAAAATGCATCTGCCTGTAGGCTTCCACCCTATCCATTAACTTGTGCTCCGTAAGTAGAGTTTTAGGCAGCATTTCCGGCATCAACTCTTCTACCCTCTGAAGAGCGAGCCGCATCAGCCCCCGGATAGCTTTGGAGGGCAGCCTGTCCGTAGCGGGATATACCGGAACAATCCCGGGTGAAAACTCATGCTCATCCAAAATCTCATAATCACTCACCGCCAGGTCAGGGACCCCAAAACGCCGATCCACCTTACCGGTAACAAGGATTTCTGTGCCCCGTGGCAGCTGCTTTGCCAAATAAGGATTGTTAAACCATACCGCATTCAGGCTCCCCGAACCATCGTTAATACTAATTTTAATAATGCGCAGCCCCGGCCGTGGTTTCATTTCCTGGTGACCGGAAACTCTTCCTTTTACGGTTTCCACTTCACCATGAATAACCTGGGATATGTTTTTCACATTCCTACGATCCTCGAAGCGTTTGGGAAAATGGTTAAGCAGATCTTCCACCGTATGTATCCCCAACCGGTCCAACAACTTTGCCCGTTGCGGTCCAACCTGCTTTAAAAACTGGACAGGCACCCCGTTTAACCCCTCTTTATTAGAGAGGTTCTTGCCATCCTTGCCTAAATCCTTTCGGCGAGTCCCAACCGCACCGGCAGTTCCAGCCCCAGTTTGAGTTTTACTATCCCTCTTCTGGTTTTCAGTATGCATGACACTTCTATTCTCCACCAGCTGTACCACATCCGGGCCTTTACTCTCCAAAGACACCATACTAACCTGAGCCGGCCCAGTGCCAATTCCCAACTCCAGTTCCCCCACCAACCGGCCGATCTCCAGCAAACTGCCCTGGCGTTGACGCGCAGGCAGGTCCATATAATTCACAGCCAAGTATCTAAGTCTCTCAAGTACAACACGATATCTGGACTGAGCAGGCAAAGGAAGCTCAGCTATTTTATCCACCACCAGCAGCAAAAAGTTGGCAAATCCCCCCAACACCCCGGCATTAGTACACCCGTTGCGCTGCTCTGCTTTTATTGCTTTACTTAAGGTCTCCAGCAAAACCAAAGGATTTGCCATCCAACTCACCCCCAATGCCAAATTCGCCCAAGCAATCCCTATCTCCTGCCCACTTCAGCGAATCCAAGAAATGCGCATTTTAGTACCCGTGTTCGATATACTCGGCTAATGTTACCGAGTATATACTTTCCTAAGGTACAAAGAACAACCCGGCCTAAAAGGCCGGATCTCACTCTACTGGCTATTCCACGCTTAGTATGTAATAGTACAACGGCTGGCCGCCGCTATGCATTTCCACCTCACACCGCTTATATCGTCCGCGCAGCTCCTCAGCTAGGCTCTGAGCATCTGCCTCCTCAACCTCCTGCCCAAAAAACACGGAAATCAAGTCCGCCTTCTCGCCCCCCATCCTCTCGACAAGTTCCAACGCGACCTTACGGGTGTCCTCCCCGGTCAGGACGATCTTGTCATCCACCAGTCCCAGAATGTCCCCCGTTTTAATCTCATGGCCCTCAGATTGGGAATCCCTGACTGCATAAGTGACTTCCCCTGATTTAATCCCCTGAAAGCTTGCATCCAGGGCTTCCGAGTTCTGTAGAAAGGATGCGTCCGGCTCAAACGCAAGCGCAGCGGCAATGCCCTGTGGAATAGACTTGGTGGGTGTAACATGTACCTCTTTTTCGGTGAGGGAACTGGCCTGTCGGGCAGTGAGCACGATATTGCCATTGTTAGGAAGAATAAATACCTTGTCTGCCCGGACCCGGTTCGCAGCCATGACCAAATCCTCAGCGCTGGGGTTCATGGTCTGACCCCCTTCGATTACTTCATCCACCCCAAGGCTCTTAAAAACCTCGGCCAACCCCGTGCCCACAGCCACAGCCACAAGTCCCATTTCTTTTTTGGGCTCAGCTTCAACAGTCCCCTGCAGGTGTTCCTTGGCTGCGTGACTTCGAGCCTCGCTTTGCTCACGCATATTATGGATCTGGACTTGATGTAAACTGCCAAGTTTCACACAATACTCCAGGACCGCTCCGGGGTGGTTGGTATGGATATGAACTTTAGCCACCTCGCTTGTCCCGACAACAAGCAGGCAGTCCCCATGCCCTGCCAAATCCTGCTTGATCTCCTCGAGCTCTATTCCGTTTCCTTTTAGAATAAACTCAGTGCAGTACTGAAAAGTGATTTCTTCCGTAGGGATATCACTCTTAGCTGCAGGAATCTCAAACTTTGCTTCCGAAATCTTCGACAGCACAGCTTCCCCCCGAAGAGCCGCCAGCCAGCCCGCCAGAATAACGAGCAGCCCTTTCCCCCCGGCGTCTACTACACCGGCCTGTTTCAGGGCGAGCAGCATCTCGGGTGTTCGTGCCAAAGTTTCTTCACCACTATCAAGAGCAGCTTCAAAAAGGTTTTGAAGCTCTCCGCCGGAGGCTTTAATAGCTGCCTTAGCCGCTTCTTTGGCCACGGTCAGGATTGTCCCTTCCACCGGTTTCATCACTGCCTTATATGCGGTATCAACCCCCAACTGCAGGGCTGTTGCCACATCCACACAGGATGCGGTAGGTTTTCCCTCCAGACCCTTGGCAAAGCCACGGAATAACTGGGACAAAATGACACCCGAGTTTCCTCTGGCCCCCATCAGGGAACCCATGGAAGCTGCTGCTGCGACCTCGCTTACAGTGGGGTTATCGAGAATTCCAACCTCGCGAGCAGCAGATTGAATAGTTAAATGCATATTAGTCCCGGTGTCTCCATCGGGAACAGGAAAAACGTTCAGTGCATCAACCTGATGTTTTTCCTGTTCCAAAGCGTTACTTCCAGCTATTATCATCTGTTTAAGCTGAACGCCGGTTAATTGTGTCATACCCAAATCAGACCCCTGGCCTCAGAAAGGCCAGGCTCACCTCCCCTAACACAAATAGCCTACTTTGCAAACCGGACTCCCTGAACGTTCACACTTACTGAAGCTACAGGCATTCCCGTGTACTTCTCAGTCATAAAGCGAACTTTGTCCATGACATTATGTGCCACCTCTGAGATCCGCACCCCGTAGCTAACTATGATGAACACCTCTATGTACAGCTCATTATTGACAATTTTAACTTCAACACCTTTGGAAAGGGCTTCACGCCCTAACAGCTCAACAAAACCATCAGAAATTTTGCGTGAAGCCATGCCAACCAGCCCGTAACACTCTACAGCGGCTGCCCCTGCAATGGTTGCGATTACTTCCTCAGCAATCTCGATTTTCCCCAGACCGGTGGAAATTTGTTGTCCCACACCTGGCACCCCTCTCTATTCAAAAACAAACATCTTCACTATAGAATATGGAAACATTACAGATTTTACGCGTACCACGTATGCGCAACCCCATTCCTGTCAAAGCAAGTTCAGATTCTCAACTGACAATTCTCCTTAGCTTTATGCCGTAAAATTACCTTAACAGAAATTAGTAGTAGCTATATTCGACGTAATTCGCTAATTGTCCTGCGCAAAAACAAATAAGTAAGGCGCCCAGAAGGCGCCTGAAAAAAATTTGTTTTACTTTGGGCTAGTTTTGTTCGTTTAGTTCCTTTAATAGTAATTCCAGGTTTAACTCATGACTCCTGGCTCCCATTTCAATAGTTTCGAATTCAGAACCCAGACAGGTTACACAGTGCATCCCGTGTTTAATAAAGATCTCTTTGGATCTTGGTTTCTCCTGCAATACTTCTATGATCGGAGTATCTTTGGTGATCATTACGGGGTTCCCCCTCTGCTAAAATGAATCCGGGTCCGTAAATAATTCTGCATCCAAGGGGACTTTCCCTGCATTATATTCTGCAAAGAAGAAGTAATTTCTTGCCACAGCCTTTTTTTTTTGATAAAATAAAGCAGTGCTTTTTTAAACCAGTCGTTCTGAGCCTAACGGCCTGGCAAACCGGTGCAAAGGAGGTTTTTTGAAGATGGCCAAAGTTTGCGATATATGTGGCAAAGGAGTTACTACCGGCATTCAGGTGAGTCACTCTCACATTCGTACCAAGAGGACCTGGACCCCTAACCTGCAGAGAGTAAGGGCTGTAGTCGACGGTGCCCCAACTCGGGTAAAGGTTTGCACCAGGTGCCTGCGTTCCGGCAAAGTTCAACGCGCTATCTAATCGTATTGTAAACTAAGTCTTGATGTCTGTTAATATCCCGCAGGAACCAACGTATAATTATTGGATTTAAAGGCCTTAAGCAAAGCTTAAGGCCTTTTCCTTGTATACCTCAGGAAAGTATATACTCGGCAACGTCAGCCGAGTATATCAATCACGGGCACTGAAATGCGCAGGCTATGAAGGAAAAACGAAGCGCGCATTTCTTGTTAGTGACCCTTGGGAATTACGCCAGGAAATTTGTTCCCTGATTTTTGCACGTACTGGTCGATATTTCGCTGTTTGTGAGTAAAAAGTATTGGTTATTAGCGAGGTAACTATTCACAAGCCATGTCTTGGATCATTGCCAAAAATCACAGGGCTTGTTCCTCAATTCTCAAAACCAAATCCCAAATC